>Ga0315284_10008881_pt1 | contig 14353 bp, 7 predicted proteins | sample YL17G09_16_MG_FD_203696 | JGI IMG/M metagenome (GOLD analysis project Ga0315284, IMG submission 203696) | Sediment microbial communities from Yellowstone Lake, YNP, Wyoming, USA - YL17G09_16 | ecosystem: Environmental > Aquatic > Freshwater > Lake > Sediment | place: USA: Wyoming | collected... | reverse complement strand
GGGGAGGTGGGAGAGAGGGGGAGAGAGAGAGAGAGAGAGAGAGAGAGAGAGAGAGGAGAAAGGGTGGTGAGTTTCTTTTCCCCTTTTTCTAGTTGAGAGAGCGAGAGAGGGAAGAGAGAGGCGACGTCCGCGGCGAACGAGAGAAAAAGAGCAGAGAGAGCATTGCTTCTTTTGGGAGCCGCTTCGGGGTCTTTCTCTTCCGCTTCCTCCACGCGAGAACCAGCAAGCGGAGACCGAGCTTGAGCCCTAGGACGAGGTCAGGAAGCGTTCCAAGGGCGGCCTCGGCGGGAGACTGAGGAGCTTCCGCTCGCCCTCGTCCCGGGCGTCATTCGAAATCTCGCCGCCGCTCTCTCAGTCTGTGCTTTAGAGAAGTTTCAATTCTCCGAAGCTTGCTTACCTCGCCTCCTCCGCCGCTCCCGCTCCGCCTCTTCCCGCCGCCGTAGCCCGTCGAGTCGCCCGCTGCGGGGGCCGAAGTCGAGGGCGCTCCGCCGCACTGCGACGTCGAGGCCGCAGCGTGCGCCGCTGCCCGAGTTATGGGGCCAAGCGTCGCGACGCCGATTTGTTGCTGATGCTGCTGCTGTGGCATTTTGCTTTTTTCTCAACCGCCCTCTATCTCGCCTCTCTCTGTGTCTCTTCTGCGCCCCTCTTCAAGCTCTGCGCGAAGCAGCGAGCGAGAGGGACGCGCGCGTGCGTGTACGCGCGCGCGAGAAGAAGAGTGATAGAGAGAGAGAGTGAGAGTTTTCCGCTTCAAAATTCCGAGGAAGAGGGAAAAGGGAATAGTGAGCCTTCGTTTTCCTCTTTTTGAAAATCGACCTTCGGCGCCGCCTGTCTCCTCCCTCTCTCAGTATGGCGACTCGCCAACTCCAGCTCTCCCCGCTGTCCTCTCTCCCACTCTTTTTACTTCCTCGACACTTGTTTCCGACTCTTGTTCAGGCTACACTTTAAAAGATACATCAATAGAGGAAGAGAGAAGAAGGAATCAAAAGGGGAGAGAGAAGAGAGAGAAGGAGGGAGAGGGAGAGGGAAGCAGGGAGGGGGGGTGAGAGACAGAAAAAAACAGGGGCTTTCTTCTCTCTTTACGCCTCACTCGCGCTCTCGCTCTCACTCCATTTCGTGAAAGCTTCTCACTCGAGCCCCGTCGTGATCGTGGCGCTCCCGCCGCCGCCGTCCAGCGCCGCGTTGGAGCCGCCGGCCTCCATCGGCAGAGCGGAGGCGAAGTTCGACGCAGCGGCGGGAGGAGGAGGCAGGTCGGGGAACGGGGGCAGCGGCGGAAGAGGCAGCGAGGCGCCCGCCGGCGAGGCTCCGAGCTGCTGCTGCTGCTGCTGCTGCTGCTGCTGCCCGCGCCCGCCGAGCCCCCCCGCCGCCGCCGCCGCTTCTCCCCCAATCCCGCCGACGCCGAAGGCAGAAAGCGTCGCCACCGCGTCCGGGTCGCCCTCCCCGGCCGCCACCCACAGGCAGACCGCCAGCCCGTCGGGAGGCCTCGGGAAGCCGGCCACCAGCGACCGCGCGACCTGCACAGGGGTCAGCAGCGAGTTGACGAGCTCGTGCGTGTGCGTCAGCCTAGCGAGGACCTCGCACTTCATCGTGAGCCTGAGCTCGCGGATGGCCTCGGCTGCGCGCATGGTCTGCCTGGTGTGCTCGTACCCGGACGAGCGCGCCGGCAGGGTGGCGGCCAGCGCCCGGACGGCGGCGGCGCGGCGCTCTCGCAGCGGCGCGACGTCGGCGGCGAGGCGGCGGCGGAGCAGCACCATGGCCGTGCGCTGCTCGGGCGTGAGGCGAGTCGCCTCGGCAACGGCGGCCCAGCGAGGGTCGGCCTCCGTCGGGAGGTCCCGCGAAGGGGGGCGCGACGAGGGGGACGCGGAGGCGGGAGCGGCGGGGGCGCCGCTCGGTGACTCGTGGCGCGAGTGCGGGGACATCGAGGCGCCACCGCCGGTGCCGCCGCTGTCGTCCGACGAGCCGCTCGGCTCCCCGCCCCGCTCCGACGCCTCGGCCGCGTCGCCCTCGGACCGCAGCCTGTCGTTGAGCTCGATCCACGTCTCCGGGGCCGACAGCAGCAGCCTGAAATAGAGCGCCAGGCTCTCTTTGGCCAGCCTCCCGACGGCGTCGGCCGCGGCGGCGCGGCGGGGGCGCGGGGCCCGGGGGTCGTCGAGCACCCGGAGGTGCGCGGTCAGCTGGGCCACGAAGGCGTGGTGGAAGGAGACGGCCTCGTCGGCGGACAGCGCGCGGATCTGCGAGGGGCTGAGCTCGATGGGCTCCGCGGCCCTCCCCGGGTCGGCGGGGGCCGCGGAGGCGAAGGGGGAGCACAGGGCGCGGCCGGCGACCGTCGTCGTCTCGGCCGTCGCGCCGGCGGGGCCGCGGCCGGGGCCGCCGGCGCCGCCCTCGCTCGCACCTCTTCCCCCGCCGTCGGCCCCGCCGGCGCCGCCGCCGCCGCCGCCCTCGAGCGTCAGCCTCAGCGACGACGCCAGGCACCTCGCCAGGTCCTTGCCGTCGGCGGGCCCGCTCGACGCGGCCGCGGCGGCGACGAGCCGCCCGTCGCCGCTCTGGCAGTCGCCGGAGGCGGCCCGGACCGGCGGCGGCGGCGGCGGCGACCCCTGCACCGCGGCCAGCGCCGCGGCGGCCCGCGCCCCCGCCCCCTGCGGGTCCGCGAGCTCCGAGGCCAGCAGCGACCCATCGAGCAGCCCCGGCCCGTTCCTGTCGAGCGCCACCTCGAGCTCGGCGATCCGCGCGCGCGCCGAGGCCAGCTCGGCCCGCAGCGCGCCCTCGCGCGCCGCGGCGTCGGCGGCGGCGCGCTCGAGCTGGCCGACGCGCGAGCGCTGCCGCTCGCGGAAGCGGCGCTGCGCCTCGCGGTTGCGCTCCAGGGTGGAGGCCTTGCCGTTGTGAGGGGCGCTCGCGCCCTGCAGGGACGCGAGCGAGGGACCGCGGGCGGGGCGCTGGGCTGGGGCGGGGGCGGGGCGCTGGGCGGGGGCGGCGGAGGAGGGGGGCGTTGGAGAGGAGGAGGAAGGGCGCCGTGCGCTGCCGTTGCCGTCGCCGGCGGGGGCGGCAGCGGCAGTGACAGCGGCAGGGTTGATCAATTGCGCGAGCGGGTTGATAACCACCTCGCTCGCCCTGTCGACAGTCATCGCCTGGGGCGCATTCACCGCGGGGAGGGCCGCCCCTCCGCCCAAGACGTCGGTGTCGTCGTCGAAAGATGGGAGCTGGAGCAGGAAATCGTCGAGCGCGGCCTCGATATCTTCGTTGACGTCCGAGATTTCGATCGGCAGCACGACGGTGCCGGTGGCGTTGGTCGCCGAGATTTCGTTCGGCAGCAGGTTGGTCGCCGCCATTTTGGCTCGCTTCGGCGGCGTTGAGAGGTGTGCAACAGGCGGTCCGATCGTTCCGCGCTGCGAAGAGGGTTGAACAGCCCAGGAAAAAGAAGATCTGCGGACGGCAAGGGCTCGCTCTTTGAGAAGCGTCCGAGCTTTGTGCGTCTCCCGAGTTTTCTCTCGCTCTCTCTCAGAGACTCTCTCTCCTCTCTCCCGTTTTTTCTCGCTCTCTCTCAGAGACTCTCCTCTCTCCCGTTTTTTCTCTCTCCTCTCTCCCGTTTTTCTCTCTCCCGTTTTTCTCTCTCCTCTCTCCCGTTTTTCTCTCTCCCGTCTCTCTTTTTTGCACAGACTCAAGCGGAGAAAGGGGGCTGCTCTTTCTCGCGATACCGCTGTATCGCGTTTGTCTCTTTCTTGTTTGTCTCTCTCCGAAAAATAAGAAATGAAGGGGGAAAAAGCAAAGCGGATAAAATCAAAATCAAAACCCTCTCTCTCCTCTCTTTCCCCATTTTCGCATCCTCTCTCTCTCTCTCTTTCCACCCCAAAAAAAACAGCCCCCCCCCCGCCCCCTCTTCCCTTACTCGTCGGAGAAGTTCGGGTTCATCGCCAGCAGCCTCTCCCTCACGCACCGCCTCCGATACTCCAGCGGCACCTCCCCGGCCTGCTGGCCCGGAACCTCGACGACCACGAGCACGCCGCGCGCGCGGATCAGGTGCGAGACGATGCGGCCGACGAGCGCGCGCTCCGAGGCGAGGTCGACGTCGAGCAGCGCGCCGCGGCGGGCCTGGAAGTCGAAGTACCAGGCGACGAGGTCGCACTGGCGGACGGCGGCGACGGGGGCGCCGCCGATCTCGGCGGCGCGGGCCGGGTTGGAGGCGTCGGGGGCTCCCCCTCCGCCGCCATTGTTCGCCTCCTCGTCGGCGGCGGCGGCGGCCGCGTCGTCGTCGTCGTTCGCTCCCCCGGCGGCGTTCCTCCCCGCGACGAGCTCCGCTCCCTCCTCGAGGGACCTCAGGCGCATCAGCAGGAGGTCCTTGACGCGCTCCACCTTGGAGCGGGGGACCTTGATGGGCTGGCGCTGGGTGCGGGCGTCGGCGGCGTCGGCGGCGGGAGCGCCGGCGGCGGCCCCGCCCTCCCCGTCCACCTCCATCCCGTCCCCGGCTCCCCCGGCCCCGCCTCCCCCTCCCGCGGCCTCCCTCCTCGCCGCCGCCGCGGCGGCCACCGCGGCAGCCGCGGCCTCTTCGTCGTCCACCCCGTCCTCGTCGTCGTCGCCGAACCCGCCGCCGCCGCCCCCGAGCTCCTCGGGCGGCGGCTCGACCTCGATGACCGAGTGCCGCAGCAGGCGCAGCGCCTCGCGCACGTCGCCGCCGCCGACGCGCGCGCTGAGCCTCGCGCGCGCGCAGGCCTCGCTCAGCCGCACCAGCGCCTCGAGCTGCCTGACCGTGATGCGGTAGGCGGCCGCCGAGCCTGGCGCGGCGTCCTCGGACCGGAGGCGGCGGTACCCCTCGACGATCGCCCTGCGCGCGGCCGGGGGCAGCACAGGCCGGTAGGCCCTCGCCAGCCGCACGTACCGCTGCAGCTGCTGCGTCGAGTACGGGGCCAGGCCGGCCAGCGCCGTCGCGGGCCTCTGGTGCAGGGCGACGATGTGCGCCGCGACCAGGGCATCCGCGGCCTCGTCCGGCTCGTCGACCATGACGTGCAGCAGGTCGAACCTCGACAGGATCGCCGGCGGCAGGGCCACGTTGTACCGCAGCGGCTTTGACCTGTCGTAGCGCCCCCCCGCGGGGTTGGCGGCCGCCAGGATCGACGTGCGCGCGACCAGCGTGGCCTGGACCCCGGCCTTGGTCACGGAGATGGTCTGCTGCTCCATCGCCTCGTGGATCGCGACCTGGTCCTTGGGGTCCATCTTGTCGAACTCGTCGATGCAGCAGACGGCGCCGTTGGCGAGCATCAGGGCTCCGGCCTCGATCGCCATCTCGCCCGAGTCGGCCTCGCGCACCACCGACGCCGTCAGACCGGCGGCGGACGAGGCCCGCCCGCTGGTGTAGACCGCGCGGGGGAGGAACGACGCGACGTACTTCAGGATCTGCGACTTGGCCGTCGAGGGGTCGCCGACGATCGCGACGTTGATGTCGCCGCGCAGCGACGCGCCGTCGGCCGTCGTCTTGTGCACGCCCCCGAGCAGCTGCAGCAGCACCGACCGCTTGACGTCGTCGTGGCCCCTGACCCCGGGCGCGATCGAGCGGGCCAGGTCGGCGTAGGCGCGCGGGTTGGCGCGCATCGCCTCGAGGTCGGCGGCCTCGGCGTCGGTGAGGGAGGCCAGGACGTCGTCGGGCGTCACGAGCACGGCCGAGCCGTCGGCGTTGGTGGCGGCGTCGGCCCCGGCCGCCGCGGCGCCGCCGTCGCGCGCCGCGGCGTCCTCGACGGAGCAGGCCAGGAACGCGAGGCGGTAGGTGAGCTCGCGGACGCCCAGGAACCTCGGGCCCGTCACGCCGCCGTCCTGCCCGCCCCCGCCCTGGCCGCCGCCCTGCGGCCCCGCCGAGCGCGCCTCGACGCGCTCGCCCGGCGCCGAGATCGCGGCGACGTCGGGGACCGCGACCAGGTCGCCCACGAACACGACCGAGTCCCCGGCCCGGGCCCTCTCGACGACGTCGCCGCGGAGCACGACCTCGATGGTCCGAGGCAGCGAGCCCGGGGGCACCTCGTCGGCGGACTCCTGCACGCGCAGCCGCTGCCAGTCCACAAAGGTGGACTCCTCCTTGACCAGCGACCACGACCGGCGGTTGCCGCAGGCCGGGGCCGGGCAGACGAGCGGCTCGGTGTACTTGAAGTGCTGCTCGACGCCGCGGACGGCCGCGCCGCACTCGAGGCAGCGGAACGCGCCCAGGAAGAGCTCCGGACGCACCTCGGACGAGCGCGTGACGGTGCCGACGAACGACGAGAGCCGGCCGATGCGGGCGGTGCGGAGGTCGCGGAGGCGGTCGACGCGCGGGAGGCCGTGGAAGGAGACCCAGAACTCGCGCGGGACGTCGTCCTGTTTGTTTTTGTGGTGGTAGTTTGGTTGTTGTTGTTGTCGTTGTTGTTGCCGTCGTGTGTTTTGCGGTTTGATGAGACAAAGAGGCGAAGAAGAGGAAGAAGAAGAAGAAGAAGAAGAGGAAGAAGAGGAAGAAGAAGAGAGGTCGAAGACCTCGATTTTTTCTCCTCCTTTCCGCTCGCGCGCGAGGTGGAAGACGACGGCGGCGATTGAAAAGACGATTTCGCGTGTCCCCTCCGCTTGTCTTGAAGGCAACATTTTGAAGCTCTCCTTTAGCGCTCGATGGTGGTTTCTCTATGCTCGCGAGCAAATTCGCTGGCGCGGCGGAACGAAAAGCGACGCCAGCGTGCTCGATTCGCTCGACGCAGATTTTGCCGCCACTTTTTTCCTCCCGAACGCGTCGACTGATTCCATCCCGACGTCAAGTTCTCTGCCCCCATCGAAATCCTCATCTTGAAATCATCACCCGAGCATTTTCTACTCACCTCCGTCACCGCGTACTCGGGCGCGTGCGCCGCCACAAAGTCCGCGACCGCGGCCCTGAGGGCGCCGTCCAGCCTGAGGTGGTCGTCGGCGATGAGGTCGGCCAGGCCCGGGTTGGCGCTCTCGAGGTGCGCCCACTCGACGGGCAGCGTCGCGCTCTGCGAGCCGACCATCGCCGCCAGGACCGAGACGTAATAGGGCTGCTGCGGCGCCTGGCGAGGAGGAGCCTGCTGCTGCTGCTCCGTGGCCGGCCCCGTCTCGTCGATCTGCGTCTGTGAGCGCGTGCCCGTGCGCGCCGAGCCGCCGCGCCTGGAGCGCTGGACCGACGCGTCGGAGACGGCCGTGGCATTGCCGTCGGCGCCGTTGCCGCCGGCGCCGCCGAGGGCCTCCTCCTCAAGCGTGTAGGTCTGCAAGAAGCTGAGGAACTTGGCGCGCGTGGAGGCAGCGAGCTCCTCTCCCGGGGGGACGACGTGCTGGGCGGCTGCTGCGGCGGCTGCGGCAGCAGCGGCCGCTGCAGCAGCGGCAGCGTTGGGGATTGACATTGAAGAAAGAATTTTCCGCGAAAAAGTGTGAGAGAGAGAGAGAGAGCAGAAAAACGCTCTCTCACCTTCCATCTTTTTTCTATTCACTGTCGTTCTCACTGTCACCCACGCCGCTTTCGCTCTTCGTCTCCCTCTGTCTTGCTCTCTGTCGCTTTCTCTCTCTCTCTCCATCTCTCTTCCTCTCTGAGCAAACACAGAGGAGCCCGCTCGGCAGTGTTTTGAGAATCAAGAGCAGAGCCACTTCAGCGGCAGTGACGCACCTCTTCTTCGTCGCTCGCGTTTTTTTTGAATTCGCTCCTCTCTTTCCTTCGCCCGACGAGCTCCTCGCGATGGCCCTACCCGCCAGGAAAGCCGTGGTTCGCGCCTTCGGTGACCGCGGGCTCAGGCTGGAGGCGCGGGCGCTGGCGATGCTGACCTCGCACGTCGAGCAGGAGGCGGACAAGGCGGCGGCGAGCAAGGGAATGCTCGATATTGATGGCGTCGAAAGAGGCGAAGGCTTCGACATCAATGAGTCCTCTTCGGCTGCCGCGGCAGCTGCCGCCGCGGCCGCCGACGCCGCCCTGGCCAAGCTACTGGACGCGTATGAGCCAGGTGAGAGAGATCGTTGCGTCTCTTTTGAGTGGTTGGAAAGATAACGGCGACGACTTGAGTTGGCATCATCGGAGCTTTGTTTTTTTTTCTCTTCTTTCCCTCACTGTCCCCGACGACCTCGACAAAAACAAAAAAAAGGCGACTCCGCCTGCCTCTCCGCCGCGGCGGCCTCGGGCCTCATCGCCGCGGCGTCGGGGCTCGACGAGGCGCCCGTCGTGCAGGCCATCAGCGTCTTCGACGCCCCGCGCGTCGACTACGACCCTGTCCGGCGGCAGTTTTCGGTCTCCGAGACCTCGGCCTCGGCGCTCGCGGCCAACGAAGGGGGAGGAGGGAACGCCTCGTCGTCCTCGGCCTCTGCCGCCTCGGCCTTCGCGTCAGGCAAGCCGGCAGCGGCCACCAAGGTCCGCATCACCGACGCCGCGAGCGCCGTCACCCGCCGCCGCCGCGCGACCCTGGGCTCGGCCTCGGACCGCGCCGCCCTGTACCTCCAGAGGTTTTACTTTCTGTCGCAGAGGGTCGAGAGGAACGCGCTCTTCGCTCGCCGCGTCGTGGACGCCGGCGGCGACGAGAGCGAGAGCGACGAGGAGGAAGTGGACGCCTCGGCATCCGGGCGAAACGCCGCGCACGCCTCGGCGGCAGCGGCCGCTGCCGCCGTCAACCGCCGGCGGCGCAGGCTCGCGGCGCGGCGCGGCGCCGCCGCGCTGACGGACGTCCGCTCGCTGCTGGCCCGTCCGGGCGAGACGGCCTTCGTGCTGGGCTGCATCTCGCAGCTCGAGGACGGGCGCTTCTTCCTCGAGGACCCCACGGGCAGGGTGCCCCTCGACCTGCGCGGCGCGACGGCGACCGCGGGGTTCTTCACCGAAAACTGCGTCGTGCTCGCCGAGGGCGAGCTCAACCCGGGGACGCGGGTCTTCGCGGCGAGGGCGCTCGGGATGCCGCCCGTCGAGCCGCGGGAGGAGACGCTGGCGACCGTCGCGGCCGGGCCCGACTGGTTTGGCGGGCGCGTCCCCGGCGGAGGGAACGGAAACGGGGGGCTCGGCGGGGACCGCGCGGCGAGGGCCGCGAGGGCGCTCGCCGCGCAGGCGCGCGACGGGGCGCGGCGGTGCTACTTCCTGTCCGACGTCAGGCTCTGCGCCCCGGGGGGCGTCGACAGGCTGGTGTCGGTGCTCCGGGCCTACGAGGCGCTGGTCTCGGCGCCGGGGGGGCCTCCTGCGCCGACGTTTGTGCTGATGGGGGACTTTTTCGGGCAGGGAGGGTTTGGAGGCGGCAGCGGGAGCGCGAGGAGCGGCGGGGGCAAGAGCGGCGCCGCCGCCGCCGCTTCCTCGACCGCCGGTACCTCCGAGAGCGGGGGCCCCTCCGCCGCCCGGGCCGCCTTCGCCGCCCTCGGCGTCGCCATCGCGACCACCTGTCGCACCCTCGCCGCAGGGTCAGACTTCGTCTTCGTCCCGGGGCCCGGGGACACGGCGGCGACCGGCGGCGGCGCCGGGTGGAGGGGCGGCGGCGGAGGAGGAGGAGGAGGCTCCTCCCCTTCCCCGGCCGTCCTTCTGCCCGCGCCTCCGCTCCCGGAGGCGCTCGTCGCGCCCTTGCGCGCCACCCTGGGCACCAGGGCGCACTTCCCCTCCAACCCCGCGCGACTTCGGCTCCACGCCAGGGAGGTCGTCGTCTTCCGCTCGGACGTCGCCGCGAGGCTGCGCGGCGCGGCGCTGCTGCCGCCCAACAGCGGCCACGGGGGAGGGGGCGCCGCCGGCGGCGGCTCCACGGGGGCCTCCGCGACCTTTGAGCACGCCGCCCTCACCTTGCTCCAGCAGGCCCACCTCTGCCCTCTGCCCCTCGACGCCGCGCCCGTCTCCTGGGACGCGGACGGGGGCCTCAGGCTCTACCCGCTGCCGCACGCCTTGGTCCTGGCCGGCGGAGGGCGCGGCGGCGGGCGGGGGGCGGCGAGGGGCTGCGACGCGTCGTTCGAAGGGGTCGAGTGCTTCGATCCGGGGTCCTTCTCCAAGAGCGGGTCGTTCAGGGGGTACTCCCCCGCGGACGGGAGCGTCGAGAGCTGCTGCGCGATGCCGGAGGGGGAGGAGTGGTGAGGAGAAGAGGGAGGGAGAGAATAAAGGGAGAGGGGGATTTTCCCTCTCTTTTTTCAGCTTCAAAAGTTTTCAAACGTTTTTTTTTTTCCTTCTTCAATTTGTCACCCCCTACCTCAACTGATCCAGGCTCCCGTGCTTCTCCACCAGCATCCTCAGCGGGCCGAAGAGGGGCGCGTACTTCGACGAAGAGGGAGAGGCCCCTCCTCTGAGCTCCTCCCACTCGACGAACTCAAACGGAGAGTGCTTCTCGGGCTCCCTGTCCTGCGGCACCGGCCACGCCCCGGGAGAGGGCTCGTCGAAGCGGACGAACAGCGTGATGTAGTGCGCGCGAATGGCTCCTCCCGAGGGCTCCGCCGCTCTTTCCTCTCCGGGGGGGGCCCAGGCCCCGCCGGCGTCGCTGGTGCCGTCGGCGCGGAAGACGCAGTTCTCCGTCGCGACGAGCCTCCCTCCTTCCGACCCTTCCCTCCCGACCCCGACGCCCGTCTCCTCCTCGAGCTCCCTCCTCGCGCACTCCACGGGCGACTCCCCGAGCTCGAGATGGCCGCCGGGGAGGGCCCACTCGCCGCGGCCGTGCCTGGACTTGCGCAGCGAGACGAGGACCGACGAGGAACCGTGGCGGACGGCCAGCACGCCGACGCCGACTCGCGGGGCAGATGCTGCTGCTGCTGTTGCTGTTGCTACTGCTAGTGTTGCTGCGGTGCTCATTTTTGCGTTCTTGATTGCGATCTCGGAGACAACGGCTTCCTCGTGCGCTCTCCCTCCCTCTGTGTAGCGAGTTTGGAAAAGCGAGACGGAACGGAGGAGTACCGCTAAGGTCAGAATAAACTTTGATCGATCGACAGTGAATTCTTTTTTGGTTTCGCCGAAAAAGCATCGGCGATTATCACCTCGACTTCCTTCTTTCTTTCTTCACTCTCTCTTTTCTTTCTCTCTCAAGTCACGATGGCCGTGGCGACGACGGCCGCCGCTGCTGGAGACCTTCCCGACTGGCTCGACGCGGAAGACGTGCTGGGAGACGACGACGACGAAGGCGCGTTCGAAGAGGAAGAAGAGGAAAGGAGCCTCTGAAAAATCAATCGTCGCCATCGATGCTCATCCTCTCCCTCTCTTTCTTCCCTCTCTCTCTCCCTCTCCCCCTCAATAAAACAGCTCTTCCTCCCCCTGGCTATGCTCAAGCGACGGCGCAGGGACGAGATGCGGCTCCCCCGATGTGGCAGACCGCTCAGGAGGGCTACAACGACGGCGGCGGAGAGCAGCATCAACGAGCGCTTGCAATTGCTTCGACGTCAAACGACGCTGCCGCCACCGCATCCCCCTCAACCTCCTCCTCCTCCTCCTCGCCGGAGGACGCCGCGTTCGCCGACGTGCTCGCCGAGACCATGCAGGGCCATCTGAGCCCTGCTGAGGCCGTCAGGGAGTACGCCCTGATCTGCGAGAGGGCCGCCGACGCCGCCAGGCGCGAGGCGCAGGGGCTGGGAGGCGGACCGGGCTCGGGGGGAGCGGCGGCCGCCGCCGCTGCCGCCGCGGCGGCCCGCTCCTCGGCGCTCGAGTCCGAGGCGGCCACGTGGAGGCTGCTCTCCTGGCTGCACGGCGACGCGGACCCCTGCGTGCCCGCGGGCGGGGTCGCCGGCGCCCTCGGCGGCGGCGCAAGGGCCTTTTCCTCTTCCGCCGCCGCCGCCGCTGCTTCCGCTTCTCCGTCGCGCTTGCGTTCGCGTTCCGCCTCGGCTTCCGCTTCCGCCTCGGCCCCTTCCTCCTCGCTGTCCTCCCTGACGGGAGCGCAGCGCGCCGCCCTCGCCGTCGCCCTCGACCCGACCCTCAACCGCCTCGGCCGCGTCGTCGCGTGGCTCGAGGCCTCGGCCAGGAGGGCCCTCGCCGCCGACGACGAGGGCGCCGCCGTGGCCGGCGGCGTCGCGGGAGGCGGCGACGCGCTGCTGTTCCCCGGGGACGGCCTCCCGAGGGACACGGGCCTGCGGACTTCGGGGACCGGAGGGTTCGCGGAGCTGGATCCCGACGCGGGCACGAGGGCGCTGCTGGGAGCCGGCGTGGCGATCGGGACCGGAGGCGGAGGAGCTTCGACGGGGGCGGTTGCAGCTCAGGCGGCGCAGCACTGGTCGCGCGCCGACGACGAAGCCTCTGCTCGACTCTGCTCGCGCCTGCGCTGCCTGCTGCGAGCCGGCAGGGGCGGGGACGCCGCGGCGCTGTGCGCGCGGGTCGGGGCGCACTGGCGCGGCGTCTCGCTCGGGAGCGCGTCGGGCCCCGGGCTGGTCGCGCTCGGAGGGGAGGCCGCCGAGCCCGGGGTCGATGCCGACGGCGACGAGAGCGCCGCGGCCGACGCCGCCGACGCGCTCGCGGCGGAGGCCGACCTCGGAGCCGGGGCGCTCCGAGCGCTGTGGCGGTCCGCCGCCGCGGCCGCCGCCGCCGCGGCCTCGGCGACGGCCGCCGCCGCGCCTCCCGGCTCGGCCGCGGCGGCGAGCGCAGGGGCCGAGGCGGCGCTCTACGGCGTCCTCGGGGGCGACCCCGCGGCGGCGCTGCTGCTGCTCGGCGGCGACGGCCGCTCCTCCTCCGCCTCGGACTTCTCCTCCTCGTCGGCCCTCCCCGCGCGCCCCTCGCCCTGGCACGACGCGCTGTGGGTCCTCGCGCGCTGCTGGCTCGAGGCCGAAGTCGACGCCGTCGTCTCGTCCTCGAACGCAAGCACCGATAACGGCAACAACCGCCAGCGCTGCGAGGGCGTCGTGGCGGGCTCTCGGGCCACGAAGGCCTGGCCGCCGAGGCACCTCGCGGACGTCGTCCCGCGGTCACCCGGGGAGCTCCTCTCCGCCGCCGCCGCCGCTGCGGCAGCGTCCTCTTCGTCCCGCGCCTTCGGCGGCAGTCACAGCGGCAGCGGCCCATCGCCGCTCGGCGCGGCCGAGGCGCACAGGGGAGCGCAGGAGGCCCTGGTCGCCGGCGGAGAGGCCCTGCTCTCGTTCGTCGCGGACAGGCTGCCCCGCTGGGCCGGCGCCGGGGGAGCGGAAGACGAGGCGGCGGCGGCGGCCGGACGGGCTCGACCGCTCCCGGGCGGCGGCGGCGGCGCCCGCTTCGCCGCGCACTTCGCCCTGGCCCTCGCCGACCTGCGCCTGATCCCCGACCCGGCCGACCCTCTCCCACCCCCCGCGGCGGCGAGGCGCGTCGTCGATGCGGCCAACGCTGCGATCGCGCTGCACTGCGTGTCGCTCATCGACTGCGGGAGCGGCGGCAGCAGCGGCTGGAACGCCCTTGGCGGAGGAGACGGAGCAAGCGCCGATTTCGCCGCCGTCGTCGACGCCGGCAGCCTCCTCCCGCCGCTCGCCGCCCGCGCCGCGGCGCCCTTCCGCCGCGACATCATCGGGCTCAGGCTGCGCACCCTGCGCGACGCCCCCGCCGAGGACGCCGCGCGGGCCCTGGAGGCGCTCGACCAGTGGCTGCAGGGCTGGGCCTCGACCGCCGCCGCCTCGTCCTCGTGCTCTGCTCCTCCTCCTCCGGTCGTCAGCGACATCGCCCCCGGGGAGATGGAGCGCCACGCGGCGGCCGCGGCCGCGGCCGGAAGGTCCGCGGGCTCCTCCCGCGAGGGGCCCGCGGGCCGCGCGGAGGCGGCGCGCTGGCTGTGGCTGTCACCGAGGACGCTGCCCGCGGCGGCCGAGCACAGCTGCCGCGTGCTCCGCGAGCTGTTCCTCTCCGGTGGCGGCGCCGCCGCGGCCGCCGCGCGGGCGCTGCTGGCCGGGCTGCCTGCCGAGCCCGCGCGCGTCGTCGAGCTCTCCCCCTCGGAGATCCTCGCGGCTGCGGAGGAGCTCCTCCTCCTTCGGGGACGAGGACGCTCCCCGCCGTCGCCGTCGAGCCAGCGCGCGCTCGCCGCCCTCGCCGCCCTCGCGCCCGGCGGCGCGGGGGCCTCCTCCCTCCGCCGCGGGACCTTGGCCTGCCTCGCCGAGCTCGCGGCCTGGCGCGCGCTCTTCCTCGCTGACCGCGCCTGGCGGGCGTGGCGCGCCGACTACGCCGCCGTCGAGGCGGGGGCGAGGGGCCCCGTCGGCGCGGCGTTCCCCCCGCCGGCCGCGGGGGCGCTCGCGCGGCTGCGGGCGGGGGCAGAGGCGCTGGCCGGCGACCTGCCGGCGCTCGTCGCCTCCGGGTGGCTCCAGAGCTGCGTCGGCAAGGGGGACAGCAGCAGCAGGGAGGAGGGATCGCTGATCCTTTCGGAGCCGGCGCCTGACGGGGAGCCCGGGGAGGTCGTGCTGGAGCTGCTGCTGGAGCTGCTACCGTCCCCTCTGGCGGCCAGCGACCGGCGGCGGCGAGGAGGAGGGGCGACCGATGAGGAGACTT
>Ga0315284_10008879_pt1 | contig 14354 bp, 10 predicted proteins | sample YL17G09_16_MG_FD_203696 | JGI IMG/M metagenome (GOLD analysis project Ga0315284, IMG submission 203696) | Sediment microbial communities from Yellowstone Lake, YNP, Wyoming, USA - YL17G09_16 | ecosystem: Environmental > Aquatic > Freshwater > Lake > Sediment | place: USA: Wyoming | collected... | reverse complement strand
GTCACTTTCCTTAACGCGCAGCTCAGCGGCCCCGTGAAACGTCAGCCCCTGTTCCGTTTGCGTCCCGAGCACCGACAGCACCGGCAACTCGTCGATCAAGCCGGGCACGATCTCCGGCGGGATCTCACCGCCCCGCAACTTGCCCGGCTCGATGTGCAGATCGCCGAGCAGTTCGCCGTTCAGCATCTCGACGTTAATCACTTTTACGCGCCCACCCATTGTCGCCAGCACGTCGAGGATCGCCGTGCGCGTGGGATTGAGGCCGACGTTGCGAATCACCAGGTTCGACTCCGGCACGAGAAGTCCGGCCACCATGAAGAAGGCGGCGGAAGAGATGTCGCCGGGGACATAAAGCTTCTTCCCTTCCATTTTCGCCCCGCCGCGCACGGCGATCGTGCGGCCATGACGGCCGATGTCCGCGCCCATTTGCTCGAGCGCGATTTCCGTGTGGTCCCGGGTCGGCACGGGCTCAACGACCTCCGTCTCGCCTTCGGCAAACAACCCGGCCAGCAGCACCGCGGATTTCACCTGCGCGCTAGCGACCGGCAACTCGTAGTGGATGGGTTTAAGTGTCCCGCCTTCGATTTCGAGCGGCGGCAGCCCGCCTTCGTCCGAGCGGATGCGCGCGCCCATTTGTGTAAGAGGATCGATGACACGCTTCATCGGCCGGCGCGAGAGCGACGCGTCACCCGTCATCACCGACTTGAACGGCTGCCCCGCCAGGATTCCGGAAAGCATCCGCATCGTCGAGCCGGAATTCCCCGCGTCGAGCACCGTGGTGGGCGGCTTCAATCCGGCCAGGCCGGCTCCCGCAATCCACACCACGTCGTCGCGGCGCTCGATCTTCACGCCCAGTTTTTTCAAGCAGTCGAGCGTGCTCTGGCAATCGGCGCTGGTGGAGAAAAAATGGATTTCCGTCGGCCCCTCAGCAATGGCTCCCAGCATGGCGTAGCGGTGCGAGATGGACTTGTCGCCAGGCATCTGGATGCTGCCTTCAAGCTTTCTCGCAGCCTTAATCGCTATCGTCTTTGTCGGACCGAAGAAACTCATGATGAAGAGTGGTCAGTTGTCAGTTGTCTGTCACTAACTGCCCACAGCGTGCCTTCGCGGGGATCTACCGACCCCCGATGGGTAGATTCGCACTGCGAACGAACTCCGTCAATAACCTCGTCAGCTCGGTCGAGCTGGACATGAGAAAACGTGCCCCACCTCAGAAATCAAATAGGTACGTGAACTTCGCCAGCAGTGCCCGATTCTGCGTACGCCGATAAGGTCCGAGCGGGAGCCCGGTATCCTCGTGCGAATCGGCCCCCAGGGTATCGAACCGGCTGTTGTACACGATATAGAGCCCGGTGTTGGCGAGCCGAATCAGCGCGTACCGCAGGTTTACACCGATCTGGTGATTGGAGCTGTTGTATTGAATCAACGATTGGATATAACTCTTCGGCGTGAAGGAATATGTGAACTGCAGGCTGGCGAGGTCGGTTGCGAAATCCCCCACGGGCAACTCGACGTCGTTGCGGATGTAGCGCGCGGAAAGCAGATACCTGTAGCCCGAGCGCAGGCCTCCGCCCAGGGTGAGCGTGCGAATGTGTCCGGAATAAAATTCGCCCCAGGCGTAGTTGACGTCGCCGTAGAGCCGCGCGCTCTGGTCAGAATTCCCGTAGGCCGACCAGTTGTTGAAGGGATATCGGCCGACGGGGAGCACCACGCCGGAGTGAATTTCAAACGGCTTGAAGAGCTGCTCGAACGTTTCGTTGAAGGCCAGCCCGGCTGAACTCCCGTTGACGAAGTCGACGCGGAAATCCGTGTGTCGAAAGCCGGACTCGGGCTGCCCGTTGAAGCGGTAGTAGCCTTGCCAATGGTGGTGGGGCCAGAAACGACGGATGAATCGGCTGTTCTTCGGCCGCGGGCTCACGAAAATGCCGTAATTAGGCCGCCGGTAACCGACGCGTTGCACGAAGCCCACTTCCGGGTTGAAGTCCTCGCCCACCTGGGTGTACCCGCCCTCGGCACGAATCAAGTCCGAGTCGTAGAGGAAGGATGAACTCGCCGCGGCGTCATTGCCGTCGAGCCCCGGCGTTTGCGTCTGGGCGGCGTAGTTGAACCACGTGAAATGCCCGCCGACGCCGATATTGGCGTCGAGGCCGTACGTCTGGTTGGAATGGTAAAGGCTCGCCTGGGCGCCGATCGGCGACTTGTTGATGGCGAGTACGCCCACCGAACTTCGCCGGCCGAATTCGCGCACCAGCCGCGCCACCGTAAAGTTATTCGCCGGCGCGACGCCCAGCACCGATTGCGACTGCATATTCAGAAATCCGATGTTGAAGCGGCCTTGCTTTCCCGAGACGCGCGCCCCGCCGGCGATGGGGATCTGCGCGCCGGTGGGGTCAATTCCGATGCGGCGACTGAAAAACAACTCCACTTCCTGCGGCGTGCCCACCGTGGAGTAACCTGAGTTCTCGAGAAAGAACGGGCGCTTCTCCGGGAAGAAGAGGTCGAAGCGCGTCAGGTTGACCTGCTCTTCGTCCACTTCCACCTGGGCAAAGTCCGTGTTCGCCGTCAGATCGAGTGTCAGGCTTGAGGTGAGCGTGTATTTCAGGTCCACCCCCACTTCGGGCGTGTATTTTTTGACCGCAGGATCTCGAGTGTAATCTTGTTGAATTCCTCCCGTGATGAAAGGAACGATTTGCAGGCTGCGGCGGAATTTCGCCTCGACGCCGCCGAGGTCGCCCGCGAGCGAAACGCGCTGCAGGTCGAACGCCCGCGGCACGGGAGACCAGTACGATTGCTCGTTCTTGCGCCGAAGGTTGCGCATAAAGTTCACGCCCCACACCTCGTCGTGCCCGGAGTTGAAGCGAAGCGTGCGAAAGGGTAGGGCGAATTCGGCTTCCCAGCCGCGCTCGGTGATCTGGGTCTTCACTTTCCAGACGCCGTCCCAGTTCAGATTGAAGGAGGAGATGCCACCCGCCTGGGCGCCTGCGGCGCCACTGCCACCGCTTTGACCCACGCGGGGCGGGCCGCCCACCTGACGAGTCTGCCCGCCGTGGACGATCTGGGCGTCGTACTCAATTCCTGCGGCACTCGTCGAGAAAATATAGCCGTTCTGGTCGTCGTTGTATGGGTCGATGAGGATTTGAAACGCGTCCGTCTGGTCAAGCACGCCGTCGCGACGCCCTTGCGTGGAGCGGATGGCCGCCGGCTGCGAGTCGTAACAAATCACCGCGAAGTAGAGCATGTCCTTCGTGTAACCAATGCGGATCTCCGTCCGCTCCGAAGCGGGCTGGCCTTCCTGCGGAAGCTGCTGGATGAAATCTTGGGCGGGCTCGAAGGCCATCCACGCTTCGTCCACTCGGCCGTCGAGTCCCGGAGGCGCCTCAAGCTTGTAGGCTTTCACCCGCCGTGGCGCGGCGCTGGCTTCCTGCTGCGAGGCAGGAAGATCCGCAAACGTCGCGAGGAGGATTGCAAGCGCCGCCGCGACTGCCGCTCTCAGGTGCAGGCCACTAGACACGTATCTCTCCGGAGATTCGATTCGCACGTTTGGCTTCGTGCAGGACACAACGCCCGGCAGGCAGCAGACGGCCCATCCGGCCGGCGCCGTAACGCCTACGGACTTAGCAAGGCAGGTTCCGGCTACGCCCGCTACGTCAGATTCGGATCAACCGCGGCGGGATTTCGCCGGACTTTCGGGATCGAAAACTCGAAGCGCGAGCAAGCCTGTAAGCCGAATCCTGTTCCCCGATGTAATCGGGGTGGCGATCATTCCTCTAGGCCCGCCATTGCTGACGGGCTCCAGCGACCTACCCGAGAGTCGCCTGTCGTCACTCGCCACTGTTCGCGGCCAAGCGGCGGCATTGCGGAGCGGGCCACCCCTCCTCTCCTATTTGGTCTTGCTCCGTGTGGGGTTTTCCCTGCCCCCGACGTCACCATCGGGGCGGTGCGCTCTTACATTAAGCCCCGTCACGCGGGACCGCACCTTTTCACCCTTACCCGTCGGCTGACGGGCGGTGTATTTTCTGTGGCACTTTCCGTGCCGGCGGCGTACGGCCCGACATGTCGGGCATCCCCCGCCGACCCTCGCGGTTAGCGAGCACACTGCCCTGCGGAGTTCGGACTTTCCTCTCCCCCACCCATGCCAGTCCGCCGAGGCGGACCCTCGGATGGGGCAGCGATCGCCCGGCTTGCTCGCGCAACTTTCATGATAGTCTGCCAACGGGCCTATGGTCAAACCGCAATCGCTTCGCAAAGTCATGCAGTCGACCCAACGCCTTTCGCTCTTCGCTATTAGCTTTTCGAATCTCCAGATTCCATTTTCCCGTTTCCCGTTTCCCGTTTCGACACTCTCCGCCGCGCTTTTTCTCCTCGCGCTCTCGTTCTCGCCGGGACTTGCGCAGGAACCGCCCACCACAGCTCCGGTGTCGTCGCTCCTCGCCACGGCCGACGACGTCTTCCGGGAGATGAGCCGCATCACCGGCCTCCCGATCCACGCCCCGCTCAAGAAGCGAATCGTCGCGCGCGCGGAAATCAGGAAAATTCTCGAACAGAACCTTCACGAGGAGTACACGCCGCAGGAAATCCATGTCCAGGAAATGATTCTCCGGGCCTTCGGGCTGGTCTCGTGCGATTTCGACTTCGCGAAGTTCCTGATCACCTTCTACACCGAGCAGGCGGCCGGCGCCTACGACCCGCGCCGCAAGACGATGCTCATCGCCGACTGGCCCACGGAGGAGATGCAGCGGCTCGTCCTCGCCCACGAACTGACCCACGCGCTCCAGGACCAGAGTTTCGATTTGGACAAATTCCTGCACGCCGAGCGCCAGAACGACGACGCCACCAGCGCTCGCCAGGCCGTCGTCGAGGGCTACGCCATGGCCGCCATGATGCAACAGATGGTTGGGTCGGTGGACCTCGCCAGCGTGCCCTCGCTGGGACCCCTGATGGCCAGCATGGTCAGCAAGCAGATGGGCGAATTCCCCGCCTTCACCAACGCGCCGTTCTTCTTCCGCATGCAGGCGTTGTTTCCCTACGCGCAGGGCATGGGCTTCATGCAGCGAGGACTGCAACTGGGGGGATGGAAAAAACTGAACTCACTTTTCTCGAACCCGCCGACGACGACCAGGGAAATCTTCGAACCGTCGGTGTATTTTGACGAGCAGCCGCTGCCGGCGATTTCACTGCCCCGGCCGCCGGCCCTGGATGGAGTGCCAGGACTGAAGCTGCTTGCCGAAAACACCGTGGGCGAACTCGGTTATTACTCCCTGCTTGGGCAACTCATTTCCGAAGACGAAGCAAAAAGCGTGGCCGGTGGCTGGCTTGCCGACCGCTTCATTCTCTACGAAGGCGCGAGAGCGGACCAGTTCGCCCTCGTAGCTCGCACGCGCTGGGCCAGCGCCGAAACCGCGCTCGCTTTCTTTCGCGATTACCACACCGTCCTCACCAAGAAGTATCCCGAACTCGCCTCGGATCAGCGCTCAGAGAACGATATGTTCGTGGGCACCGCCGCTAACGGCCAGGTCGTCTTGCTCCGCCAAGGCGACGAGTGCCTCTGGGCCGAGGGCGTACCCGCTGAGAAAACTGACGCGATGCTGAATTGGCTGCGGTCGTTGTAGCGCCGGGCTTTACCCAGGCGTTGGGCCACGCGGGCCAAGTCTTTTCCTGTTATCCCAGGGAGCTTGGGACTCACGCGGGAATCTCGACGGGTTTGATCAGGATATCTTCTTCTGGAACTGGGAGCCCATCTTCGACGAGACTTTCGATATAGACCGATATCGCCTCGCGAATGTTCTGGACGCCTTCCTCGATGGTCTCAGCTTGGGTGTGGCAGCCTGGGAGTACGGGACAGAAAACGTGATAGCCGCCGTCATCCTCTTTCTCGAGAATCACCGTGAAACGGTGTGCCATAGTCCTCCTCACGTCACGCCATTGTAACCCGAAAGGGAAGCAAAAACCGCAAGCATGAAAAGAGCGTAGGCACTACTTCAGCAGCCTCCGCAGCGCGGTTTCGTCGATGGTTTTGACGCCCAGAGAGCGGGCTTTTTCGAGCTTGGAGCCGGGGTCGGCGCCGAAGACGACGTAGTCGGTCTTCTTGCTCACCGAGCCGGTGACGCGGCCACCGGCCTCTTCGATCATGCGCGTGGCCTCCTCACGGGAGTAAGTGGGCAGCGTGCCGGTGAGGACGAACTGTTTGCCAGCAAGTTTGCCTTCCGCGTTACGAGCCTTCTTCTGCTCGAATTGCAGACCGGCCTTGCGAAGCTTCTCGATCACATCCCGATTGCGCTTCTCGCCGAAGAACTCCCGAATCGCCTCTGAGACGCGCGGGCCGACTTCCTCAACTTGGAGAAGTTCTTCTTCGCTCGCCTTCGCCAGCTTATCGAGCGAGCCGAAGTGATCGGCGAGCAGTTGTCCGGTGCGCTCGCCCACGAAGCGAATACCCAGCGCGAAGATCAGCCGTGCCAGTTCTGCTTTCTTGCTGTTTTCAATTTCCTCGACCAGATTCTGCGCGGACTTGTCGCCCATGCGCTCCAGGTTCGCCAGTTGCTCGTGCGTCAGGCGGTAAAGGTCGGCGACGTCGTGGACAAGTCCCTTGTTCACAAGCTGATCCACCAGCTTGTCGCCCAGTCCGTCGATATTCATGGCGCGCCGGCCGGCGAAGTAGAGCAGCGATTCCTTCAGCCGCGCCGGGCACGCGGCGTTGACGCAGCGGTAAGCGACCTCCCCCTCGCTGCGATGCACGTCGCCTCCGCATACCGGGCACTTCCTGGGCATCTTGAACTCGCGGCCGTCGGGCGCGGCTTTGACGACCTTGACGACCTGCGGAATCACTTCTCCGGCGCGCTGAATGAGCACCGTGTCGCCGATCTTTACGCCCAGGCGTTCGATCTCATCCATGTTGTGGAGCGTGGCGTGGCTCACGGTGACGCCGCCCACATCCACGGGTTCGAGGTCCGCGACGGGCGTAAGCGTACCGGTGCGGCCCACTTGCGCGCGAATATCGTTGACCCGCGTCGTCGCTTGGCGTGCCGGATATTTGAAGGCGACGGCCCAGCGCGGCGATTTCGCTGTGGTGCCGAGTTCCTCCCACAGGCGCGTGTCGTTCACCTTCACGACGATGCCGTCGATCTCGTAATCGAGACTGTCCCGCTTCGATTCCCACTCCTGAATGTACGCGAGAAGCTCTTCGAACGACCGGCAGAGCGTTCGATGGGGATTCACTTTGAACCCCATCTTCCCCAGCGCATCAAGCATCTTGGCGTGGTCAGCAAGCGGCACGCGGCCGTTCACCAACAGCTGATAGAGATACATGTCGAGCCTGCGCTCAGCGACGATGCGCGGGTCGAGCTGGCGCATCGTGCCCGCCGCCGAGTTGCGCGGGTTGGCGAATTTCGGCTCGCCCGCGGCCTCGCGCCGCGCGTTGGTTTCCTCGAAAGCCTTGAGCGTCATGATGACTTCACCGCGCACTTCGAAGCGCTTCGGGTTGCCGATTGTTTCCAGCTTCTTCGGCTCGACGCGCAAGGGCACGGAGCGAATAGTCTTGACGTTGGAAGTCACATCTTCGCCGGTTGTCCCGTCGCCCCGCGTCACGCCGTGGACGAGCACGCCATTCTCATAGGTGAGCGACATGGAGAGCCCGTCGAGTTTCAGCTCGCCCACGTAATCCACTTTCTCACGCCCCGCCAGCTCTCGAACCCGCCGGTCGAACTCGCGCAACTCATCCACCGAATAGGTGTTGTCCAGGCTCAGCATCGGCACCGAGTGGCGGACCTTGGGGAACTCCTCGGCGGGCTGCCCGCCCACGCGCTGCGTGGGCGAATCGGGCGTTACGAGCTCCGGGTGCTGCGCCTCAAGCTCCTGGAGGCGCTTTATCAACTTGTCAAACTCGAAGTCAGAGATTTCTGGATCACTCAGAACGTAGTAGCGATATTCGTGATGGCGGATTTCGCCGCGAAGCTTTTCGATTTCCCTTTCCAGACTCTTGGCCACGCAATCCCTCGATTCCCTGGTGTGATTGCCAACTCGCGCGCTCGGGAAATTATACGCCTCTGCGAAGAAAGAAATCCGCCCCACGCAAAGCCTTTGCTCGCCGCGTGGGACAACGGGCTGACCCGACTTGACATCGAAGCAAATAGACTGCTACGTTCGGTGGTGGAAGCGGGATTCCAGGAGCAAGTCGGAAGATGAAAAAAACTCTGATCTCAGTTGTCCTCATTTCTCTCGCGTCTGCGTTCGTGCTGCTCGCTCAGACCCGCGAGCCGCGCAAGCCGGAGAACGCGCGTTTTGGAAATCCCACGAATACGGGCCGGAATCTCCAGGACCTTTTCTATGGCGTCGTCAAGGCGCTCGACAAAAACGAAATGGTGCTGGAAAAGACCAAGTTCGGCGTCGATCAGGCCATCAAGCTGGATGCCAAAACAAAGTTCTACCATGATGAGAATCCCAGCACGTTCGCGAATCTGAAAACCGGCGACCAGGTCTGGATTCAGGTCAAGACCGAGAAGAAAACTGGCGAGATGCTCGCCAAGAGGGTGTACACGGGCGTCATCGCGCCGACGTTGCGAAAATGAAGTGCGCATTGTGAATTATGAATTCTGAATTATGAGTGGCGAAGCAGAGCAGCCCTGCAGTATTTCCGGAGGAAAACAGTCTGTCGCTCAGCGCAATTCATCATTCACAATTCATAATTCAGACTTCAAAACTGCCTTCCTTTGAAGAGCGCCACGCTCATCTACAACCCGGTTGCCGGCCGCCATCCCGCACGGCGCGAGAAGCAGATCCGCGAGGCCGCAAAAGTACTGCGCGAATCAGGAATCGAGGCCAAGCTCGCGCCCACGACCGGCCCGGGAGCGGCCCGCGACCTGGCGCGGGCGGCCATAAGCCACGGCGAAACACTCGTGCTGGCCTGCGGGGGCGATGGGACCGTCAACGAAGTCATCAACGGTATAGTGCCGGGCAATGGCACGCTGGGGATCATACCGGGCGGAACCGCCAACATCATCGGGAAAGAACTGCGGCTTCCCCACCATCCGGTGCGCGCCGCGCGCCAACTCGCTGGATGGACGCCGCGCCGCATTGCCCTCGGGAAAGTCACCTGGTGCGACCCGAAAGATCCCGCGAAATCCCAAACCCGCCACTTCATCAGCGTGGCCGGCATCGGCTTCGACGCCTACATCGTTCACAGCCTGCCCTGGTCGCTCAAGATGGGCTGGGGAGTGATCGGGTACGGGCTCGAAGCCGTCCGCCAGGCGTGGCGTTATTCCTTTCCGCGTTTCCGCTTCCAGGTCAACGACACCGACCGGCAAGCCACTTTCGCCGTCATCCATCGGGCGGGCCACTACGCCGGCTGGCTGCCCTTGGCACCCACCGCCAACCTTTTCAAGCCGGATTTCACCGCCTGCCTGTTCAAGAGCACCAGCCGCGCCCGCTATTTTCTTTACGCCGCTGCGGTGATTCTCCGACAGCACTTGCGGCTCGCCGACGTGGAACTTGTGGAAGGATTCAAGATAGCCTGCTCGGGCGAGCAGGCCGGCAAGGCCATCTATTTTGAACTCGATGGGGAACTGGTGGGGGAACTTCCCGCAACCTTCGAGATCGTGCCGGACGCACTGACCGTTCTTGTTCCATAAGATGAAACTGGAAATCGGAATCTCGAAATCAGTGTCGCGGATTTTCAGGTAGAATGCGGATTTTCGAATGCCCAAATTCCAGTTTCCGTCTTCGAGTTTCTGACTTGGATAATCTCACCCACACCCTTGCGGCTGTAACGATGAGTCATGCGGGGCTGAACCGCAAGACGCGGTTTGCCACGCTCGTGCTCATCGCCGGCTCGAACCTCCCCGACATTGACGTCGTCTCCAGAATTGACAGTTCCGCAACCTATTTGAAATATCACCGTGGCATCACGCATTCGATTCTGGGTGTAACGGTGCTGGGAATAGGGCTGGCGCTGGTCACTTACTATCTGGGCCGCAAGGCGGCCCCCAAAAAGAACGCGCCGCCGGTTGACGCGACCTGGTTGCTCGTGAGTTCCCTGCTTGCGACGGCCGCCCACCTGCTGCTCGATTTCACCAACGCCTATGGCGTCCGGCCGTTCCTTCCTTTCAGCGGGCGATGGTACGCGTGGGACATCATGTTCATCATCGACCCGTTGCTGATTTTCCTGCTGGTGATAGGATTTGCAGTGTCGGCTCTCTTCCGTCTGGTCTCCGAAGAAGTTGGGGCTCGAAAGACCGACTTCCGACGCGGGGCGATCTTTGCCCTCTGCGCTTTGGTTGTGCTCTGGGGAGTTCGAGACTTTGCGCATCGCCGCGTTCTGGCAATGCTGGATTCGCATACCTACCTGCAGGAAAACCCTCGGCTGATTGGAGCCTTTCCCACTCCCATGAATCCGTTCGAATGGACGGGCGTGGTGGAAACGGACTCGGTCTATCACCTCCTGACCGCCAACGCTCTGGGCGGTGACGTGGATGTGGAGCACACGCGCGTCTTTCGCAAGTCGGAACCCGCGCCGCCGCTCGACGCCGCGATGAAGACCCGCACCGCCGCGATCTTCCTGGATTTTGCGCGCTTCCCGTGGGGAATCGTCGAGGAGAACGAAAATGGATACGAGGTGACGCTGCGTGACCTGCGCTTCCTCAGTTCCGCAACGTCGCGACGCGGGTTTGTCGTGGACATCAACCTGGACAAGAACCTGCACGTTCGCTCGGAGTCGTTCAGCTTTTCAGCCCCGTCCCGGCGCGGCGAGACTCACACCCCCGGGGAAGAAGAGGAACCACGTTCGTCCGCGGGTGGCGCCACCCCAGGCCGCCTCGCCAATCGCCGGTAGATGAACGACACCAGGACTACCACGCCCACCACGACCAGCGAGGTCCAAACGAAGTTTTCCTTCAGGTAAGCCTCGGCTTGCGCCCCGTAGCGCGCCCCGAGGTAAGCCTCGGTCCCAAATCGCAAGCCGCGACCTACCAGCAGCGCCAAGCCGAACATCACGGCGTTCACCCGCAACGCGCCCGCGGCAACCAGGAAGGCTTTGAAGGGCGCCGGCGGCGGCAGCATCGACGCTATCAGGATGGTCACGAATTCGTTCCGCTCCAGCCACTCATGCGCGCGGGTCATGGAGGCCGAAGACGGGCGGCGCCACAGAAATCGCGCTCCGCCGCGCGCCAGGCCGTAAATCAGATACGCGCCGGCAACCGATCCCGCCGTCGAGGAGAGCGCGTAAAGGAGCGCCCGCTCGGGATGCTGACTGGATAGGTGAATCAGAAGCAAGTCATTCAGCGAAGGTAGAGGCACGAAGGAAGAATCGAGGAATGAAATCCCCAGCAGGCCCCAGCCGCCATAGAGCGCCAGAAACTGTCCAAGCTTGATGGAAAGAGTTTTAAGAAAAGACAAGCGTCCGTACCTGGAAATGACCGGACAGCCATTCTATTCGAAACCTCGAAACCGCGCAATCTCGAAAGTAACGCGGCATCGAAATTCCGCCTGCGGCAATGCGGCTACGGAACTTCAGCTTGCCCGAGAAGCCGTCGCCCACTTAGCGTCGTCTTGAGCCACAGTCTCTCACCTATAATCGCAAACAACGCGATCTATGCGGCACCCGCGTTCGTCCCCTCATGTCACAAGCGGAGGCACTTGGGGGTCGCATGACTGGCGTTCGCGCTCAACCATCTTGGCTACTTGTTCAGGGTATCGCTTGACAAGCCTCAAGAGTTCTCGCGGTGGGGTCAGGTCCACTATAGCTCGTCCGACGAAACCAAGTAGTAAGGTCTGGATACTTCCATCCGGGAGTTCAGCCCGTATCCCCCAAGCGTCCGGAGAGCCTGGGATTCTCCTGGAGATCCCCTTGAGTTCGTCCGCATCCTTGCCCCTTACCCACGTCATTTTGATGTTCTCCGCCTCAGCTAGCAGGAAGAATCGCTCAAGGTCAAATTGGATAAATACTGTGATACGACCTGCAAGCAAGTCGAGAACGGCCTGCTCCTCTGTCCAAACGAAAAGGGGGCAACCCAGCTGTCCCTTCATATTGTGTTCGATGAGATCCACAAAAAGGGGAACGGATTTCAGGGCTTCGACTTCGTTCTCGCTCTGCTGGGGGTCGGGAAGCGAGCACACCTTGTCCGGATTCGCCAAATGGTAGAAAAGATGAGCCACCCCCATATGGCCGAGAATCTTCATGTTGGCAGCGGAAGTCGCAACGAATCTGAGGCATCCGTCAACAACCGCGACACCGATTCCGTTTTTCCTTGCCTTATCCCATACCCGGTGAACGGCCTCATGACAATCGTCGAGTTCAACTGAATCGGGGGTTATTCGAATCTCCCTCTTGAGCAGCGGCTCTATGCCTCGGTCGGTTTGGAGGATTTTATGAACTTCAGTCATTCGAGACTGCTGTCTGATCATCCGTTGGGCTTGTTTTATGCCGTGGTCCCCGAACACGGTCTTTATTAGCTGGTGATCATCGGAAGTCAGATTACCGCCGCTCTTCTCAATAACTCCGGAAAGGATCTCATTGACCCTACCCTCCTTTATTTCTATAAGGCGCCACTCTGCTTGGCCTAGGCCAGTGATGTTGATAGAGACCAGGTCACCAATCTGAACAACTGTGGTCAAGTCCGAGACCAAGTTGAAGCTCATGCGGTCTTGGCGGTTGAAATCAGAAGCGAGCTCGATCGTGCCTTTTAGAGTGGCTGGATTCACCGGCCTTATTTGGTATTCTTGCAGAAAGCGCCGGATAACCCACGTCCTCGCACCAACGATGGTGTACAGGATTGAGTCGATCAATCTCCGGAGGACGACTTGTCGGCATCTGAGAACCTCGATCCTTCTGAAGAGATCTCTGGCCCGCGTATCGCGGGCCATGCGGAACTTCCTGAGTTCGTCAGCCGCATCCCGAATCTGGGTCTCAAGGTCAATTACAAGATTCCCGACTTGACGCTGGGCGAGGTCGTAGCCGTAGTGACAACCCCGGATGAAGTGCCGAAATGCTGCAGGATTCAGCAAAAGGTGACGCAGCTCGCTCACATCCCGGAATCTATATCCCTTTTTTTCCAACTCCGACAACCCACCGTTATGAGCGACTTGAAATTGATGTCTAAGAACCGGCTCGAATGTGGAAAGCTCAGGATGTTCCAGTTCCATGAATTTGCACCACCAAGATTATGGCCTCCGAAATGAAAGCGCAGAATTGGAAGTATAGTTCGGGGGCTGGGGAAGAAGCAAAAGCGACCGGGAGGCGACGGGCGGTATCCCGATAAATGCTCCCCTAAAGGCCGGCGCCATAAAACAAGAACGCCGGTCCCTTCCTGCGTCAGGGCAGGCGCCGACCGCCGACGAAAACAAAAACGCCGGTCAGTGACCGGCGCTACAAACCGCGATCAGTGCCAGCCCAAGAACGGGCGCTCCCAAAGCCTCAAGGGTCTGCACGCGCGCGCGCCGTGCGAGACCAGAACCCCTATGCGGAGACTTCGACATACGCGGAGTGTGTATGAGGTTCGGGAACCTCGATTCCCTCGAGCCGCAGGCCATCGAGGTGGAACTCGATGGCCTCGCGCATATTGTGCTCGACCTCTGCGCGGCTGGCGCCGGTGGATACGCATCCGGGCAGGTCAGGAGAATAGGCGGAGTAACCCGTGCTCGTTTCTTCGATGACAATGAGGTATTTCTTCATTTCTTCAATCCTGCTTGCTTGAGAATGCTGTTCAGCGTGCCGGGAGCAAGTTCATCGTTCCGATTGCATGGAACAGTTACCAACCCTTTCTTGGAAGGGTGCCGGTATTGGTGGTGACTGCCCCGCGTCCGTACAAGGTACCAGCCGTCCTCTTCCAGCATTCGAACCGCATCGCGAACTTTCACCACCCCCAAAGATAGAAGCGCACCGACGCGGTGTCAAGCAGCGTGAGGGATTCTGCCTTACAAAGCAAAAAAGGCCGCGATAAACGCGGCCCCAAAAAGCAAAACGCCGGTCATAGACCGGCACTACAAAAAGAAACGGCGGTCAGAGACCGCCGCTACAGACTGTGAACTCATGACTGTCGACTGTTCTTTAACAACTGAGTTGAGCTGCCACATCGGCTGAGCGGTCCGTTCCGGGCCTGTCCGACCGAAGCCGAACCCCGGAACCGGTTCTCTCTTAGAAAGGAGGTGATCCAGCCACAGGTTCTCCTACAGCTACCTTGTTACGACTTCACCCCAATCATGATTCATACCTTGGGCGCTATCCCCCTTGCGGTTGGAATCACGACTTCTAGTACAAACCACTTTCGTGATGTGACGGGCGGTGTGTACAAGGCCCGGGAACGTATTCACCGCGTCGTTCTGATACGCGATTACTAGCGATTCCAGCTTCATGCAGGCGAGTTGCAGCC
>Ga0315284_10008878_pt1 | contig 14355 bp, 11 predicted proteins | sample YL17G09_16_MG_FD_203696 | JGI IMG/M metagenome (GOLD analysis project Ga0315284, IMG submission 203696) | Sediment microbial communities from Yellowstone Lake, YNP, Wyoming, USA - YL17G09_16 | ecosystem: Environmental > Aquatic > Freshwater > Lake > Sediment | place: USA: Wyoming | collected... | reverse complement strand
TCTATTAAAATTGATGTGAAAAAGGCAGGCGTTTCAAATTTAATGGAAGCAAAATTTAATGCCTTCCAATTACTCATGAATCGTATTTGTAACAAATAATTTACTAATACTAAATATATATATATATATAATATAACAGTTATGGAGTTAACAATGGATATTCTTAAAGCCCTTCGTCTTATGGAGAACGAATTTGACAAACCAGCTGAACTATTGAATGGTGATTACCAGTCTGGTGTAGTTACTGATCCTGCTTATGGATCGAGTGGGTATGGGTTAGACCCAAAAAGACCTGCCGATAAGTCAGTAGGTTCTGATATTTATAATCCTGATGAAGATGCCAATATTGACCCAGATGATAATGGTGAAGGGGATGATAGTGATTCGGTTAATGTCAAAAATAAAAAAACCGCAAATGAATCCCTTTCATTTTTGTTTTCAACTATGATGAATGAAGTTGCTGACTCGTATAAGGTCAACATTAAAGAATCAAGTGCTCCGATTTTCGAATCCATTCAGTTAGATGAAGAATTTGCTGCAAAGGCGCTTGTAATTTTTGAATCCGCTATTAATTCTACTACAAAAAACCATATTACCGCCCTGAATAAAAAGGCAGGCGATATTATGGAAAAGATTATTAGTAAGAAAATATCTCTAATGGAAACTCAAGTGGATAAATATCTTAATTCAGTAATTGCTGAATGGACACTTGAGAATCGTCTTGCTATTGAAAGTGGCGTGCGCATGCAGGTTGCAGAATCCTTTATGGAAGGACTGAAGGGACTCCTAGAGACTCATTACATTGAACTTCCAACTCACAAGAAAGACTTGTACGAAGCTGCAATTGTTAAAGGTGATGAAATTCTTGGAAAATATAATGAGCAATTTGACAAGTCGGTCAAACTTTCAGAAGAAGTGGAAAATCTGAAGAAACAGCTAATTGTAGAATCTTCTGTACAAGGTATGGTTGCTACAAAGGCAGAAAAGGTAAGAACTCTTTCAAAGAGCTTGGCTTTCGATTCTGATTTTTCAAATAAAATTGAAACTATTAAAGAAGAAATCGTTAATGCAACCACTGTTTCGGGAAACGTAGAATATATTACTAAAGATATTTCTCCTATTGTAGAAAGTGATAATCATGACAAGTCTGACAGGATTATTGAGAGATATATGAAATTCATGGATAGGATATAAGGTTTGAAAACAAGGGCTAAACGTTTAAATAAATTTAAAATGTAATTAAAATGGAGTGTTAAAAATGGCAACTTTAGTAGAAAAGTGGAATGGTATTCTTGAGCATGAGTCGATGCCTAAGATTACTTCAATAGAAAAGCGGCGGACTATTGCACGTCTTCTGGAAAACTATCAGATTGAAAGTAGGAAGTCAAGCTCTTATCTTTCTGAAGATACTGTTCCTGTTAATACGAGCGGCAATATCGGTAAGTATGATCCGATTCTGATCAGTCTGATTCGTCGGGCAATGCCTAATCTGATTGCATATGACGTTTGTGGTGTGCAGCCGATGACTGGTCCTACCGGTCTGATATTTGCAATCCGCCCAAAGTATGTTTCTGGTAGTGCGCTGGGCGGGGATGCGTTCTATAATGAATCTGATACCGATTACTCTGGTACTGGTACGCATGCTGGCACTGACCCTTCGGTCCTTAATAATCTGACACCCGGTACATATACTAGTGGTACTGGTATGACTATGGCTGCTGGCGAATCACTTGGCATTTCCGCCCCTTTCGCAGAGATGGGTATTGAAATTGAAAAGGTTACTGTAGAAGCTAAGACTCGCGCACTCAAGGCGACTTATTCTATTGAAATGGCGCAGGACATGAAGCAAATTCATGGTCTGGATGCAGAAACCGAATTTGCAAATATTCTGACTTCTGAAGTTCTTGGCGAAGTAAACCGTGAAGTTATCCGTACAATTTATATAACTGCCGTCCCCGGTTCTATTCAAACCGACCTTGCAACCGCTGGTACATATGACCTTGACACGGATTCTAATGGCCGCTGGAGTGGTGAAAAGTTTAAGGGCATGTTGTTCCAGATTGATCGTGAAGCTAATCGAATTGCACGTGACACACGTCGTGGTAAAGGCAATTGGATCATCTGTTCTTCAGACGTCGCTTCTGCACTGTCAATGTCTGGTATCCTTGATTATTCACCATCTTTGTCTACTGATTTGCAGGTAGATGATGCTGGCAATACGTTTGCAGGGGTTCTGAATGGTCGTTATCGTGTGTTCATTGACCCGTATGCAACTGGCGATTTCTGGGTCATTGGTTATAAGGGGATGAACTCTTATGATGCTGGTCTTTATTATGCACCGTATGTCCCTGTACAGATGATGAAGGCAACTGGCGATGATGGGTTCCAGCCAAAGCTGGGGTTGAAGACACGGTATGGCATGGTTGCTAACCCATTCGCACAAGGTGCTACGAAGGGTGGTGGTGCATTGACTGCAAATACTAATCTATATTTCCGTCGTACAAAGGTTGTCAACTTGTCAGGTACTGCAATCTAATACCTCACCGAAAACTAAAAAATAATAATAAGATGTACAGACCCCCTAATAAAATAGGGGGTCTTTGTTGATACTACATTTGTGTGAATATTCAATATGTTTGCAACCCCTACCAAACTGGTGTATTATGCAAAATAAGCACATTGCAAATTACACTATGGTTGATTATGACAATTGACGAAGCCATGACTACCAACCCTGTTACACTGTCACTTTCAAACAGGCCTGACATTGTAGAATTCAGGGAATGGTTATGCTCAAAAACTGAATTTCTTAATGACACTGTAAAAAATGTAAAAATATCGACCAGATTATATTGTATTATCAATGGGGTCGATTCAGTCCCTGTATGTAAGGGGGAAGGGTGTAATGAATTAGTTCCTGTCAAAAAGGATTATCTTCATAAAGGATTTGCAAAATATTGTTCGATTACATGTGCAAGGTATGGGACCGAAATTTCTAATGATAGGTTAGCACTTCTGAAAGATAAAGATTGGTTATTCACTAACCGAATCGCCCTTAGAAAATCATGGGATACTATATCATTTGAAATAGGAGTATCCACACCAGTAATTCGTAAATGGGCAAAGTACCACGATATTCAAGAAATTGACTATAACAAGAACAGTGTAGAGGTGGAGGACATTCTTGGAAACAAAGAAGTTCTTGAAGAAATGTATAAAAGTTTGAGTATATATGAAATTTCTGATAAGATTGGTTCATCACCTTCTAATATTGCCGTTAGGATTGCTAAGCACGGTATTCCTGCAAAAAGTAGCAATGACTACCCTAGAAAACATGACAAAATATCGAAAGGATGTCAAGAAGTTATTGATTACATAGTTAGTATCTATGATGGGGAAGTTTTGATAAATGTACGTGGAATAATCCCATCAAAAGAACTAGACATATATTTGCCAGAATTAAATTTTGCCATTGAATATAATGGCGTCTATAGTCATTTGTATAGACCTCACGAGACATCAGAGTCCAGAATTAAGGGCAAAAATTATCATCGTGGTAAAACGATTGCTGCTAGAGCATTGGGTATTCAGCTAATCCATATATGGTCTTCTGTATGGGATTCTAAAAAGGATATTTTGAAATCAATGTTATCGGCAAAATTGAAATGTTCAAAAAATTCTATAGGGGCGAGGAAATGTATAGTAAAACAAGTTAGTGTTGGTGAAAAAAATACATTTCTGGATTCTAACCATATACAAGGTAGAGACAAATCTACACATCGCATTGCTCTGGATTGCAAGGGGGAAACAGTTGCAATCATGACATTTGGAAGGTCTAGATATAACAAGTCATATGTTTGGGAGCTGTCAAGGTTTGCGGTTGTCAATAATACATCCGTACCAGGTGCATTTACAAAACTTTTAAAGTCATTCAGAAATGAGCATGAAGGGTCCATCATCAGTTACGCGGATTTTTCTAGATCATATGGCGATGTATATGAGCATAATGGATTCAAACTTATTGCAGAAAATCCGGCATCATATTGGTATGTGGCAAAAAATAGTGAGGTCATGCAGCACAGATTTAATTTCAGGAAAAGTAAAATTGCAAAACATGATGACATTAGAACTGAAGAACAAATCATGTTTTGCAATGGTTATTCGAAAATTTTTGATTGTGGAACACTTACATTCGTATATGATTGACAACCACATATTTTTCATTTAACATATTGACATCATTAATAGTTGACAAACAAATTCACTGAACAATTTGAAAAATGGTTTTACTGAATCTTACAGGTTATCACCAGATTACAAATATGTAGTGTCGAATAAGCTAGTTCATAAATTTTCAATGAGGAAAAGGAAATTGAAGGGGATTCTTGGTATCACTGATGAATCCGACATGACAGAATCTGAAATGTCGGATTCATTGCATTATAGAAAAATATGGGATGCTGGCAAGATATGTTACATTAAAAATACAATTCTTTGAATCTGTTCTTGTGCTTGACAACACCGCGTTTTTCGTTTAACCTCTTGTCAACATGAATCGCAGCTTTAGCACCCGCTATGTGCATGTGTTTCTTGACATAATTGTTCATTTATTTTCAATCCTCTGGTTTTTTAAAATATGACAGACTATAATTTGCTTCATGGTGATTGTCTTGAATTGATGAAAACTATTCAAGACAAATCTATAGATATGATTTTGTGTGATCTTCCATATGGCGTAACTGCTAACAGTTGGGACACGATTATCCCATTTGATGCACTATGGACAGAATATAACAGAATTTGTAAAGGACCAGTGGTGCTCACTTCAAACCAACCATTTTCAGCAAAACTTATAATGAGTAACATTAATAATTACAATTATGACTGGGTATGGGTAAAGAACCGGCCTAGCAGATTTTTACATGCTAAAAGGATGCCGTTAAGAAAGTATGAACAAGTTTTAGTATTTAATGCTACTGGTAAAACTTACAACCCCCAGAATATGATAAAGTGTAATATCCCAATTAAAGCTAAAATTGGAGGAACAAGCATTAATTATAACCCGTATAATAGACAAGATTATATTCAAGAATTCACAAATTACCCATCAGATGTTATTTATTTTGATAAGGATGTTGACGCTTTTCACCCAACTCAAAAACCCGTAGCACTTATGGAATACCTTATAAATACTTATACAAATAGTGGGGAAACAGTGTTAGATAATTGTATGGGAAGCGGTACGACAGGAGTAGCATGTATCAATACCAACAGAACATTTATTGGTATTGAAAAAGAACATAAATATTTTGAATTCGCAAAAAACCGCATCGAAACCCATGAAAAAGAATTAGATGTGGTGCATGGTCTTTAAAATTATTACTCATTAATAATTTGATTATCAGTAGTTACTTTTTCATCTGTACGGTTTCGCAATCTTGCTATTTCTACAGATGAAAAAGTAACACCGGCCATACCACTTAATGGAATAGTGAAAGCCCATATCGCATCCGCAACGTCTCGACCAATACAAGCAGCAATTGTCAGTATTGTCATTCCAATACCCATAAACATTGTCGAAGTCACCAATACTAACCTTTTTGAAGAAGGGACGCCACTTTCTCCTTCCTTGATAATTTCTTTAATGTATTCAAGCATATTTTTTATCTGACATCCATTCAAGTAATTGTTCTATTTTCAAAAGCCTAATTTCTATATTGTTTAATCTCTTTTCTTGGGAATCTTTTAATAATTTTCTTTCCATGAATGCTTCAAATTCTGCATTAGAAGTGTTTATTATTGCCCCAGTTTTCATATCTCTTGAAAGGAATCCATTCCCTTCTATTTTTGCAAGTACTTTCATTAAAATTTACCCATTTTTGAAGTTGCTATATCATTATTCCATTAATGATATTACTCTGAAATTTTTAATTCTTGGAACATATACTACAGAATCACTTTTAAACACTACCTTGACCTGCACATTCGTAAAATTTGGAATAGTATTTATGGTATCGTATTCGTCTTCAATGAAATCTGTGAATTTTGAAGTATTATTGCCACCTCTTGTTATAGGCATGATTGTATATATATCATCAGCACCATTCCTATAATACACGTCTACAGATGTTCCAAAAGGCCGGTTTATATCAAAAATGACTTTCAATTTATTTGCAGGATTTATAAACGTAAAATTCTTAATAACATACGACGCCATGCTCCCCGATAAGTCTATTCTATTGGACACGGAAACAAATCCTGTTCTTATTGTATCAATCGTAGGACTGATATTATTTATGGTATTTGTTAATATAGCAGTCAGTTTTAATGTTCCATCCCCATCAGAATTTATAGTTTTTTCAGTTGTAAATTGTATATCAGTTTTTGGTAAAATTGATAGTGGTGCGGATGAAAGATTATTTGTTTTTTCAGTAGTAGATACCTGCCAACTAATGTTTGTCCCATTCAGAGAAATTTCATCAGATAATAGAAACCCTGCTGAAAATGATGTTTTTTGAGTTGCTGAAACTCCTACACCGCCCTTTCCAGTACCATTAGCATTTGTAGAAACGTTTATAATATATGAGTCAATATCAACCACCCAAATGATTGGCCACCCTGCAGGATTTGACAACGTGGCCGCTGAAATGCCATTTACGCCATTATCAGTATTTAATTTTACAATGTCACCTACTTTAAACCCATGGTCTGCATGACTTACTACAATATCCGGGTTAGAATCTATTGTAAACAGCGAGTTGTCAAGTAGTAAAGTTTTATATACGTCTCCCTCAAAACCTATATCAGAAGGATTTGTGTTATTTTTCATTGTGATACTAGCGCTGCCTACATTAAATTTTGCGCGTCTTATTGTAAATTTAATATCTTGGTCTTGTGCGGCAGACCATGTTGTATTATTTTGACTTTTAAACATTGACCCTAGATATGACTGTCTGTTGATAATTTGTCCAGACGCTGATATTGTGTCACCTTGTAAAACAGAACGCTGACCAAGTTTTGCTGTCCATAATGTTAGTGTTTCAGATTCTGAAATAACTACAAAGCACATTTCCCTCATAGAGTCTATATATACAGGTGCGTCAAATTCAAAAATGGTTTCAATTGAAGCGTCTTCACTTCCTGAAATAATATTGAAAGGAAGTGTCTTTGAAGCAAGAATAGAAGACCCAGGATAACCATTTGACATATTTCTAATCTGTACGGTTACTGGCTTTGTATTGGTTAAAACTTCTGGACCAAGAAAAATTCCAATAGAAGTTATATAAGCGCCTCCTTCTTCATCAATTACAAATGACTCCGCAACCGGGTCGTACCATGTAAGGGTTTTTCTTTTCTGTATTACTACTCTAGTCCCAACAAATTCTTTCTGACGTTCTGTTACTATGCCAGTTGCAGTATATAAAGCGGTTGCTTCAGTTGTCGGGTTATCTTTATCGTCTGCTAATACAAATAACTTAACACCTGTTCTGAATCTTACTGTATCATTAGATGGTATGATAAATGCCCCATTGAGCGAACCTGAAGGGGATACAATCAATGGCGAACCATTATTTACAAATGAAGAAACGTCTGTTCCGTCAAAAAATGGCTTTACTATTACATTAGGCTTCAGTCCGGTTGCATTGAATGAAATTGAACGTGAACGTATGTAAGGAATCGTTGAATTATTAAGAATCCTATCGCCAATTTGTGTAACATTTATTAATTGATTTGTAACAACAGGGGAAGAATTTTCTGCTGACCTTACGTTGATACCTCCAACAGGAGTACCAGCCCAAGTATTTCTCCATACACCATGAACAAACTTCCAAGTTGGATGCCCCCTCCCACGTGCTACAAATTCGTTTGTATCATCAAATATTGTGTATACCCCGTTATCCATAATAACGTCTGGCTTATATACTTCTGTAAACCAGTTATCAGTTGACGGATTTAAAATAACGTCTCCGTTGAAACTATACCTAATGAATGGCTGGATTCTTTCCGTCATAGAAGCTAGTGGCTGACTAATTGCAACGATTTCAGTATAATCCAACATTGCAATGCCATCCTTGACAACAATACCATTAGAAGTATCAATTTCAAGATTTAACTGTCTTGAGGTAGACTGTGGTCTGCACTCATTATTTTCAATGTCAAAAGCACATTTCAGATCATTCGAAGTGTTATCAGCTACACCTTGTGTTTCGAATGTGTCTACAATGAACCCGGATTTAAAAGTATTTTCAAAATTCCTATTTGCTGTATCTATTTCTAAAAGGTTCAATGATGTGTAATATTCGAGATTCTGAATACGCATATCCAGATTTCCTACATCCTTCATTGTATACCGGCGCTGTTGTATTTTTTTAACACTAGAATCCTTTGCTGAAAAAGTATAAGCAGGAATATTGACTCTATATAATGTCAATGAATCGTTAATGTCATTAGGAGGTTCTGGACTGTCTGAAGGTATACCTTTCAGTACTGAAAATTTCCCACGTGTGTTTACTACAATTTTATCAGTTCTTGCAAGATAATAAGATGAAGTCAAAAATATTTGAGAATTTGTTTCAAAAGTATTTGCGGTAGTTACAATATTCGATTCTACACCGCCAGATACTAAAAGTTTATTTCTAAAATCTATAGCATCCGCCAAAAAAGTCCGGTTGCCCTTGGTGTCTGTGTAATAAGGAATTTTATCATAACTTATTCCAGAGTATGATTGTACAGAGAAAAAATCACCAATAGAGTGGTCAAAAAAACTATATTCTATGACTAACGTCCCCATTGGTAACACTTCACCATCTTTAAGATTAATAGAAGCATTGGAATAAACATCATCACGCTGACCACCGTCAAATGAAAATCTGTCAGTAACGTTCAATGCCCCATTCATAATTGTGGTTACTGATAAGCCATCACTTTTATCTAATATGATAGAAATTGCTGAAGGCTTTGATTCTGTAGAATTTAATAATGTTTTAACTTTAGACACGCCGTTCTGACGTGTCATTCTGCAAACAATCTTACATTCTAACCCTAACCCATCTGCAATGTTTATAGGTTCTATCGTTGTCAGTGTGACGATGTTGATGCCAAGAACAGGGGGGGATGTAGGTATTACGGTTTGATGATTGGCCCCGTCAAGAAAGTATATAAGATAGTCAGAAGCATTACCTGAGAAAGTATCTGTTCCGCTTACAAGCTGTATTGTACCAGTATTTGCAATGTCATTCCTGACAATAGATGCTTCAAATTCCTTAAAGTATGAAACTTCAATGTCCTCGATTGATTTGTTAAAATGTATTGGTAAAGGATAGACAGTAGAATCAAAATTCACATTTCTAGCAGTTCCCACCGCACTTGCAGAAAATGAAGTCCCTGATAAATTATCTACAAGGTTGAAATATACCGTATTAGACATTGCCACAAGTTCTATTCTGAATGTTCCAGCAGAGACATATGTAATATTTCTAACAACAGCACTTGCGGTAACTGTAGGGCCGATTTTCAATAACAATAGTGAAAATAATTTAGGAAGCCCGCTTACAATTGCATTGACCTCTATGAATGTATTGAATGGGAGATTTATTGCTACATCATTACGGGTTGAGTACTCTCTGGATTTATTAACCTCGATCAATGTATTACTTTCTGTTTCAACTTTATAACCTCTAACATAAGCCCTACCCGGATCAAGTTGATATACTAATTTTGTTTCATCACCGCCTTGAATTGCAGTATATACCCCAAGGTTGTTTCCTTCTTTCAAATGTTCTCTAACATCAAGCAGAAACTCGTCAACTACATAATCACCAGATTCATCGAATGTACGTTTTGCAAGCACTTCGTCAAAAACTGAAAATTCATTCGGTCTCGCCTTTTCTACCACGACAGAATTTCTAAACTTTACAATTTCTATAAAATTTTTCAGATCGGTCAGCGTGCTTTTTAAAACAAAATCCCCCCGAATTAAATATCTATGCGCCCCAGGTGCAGTTTCATTAGTTGTTCCAGATGCGTTGTCTAACAGGCTCAAATCTTCCTCTGGAATTACAATCTTCTCGACCATATTGATACCGACAGCATATTCCGAGTCTGGATCAATCTGAACATATTTTGTAAGAATGATTGTTTGGGAATGTACCGATACAAACCTCGATTTTACATAGAATACACCATCCGATATGGATATCGAAGAACCAAACCCAGTTGCATTGGTTGTTGCAGTATAAACTACTTCAGAAGAATTGTCAGACCTTGTAATTGTAAGCGGTTCATTGTTACCAAATGATGAAGTAGAATTGTTAATAGAATCTACACCAGTATATTGAACATAAAACGTAGAAGGGTCTGTATTTGTAGAATTCAATGCAAGCACTATTGTAGCACTTAGCGAACCGTTCACATTTGTAATCTTATTCCCGATATATGTGGACGGTTCAGAAGCTGAAAATCCTTCACCATTCAACTCTGGAACCATACTAGGTTTGAGTTTGACAAATGCGTATTTGATATTAAATTGTGTATTACCACCAACAACTTTTGTCCCATCTGGATAGATACCATCAGACATCCTTCCTATTTGATTTTGAAGGATTGTTTGTAATTGGTTTACTTCCCTAGTCTGTACTGCAAACCCCGGCCTGAAAAGAATTTGTAAAAAATCATTTTCATCTTTAAAATCGTCATAGTATGGGGCATTGCTAAAAGTTCTAATATTTGACATTTTTAACTCTCAAGAAAAAGTTCTTTTAAAAAAATTACATATACAATGTGCCACTAATGTCATTAGGAGAAACGTCCCATATATTATTATTATAATATGAAAATACTCTTAACGTATTAGATGTTATCGCAGAAACTTCCCCATAACCGCCATACTTACCAGAACCCACAAATACGAAATTGTTTGGCGAATTTATAAATGCAGGAATCCCTGAAAACTGAATATCATATTTCCAGTAATTTGAATATATATTATGTTCAAAACCGACAATCGTGACATTATTTTTAATGTCTGCGGTCTTTGTCGACCCATAAGCTGAAAATATTGCCTTTTCTTTAGTGCCAGAGGCGTCCATCTCACCCTTTCTAACAAGGTCTTCAGGGTCTAATGCTGGGGCATTTGAAGCAATTCTTCCATTTGATTTTATTTTTATATAACCTGCGTCTGTATGTGCAATTACGAGTTCATTTGAAGCATTCATATTAATGTATGACCACTTAGTTCCTGTGGCATTTCTAATTAGAATAGTACCACCATTACCAGAACCATCAGGATAAACATTAAAAGACCCATTTTGCAGACTCAACGAACCCGTTATCATATCTCCTGTTTTAGAAACCTTTGAAGTAATTTCAATATCATTTTCCCCTTTTCTAACAAGATCGTCATAGGCTATTGCTGGAGCATTTGAAGCAATTCTTCCATTTGATTTTATTTTTATTTGGCCTGAATTTGTATTAGCAATTACAAATTCATTGGAAGGATTCATGTATATTACAGACTGTAAAGTATTCGTAACATTACTGATAGTAATAACACCACCATTCCCTGTACCGTCCGGGTTAATGGAAAGAGAGCCATTTGTTATAGACAGAATGCCATTAATAACATCACCTGCTTTTGAAACCTTTCCAGAGATTGTATTATCTGTTACATCTGCTCTAGTTTCAAGAGTTTCTATGTTATTTTCAGTAGATGTAACTCTAGCTTCAATTAAATTCAGGTTGTCATCTGAATCAATTATACTATTCTCAAGTTCTGTAAGATTGTTGTCCATTTCAATATGTGTAATTGGACTACCCTTTTCAATCCGTTTTACAATTGCCATAAATTGACCTTTTGACGATTAACCTTTGTATATTCATATTTAGCTACAATTGACAATGCTAAATATGAATATACAAAGGTTTTGTTTCACAACAGGTAATTTTAAAAATGACTGCAATTATTTCAACACCTTTCAGAATCGAAAATGCAAAGGCTTTCAAAGAATCATTTGTTACAGAACCTACTTATATCGGTGTAGGAAGAATTGCCCCATGGGTACCCACTGATAACTCACCTACAGCATCTGACAGCAATCCTCCTACTCCTGTAGATTCTCTTGTAGAGATTAAGGAATTTTACAGGCAATTGATAGGGTTAAAACGTGTTCAGACAGGTGATGTATCATTAATGATTCCTAGATATAATTGGTCATCTGGCACAACATACACACAATATAATTATCATGACGGAAACCTTAATGCAACAAATTTTTACGTTTTTATAAGTGATTCATCATCCCAAAATTATTTACATGTGTACAAATGTCTTGAAAATAATGGCGGGGGGTCTTCTACTGTAGAACCTGCCGGAACTTCTACAGGTATAATTGGCCCATTAGGAGATGGGTATAAATGGAAGTTTATGTTCAAGATTTCACAAGGGGATTACGCAAAATACGCAACTGCAAATTTTCTTCCAGTTTCTGAAGTTACTACAAATGACGGGAGTCTGCAATTTCTTACACAGCAATCAGCAATTGAAGGAACCATATATGGTGTAAATGTTGTTGATGGAGGAAGTGGGTATTCGTCAGTTCCTGTAATTACTGTTTTATCTGGCGATGGTATAGGGTTTGCCGCCACCGCTACTATTTCAGGCGGTGAAGTTACTAAGGTTACAGTGACTAATGCAGGTAGTGGTTATAGTTATATTAATTTAATGATAGGAGGGAATGCCGTAATTTTAGCAAACATCTCACCTTCTGGAGGTCATGGTAAAAATGCCATAATGGAATTGGGGGCATTTTATATTTCTATTTCATCAACATTTGAGAGCAATGAAGGTGGCATTCTTACAGTAACAAATGACACACGTTCTACAATGATTATTAGAAACCCTACAGATCAATCAGATACACCATTGACAACATCCGTGGTAAATGGTGTTACAAAATTGTCATTGAATGGTATTTCTGGAGTATTTCTAGTAGATGAAACTATAACTTCATTTGACGGAACTACTGGACAGATTGTAGATATTGGAATAGATGAATTATCAATAACTAATATCAAAGGGGTTTTTGTTGCCGGTGTAGTAACTGGAAACATTTCATTGGCAAGTGGAACGGTCACTATAACCGTTCCTAGTGAAGTTAAAATGAATTCGGGCGATGTGTTGTATGTAGAAACAAGAAAACCTATCATACGTGACATTAGTCAGTCTGAAAGGTTTAATGTAGTCATTCAATGGTGATTTTTACTATACAGCCTTTACCCCAAATTCTGCTGCATTTATCCCGGCCTGTGTCCATTCAACGCCTGTAGCAGGATCAACCTTGAATTCATAAGTGCTAAAGATCGAGGGTGCATATGGCGATGCGTTGTAATTCAGAGGTAGCGAATCTGACGATTCGACTATATTTGCCCCTGATTTACAGGTCATACGACTCTTTACCAATCCTGTAATGACTCTGGACATAGCAGCTTGGGGAACAATGGAAATTACAGGGCCTGTGAGTGTAATGTCTGTATATGCATACTTGTCCTCCTGCCCTGCCGTCAATGTCACATAGTCAACATTGGTGCGAAACGGTTCATCCACGCATGTATAATTTGCTCCTGCTGACGGGGTTCCTTGTGTCAAGCTGCCTGCCCCGGAAGGCAATAAGCAGGTTACCTTGAAGTCCCCAAGGTATCCTGAGAATCCCCCTGACCCTGAGTCATCCCACACGGATATCAGAGAATGCTCTTGGGGCGATTGACCTCGCCAGCTAAACCATGTTGGGCTGCCTGTTGTACTCCCCAACATGTCACCTGTATAGTTTATTTCAAGTGAATTGTTCACCCATAGCTTAAACGAGCCTGATACCGCAAAATTCACCTCAAACTCCAAATGGTTCCAGGTTGAAGCAGGCGTAAAGGCGTTGGCCGATGAAGCCAGTGTAGCTGCTGCTTTTTTAAGGACAAAATATCCAGCGGTGCTTTGCACCAGCCCAAAGAACACTGCGGTTGACTGGTTAATGTATGCTGACGTGGTGCTGCTATAACCAAGTAACTGGTTATTGACTGCAAAAACCGCATTTTCAGCAGGAAAACCGCCACTTTTCATATCCAGCGCCCCTCGTAGGATGGTACCTGTCATGCTGAAGGATTTGCTTATACTAAAAAATGAAGAATTATTAGGGGTTATTACCCCCCCTAACCCGAACCTTCCAGTCACAACAGACTCAGTGGAGCCGGTAGTGTTGTAGTAATAATCCCATCTCTGAACCATGGCATTATAGATATTATTGGTACTTAACGTATTGATATTATGAAATGTTTCGAGAAAGCGAAGTGCCATTTTTTAAACTCCTT
>Ga0315284_10008877_pt1 | contig 14356 bp, 12 predicted proteins | sample YL17G09_16_MG_FD_203696 | JGI IMG/M metagenome (GOLD analysis project Ga0315284, IMG submission 203696) | Sediment microbial communities from Yellowstone Lake, YNP, Wyoming, USA - YL17G09_16 | ecosystem: Environmental > Aquatic > Freshwater > Lake > Sediment | place: USA: Wyoming | collected... | reverse complement strand
CCGCTCGAGGCCGAGGAGAAGACGAGGGGCGGGATCGTCCTTCCGGACACGGCCAAGGAAAAACCCCAGCAGGGCAAGGTCATCGCCGTGGGGCCGGGGCGCATGCTCGACACCGGCGAGCGGGCCACACCCGCCGTCAAGAAGGGCGACATCGTCATCTTCGCCAAGTACGGCGGAGCCGAAATCGAACTGGACCGCAAGGAATACAAGATCCTTCGGGAAAGCGACATCCTGGCAAAGGTCGAGTAACCGGAAGGCCCGGGCATCGTCGGCCCGGCGCGGCAGGGCTCGCCCGACAGAGAGGCGGGCGGCCGCGCGGGTCCGGACCGGGGCGCACAGGCGCCCCGACGAGGAGACAAGACATGGCGAAGCAATTGCTGTACGCGGACGACGCAAAACGCAAGATGGCCGCCGGCATCCGCCAACTGGCCGATGCCGTCAGGATCACCCTCGGCCCGACCGGCCGCAACGTCATCCTCCAGAAGTCCTATGGCGGCCCGCGCGTCACCAAGGACGGCGTCACCGTCTCCAAGGAGATCGAACTGCAGGACAAGTTCGAGAACATGGGCGCCAAGATGGTCAACCAGGTCGCCTTGAAGACCGGCGACGTCGCCGGCGACGGCACCACCACGGCCATCATCCTCGCGCAGGCGATCTTCGAGCAGGGCCTGCGGCATGTGACGGCCGGGGCCAACCCGATGGCGCTGAAGCGCGGCATCGATATGGCCGTCGCCGCCGCCATCGAGGACTTCAAGGCCCAGAGCCGCAAACTCAAGGGCCCCGACGAGGTCGCCAAGGTCGCCTCGATCAGCGCCAACAACGACGCCGACATCGGCAACCGCATCGCCGAGGCCATCGAGAAGGTCGGCAAGGACGGCGTCGTCACCGTCGAAGAGGGCAAGTCCATCGACACCGTCACCGAGTTCACCGAGGGCATGCAGTTCGACAAGGGGTACCTGAGCCCGTACTTCATCACCGAGCCGCAGACGATGCGGTGCATCCTTGAAGACGTGCTGGTGCTGGCCCATGAGAAGAAGATCTCGAACCTGCGGGACTTCCTGCCGCTGCTGGAAAAAGTCGCCTCGACCGGCCGCGCGCTCCTGGTCATCACCGAGGACGTCGAGGGCGAGGCCCTGGCGGCGCTGGTCGTCAACCGGCTGCGCGGCGTGCTGAAGGTGTGCGCCGTCAAAGCCCCCGGCTTCGGCGACCGCCGCAAGGCCATCCTTCAGGACATCGCCGTTCTGACGGGCGGCACTTTCTTCAGCGAGGACCTCGGCGTGAGCCTCGAGAAACTGGAACTCTCGGCGCTCGGCACCGCCAAGCGCATCATCATCGACAAGGACACCACCACGCTCGTCGAGGGCGGCGGCAAGAAGAGCGCCATCAAGGACCGCATCGCCCAGATCCAGCGCAGCATTGACTCGACCACCAGCGATTACGACCGTGAGAAACTCCAGGAACGCCTCGCCAAACTCACCGGCGGCGTGGCCGTCATCAAGGCCGGCGGCGCCACCGAGACCGAGGTCAAGGAACGCAAGAGCCGCATCGAGGACGCCCTCCACGCTACGCGGGCAGCCGTCGAGGAAGGCATCGTGCCCGGCGGCGGCGTCGTGTGCCTGCGGGCCGTCGAGGCGGTTGAGGCCGTTCGAGCGAAGGCGCGGGGCGACGAAAAACTCGGCGTCGAGACGGTGCTGCGCGCCCTTGAGGAGCCGATGCGACAGATCGCCGGCAACAGCGGCCGCGACGGATCCGTTGTGGTTGCCGAGGTCCGCGAGATGCCCAGGACGCACGGCTTCAACGCCCTGACCGGCGAGTACGGCGACATGTTCAAGATGGGCGTCATTGACCCGACGAAGGTGACGCGGACGGCGCTCCAGAACGCCGCCTCGATCGCGGCGCTCATGCTGACGGCCGACGTCATGGTGACGGACCTGCCCGAGGAAGACGAGGAAGAAGGGCTCGACGACGAGGACGCCGTGGCGTAAACTGGTTCGCCGCGGACACCTGCAGGACGACCGAAAGGGCGGTGGCCGCGCGCCGCCGCCCTTCTGTTTGATGGGCCGCTTCGCGGAACGCGCCGCGCAGCCTACTCCGCCGAAGCAGCCGCTTCGGCTGCGAAGGCTGGAAGCGCGGCGGCGAAACGGGCGCAATCGGCACTGGCGAGTTAGCCGCCGCCGGCACCCCTGGCGCTGGGGCGTCGTGTTTCGCCGCCCCGCTTGCGGGGCGCGGCGCCGTTCGAGGGCCTTTCATGCCGGACGAAGGCGACTATTACGCAACGCTCGGCGCCAGCAAGGACGCATCGCAGGACGAGATCCGGCGCGCCTACCGCCAGTGCGCCATGAAGTTCCACCCCGACCGCAACCCCGGCAACAAAGAGGCCGAGACCCGCTTCAAGCAGTGCACCGAGGCCTACGAGGTCCTATCGGACGCCGAGAAGCGCGGCCTGTACGACCGGTACGGCAAGGCCGGCCTCCGCGGGGCGGGCGTCCACGACTGGGCCCACGCCGACGTCCACGACATCTTCTCGATGTTCGGCGATATCCTCGGCGGCGGGTTCGGCGACCTCTTCGGGGGCGGGTTCCGTTCGACCGCCCACGCCGGGCCACAGCCCGGCGCCAGCCTCCGCTGCGCCATCGAGATTACTCTGGAGGAGGCGGCGCGCGGCACGACGAAGACGGTCCGCATTCAGCGGCAGGAGCTCTGTGGCGCCTGCAATGGAAGTGGTGACAAGGCGGGCAAGCGTCAGCCCTGCGCCATGTGCCACGGGCGCGGAGTGGTGGCGCAGGTCAGCCAGATGCTTGGGATGCGCTTTCAGCAACAAACAACGTGTCCTCAATGCCATGGCTACGGCCAAGTTGTCCGCGATCTGTGCGACAGGTGCGTGGGGCGCGGCTTCATCGAGGGCCGAAAGGAGATCGAACTTCAGATCCCGCCCGGCGTCGAGGACGGCCAGCGGATCCGATACGCCGACCAGGGCGACGCCGGCGAGCCGGGCGCCCCGAGGGGCGACCTCTATGCCGACGTCCGCATCAAGCCACACCCCTTCTTCGAGCGGCACGGCATGGACCTCCTCTGCCAGGTGCCCATCAGTTTCACCCAGGCTGCCCTCGGATCCGAGGTTGAGGTTCCGGCGCTCGAGGGGCGTGAGAAGATCACGATCTCGCGCGGCACGCAGAGCGGCGACCTGTACCGGCTCAGCGGCAAGGGCATGCCGGACCTTCACGGCCGGGGGCAGGGCGACATTCTGGTGCAGGTCGTCGTCGAGGTCCCCAAGCGGCTGTCGCGCCGCCAGGAGGAACTGCTGCGCCAATTCGCCGAGACCGAGAGCAAGGGCGTGCTGCCCCAGCGGGCGAGTTTCCTCGAAAAACTCGCCACCTACTTCCTGGGCCAGGAATCCGGCAAGAAGGCCGGAAAAAATGCTGAGAAGAAGCCTGAAAAGAAACCCGAAGCCAAGGGCGAGGACGCGCCGTCATGAGCAAACACCACAAGCAGGAATTGCCGCCGCCGGCCGACGAGGAGCCGAAGCAGACGCCCGAGGGCGCTGCGCAGGGCGACGCCGGCGAGGCCGATGAGGCCACCTCCGGCGACCTCGAGGAGGCCCGCCGCGAGTGCATGGAACTCATGGACCGCCTCCAGCGGACCGCGGCCGATTATCAGAACTTCCAGAAGCGCGTCGCTCGCCGCATGGACGAGGCCGTCGAGTCCGCCGTCCGCGACGTCGCCATTGACCTTCTGCCCATCATTGACAACTTCGACCGCGCCCTGGAGGCCGCCAGGGCCGAACCAGACGTCGAGGCGATCCGGCGCGGCGTCGAACTGGTGCGCGAGCAGTTGCGCGCCGCCCTGGCGAAGCACGGCGTCGAGCCGATCGAGGCCGCCGGAAAGCCGTTCGACCCGGAGCACCACGAGGCCGTCGAGCGCGTCCCCAGCGACGAGGTCCCGAAAAACCACGTCGCCGAGGTGCTCCAGACGGGTTACCGGCTCGGCGACCGGACGATCCGGCCGAGCAAGGTCATCGTTTCGAGCGGCCCGGGCGGCGAGGCATAGCCAAGGGCCTTGCGCGCCGCGCGAAAGCCCCGGCACGGCGTTGCCGGGGGCCGGCGCCGGCCAACGCCCCGGCACGGCGCTGCCGGGGGTCGGCGCTGGCTTGTATAAAGGACATATTGATGCCAACTTACGAATACGAGTGCGGGGCCTGCAGGCACCGCTTCGAGAAGTTCCAGCCGATCACGTCGCAGCCGGTGCGCACGTGCCCGAAGTGCGGCAAGCGCCGGGCGAAGCGGCTGCTCGGTCGCGGCGGGGCGCTTATTTTCAAGGGGTCAGGCTTTTACTCCACCGACTACCGCAGTTCGTCCTACAAGACGGCGGCCAAGGGCGACAAAGAGCCTCCGGCGGCGGCCAAGGACACGAAAGACGCCTCCGCCAAGCCGAAACCGAAACCGGCCTCCGGGTCGAAGGAGGGCTAGCCGCATGACGCAGCCGAAGTCGCCCAAGCGCCAGCCGTGCCGTTACTGCAGCCGGCCGCTCGACCCGGCGGACCCTGAGCACGCCCGGTGCTGGCCGTTCTGTTCGGACCGGTGCCGCATGGCCGAGTTGGGCCTCTGGTTCGAGGGGCGGTACGTCATCAGCCGGCCGCTGGACGAGGTAGCGGACGACGCCTCGCCCGGGAAGGCCGCGGGTTCCGAGGGAGCCGGCGCCGCGAACCCCGCCCGCAAGCCCCGCCGCAGGGCCGCGGGCGAATAGTTCTTGACAGACGCCGCCGCCTGGGTGAAGATTGGCCTGGCTTGAGGCCCCGTGCATCTCTGGGCGCGGGGGGACCCGTTCGTTGTTTCGAGACCCGCTGAAGGAGAGGAAGCATGTCTGAGGGACCGAACGAACTCCGAGAGGTGGACTGGCGCCGGTGCTGTTCGTTTCTGGAGATCCTGCGCACGTTCCGGATGGCGATCCATCCCGCGAAACTGGCGCTGTGCTTCCTGGGCCTGGCGGCCAGTTTCTGGATCGCCGTCGCCTTCGACCAGGTCTTCAAGACGGACGTCGGCGGCCAGAGTTTCTTCGAGAACATGAGGCAACTCGGCACCCAGGGCCTTTGGGGGCAGTGGGCCTTGCCGTACATCGACGGCAAGACCTGGGATGATTTCTTCCAGTTCGCGATGAGGCCGCTCAGTGCGGGGAGGGACCTGCTGAGCCTGTCGATCGCCTACTGGCAGGAGGCGCGGTGGTTTGCCCTGGTCAACACGGTGGTTTCACTCCTGATCTGGGCGTACGTGGGCGGGGCGGTGGCCCGGATGGCTGCTGTGCGGTTCGCCCGCGAGGAAACCGTCCCGCTGAAGCGGGCGCTCGCCTTCTCCTGCCGCAAGTGGCCCAGCCTCGTCATGAGCCCGCTCATCCCGTTCATTGCCCTGGTGTTCGTCGGCCTGCTGCTGTACGTGTTTACGGGGCTGCCGATGATGATCCCGTACGTCGGCGAGGTGCTGATCCCGGTCCTGTTTTTCCTGACGTTCACGGTGGGCCTGCTGATGGCGCTGATTTTCGTCGGCGGGGTCTTCAGCCTGGGCCTCCAGTGGCCGACGATCGCCGCCGAGGGGTCCGACTCGTTCGATGCCATCAGCCGCAGCATCGCCTACATCTCCAGCCGCCCCTGGCGGTACCTCTTCTACACGGTCTTCGCCGCCGCCTACGGCTGCATCACGTTCATCTTCGTCAAGTTCGTCACGTACCTGACGCTGTGGCTCACGCACGAGGCGGTCGGCATCTTCACGTGGGGCAAACTGACGCGCATGTGGGCCGAGCCGACCTGGACCAATCCCTGGCCGCAGACCGGCGCCGAGGCCATGGTGCCGGGTGCCGAGATGGTCCATGCCGAGGTGTTCGGCAGCATCGTCATCGCCGTCTTCGCGTGGATCATCTTCGGCCTGATGATCGCCTACCTGATCAGTTTCTGCATCTCGTCGCAGACGATCATCTACTTCCTCCTTCGCCGCTCGGTGGATGCGACCGACGTTGAAGAAGTCTACCTGGAGGAGAGCGAGGAGGAGCAGTTGCCGATCGAGGAGAAGGCCGAGGCCCCTGAGAAAGCGCCGGAAGGCGAGGGCGAGAAGGCCGAAACCTGACTCCAGTGCGGAGTGCGGAATGCGGAATGCGGAATGCGGAGTAAACCCAGTGCGGAGTGCGGAACGCGGAGCGCGAAGTGGCGAAGGACGATAAACCGCCGCAACTGAAGCCGCGCACCAAGCAGTTTGCACTGAGGACCATCCGGCTGGTTGAAGCCTTGCCCAAGACGAAGACCGGTGACGTCGTGGGCAGGCAGTTGCTGCGGTCGGCGTTATCGGTCGGCGCCAACTACCGCGCTGCACGCCGCGCAAGATCGAAGGCCGAGTTCATCTCCAAAATGGGGATCGTGGAGGAAGAGGCCGACGAGTCTCTCTACTGGCTGGAGATGACCATCGAAGCAGGCCTGCTGGACAAGCAGAGAATCAATCCCCTGATGACCGAAGCCGGCGAGATCGCCGCAATAACCGTTGCTTCCATCAGGACTGCGAAAAAGGTGAAAACATAGCCGCAGGCGCCCCCGTTCATTTCACACTCAGAACGCTTCTGTCCGAGAGCGCATAGCCCGCCGCTCGAGAGGCCGTTGCTTCTTTTTACTCCGCACTCCGCATTCCGCATTCCGCACTCGTCACACCCGCTCGAACGGCTCGTACAGCCGCTGGTACTCGTCCTGGGCGAAGCGGTCGGTCATCCCGGCGATGTAGTCGCAGATGGTGATTTCGAGGCCGTCGCGGTCGGCCTGGGCCCGGTACTTGGGCGGCAACTGGTCGCGGTTCGCCAGGTACGCCTCGAATATCTGCCGTATGAACCGCTTCGCCTTGGTCATCATCCGCGCGACGCGGTAGTGGCGGTATACCCGGTCGTAGAGGAACCCCTGGAGTTCGCGGACCTTGGGCTGGAGGGCGTCGGAGAGGCCGATGAGGCGGCCCGGCGCGGCCCGGACGTCCTCGATGCTGGCGACGGCGGCCTGGCGGACGGCGGCTTCGCTGGTCGAGATGGCATCGCCGGCCATCAGGTCGATCAGGAGTTTGGCGATCCGCCGGATCCGCTGTCCCAGCGACAGGTCCTGTAGGCTTCGCGCGAAATCCGCCGCCGCCTGCCGGAAAATCTCCAGGTTCTGGAGTTCCTCGGCCGCGACGATCTCCATCGACAGGGCGTCGTCCAGATCGTGGCTGTTGTAGGCGATGGAGTCGGCCAGTTCGACCAACTGGGCCTCCAGCGGCGGGTTCCCGTCGGCGAACTCACTCGGGGCGGGATGGTCGTAACTCGTGGCGTGCTTGGCGATGCCCTCGCGGACCTCGTACGTGAGGTTCAGGCCCCGGAACTGCGGGTACGGGTGCTCCAGGTGATCCACGATGCGAAGGCCGTGCCGGTTGTGCTCGAACCCCTCGGGGTGGCCGGCCGCCCGCATCAGTTCCGACAAGGCCTCCTCGCCCGAGTGGCCGAACGGGCCGTGCCCCAGGTCGTGGGCCAGGGCGATCGCCTCCGTCAGGTCCTCGTTCAGGTTGAGCGCCCGGGCCAGCGTCCGCGCGATCTGGGCCACCTCCATCGTGTGCGTCAGGCGGGTCCGGAAATGGTCGCCCTCGTGCGTCAGGAAGACCTGCGTCTTGTACTCGAGGCGCCGGAACGCCTGGCAATGGACCACCCGGTCGCGGTCGCGCTGGTAGGGCGTCCGGTACCGGTGTTCCGGCTCGGGATGGACCCGGCCGCGCGACTCCGCCGCCTTCGCGGCATAGGGCGCCAGTTCCCGGCGTTCGCGCTGCTGGAAGTCCTCGCGGGTGAGCATCAGGGCTGGCTCCGGGTTCCGGCGGCCGGTTCATCGCCCGCCGCGGCGCGGCAAACCTGGTCGTACAGTTCGTCGAGCGACTGCGGGATGACCTTGGTCTCGCCGAGGACGGGCATGAAGTTGGTGTCGCCGCTCCAGCGGGGCACGACGTGGAAGTGGAGGTGCTCCGGCAGGCCCGCCCCCGCCACGCGCCCGACGTTCAGCCCCACGTTGAACCCGTCGGGCCTCATGAACCGCCTGAGCAGGCCGAGGACGTCCCGCGTCAAGGTCAGGATCTCCAGGAGCGTCTCGTCGCCGAGGTCCGCCAGTTCCCCCTTGTGGTCGTGCGGCACGATGAGCGTGTGCCCGTTGTTATAGGGGAACCGGTTCAGCATCGCGAAGGCGCGCTTGCGGCGGAGAAAAACGAGGGCCTCTCGGTCGTCGCGGGCGTCGCGTGCAGCGCAGAGGAAGCATGCGCCTGGCCGGGAGGCGTCGCTTCCGATCTGGTCGAGGTAACTCATTCGCCAGGGCGCCCAGAGCCGGTCCATCGCGCCTCCTTTTAAACAGCGCGCTGTGTAAGCGCGTTCAATGGCACGTCGCGCAGGACCCCGATGAGCAGGTGGCGCACCCGCCGCCCGACCCGCGCCCTTTGCCCGGGTCGCCGCCGCTCATCGCGAAAGTCGAGAACCGCTTGCGGACGTCGCGGCTCTTGCACTTCGGGCACCGCATCGTGCGGCGCTCCGTCATCGACCGAAAGAGTTCTTCGAACTCCCGGCCGCAGGCGTTGCACGAAAACTCGTAAAGGGGCATCCGTGGTTCCCCTGCGCAACTCCGCCGTGGCCGAAGAGCGGCTGCATGCCGTCTCCCCGGACGACGCCCTATTCTACCGGGCGGGCGGGCCTTCCTCAAGGGCCAACGGCCCGGCGCGCCGCTCGGCCGATTTGCCCCTTGAGATTTCACGCCCGAACTGTAAAACTGTCTTGTGCCGCGGCCGCGCGGCCGGACCTTGCAGGCGCGTGTTCAGGCAGGGGGCGCTATGCTCGTTTTTTTCAGCGACATCCATCTGACCGATGGCACGACGGGCGATACCGTGAGCCCGGCGGCATTCGACCTGTTCATCAACCGGGTGGCGGCACTCGCCCGGAAGCGCAAGGCCCGCCGCATCTGGTGCGTGCTCCTGGGCGACGGCCTTGACGTCATTCGAAGCGGCCGCTGGTCGGAACCGAAGGGCTGCCCGAAGCCGTGGGACCCGCCGGGCCCCGGGCAGGAAGCCACGGTCCACGCGGTCCTGGACGGCATCCTCCGCCAGAACCGCGAGGCGATCGAGGCCCTGCGCCGGATGCCCGAGCGGATCGCCCGCAAACGCCGCATCAACCCGACGAACGTCCGCTTCGATTACCTCCTCGGAAACCACGACTGGCCCATCAACCGGTACCGCTCGACCCGCGAGCGCGTCGTCCAGGCGATAGGGCTCGACCCGGCGTTCATCGACGCCGGGTTTCCCCTGGAGTTCCCCTGGGAGGGCGTCCGCGACCTGGCAGCCCCGTACGACGTGCTGGCGCGCCACGGCGACGTGTACGACCTTCTGAATTACGACCTGGACGCCGGCCGCGACGCCTCCAGCGTCGGCGACGCCATTGTCATCGAACTGCTCGACCGGCTGCCCGAGGAGATCGGGCGCGAACTCGGGGGCCATCCGAGCCGCGACCGGATCGTGGCGCGGCTGAGGGAGGTCCACAACGTCCGGCCGCTCGGCGTGATCCCGGAGTGGCTGGTCGGCGCCGTGGAGGCCGAGGGGTCGGACGACCCGGCGGTCGTCAGAGGCATCCACCGCGCGGTCCGCCGATCGGTCGATCGGTTCAGGGCCTCCAAGGTCTACACCGACTTCGTGCGGCGGCACCTCTGGTGGTGGGAGCGGTTCTACCTGACGCGGGTGCTCTATAGCCTGAGGCGGCAGGAGGTCTCGTGGGTGGCCAAGAAGGCCGGCCGCATCGTCCGGTTCGCCAGCGCCCTGAAATCCTTCCGGCGGCCGTCGGCCGCGAAGTACGCCGCACGGGCACTCGAGGAACGCTTCCACGACGGGTCCAAGCCGCGGTGCATTGTCTACGGCCACACCCACGTGGCCGAGACGCTGCCCCTCGGCCTCGCCAACGGCGGCGCGGAACGCTATTACCTGAACACCGGCACCTGGTGCCGCATCTGGCAGCGCGGCTGGGCCAGCGAGGACGACCCGCACTTCGCCGGGTGGAAGGTCATGACCTACGCCGTGATCTACTCGGGAGGCGAGCGCGAAGGCGAATGTTCCTTTGAGACCTGGCGGGGCGAACTGCGGGAAAACGGCGACCCCCGGGACCCCGCGACATAATCTCGCGCCACCAAGACCGAGACCGCCGCCGGGCAGGTGTATTACCGGGCCGCTTCCCGCCAGTAGTGCTGTTGCCCTGTTGGCGCAAAGGTATCACACGGCGGGTGGCACGGCCACGCCGTTGTTGGCGTGACCGTGCGCGGCCGGCGCGGTCCGTTGCACGGCCGCACGCCCACGCAAAGGCGCGTGAGCGTGCCACCCAAGCCGCAGCCGTTGCCGTCGTCGCCCGTGCGGCGTATAGTATCATGTGGCCCCATGCCAGCGGAGACGTCCGTCGTGACCGAAAGCACACGCCCGTTCCACATCATGGCCAAGCCGGTGTGCGGCGTCTGCAACCTCGACTGCCGGTACTGTTACTACACGATGAAGCCGCGCGAACTGTACCCCGAGGTCCCGCCGGCCGAGATGCGGATGACCGACGATTGTCTCGAAAGTTTCACCCGCCAGTACCTCGACCTGAACCCCGAGCGGTGCGAGTTCGGGTGGCAGGGGGGCGAGCCGATGCTGGCCGGCCTCGACTTCTTCCGCCGCGCCCTCGAACTCCAGAAAAAGCACCGCCGCGCGGGACAAGCCGTCTCGAACGCCTTTCAGACCAACGGCACGCTCATTGACGAGGCGTGGTGCGACCTGTTTGCCGAGGACACGTTCCTGATCGGCATCAGCCTGGACGGCCCGGCCCGGGTCCACGACGCCTTCCGCCTCGACCGCGCCGGAAAGCCCAGTTACGGCCGGGCGTGGCGCGGCCTGGAACTCTTGCAGGAGCGCGGCATCGAGTACAACGTCCTGGCGACGCTGAACCGGGCGAACGTCCAGCACGGGGCGAACATCTACCGGTTCTTCGTCAATCGCGGCGTCCGGTACATCCAGTTCATTCCGATCCTGGAGCGCCTGCCGGGCAGCGACGAGCCGACCGAGTTCTCGTGCGGCGGAGCCGAGTACGGCCGGTTCATGCTCGAAGTCTTCGAGCAATGGGCGGCGCGCGACGTCGGAAAGGTCTCCGTCCGCTTCATTGACGACGCGATCCATTCCGTGCTCTTCGGCCGCGCCCCGACCTGCGTCCACTCCAAGCGGTGCGCCGCGGCGCACGTCCTCGAATGGAACGGCGACCTGTACGCGTGCGACCACTTTGTGTACAAGGAATGGCGGCTGGGGAACATCCTGGAGACGCCGCTCGAAGCCTTGGTGCGTGGCGCGCGGCTCGAGGAGTTCTCGCACTTAAAGACCGACCTGCCCGAGAAGTGCCGCGCGTGCGAGTTCCTCGAGTTCTGCTGGTCGGGCTGCCCGAAGCATCACCGCCCGATCGGCGTGGACCCCAAACGGTGGAACCACTTCTGCGAGGGGTACAAGATGTTCTACGAGCGGTCGCTGCCTGAGGTGCGGCGGATCGCCGAGTACATCCGCGCGGGTGAGTTGCCGCCGATGAAGGACGCGCCGGCCGCGGCGGATGGGCCCCTCGACGAAAACGCGATCCGCATCGCCCCGGGCCCGATGCCCGGCAAGGTCGGCCGGAACGACCCGTGCCCGTGCGGCTCCGGCCGCAAGTTCAAGCAGTGCTGCGGCCGGAAGTGAGGCCGGCGGCTGTCAGATCCGAAGCGACTTGCCCTTGGCGACCTGCTCGAAGTGAGTGGCCTGCCCGCGGCGCGCCACGTACGCCTCCACGCCGTATCCCTGCAGAAACAAGGGACGCAGGGACGCAGGGACGAAGGCACGAAGGCGCGGCTCCGTGACTCCGTAACTCCGTGACTCCGGTCGTGTATAATTTCGTCCCTTCGTCCCTTCGTCCCTTCGTCCCTCCGTTCCTTCGTCACTTGGCTGTCTCCACGGATGCCTTGCTGCGCGTCCGCTGGAGTTCGACGGCGCTCGATCGCCGCTCGAGGAGCGAGAGGCTGATCTCGATGAGTTCGCGGGCCTCGTCGGGCGTCTGGGTGCCGACGGCCACCATGTCGCAATCGCGGATCGTGGCCCAGGAGAACGCCAGGCCCGCCAGCGGCATCAGCCGGCCCGCGGCCATCGGCTTGATCGTCAGGACCGGTTTCTTGGAGTTCCAGATGGTCCGGTGGACCCAGTCCACCTCGATCTGCATCAGGAACCCGATCGCATTGTATATCTGGATATAGGTCGCGATGTCAAGGCCGGTCTCGTCGGCGTAGACGGGCACCTCGGGCATGTGCGTCGAGAGCCCGGGAACCATGCCGCGATCCCGGATCATCGCGCAGAACGTGTCCATGCTGCGGATCGTCCGGGTCGTCCGGTCGGCCAGGGCGTCGGTGGTCTGCTGGTGGGGCATGCAGACGTGGATGCCAATGGCGGCAAAGTCGTCGAGGATGCGGCAGTTCTCGGCGTGGGCCTCGGCCGTGCCCTTGACGTTCAGGGTGGGCGTGCCGATCTTGATCACGCCGCGCCCCGTCCGGTCCTCGGCCGTCTTGATGGCCTCGAGGAGTTTGGGGAGGGGGCGCGGCCCGACCATCGCGTCAACCCCCGCCTTGAGGAATACCTCGATGACGTCGGCGATCCGGTCGGCGGTCATCATCTGCTTGATCAACTCGTCCTTGGCGCGGCTGATGTGGGAGTAGCCGAGCCACCAGTTGGTGCCCATGACGAGGCGCGACACCGAGAGGTCCTCGATCTTCGTCCGCGGAAAGTCGGCCATGTGCGGTCCCCTGAACGGCGGCGGTTGCGCGCGGCCCCTTCGCCGCGGCACCGTAATCCTACGCTCTTAAACCGCCCTCCGGAAAGGGCGGAACCGGGGAATCCAGTCGGGTTGCCCTCCCCGGAACAGGAGAACAGGTGACCGCAGGCGAGCAGAGCATTCGCCTTGGCATACAAGCCCGACAAACGAGCGCGATTGCCGTATCTCCTGCTCTCCTGTTCTCCTGCTCACCTGCTCTGCGGCGGCTCTGCCGCCGCCGCCTCGGCCCGCAGGCGGATGTGGAGTTCCTTCAGTTGCCGTTCGTCCACGGGCCCGGGCGCGCCCGACATCATGCACTGGGCCCGCTGGGTCTTCGGAAACGCAATCACCTGTCGGATGCTCGGCTCGCCCAACAGGAGCATGATGAAGCGGTCGAGGCCGAAGGCGATGCCGCCGTGCGGCGGAGCCCCGTAACGGAGGGCCTCCAGCAGAAAACCGAACTTCTGCTCGGCCTCGGCCTTCCCGATCCCGAGGAGCGCGAAAACCCGCTCCTGCACGTCCGGCCGGTGGATGCGGATGCTGCCGCCGGCGAGTTCCGTGCCGTTCAGGACGAGGTCGTACGCCCGCGCCCGGACCGAAAGCGTGTCACTCTCGAGCCGCTCCAAGTCCTCGGGCTTCGGGCTCGTGAACGGGTGATGGATCGCAACGTATCGCTTTTCCTGGATGTCGTACTCGAAGAGCGGGAAGTCGGTGACCCAGCAGAAATCCAGGGCGCCCTCCCGGACGGCGCCGAGTTTGTGGCCGAGGTGAACGCGCAGCGCCCCCAGGCTGGCCGCGACGACGGCCGGCTCGTCCGCGACGAAGAGGAGGAGGTCGCCCGGCTCGGCGGTGAACGTCCGCCGGACGGACGCCAAAGCGTCGGCGCTGAAGAACTTGGCGATCGGGCCGGTCAAGCCCTCGGCCTCGCACCGCATCCACGCCAGGCCCTTGGCCCCGAAGCCCGCGGCGTAGGCCGTCAGGCCGTCGATGTCCTTTCGCGAGAGGGCTTTTCCGCCCGGCACCTTCAGGCCCCTGACGTGGCCGCCCTTTTCGGCGGCCTCGCGGAAGACGCGGAACTCGCTCCTGGCGGCGACCTCGCCGATGTCCTTCAGTTTCATCTCGAACCGCCGGTCGGGCTTGTCCGAGCCGTAATCCCTCATGGCGTCGGCGAACGAAAGCCGCGGAAACGGCCTGGCGACCTCCTTGCCGATGACCGCCTGGACCACCGCTGCGACCACGCGCTCGGTCACCGCCATGATGTCGGCCTCCGAGATGAACGCCATCTCGATGTCCAGTTGCGTGAACTCCGGCTGGCGGTCGGCCCGGAGGTCCTCGTCGCGCAGGCACTTGGCGATCTGGTAGTACCGGTCGTAGCCGGCGATCATGAGGATCTGCTTGAAGAGTTGCGGCGACTGCGGCAGGGCGTAGAAGCGGCCGGGGTTGATCCGGCTGGGGACGAGGAAGTCGCGTGCCCCTTCGGGCGTGGACTTCGTCAGCAGTGGCGTCTCGA
>Ga0315284_10008876_pt1 | contig 14356 bp, 8 predicted proteins | sample YL17G09_16_MG_FD_203696 | JGI IMG/M metagenome (GOLD analysis project Ga0315284, IMG submission 203696) | Sediment microbial communities from Yellowstone Lake, YNP, Wyoming, USA - YL17G09_16 | ecosystem: Environmental > Aquatic > Freshwater > Lake > Sediment | place: USA: Wyoming | collected... | reverse complement strand
TTCGCCGACGAACATCTTCCAAAAATGATGAATGATGAAGATTATTATGTTCGTCGAGAAGTTGCAGAAAGAATTGCGATCGAACATCTTCCAAAGATGATGAATGATGAAAATCATTCTGTTCGTTGGGAAGTTGCAAGAAAAATCTCAATCGAACATCTTCCAATGATGATGAATGATAAAGATTCTGATGTTCGTTTTTATGTTGCAAAAAGAATGAAGGAATTAAAATGAAGTTGCCTTTAAAGCAAATTGTTGAACATACCCTTTAACTTTTACCCATTGATAATCTTGAATCTTTTGAACAATATCTTTTCTTACGTCAAGAATTAAAGCATCGTGTAGTAAATACAAAGGCCGAATTCCTTCATTTGGCATAAATTCATCAAGAAACATTTTAAATCCAAGCAAGACAACATCAACACCCGTTGATTGGGCATATGAATTAATGAAAATATGATTTAGTGGTTCATCAATTAATATTCGACGGCCGTGGCGGTTTTCTATATAACCCTCTTTGGCAAATTGTTGTTTAACACGATCTCTTAATTCAGAAACTCTAAACAATCCTTTTATTTTTTTAATAAAGGAATTTAACTTTGCCCCTTTTATTCCTAAAGATTTTCCAAGAATATGTTTTGATGATCCATACAATTCACTTATAACGGCTTTTTTAACTTCGTCTCGAGAAAATTCGCCATGAAGAATTTTTTCAATTATCATTCCATAAAGATCAAGTTCATCACACCTGCCACCTGCTTCATATAATAAAATTCTGGCTTCAAGGCCGGCAAAATCTAAATAAACAATTGATCCTTCATCAAATGATGATTTTATAATATTTCTATATTCACGATTAATTGTTAGTATTTCTGGACCTGATTCAATCGTTGTTCGACCTGTGCGTGAAGCTAACCTATTATAGACGACTTTTTTGGCAAAACCTGAAACATCAGGTTCGAATGTTTCAACTATTCTTACGTTATTCACATTTTTGTTTACCAAACCAATATATGCTCCAAAATCTATCTTTGCTCGTTGCAAACTCTTAAAAACATCATTTCCAGGCACCCAGGTGTTCACATAATAATCCTTTGATGATTTGTCAAATGCAACCATAACATCATTTATTAAATTTTCTGTAAAGGTTCTGTGGGCAGATTGTGGCAGTGCATCATGCCAAGGAATAATTTGATGTTTATCACGAACAATAAAGTTCATTGCATCAACGTATTTTTTCTCTGGTTTTAAGTTAATTTCAATATGACTTAATTTAAATAATGTATCTAAACATCGATCATGAAGGTGTTTAATTTCACCTGAAAGGTGCCACATATTATCAGGGACACTATTTGACCAAGAATAACCATTATCACAAACTAAATGCTTTGATGTTCCTAAGACGTTGGCATCAATACAAAAAGAATCCATAAACAAATTGTATTATTTTAAAGCTTAAAGTTCATAATAAAAATCTTTTTAAGGTGTTCATATATTTAAATAAATGAGATCTTCTTCACTTCTTCAGGAATATATTAAAAGAATTCTTTCTGAGAAAAAGTCAGATGATCTTAAAGTTAAGTTTCCAAACTTATCAAGTGAAATTGATGAATTAGAGAATACAGTTCATCCAAAGTATCTTGAGTGGTGTGTTAAACAACTAACACAGGATTTTAGTATTAACGATTTAATCCCCACGATTAAATTCTATGACAAGAATTCCTCAAAATTTCAATCAAAAGATATTAATTCTTATAAAACTTTAAAAGATCTCGAAAACGAATTAAAAGAAATTGGTTCAAAGTCAAAAACTGAACTAAGAAAAGAAGTTAAATCTGAAGGCACTGAAAAATTATTCGAAGATGATCAGTATGTACTTTTGTACATCAAAAATAAAGATGCTTCTGTAACTTATGGTGCCGGGACAAAGTGGTGCATCACGATGCGTGATGCCGATTATTTTGAAGAATATTCAAATGATAACGTTGTTTTCTACTTCTTAATTAATAAAAATCTAGATCAAAAGAATTCTTTATCAAAACTTGCATTTGCAATTCGGCGGGACAAAAAAAACAAAATCTTAAAAACAGAGATCTTTGATGCCGAAGACAAACAAATTACAATTCCAAATGGTCTTGAAAAGTTTTTGAAGATCTCTGAACAAGATGCCCCAAAAAGACCAATGGGTTTAATGTCTAAATTAAAATTTAATTTGGCCTCAGAAAAAGAAGTTTTAAGTTTGATGAATGATAGAGATGATTATGTTCGTTTTTATGTTGCAAAAAGAATTGGGATTGAACATCTTCCAAAAATGATGAATGATGAAAGTTATAATGTTCGTTATGAAGTTGCAAAAAGAATTGGAAGCGAAGGTGGAGCCTTCGCCGACGAACATCTTCCAAAAATGATGAATGATGAAAATTATTATGTTCGTTGGGAAGTTGCAGAAAGAATTGATCCCAAACATCTTCCAAAAATGATGAATGATGAAAGTTGGGAAGTTCGTTGGGAAGTTGCAAAAAGAATTGCAAGCGAAGGTGGAGTCTTCGCCGACGAACATCTTCCAAAGATGATGAATGATGAAAGTTCTTATATTCGTAGTGAAGTTGCAAAAAGAATGAAGGAATTAAAATGAAGTTGTCTTTAAGGCAAATTGTTGAACGTAATTCTTACAAGAATACATTATCTCTTTTTTAACTTATCCTTTTCAGTCTGGTCTGCTTTTTCGATTTCTAAATCAGAAACTGTTTGCTCAAACATTTTTTGTATATCAGGGGCGGCTTGAAATTGTCCATATGCATCGGCATAACCCATCGACCATGCAGTTTCAAATTTTCCAGGTGAAAAATTATGATTTAATCCTATTACGATATAAAGATTATCAAGCGTTGTCCCGGTGTTAAAATCAACAAAATAAGACTGGGCCATAGAAGCCAAAGGACAACCTAGGGTTGTTAATGATAACTTCGCTGGTACAACTCGTACTGGTAGATTGTAATCGCCAGCGCCATTGGGCGCCACAGTGTTTAATATGGTGTCATTTTTCAACATATTCACGGTGCTAAGTAATGCATCTTGCGATGATGCAAGATTTGCAGCCAAAATCGTTGATCCATTGGTTCCAAACGTAAACTTAGGAACAGTATTCAATAAATGATCACGAATTGTTTGATATCCACCATCACCAATAACTTCATATTCATTATTAGATTTTGCAGTTATATATCGTTTAAATACTTCGAGATCGACAGTATTGGTTGTTAAACCATTATTTTTAACAAAATCAGATATACCCGAACTATCAACTTGGGCAAATTGACTTGAATTACCACTTTCACCATTTCTAAATAAATTACCCACTTCCTTATATGGATTTAGTTGTTTATCATAAATATGAATTTTCATAATTGTGTATGATTTTTTATTATCAGCTTTAGCCGATGAGTTTCTCAATGTATCCCGAGAGGACGTATCTAATTGTGACAATAAATCAGATTTAGAAGATGATTCATTAATTGCATCATTACGATGAACAACTTCAATATTCATTTCAATATTAGGAAGTTTTTGTCCGCCTTGCTCTAAAATCATTTGTGAAAGCGCTGTTTCATATTTATTTTTATTTGCATTTCCTTCAAGAGTTTGAGGATCATGATTGCTCGGATCATAAGGTTTATAATATTGACTTAGGCCATATCCTAAAGCACGATTATCTAAAAACTGAGATTGAATTACAAATTGTAAAAACTCTTCAATGGTGATATTTTCACCACCTCGCTGAATAACTTCATCCTTGTATTGATCAATTAGAATTGGTAAATTTATTGGAAATTCAGCAATTGAATGAAGGCTAATGGGTCCGCATTGTTCATTTAGAGGATAAAAATAAACTTGAATTTCATGAGCCGTATTGTTATTAAGAAGTGACGGAATTATAATCGTTGAAAATAACTTTCCAAATGATATAATTTTTTTGTTTAATTTAAATTTTTCTTTAATATTTTTATCAAGTAAGTTTTTGTCAACACACAGGTTTAAAAGTCTTGAATCAATTAGTTTCTTATCTACTTTGTCCTTTGTAGGCAAAAACGGATCAAGTCCTTGAGCACATTCTTCAAATTTCTTGCTAATAATATTTGTTACAGATTTATTTACACGATCTTGAAAATCATATTTGTTTTTTGTTTTGTCATAATAATCACTAAGAGCTTTATTAAATTTATCTAGTTCACTTTTACTTATTTTCTTTGTGTTTGTTAAATTATCACGTAATGATTTTATTGAAGACTTGATATTTGCCGTTCCAATGTCTTTAGGATATTGACCATTGCCCGCAGAGGCAAAATCAAGGATTTGATAAATTCTAATATCTTTTCCAAAACCTTCAACGGGCGCATTTAAATATATTCTACGAAACTCAGATATTGTTTCTGCGATTTTTTTAATATCTTTAAAGACTTTTTCATCCGGGTCTGATTTTATTAAAGCAACTTGGGCCTCATTAACGCCCTTAGTAACAAGTGATAAATTTATTGTTATTTGTCCGGTGGCATCAAAAGTAAATGATGAATTTACGATTCCAAAAGCCTCACGTTTAAGCATATTGTTATTTATGAATGTTGCATATGCATCATCTTCGTTTTTAGGTGCCAACCATCCGTATGTCATCCATATTATGACATCTTTTAAACCCTTCGGTCTTATTAAATCTGAAAATTCCGTAAGACGAGTTCGATCGTGAATTTTAAGTTGAATTGATGCAGTTTTATGTGTAAATAAACCAACAGCCGGAGTAACAGTGATTGTTACATTTTCAAGAGTTGCAAAAGGCCTAAAGGGATCAAGGACATCAACATAGCGATTTCCCGAAGATCCCTTTAACATATCCATATTAGTAAGTGTTTGTGGCGACGTAAACATCTCCATGCCAGAAAAATTAAATTCATGATCGAAATCTTTAGTAACACCAGTTTCATGACCGTTTGCTAGGGCAATATCGCCTGGGCTAGTTGGTTCTTTACTTCCTAATAAAAATTTAAGCGTTCCTGGAGATTGTGTTAGAGACTCTATGGCGCGGGTTGTTTGAAATTCTAAATCCATGTAAGGGACCATTCGAGAGGCAAATATTGAAGGCAATGCATTTATAAATAAATCAACTTTATTTGTTCCTACACAGCTTGGATGAATGTATGGCGATTTACTTAAAATGTATGTAACAACACATTCGCTGTCAGCCTCTGTGAAGAATTTATTTCCTATTACACTTTTTAAATTTACAACCAATTCAGCTTTATCATTGAGGTGAGTTCCGGGAGATTGTAGAGAGTAAGGCTCGAGGACGTCAATGATGCCTGAGGTGCTAATAATTGTTAATAATTTTTTAAGTTGATTTTTTGAATTTTCATCTTTTGATTTACTAGCAATCGTTTCAATAGATTTTTTAATTGATTCAAAGTCTCTAGCACCAGCAGCTGTTGGATCGAGTAATATATTTAAAATTTCACCCAATACGTTTGATTTCTTAATTGCCTCGACGCCAAAACCCATATTAAGTTTTCCAACTAAATCTGCGGGCGAGGTCATTTGATATAATTCTTCTAATGAATTAAATTTTATCATTATCCAACCAGTCTTGAAATATCATTCATTGCAGGAATGTATAATATTGTTCCCGGGGGAACTTGTAATCCCCAACCAATATTTGATGCAGCGGCTATGACCCACCAATATCGACCGTCGCCATAATTGGCACCAGCAACTGTATCTAGCCTTTCGTAGCCCCTCACGATTAATTGGGGGCCAGCAGATATAGTTCCCTGGGTTATAGCAGTACGAATAATCTCGATGGCCCGAGACGTACCATATTGAGCACCAAAATCCAAAATAGGACAACGAACATATCTACTAAATGCCATAATTATTTACTTTCCATCATCGTCACTTGGTGCCGATATACCAACAGGATATACCGGTGCTCTGTTGTGTCCTGATGAATCAAGACCAGGTGAGATATCATGAATTGGTGAAAATGATATTGAAACTTTGCACATTTTTGGAGCTCGGCGGTCAACGTTAGTTTCCCAAGGAGCAGTATTAAGCATCCAGTCAAGACTAAGCAAATCAAGAAATCCTGCCAATCCTTTTCCTGAAACTGATTTAAACGATTTTGCAATTATGTTTCCACCATTCTCTTCTGTACTCATAAATGTTGATAACGCATTAGAAAATTCATCATTTTCACTGACAATTGAATCATCGTTGGCTTTTTGTAGTGATTCTTTTGTTAGTGATAAATACTCAATGGGAAATTCAAACACACCGTCTATAAATCTATTTTTTTGATACTCTTGATCTGGACCCCACCATTTTTTTGCATATAATTTATGATCATCTAAAATATTTTCATTAATTTCAAGTTTTCCAACAATTATATGATTTCCCAATGAGTCTTTTATTAATTTTTGTCCAACAACAACTAATTTTTCACCTGAACAAAAAAATTCAGAAGCTTGTTCTGAGGTTGATGAAACAATTGGCGATGATAAAGTTTGTGTGGCTTGTTTATAACGATGTGACGCCAAGGGAATAAATTTATATCCCTCAGGATTTAAGAAAACTTCTTTAAATTTACTTGCTCCTAAATCAATCTTTAGTTGTTTTCCATCAATTGTAAATTGAGGATCCCCAAGACCAAATAATTTTGCAAGATTAAAACGTGAATAATTTGTTTTAACAACATCACCGACGCGAAGTCTTATCATAGGTGAAGCGCCAATTAGCTGTGTGAACGGTTGTCTAATTGTATATTTGGCTTTCGCTTCACCACTTGTTATTAATTTTCCATCAGTATATTGTGGATATATAAGCGTAATTAGTTTATTAATTTTAATCCACATTATGTCAAAATCTTCAAGTGACGTTGAGGCAATAATAAAAGATAAATTAATTTTACGTTGTGTACTACGATAAATTTTAATTGCCTCGACACGACCAATTCCTTCTGATTGATCGTAATTTGCCGAAAATTCATCACTCAAAGATTCTAAAAATGCATGAAACCCGATTATTTCATTTGTACGTAAATCATGAAAATAAAATGGAACATACTCTGCATTTAATCTTGATTCAATTTCAACAACGTCTTCTACTTCTAATCTATTTTCTTTTGCTATTTTGTTTGTAACAAGACCATTATGATTTTGTTGATTTTCAATAAACCATTGTTGATTGGGATGTCCTAATCCCTTTGATGCTATTGACGTATTAACAAGATTTTTTGGTAATAACAATAACGCATTCGATCTATTCCCAGACCACGCAAGTTTAAGTGAACCATTTAAACGACTTTTTTCAACGGCATTAGTGAAAATATCAGAAATTGCATCAATTTCTGATATTTTTTTACCACCCTCCACTGATTTATCAATATAACTTTCAGATTCAGATAATATTGCATCACCTAATTGAGCAAAAACATTGCATGCAGCAATCAATTTTGAACTTTTTATTACATCAACTAAATTTAAAATTTGTTTCGCGGCGTTTATAGGATTACCACCAATTTTTCCTAATTGATCTACTATTGATAAACTTGATCTTATAATCGTTCTGGCGATGATTGCATTAAATCCGTTACTGTCTGATCTTTTAAAGAAAGCACTTGTTCCAGCATTTAATGCAATTACAAATGTAACGTTTGTTGGTGATATTCCCATCAGTGAGGCCATATCGCCAGATCCAAGAGCGCTTGCGGCGCCAAGAACACTTGATGTATTTTTTGAACCCTGTTCGTAATAATAATGTCCAAGCGAATATCTTCCAATGGAGTCTTTTGATGAATGTTTTTTACCCTTGCTGCCATCAAGACTGAACATTAAAGAAAGTGCTGCGACTATAACTTGAATAGAAGCTACAAGCGCCGTTGATAAAGCAATCATACCTAAGGAAGAAATACCAGAATATTGATCATTTACGTTATTTAATGTTCCCCAAGATAAGCCCATAGGATTAATTGAAATTGGTTTTGCGTCTTTATCAGGAACAAGATTTTTTAATACGTCATCTGCATTTAATAAAAATTGATCTACGCGTGAAATTGCTATTTGTGATAATCCTGGAATTAGTGCAGAAATTTCCGCATCTGTTCCTGATGGATTAAATTGTCTATTTGTTGAATTTAATTCGAGGCCCGCACGCATTGAAAGATTTGGACCAATTTGTGAAAGTTGTTTAAATGTAACTTCTTCGCCCGGTGAAGACTTTCCTAATTCAAGTTTATGTTTTAATTTTGCTGTTGCCGAAGAAAACTTAGCTTCAGTATTAAATCGATTTGTTTGTAAAACAGCAGAAACGTAAGGCGTAATTGGTGATGTGGGGCCGGTGGCGCCAGGTAACAACGTATTGCCATCTTGATATAAAGACGTTGATGAAATAGTTTTTCCTCGTTTAATTTTTAAATCTTTCGCCGAGGGGCTACGTCCATCAGGTAAATTTACATTAAATTGATTTATATTTTTTGATGGGGACGGCAGAGCAGGGTATCCATTATAATCAATTTTTACATCAATGGGTTCTGGCGTCTCTATTGGATAATAGTTGGGTGATTTTGCCGAACCTTCTTTTCCTTTAGATAGATCACTTAAATACGAACCCAAACGTTCTTTTGTTGGTTTTGAAATATCTTTAATCGTGTTATCAACGTTGATATCCCCATCGCTCCAAACGGTAATAGCGCCACCCTGATCATCAGGTAAACCAGTGTCGAGTGTATATACCAGCCCATCAATATTGATGCCACCTGTGCCCGTATCAATTCCAGGCTTATTAGTTTTTTCTTTTGGCTTTGTTGTCATTGAAGTAATTAATTATTTATATGCTACCACTAAATACACCTGTCAACTCTTCTACCAACTGTTCATTAATGTTTGGGTTATTTTTTGTCACATTTAAAATTGATTCAACAATTGATAAAATAAAGTTTTCTGATGTTTTGCTAATTAAATCACGTTCATTTTGATCTTTTGCCAATTCCAAAGATTTTTTATACATATCATTATTATGCAAATTTTTAAGAATGTCTTGTTTTTTCATATAACGATTATATCAAGTTTTATCCCTTGTTACCATAATTTGCTGGTTCAACATTGCCTGATTTAATTTGCCATCCGGCGTCTGAATTAAGCTGAGGTACTGTTTCACCTACTTTGTTAAGTCTATCACGTATTATTGATTTTTGTTGTGTAAGCATAATCTTTTCTGTTTCAGAAACAGACATATAAACCGTAAATGAAACATTGATATTTACGGCCTTGTTTGTGATTGTATACGATCCTTTTCCACCTAATCCTGCGGCTTTTGCAAATTTACTTAATTTTGTCGTTAAATCAATTTTTCCAACATTATCTCCTGATAGAGCTTTATCAATTTCAGAAATCGCTGTTATCATTGATCCTATTGCGGTGCCTGCATTAATTTGTGAACTATCGTTTATATTATTTGCTGAATTTTTGACTGATCCCAAAAATGCATTTAATGATTGCGTTGAACTATCTGCAGCACCAAAAATTTTGCTAATCGTATTAAACGTTTTTACAATTTTATTGGCATCTTTTCCAGAAACTGCCACGGCAACATCGTCTATACTCTTAAACAATCCCCCAAGTAATGATTGTTTTGATTGACCATCTCCACCTGTTGAAACAATGCTTTCTAGAAACGTTGAAATGCCCAAAATTGAATTTGAGAGTTGATCAGAAACTGTTTTGGCATCAATCGTAGATCCCGTTGAAAGACCTTTAAGCGAATTTGCAAGTTCTGGAATTTTGGAAATGAAGGAGAATAATTTTTGAGTTACTTCAATTTTGCTATTGAATGATTTATCTGCAGGCATCAATGTAATTATATTTTTGAGTGAATCAAATAACGGACCAATACTTTTTGCAATTCCCCCAATTATTCTTCCAAAATCAGGAATACTTTCAACAATTTTACTATATTTTGCTTTTGAGGCTTGAAATGAATCAGTTGATTGTGTAAGCTTTGAATTGCTAATTGAACCTATTAAGTTTATAATGCTAGAGAATATATTCATTAGTGCCGCAGTGTTTCCAGTAACGGTAGTAGTACTAACTTGTGTTATTGCCTGAGAAATAGTTTCTATAATGCCAATCATCCCGCCCGATGAGCCCTTCTCTCCTATAATTCCTCTTATGAATTGTTGCATATCTTGTAACTTCGTTCCAAATGATCCCTTACCAGATAATAATTCACTTATTGATGGCGTTGCAATTTTCATAACGCTAGAAAGAGTTGTAACAAATGATCCAATAGATTGAAAGATTTGTGTAAAAATAGTTGCTTTTTCTTTAAATCCTGACAGTATATTTAATTTATTAATTTCGCGCATCATCGCTATTGATGTTGTTGCAATGGCGGCGAACGACGCCGTTATTGCAGCCAAGCCGATTGCCAATGGTACTCCACCAGTAAACATTACAGCAACCCCAAGTGCTGTTGCACCAACAATTAAGGGAATCATTCCAAGAAAAACTTCGGTCATTTTCATCATAAATGTTCCCGCTGCGTCAAGCGAAGCAGGTGCATAATTTTTTAACATATGAGCGATGCCCAGGCTAATCAATGAAAGACCCCCGAGAGTAAGACCAATTACTGCTAATCCTTTTAGCGATGAACCTATAGAAAAATTTGCAGCAATTTTAAGTGCTGCCATCAAGGGCACTGATGCAAGTGCCACCCCCGCAAGAATTCCAATAGATAAACTTGCATCGGCAAAAGTAACACCTGCAAGTTCGTCTTTCATTAATTTTATTGCAGTGGCGATCATCGGACCACCAAGGCGTATTGCGGTGGCGATCGCCATTAACTTAAGTCCTAATTTAATGGCATCCGTAATCCCAATTGATTTAGAAGCGGCAATTAATTTTCCAACTTTTCCGACAGCGGCTGTTGGCGTTTCAAGAGAATCAACGCCAGGAATTGCGGGAGATTTTGCAATTGCAGAAAGAGGACCCGATATAATTTTTGATATCATTCCCGTACCAGATGTCAAACTTTTGCCAATTGTCGAAATAAACATAGTAATGATTGCTGCGCCGAATGCAGGCCCGAACATTAGTGCAGCGATGCCTGCATAAAGATATTTCATATTGGGTGCAATTTTTTCTTCAAAAAACTTTGATTTAGTAAATTGATTAAATTTTTGTACAGCAAAATCCCATGTTTTTGTAACTATCACCGTTATCATTTCCATTGCTGCAGGACCTATGACATCCCAGGCGCCAGATAACGCAACAACAATTGGACCAAAAATTGAATTTAAAAATCCTGTTGGATTTAATCCTGACATAAAATCTTTTGGATTTTTCAAAAAACTCGTCAATGATTTCATTCCATCTGCAATCGCAACCCCTGCCCATTTAATTCCTTGTGCAAGAACGCTCCCAACCGTACGAATAAATGTTTTAAATCCCTCTACGACACGTTGACCTGCGGCAGTGCGTGTATCAAAGAAATTAAAAAATGTTTTTTGTAAACCTGTCATAAGATCAGAAAAAGAACCGTTTCCGTATTTTAAATCTTCAAAAAACTTAATAAAAACATTTTTAATTCCGCTTGCAAAAACTTTAAACTTTCTTGGGTTAAACATATCTGCCAAGTTACCAAAGATTTCTTTAACACCTGGGAACATTGTGGCAAACGCTCGACCAACTTGTACGCCAGCTCTGAGCATAATAGTTAAATCACGATGGATAAACATAATCGTTTGTCTAAATCCTTGTGAACTTTGAAATCCTCGCATTAAACCAGAAACAAAGTGATCAAAAAAACCACCGCCGGGGCCCATGGGGCTTTTTACTAGACGTTCAATTGAATCAGCTAGTTTAGACATCGCTTCAGTTTGTGTCATTGTTTTCTTTTCTGATTCAGCTGCCTTTTTTGCAACTTGATCATAAGATAAACCTTGATTTTTTAATGAAAAGACCTGTCGGGCAGTTTCAGCACTTAAATGTGTTGTGTTTTCAATCATTTTCAATTGTTGTCTTGAAAAAGTACTTGAATCTTGCCCCGCATTTTTAAATGCTGTTCGCAACATATCAATCTGTTTACCTGGATTTTGTTCAGCCATTAGCTTGAATGCATCAACATTTGCGCCAAAGGCCTCAGATAAACGAGCGGCATTATCTGCTGCGGTGTCAAATGTTTCAAATGAATCAAGAACTCCTGTTATGTTACTTAGTTCAACACCAAGACCTCGAGCATACGTGGCGGCGATTGATATTTCTTTTCCTGTAAGATTTGCAAAATGCTGAACATCTTGCATTGCTTTGCCCATATCTCTTGATATAAGTTTTGCATCTATGCCGAACGCTTTGCTCATGCCAAGCGAGTGTTTTGCAATGTCTTTTAATGATGAAGCAACAGTAACACCCATTGAAATTGATCTACTGGCAACGGCTTTCATTTGCTCATTTGCCAAACCTAATCCTTTTTGATATGCGAGAATTGCACCACCGTTATTAATAAATTCACCACGCAATCGTTGAAACGTAGCACCCATTTCAGTTGCTAATTCTCTGATGTAATTAAGGCGTTCGGCCATATTACCAAAAACACGCCATGTTGAAAGGCCGGTTTCTTTAAACCCTTCCATATGCATAGTTAGTCCCCTAATTGCTTTTGGGGTAGGACCTGTAAGAGCACCAAACTCTTTACGTATATTTTCAATTGCTTGTCGTAATTCTGTAAAATTTACATTTGCTTTATCAGCAGTATCAATAAGTGCATCAAAAAACTTAAATGGAATTGCAATGATAGCCATTCCTATACTAACAAGTCCACCAACAAATGTAGCTACCCAACTTGTTATACTTTTCCCAGAAGCAAGTATGTTTTTTACACTTTGACCAAATCCAGCACTAACTGTTGTTCCTTGCAACATTCCCTTTGCCAACGTTGCCATACCTTTAACACCAAGTTTGCTGCCCGCCTGGAGGGAAGCGAATGAATTTTTGTTTATATCTTCCAAAAACTCTGAATCACTTGCAAACTCTTTAATCTTGCTTGATAATTCATCAATTTGACTATTGGCTTCCTGCGTATTTATTTTTCCAACTGCACTTGCAATTTCTTTCATTGCATTGACTTGTGATTCATATGCGTCCGTGGAGCGCTCAGCGCTTAACGCCATGCGATCCATAAGGATTGATAGCTTTGAAGCAATGTCTAATTGTTCTTTATCAACTTGTTTTGCCACGATCGATTATTCTTTCGTATCATAACAATTATAGAGGCCAACGAATTCCAAGCTGGTTTTCGAACTCTTTTGCCGACATGTGTTTAATATTTAATTTATTCATAACAGAATCTATCGTAGCACCAGGTTTTCTAAGTTCTTCTTGAAAACGTTTTGATGCTAAAAGTGCGTTTGAAACTGCACGTATTTCAGATTCCGATCCTCGAATTTTTATATTTGTTACTTTATTTACAAGCCAGGCGCCAAGGGCGACAAACAATATCTTGCCTAATAAGTTAAGTTGAAGTTCATTAATAGGTTGTTTTGGTTCATTTGGCATTTGTTATACTAAATATGTAACAACGTTAACTCTATTATTTTTATTTTATAAAAACAAATTAGTTATTTTAATTCCTTCATTCTTTTTGCAACTTCATAACGAACTTGAGAATCTTTATCATTCATCATTTTTGGAAGATGTTCTCTGGCGAAGGCTCCACCTTCGCTTCCAATTCTTTTTGCAACTTCCCAACGAATAATATAATCTTTATCATTCATCATTTTTGGAAGATGTTCGATTGAGATTCTTTCTGCAATTTCACGACGAACTTCAAAATCTTCATCATCATTCATCATTTTTGGAAGATGTTCGTCGGCGAAGGCTCCGCCTTCGTCCGCAATTCTTCTTGCAACTTCCCAACGAACATTAAGATTTTCATCATTCATCATTTTTGGAAGATGTTCTCTGGCGAAGGCTCCACCTTCGCTTCCAATTCTTCTTGCAACTTCATAACGAACAGAATAATTTTCATCATTCATCATCTTTGGAAGATGTTCGATATTAATTTTTTTTGCAACATTGAGGCGAATATAATAATTTTCATCATTCATCATTCTTGGAAGATGTTCGATTGAGATTCTTTTTGCAACTTGATAACGAACATAATAATCTTCATCATTCATCATTCTTGGAAGATGTTCGATTGAGATTCTTTTTGCAACTTCTACACAAACGATGGGATCTTCATCATTCATCATCTTTGGAAGATATTTTGGATCAATTCTTTTTGCAACTTCTTGACGAATACCAGAATCTTTATCATT
>Ga0315284_10008875_pt1 | contig 14356 bp, 22 predicted proteins | sample YL17G09_16_MG_FD_203696 | JGI IMG/M metagenome (GOLD analysis project Ga0315284, IMG submission 203696) | Sediment microbial communities from Yellowstone Lake, YNP, Wyoming, USA - YL17G09_16 | ecosystem: Environmental > Aquatic > Freshwater > Lake > Sediment | place: USA: Wyoming | collected... | reverse complement strand
CCAGCACCTACGTCACCTCGACGGCCGTGTCGAGCGGCGTCGTCTACCTGGATCCGTACGCGACGGTTGCTTCGAATTACGAGACTTACGATTCGGATTCGACCGCCGGCGCGTACAACGAACCCGCCCTGTACCATCAGGATGACATCGTCAAGATCTACGAGTCCTACAGGATCCTTGGCAGCGGGACCGTCGCCTCGACCCTGCATTTCAACGTCGGCGACTACATCATCAAGCCCGAGACTCCCGAGGAGAAGGTCGTCCGGGAGAAGAAGGAAGCCGAAGCCAAGGCCGTCCGCGAGGCCGCCGAAAAGCGCGCCGAGGAGCTTCTCCGCAAGGTTGCCGGGGAAGAGGCCTTCCGGCTCTTCAAGGAGAAGGGCTTCATCGACATCGCCGGGAAGTCCGGACAGCGCTACCGCCTGAGGCTCAACCAGAAGGTCGACGTCCTCGACGGGGAGAAGGTCGACCACCGCCTCTGCGCGGTGGTCTCCGACTGGAACATCCCCAGGACGGACGAACTCATTTCCAAGCTTCTTTTCCTCACGGCCTCTGAAGAGGACTTCAAGAAGGTCGCCAACAAGTTCGCGGCCTAGGTTTCAACACCCTCCCCTCCCGAAGGAGAGAAGCAAGAACGCTCTTTCCCTACAGGTTTTACCCGGACAGGAATTCGTCCGGAACCGGCAACCTGACTGTCAGAGAGCAAGTGAATTGTACCACTCGCCTGTTGGGAATCGAGCAGAAAAGGAGATCCCCATGGAACCAAGCCCCGTGGTAATCGCGACCCGGCTCGTGTTCAGCCGGGACTTTCCGGACAGCGCCACATTTCTCAATTTCAACAATGACGTCATCGGCGTCATGGGAGTCCGCCGCGGATCCTGGGGAACCGTCCTGGATCGGCCGTCGCCCAGTCCCAATAACGTCTATCTCGAGCTCCCCAAGCACGGCGGCGTGCAAGTCCTGGTCCGCTTCGACTATCTCGAGCCCTGGCGCAAGTGCCTCAAGTGCGAATGCTGCTCCGGCATCTATTACTGCACCGAAGCGGACGTTGATTTCTGCAGTGAAGACCGACACGAGGATCGGCCTTGTTGCCAGTTCCGTCCTGAATTCGGGGCTGGCCTCCATCTTCCGCCGAACGGCGGAAGGACTCAATTCCTCCCCGGAACGCGCGTGAGGATCAGGGCCTTCTCCGATCCCCGTCGCTCCGACGGAATGCCCACTCACGCCATTCCCGTCGATGGTGCGGTGGGGACGGTCAGAATGGACGGCTATCCCAGGGCGGAAGTCGAGTTTGATGGGTTTCTCGCGCCGTTCCTATGCCTGGTGACTGGGCTTGAAGTCCTCCGCGCGGATCGACCGGACTCCGATTCTTTCGCCCTCAACCAGTGCCGCAAGTGGGCCGAGGAGAAGTTCGGGGATCTCGGGCTCTGCTGGACGTGCCAGATGGCGGCCATCGAGAACGAGCTCCGCATCGGGGTCGAACCCGAGCCTGGGGACGAAGAGTCTTCCAGGCGTACGTTCAGGGTCGCGGCCATGTGCAGGAAAGGTCACATGGGCCGCATCCTGGAGCAGGGTCTCGATCGCGGGAAGTTCGGATGATCCCATCAAGACGGCCCGGGGGAGCTCCCTTGTGGACTCCCCCGGGCTTCCGTCAAGAGGGGAGGAGAAGAAGAAACTTTTTCAACGAGGAGAAAGACATGGCCTATATTCGATGCCTCTCGAACCCCGAGGGGATGTACATCTACGGAGGGGCGGACGGGGTCTGGATCAACCATAACGTCCTGCCGCCGCTGGCCTCGAAGGAAGTGGACGACGGGTGCTCTCCGCATTTCGTCGTCCCGTCGAGGGACTTCGACCGGGTGGGGCTCAAGTGGGACAAGGAATGGGATCTCGACGGTCCGGTCCGGTCGGGAAAGTTCGCAGCCCGGGAAGTCCATGTCTATCTTGATACGGGGAAGCCCATCGAGAAGGACTGGGACAAGCGGTTCTTCAGGAAGGGATACAAGAGGAGGCCCTCGGCCTTCCTCATCAGACTGTCCTATGGGCGCCACTTCGTCATGCTGTGGCGCGTGACCTGGGAGTACATCGTCCAGAGCATCGTCGGACACAACCGATGGGACAAAGAGGAACGCGCGAAAGCGAAAAGGAGGAAGAAGTCATGACTACATTCTGGAAGTGGACATACTTGGTTCTGTGGGCGATCTGTGCGATCACGACCGGCCTGGTCTGGCGCCAGGGGTGCTCTCCGAGTCCGCAGGTCCCGGAGACCCTGGTCACAGGCCGGGTGGAGAAGGTCGAGTACATCGAGCACTGGGGCGGGAATACCTGCCACGTCTCCATCGCCGCCGACGATCGGGTCTTTGTCGCCCTCTTCTATCAGGAGGCGGCGAAGCCCGCGCATGTCCTTTTCGCCAAGGGCGACCGGGTCCGGTTCTCCCCCCGATCCGTCGGGAAAGGCGCCGGCCCCCACAAGTTCAAGGACATGGACGAGTTCGACAAGATCCCGGAAAAAGGAGAGAAACCATGAGCCAGCCCAAGAAACCCGTCGCCCAGAACCAGTACTACGCCGCGCTCGCCCGCATCCGGGACATCCTCTGGCTCGACACGAGCCTCGGATATGCGGCACTCGATCCCGAGAGGATCTTCACGGTCTCCATGCTCGAAGAGATCGCGGGAGCGCTCGGCCAGATCGGCCTGCGGCCCAAGGCTCGGGGGAAGCATAAGGCCATGTCGTTCCCCAAGTCGCGGGCCCTGGTCATGAAGGACGGGAACGAGATCCTCTGTGCCGCCGATCCAGAGGTCGAAGTATGCGTGTGGCGGGAACACACGGCGCCCAAGGGGTTCGAGGATCTCCACAACAAGATCTCCATGCAGGCTTTCACCAGAGGAGTCCGAGATGACGATCGAAAAGGTGGTGAGCGGAGGACAGACGGGGGCGGATAGGGCCGCGCTCGTGGCCGCGATCGCCCTCAACGTCCCCCACGGCGGATGGTGTCCAATGAGGCGCCGGGCCGAGGACGGGCCGATCCCGCCCCAGTTCAAGCTCAAGGAGACCTCCACGGTCGACTACCCCACCCGAACCGAGTGGAACATCCGCGACTCGGACGGGACCGTCGTCTTCACGTTCGGGCCGCTCGACGGGGGAAGCGCCCTCACGGTGCGGTCGGCCTTGAGGCGGCAGAAACCCTGCCTCTACCTGGACCTCGACACGATCGACGACGCCGAGGCCGCCGCACAGGTCCTCGCGTTCGTCTGGAAGTCCGCCATCAAGGTTCTCAACGTCGCCGGGAACCGGGAGTCGAAAGCCCCCGGGATCGCTTCCCGGGTGGAGAAGGTCATGACCGCCGTTCTATCGGCCAAGAAGGAGAAACCGTGAAACTCAAGATCGACATAGAGCCGTACCACATCGAGAACGGCCATCCCAAGAGCGCCGAGCTCAACCCGCTGGCGCTGGCGCTCGGGCCCCGGCTTCCCGTAGGGGAAGTCGAGACCACCTCGGACGGCTGGATCCAGTTCTACGAGCTCACCCGTAAAGTGTTCCTGCACCGGACGGGCGAGCTCCCCTTCTTCATGAGGGGGAAGATGCTCGCCCGGTTCCCCCTGCCCCCCGACGCCGCGGAGTACGCCCGGGGGGAGAAACCGGAGCCGCGGAGCTTCGAGATCGAGGTTCCCGACGGACTCCTGAAAGGAGCGCCATGAAGCTCACCAAAGTGCTCAAGAAAGCCGACGACTATATCCACTACAAGGCGGCGATCGAGTACATGGAAGGGGCCAAGCACATCATCGTCCACGAGGGGCATCCGACGAAGTATCCCTGTCTCGTCAACTCCGAGCTCGACGTCGACGCGTCGGTGCCGTGCTACAAGCACCGCTTCATCTATCCCGAGGACCTGAAGGATCTCGAGGAATGGAATGACGTGTTCGAGGAGGAGGATCTCGACGATCTCATCAAGGCGTCCATCGAATCCAAGATCAAGGGATTCGGAGAGGAGCCTCCCAAGCTCTCCTTGGTGAAGCCTCCGCTCTGCTCGCAGGGCAGGTGCGTCGAGGACGGCACCTTCTGGTGCACCCGGATGAACGCCTTCTTCTGCGACTACGACCGCCATTACGCCTCCTGCTGCGCGCTCGTGCCCGAGGCGCCCCCCATGTGCGAGCACGGATGCAAGAACCGCTTCCAGTACTGGCGCTGCAAGGCGACGAACGCCATCTATTGCATCCTTCACTACCATGCCGGGGTCTGCTGCCAGCCGATCGAAACGCCGAAGTCGAGGGTCATCGTGTCGGCGTCCGAAGGGTGGAAGAGGACATGCGAGTACGGCTGCACGCTCAATTACGGTTATTACTGGTGCTCCAAGGAGGCCAGGAGATTCTGCTCCAAGCACGCCCACATCGCGGGGAGCTGCTGCACCTGGACCGTGATGAGCGGATCTTCGGGGACCGAACTCCGGCCGGTGCGGCCGAAGATCGAAGGGGTCCATTGCCAGGAGGGGTGCCAGAACGACGTCGACCACTTCTGCACCCAGCTCCTCGAGTACCGCTGTTCGATCCACTGTCATGTCGACAAGTGCTGCCGTTACATCTACGGGTCCCAGGCGGCCTCAGGCGCGGTCAAGGTCGTCGACCACCGGGACGGGGCGGAACCCGAAGCGGCCCCCGAGCCCGAAGTGCAGGACCCGAGAGAAGTCAAGTTCGTGGAGGAATCAGACGATGCGAAAGCGAAATAAGTCCGCGCGCCGCAAACTGGCGCGGCTTGGAAGTGTGATCCTCAGGCCCCCCGGGTCGGTGCCCTACAAGCTGACCCCCCGGCAGATCGAGGACATCGAGGACCCGGAGTACAGGGTCCGGACCACCTGCGCGGCGGGGCATTCCGGGACGGTCCTCTTCATATGCGGCCGGCGCGAATACCCCTACTTCTTCTGCGCCGAGCACGCCCATGCCGCGCGCCTCGATCCCGATCCCGCCAAGCGCTGCTGCCGTCCCCTGACCCGGCTGGAGTCCATCCGGCTGGAGAAGAGGGAACAGCCCGCTCCGGGCCTGGACCCCAAGAAGCGTACCCTGAAGAAAAGGGAAGGAGGACCCGGGCCGTTCGCCGAGCCGAGAATGGGGTCCTGGGGAACCTGCGCGGCCGGACACGAGACCATGATCGAATACGTCTGTCCCGTCAGCAAAAAGCCCTACTGCCGCAGTCACATCCATTCCGATGGATGCTGCCGGCCCATCGGCGAGAGCGACTTGCAGACGATCATCGATGTCCAGGACGAGGAATGGCTCGATCGGCATTGGCGCGTTCCGCATCAGCGTGCGCTTACCCGGAAAGACAAGGCGGATGAGAAGAGCCGCAGGATCACGAGTATCTGGAGATCCGGGAGGCGCAAGGAAGACGTCACGGAGGAAGCGGAGAAGTACACGGCTTCCGCGGACGAAGAGAAGAAGGGGCCCTCCGTCAAGAAGGGCAAGGGGATCCTCTGCTACCACGGATCGGCCGGAGGATCCGACCAGCATCACACGGGGGCGACCTACATGTGCGATTCGTGGGGGGCCCATGATCCCCACTTCTACTGCAAGAAGCACCGCGACCATGCGAAGGGCGACGTCTGCTGCCAGAAGGTCCCCAGGAAGAAGCTTGCCTGGGCCCAGAAAAAGAGCTGGGACTACTACGACGACTGGCACGAGAGCGAGTCCGGATGGGACGATAAGGATGACGACCGGGAACTCTCCTTCGAGGAGGAGAAACTTCCCGCGGTGAAGTTCGTCAGGGGAGCCCGCTAGGGCTCCCCAAGGAGGACCGGATCATGCTAGCACAGTACTGCAGCCGCTGCAGCGACTACCACAGCACTTCATACCTCGAGCACGAGAAGGTCTGCCCCTGGTTGAAGGGATGCCCCTGGTGCCATCAGTCGACCGCGACCGCGGATCATGTCCGCAATTGCCGCACCCGGCCCGCGACGGGGAATCCGTATTCCTACCCGTGCGGGAGCTACAAGCCCTACGCGCCGGACAACAACTCCTGGTACTTCTGCCGGAAGTGCGGGGTCAGCGTCCTCAAGGACAATCTCGAGGAGCATCTGAAGACGCATCCCTCCCAGGGTCTCCCGGACGAGATCAAGATCGTCGACAGGAGGGACTTATGACCGACTGCTGCTATGTCCAACTGGAGTTCCGCAAGTCCGATCTTCCCATCCTCGAGAAGCATCTCGGGAAGGGCTTCTGGGATGACGAGATCAAGATAGGGCGCAAGAGGATGGAGGTCGGCCGAAGCGAGGCGAACTACGGATGGTATGACCCGCTCCATGAGGCCGCCAAGGAAGGAGCGGTCTTCATCGGATGGAACGCCGATGGGGACAATTATGGCGAGGGTGAGTTCGTCAGCGTGGAAGGCGAGTACCACGACTTCCCGACCTATGAACACCGGCTCGTCGTCCCCGTCAACAAGAATGGCGAGGTCTCGGAGAAGGATCTCGAGGCCGCCCGGGCCTTCCTTGACCGGAAGAAGGAGGCCCTGAAGATCCTCCGAAGTTGACGCCCAGGTTCCATGAGGCTATCATTGAGTCATGGACCTGGCGAGCGCCCTGGCGCTCATGGGGATCCGGACCGCCGATCGGAAGAAGGCCGGCCGTCCGCCCCGCATGACGATCGCGACCCTGCTCGTCGAGAAGACGGCGGAAGCGATCCGTTCGCTCTTTCCCAAGGTGAGGAAGCTGCATCTCGTAGGGTCCCGCCTCCGGCACCGGTACGCCCGGGACCTGGACTTCGTCGCCGTCGTGGACGATCTCCGGGCCATGCCCAGGAGGAACGTCACCCTCAAGATCGGCGCCCTCGGCGTGAACCTATTCGCGGCGCTTCCCGACGAAGTCGAAAGCCACCTCCTGGAGTTCGGGCTGGGGCTCGACATCATCCGCTGGAAGCGCAAAGCCATCAGCCAAGGGCTTGTTCTCAACCGTTTCGGGCTCTGGCGGGAAGGCGTGCGGGTCTCGAACCGGATGGCGGAGATCGCCTCCGTTCTCGGGATGCCGCTCAAGCCCCATCTCGTCTGGAGTCTCAAGCATCCGTATTAAGGAGGCCACCATGGCCGGAATCTCGATCACCGTGTTCAGCCTGCCGGAGGAGAAGGCCAAGGGCCTCCAATTCATGAAGCCCGTCCCTCCCCGGCATCTCTTCGTCTTCAGTGACATCGCGCCGGGGACCATGTTCCACACCCGTAACGTGACCGAGCCCATCGACATCATGTTCGTGTCCCTGGGCGGCGAAGTGCTGGATATGGTCACGATCGTGCCCCCGAGAGGGACCATCCAGGCCCCTCCGGGAACGGGCCTTGCGGTCGAAGCCAAGGAAGGGGAACTTTCCCGCCTGGGCATGGACTCCGGGCGCAACGTCAAGGTCTCCATGCTCCTGGGGACGCCCAAGATCGCTCCCGAGCCCGAGGAGCCGATCGCCCCGCTCAGGGAAGAGGAGGTCAGGAAGGTCATCCTCAAGAAGAACTTCCCCCCTCCGGGGGGAGCCGCCCGCGAGACGGGCAAGTACGATCCGAACGAGGGGCCGGATCTGGAGACGGGCAAGTACGATCCGAACGAAGGGCCGGATCGGGAGACGGGCAAGTACGATCCGAACGAAGGCCCCGACGTAGGCGGCATCGACGAAGACGAGGGGCCCGACGAGGAGGGATCGTGAAAGGACTCAATCTCAAGCCCGCCAAGCCGCCCAAGGAAGTGAAACCTCCGCGCTGCGAGGACTGCAAGGGGCCGCTGCTCCTCAGCCGCGGATGGGGGTTCTGCGAGGCCTGCTGGAGGGGGATCTCCATGCCGATCGGGCTCGTGGCCAGCCATGGCCCCCAGAAGGGCAAGGAAGTCCACCTGCTTTCCATGATCCTCAAGGAGCTCCAGCAGGACACCGACATCGTGACGGCGAACGAGGATCTCGAAGACGAGCTTCATGCCCGCCGGTACCTCGTGATCCGCGACGAGTTCGACAAGTAGTTCCCGCCCCTTCGCCAACAGAAAGGTATACCATATGAAGGACTATCCATCGAAAGCCTTCCAGGAGGGCGAGCGCCTGGGGGCGAACCTCGTGAACTCGAAGTTCGACGACACGCTCGCCAAGAGGGTCACCGCGGAGACCTTCGGGGAGTTCGGGGGCTTCATGGCCGGACTGCTCTCCTCCGCGCTCTACCACGCCCATCGGAAGATGGAAGCGGCGACCAAGCTGAGCAAGGAAGACCCCATGCACGCCGACCGCTGGCTGCAGATGGTGGTGAACATCGTCGCCGAGACGCTCGTCCGCGACAAGGTCCCCGTCGAACTGCGGTTCGTGATCGCCAGAAAGGAAAAAAAGCCATGAGCGAAGACACCCCCGTCATGCCCGTCAAGGAGTTCGATGCGAACCCCGACTGCCCCAAGTGCATCGGCGGCAAGGAGGACCTCGAGTTCACCTACTGCACGGGCTCCGTCAAGGGATCCCTCTGCCAGGACCTGCCGGCGGACTTCGAGCATCTGCACGGCCACTGCAACATCTGCGGTTACAATTACCTCTCGGACACGAAAGATGCCGAGGATCGGCGCGAGGCCGCGAAGAAGGCCTCCGAGGAGGCGGAGGCGGCCGGGACGGAGACCGCCACCGAGGTCGGATTCGCCGCCGCGGAAGGAGATTGACCATGCCAGACTATCTCATCATCAGGAAGTTCGAGTCGTATTTCACCTGCCCCAAGTGCAAGGCGTCGAGCACCGATCTCGAGATGCAATGGTGCACCGGCGGAGTCTCCGAAGGCGTCTGCGTGGGCCTGGCCGCGGGGTACGAGCACCTGCACGTCACCTGCACCCGGTGCGGCTATCCATGGCTCTCGGAGACGGCGGACGCGGACGATCGCCGGGGCGCCGGCCAGGCCTCCGCCCATGGGAGTCTCTGCACGAGCCACACCCCCCATACGCCCACCACGCCGGAAGAGCTGACGATCGCGGAGGACTGACTCCCGACGAGATTCTGAAAGGACGGAAACCGGATGCATTGCGAAAAGTGCGGTCACGTGAAACATGAAGGATCCGCGATCATCGCGGGGGTCGGGGCCATGATCACGTTCATGGCCCTCGACCATCTCATCTTCAAGGGAGCCGTCGGAACGAAGGCGATCTGGATCTATCCGACCCTCTTCGTCATCGGCTGCATCTTCGGCTGGTGGCGGGACAGGAAGGCCAACGAGGAGGAGAAGGAGCTGGAGGAGCTGGAGAAAATCGAGAAGGAGGTGAAGTTCAAGAACGAGGAGCCTACCGAGCCCCCATGAGCTTGCGGATGATGAAAATCGCCGCCACTACCCCGCCCGCCGTGTAGAGAATCTTGTCCCAGGGGATCTCATCCTCCTTCGGCGCGGGAGGATCGGTCGGGCGGGGATCTCGGGGGTAGTAGGCATAGGCGGGAGGAAGCGCATCTCCGCCGCCGCGGGCCAGACGCATGATGACGCCGATGACGACCAGGACCCCGATCCATGCAACGAGTTTCTTCCCCGTGACCACGGACTTGGTCTTGACCTCGGACACGATCTTGAATAAGAGCTTGGGATCCTTGCCCGCGGCCATGGCCGCCTCCGTGACGGGCGGGGCCAGGACCGACTTCGAGCTCGCGATCGCCATCCCCTGCACGGCAACGGTGGTCTCGGCATCCCGGGTCGCTTCGACGGCCTCTTCGGTGAAGACGACCGCTCCCGCCTCCAAGGCCCTGAGGGTGAGTTGTTTCGCGATGAGATCCTTGTAGGCCACGTCGGCCCAGATTTGCCTCGCATCCTGATCCGTTTTGAAGATACTGGGCACGCCTTCGGGGCGGGCCGCCATCTCGTTGATCTCCTGGAGCAGGATGATTCGGTCGCCCACGCTCATATCGGCCCAGATTTCGCCGGCTTTCTCGCGGCTGACCCCCCCAATGACGAGAGCGGGAGCGGGAACGACGGGCAGGAGATAGGACTCATCTATGTACTTGAGGACGACAGCCCTGGCCTCCGGGGAGATGGCATCCCAGGCCAGCTTCAACCCTTCGTCCGAAGGTCGTGAGAACGTCCCGCTCTCTGCATCAGCAACCCTGTCGACGAGACGGCGGCGCTGGTCCAGACTCATCCCGATCCATATGGCGCCGGCCTGCGCGTCGGTTCTGGCCGTCGAGACGGGAGGAGGAGGAGGAGGGAGGACCGGCGTGGGCACCCTGGCCGCCTCGGCCGCCTCTTCTCTCGCCTCCACGGCTTTCTCGAGCTTTGCCTCCGCCTGCGCCGTCTTGGTCTTGCCCGTTTCGATCAACTCCTTGATGATCGCAAGTTGCTCCTGGGTGTAGGCGTTCTCCTTGGCATATTGTTCGAAGACGGCGTCCAACGCCAATCCGCCGTCCCTCATCGCGACGAGAGTTTTTTCGGCCGCGAGCATGAGATCCGGATCAATGACGACCATGGCCCGGGCTCTGGTATCGGAGGACCCTTTGACGAGATCCTTGATGGGGCTCGCGCCCAGGCTCCTCATCCTCGAGATGACGCTGAAATCCGCCTCGACGGTTGAAAGCCACTTCACGACAGGCTCGGCCTCCAAGGATCCGGCCCTGTTGTATTCGTTGTATTTCCTGTTGCTATAGAGCGCCACGCCATCCTGCAGCCTTCCCAGCCATTCGGAAGGCGACATGTCGGACGGCTTCGAACGGAACATGACCGCTTCTACAAGGGCCCCGAAGCCCACGGGAGGGAGACCGATGGCATCCTGCAGCTCGAGGAGGCCGGTGGCCAGGATTTCCGCATTCCCGGAAGACATCAAGGCCTCGTAGTAGGGGCTGCCGCCTTTGGACTCAAAGAGGAGATCGAGGATTCCGTCAATCGCCTTCTCGACGGCGACTTTCCCCGTCTTCCCTTCCTCCGGGATCACGAGCTTGCTCAGGCGCTTCCGGACCACTGCAAGGTTCGCAAGGAGCGCCGGCTCGATCCGGGCCGCGTCCGCGCGGAGGAATCGGATCATGTCCCTGTACTCGGATCTCTTCTCGGGAGCGAGGCCGGTCTGGGAGGCCTTCTCCTCGAGCTTTTTGGCGAGCTCCTCGGCCCTCCCGGGCGCCCAGATCTCCTCCACGTTGAAGTTCTTGGCCTCCTTCTGGATGCGCACCAGGTTCCCCATGAGGAGGTTGACGGCCTGGGGGACAGCGCCGCTGGCCTTGACCACATTCGCGATATCCCTCAGCTGGCCGGCGGATTCCTTCCCCCTCAAGGACTTGAACGTTTCAGAGACGTACTTCTTCATCCCGTCCGCGAAGGACTTCATCTCGGGAGACATCTTGCCGTTGCCCCCGCCGACCGCAAGTAACAGCGAGGGGGAGAGAGTTCCGAGAAAAGCCGTGGGGATCTTCCCGGGGACCTGGCCCTTGATCTCCTCGATCGACTTCCGGTTGTTCTCGAGGAGCGTAGGAAGCATGACCGCCCCGAGGACGAGGTTTCTTTTCTCGAGTTTCTCCGCGGTGAGCCAGGTGTCGAGTTGCTTCGAAGCGACGGCATCGGCAGCCTGGCTCGCGAGGACGATCTTCTCGCCCTCGGAGATCGCCAGGTCCACGTCCTCGGGGCGGACTCCCGCCTCCTGGGCTACCGTGGCGCGGTCTTCGGGGCTCTTTTTCAGCGCTTCGAGCCTCGACTGGAAGAGGCTCAGGTAGAGCGCGTCCATCTCCCGCCCGACCGTCGCGTCGGAGAAGTCGTTGAGAAGCGTCCAGAGGTGGGCCCTCTCGAGGAGCAGCCCCCAGAGCGCGTAGTTCCTTTCGAGCTCCCGGACGAGCCGGGTCGCCCCGATGTAGTCCCCGGCGACGGCGGCGTCGATGATCTTGACCGATTCCTGGAGCAACTCCCCGCCGACATGCCGGAGAAGCCCGAGGGCATTCTTCCCGATGCGGAGCGAATCGTAGCTCGCGCCCGCGGCGTCGATCGCGTCGACCGCCAGGCCCGCCGAGGCGACGGCCGACGGCCCCATGCCGGGCGAAGCCTCCGCGAGGACTTTCGGATCGGAAAGGCTCTCCTCCGTCGGGAAGCCCGCCGTGAGCGCGTTCATTGCTCCCGTGAGCAGCGAGACGGGATAGATCGATCCCGGGGTCATCCCGGCGGGGAAGGCAGGAACCGGAGTCGGGGAGAGGTTCCACAGGAGGCCCGCTTCGGGTTCGCTCGCGACCCGGGCCGAAGCCAGGTTCCCCATCGGCACTTCCACCCAGGTCCCCGCCGCGGGGCCGTCGATCCCGAAGATGAAGACCTGGCCTTCCGCGTTCGGGCGGAACGAGACCGCATAGACGGACGGGTCGGAGTCCCAGAAGAGGATCCTTCCGGGGTAGAGCTGGCGAGTGGGATCCCCGGGCACGTTGACGTAGGCGAAGTTCGCCGCCGGGACGCCCAGCCGCTCGGCGATCACCCGGACGGCGGTCTTCTCGGCCGGAGCGGGTTGAACGGCGGGGGCCTGTCCGATAAAGGAAGGACGGGCGCGCCGCCGGGCTCCGCGAACGATCCCGTCGGCATCCCGAAGTACACCATCCCCGCCGATCGTAGCCAGACGCATTTGAAGTCTCCCTATTTATAGCATTTTCTTCGAGGAAAAGACAATGGAAGAGAGAAAGAACGACCCCCTGGGGAAGTTCATGGACGTCGTCGAGAAGGAAGGCTCGGCCCTGTCCTGCGGCCTCTTCAAGATCATCGGGGTCGCGCGCGAGTTCTTCGATGGCAAGATCCCGCCCATCGTGGTGGACAACGTCATCCTGCAGTCGCTCTTCCGGACGCTCGCGGTCCACATCTCCTACATGATCGACCGGTCCCACAAGAAGGAGATCCCCGACCGGAAGAAGGTGGCGATCATCGGCGAGATCGAGATGGCCATTGGGAAGGTCATGGGCGATCTCTTCCTCAAGCACGGACCCTCGGGCAGCAAGACCCTGATCTTCGAAAAAAAGGAGGACGGCGACCATGGGAAACGGTAAGAAGGAAGGCCCTTTCACGATCGTGCTCACCCAGAACCTGAAAGGCGTGGCGACGGACGTCTACGCCTACTTCGCCCAGACCCGCGACGAGGCGATGGCCCGGGCGCGGCACCTGGTCCTCGAGAAGAAGCCGCCGGAGCTCCGGTGCGACCCGAGCATGGACACGGTCTCGGTCTGGGATCTCTCGAGGGTCCCCTGCAAGGACATCCTCACCCGGGCCGATTGCGGGGAATGGCGCCGGCAGGCCGATGTCTATACGGAGCGGGACTGGCGGATGAAGAGGAAGAAGGGCGACGACGAGGACACCCGCAAGATCGATCTCGTCAAGCAACCTCCTCTCAAGGTCGTTGATTTCCGCAATGATGGAGAATAGCCATGGAAATGCAAGCCTTTGCCGTCATCTACCTCCAGGGGGGCATCGATGTGGAGGCGAGCCTGATTCTCCTGCGGCCGAGCCTGGAAGCGGCCCTCAGAGCGGCGCACGAGGTCGTCGAGCACCCGCATTTCGAACCCGACGAAGACTCGGTCTCGATCTTCGATCTCTCCGTTCCGGAGGATCGTAGGGAGAACCTCCTGGACTCGCTGATCCTGGACCGCTGGAAGGACGATATCCACGAAATCCGGGAAATGGAGGGCGGTCTGGATGCCGGGATCGATCTCGTGCCCGAACCCGGGAAGCCCGAGGAGTTGAAGGAAGCCGACTTCGAGGTGACCGAATGAAAAAGGATCGCTATATCGTCTACTTCCTGCAGGGGCGATACGAGACGGCAACTCTCGTCACCACCCTGAGCCGCGCGACCTGGGACGAAGCCCTCAATGTCGCCAAGGGGTTCGTCCTGAGCCCTGAATTCAAGATCGACACCTATGGCGTCGAGATCCTGGATCTCCGCGATCCGGATGGCGGGCGGAAGAACGTCTTGCCGGGGCATCTCCTCAAGACGTGGAAGAGCTGGCGCAAGGATGTCCCTCAACCCGCAGTCGCGGTCGAGCCTGAAAGCAAGTCCGTGGAATCCGACGAAAAGACCGTCGACTTCGAGGTGACCGAGCCATGAGGATTGTCTGCATCTCCGACAGCCATCTCATCCACGACGAGATGGCGGTCCCGATCCCGGACGGGGACCTGCTCATCCATGCCGGGGACTTCACCTTCAACGGGACGCTCGACCAGGTCCGCCGCGGTCTCGACTGGTTCTCGAAGTACCCCCATCCCCGCAAGATCGCGATCGCGGGGAACCACGACTGGTTCTTCCAGAAGGCCCCGGGATTCGTCTCGGTCCTTCTCCGGGATCACCCGGAGATCACCTACCTCCAGGATTCCGAGGTCATGATCGACAACATCAGGATCTGGGGGAGCCCCTGGACGCCCGAGTTCATGAACTGGGCCTTCAACGTCAAGCGGGGCGAACTGTGG
>Ga0315284_10008874_pt1 | contig 14358 bp, 12 predicted proteins | sample YL17G09_16_MG_FD_203696 | JGI IMG/M metagenome (GOLD analysis project Ga0315284, IMG submission 203696) | Sediment microbial communities from Yellowstone Lake, YNP, Wyoming, USA - YL17G09_16 | ecosystem: Environmental > Aquatic > Freshwater > Lake > Sediment | place: USA: Wyoming | collected... | reverse complement strand
CTGAACCTGACGCGCACGTTCTCCGGCGTCTACCGCGAGATCCCCGGCTCGTTCGGCATCACGGGCAACACCCTCGCGCCGCTGCCCAACCGCTTCACGTGCCCGTGGGCCCGCAGCGCCACGCCGGGGTACTTCGACGGCAGCAACAAGTTCGACCTCGCCAAGTGGGACGAGGCGTACTTCGCGCGCCTGAAGGACTTCCTGGCTCAGGCGTCGAAGCGCGGCATCGTGGTCGAGCTGGTCCTCTTCTGCCCGCTGTACGACGACGCGCTGTGGAAGGCCAGCCCGATGAATGTGGCCAACAACACGAGCGGCGTGGGCGATCTCAAGAAGGACGAGGCGCACACGCTCAAGAACGGGCGGCTGCTGGAGTTCCAGGTCGCCGTGGCGAAGAAGCTCGTGGCCGAGGTGAGCGCGTTCGACAACGTGTATTTCGAGATCTGCAACGAGCCGTACTTCGGCGGGGTGACACTGGAGTGGCAGAAGAAGATCGCGGAGGCGATCGTCGAGACCGAGGCGGGGCTGCCCAACAAGCACCTCATCGCCCAGAACATCGCCAACGGCTCCTCGAAGATCTCGAACCCCAACCCGGCGGTCTCGATCTTCAACTTCCATTATTGCAGCCCGCCGGACGCCGTCGCGATGAACTACGGCCTCGGCCGCGTCATCGCCGACGACGAGACGGGCTTCAAGGGCTCGGCCGACGCGCCATACCGGCCCGACGCGTGGGACTTCCTCATCGCCGGCGGGGCGGTGTACAGCAATCTCGATTACTCGTTCCGGCGCGACAACGCCGACGGCACGGCCGAGCCGAAAGCGCCGGGCGGCGGCGGGGTCAACCTGCGCAAGGCGCTCGCGGCCCTCAAGGCGTTCATCGAGGGCTTCGACTTCGTGCGGATGGCCCCCGACAATTCGGTGATCAAGGGCGGCATCCCCGCCAAGGCCACGGCCCGCGCCCTCGTCGAGCCGGGGAAGCAGTACGCCATTTTCCTGCGCGGGGCCAAGCAGGCAGACCTTGTGGTTGACCTCCCCGCCGGCTCGTACAAGGCCGAGTGGGTGAACACGCTCACGGGCGCGGTCGAGAAGGCGGAGAGGCTGCATCACACGGGCGGCCCCAAGACGTTTTCCTCGCCGCCGTGCCCGGACGAAATCGCGCTGCGCATCGTGCGATAATGTGGGTATGCCACCCTCGCCTTGCGTGTGGCACGGCCGGCTTGTCCGGCCGTGGCGGAAACACCAGCGCCCGTCCCACGGCCGGACAAGCCGGCCGTGCCACACCGGCGCAAGCGGTTTTCGTGGTATGGAGCGCCCGGCTTGGGTATGCTCATGAGGGTCCCCCCGGCACCGGTTCGGAGTCCGACCATGAGCGCCGACGCGACGAGCTACGAGCGGTTCGATTCGCCGCTGGTCATGCGGTACGCCAGCGGGGAGATGTCGCGGATCTTCAGCCCCGCCCGGAAGTTCCGCACCTGGCGGCGGCTGTGGCTGGCCCTGGCCGAGGCCGAGAAGGAACTGGGCCTGCCGATTACCGACGAACAGCTCGCCCAGATGCGGCAGCACCTCGACGACGTCAACTTCGCGCGGGCCGAGGCGCTGGAGCGCGACCTTCGGCACGACATCATGGCCCACGTCCATGTCTTCGGCGAGCAGTGCCCGGTGGCCAAGCCGATCATCCACCTCGGCGCCACCTCGTGCGACATCGCCGATAACGCCGACCTCGTGGCGATGAGAGACGGCCTGGCGCTCCTGACGCGGCGGCTGGTCACGGTCGTCGACCGCCTCGCGAAGTTCGCCGCCGAGCACCGGGCCCTGGCCACGCTCGGCTTCACGCACTTCCAGCCGGCGCAGCTTGTGACCGTGGGCAAGCGGGCGTGCCTGTGGCTCTGGGACCTCGTGACGGACCTGGAGGCCGTCGACTACGCGCGCACGAACCTCTGGTTTCGAGGCGTCAAGGGCACGACCGGCACGCAGGCGTCGTTCCTCCGTCTCTTCGACGGCGACCACAAGAAGGTCGAGCGGCTGGAGCAGCTCGTGGCCGAGAAGATGGGCTTCGAGAGCGCTCAGCCCGTCACGGGCCAGACGTACAGCCGCAAGGTCGACGCGCAGGTGCTGGCGGTCCTGTCGGGGATCGCGCAGAGCGCCCACAAGTTCGCGAACGACCTCAGGCTCTTGGCGAACAAGAAGGAGATGGAGGAACCGTTCGAGAAGTCGCAGATCGGCTCCTCCGCGATGGCCTACAAGCGCAACCCGATGCGTTCAGAGCGGATGACGGGCCTGGCGCGGGTGCTCATCAGCCTCGAGCCGGCGGCCGCCGCCACCGCCGCGGAGCAGTGGCTGGAGCGGACGCTCGACGATTCGGCCGCGCGGCGCATCGTCATCGGCGAGGGCTTCCTCTGCGCCGATGCCATCCTGCGCCTCTACCAGAACATTGTGGAGGGGCTCGTGGTGTACCCGAAGACGATCGCCGCCCACATCGCCGAGGAGTTGCCCTTCATGGCGACCGAGAACATCCTGATGGCGGCTGTGACGGCCGGCGGCGACCGCCAGCACCTCCACGAGGCGATCCGGCGGCACAGCCAGGAAGCGGCCCGCCGCGTGAAGATGGAGGGCGAGCGCAACGACCTGCTGGAGCGCCTCAGGGCCGACCCGCTCTTTGCGAAGGTCGACATCGACGCCGAGCTCGACCCGCAGCGCTTCGTCGGCCGCGCGCCCGAGCAGGTCGACGCGTTCCTCGCCAACTACATCCAGCCGCTCCTGGAGGCCAACCGCGACCTCATCGGCGCCGAGGCGGACATCGAAGTGTAATCTCGCGGCGGGCGCGCACAACCTCCGGGCGTTACACCCCAAACGCCCGGAACCACAGTTCCAGGCATACCAGGGCCCACAGCGGCTCGCCGTAGTCGGCGCGAAGGGCCGTGTGGGCGGCGATCATCTCCTCGACGAAGCCGCGCCGGGTCAGGCCGCGCGCAAGCGTCCGGCGGTCGAGCAGGATCCCGCGCATCCAGTCCGCGTGCTCCGTCGCGAGCCACCGGCTCACCGGGACGCCGAACCCCATCTTCCCGCGCCGAAGAATGCTCGCCGGGAGGTCGCGTGCGAACGCCTCGCGCAGGACGGCCTTGCCCTGCGGCAGCCGGCCGAGGCGCCGGCGCCACTTGAGATCCGCCGGCATCCGGCGTGCGAGCTCCACCACGCGGTGGTCGAGCATCGGGCTTCGCACTTCCAGGCTGTGGCGCATCGACGCCACGTCGACCTTCGCCAGGCAATCGTTCGGCAGGTAGTCCGCCAGGTCGATCGCCATCGCCCGGTCAACCCACGGCCTCGATTCGAGACCCGCGATAGCGCCACGCCACGCCGTGAGCGGATCGTCGGCGAGGGCCGCGGCGGCGAATTCCGGCGTCGCCAGGGCCGCCAGGTCCTCGGCCGAGAAGAGCGACCGCCACGCCAGGTACCGCGGCAGCGGCTCCTGATCGAGGGCGGTGAGGAATCGCCGGGCGGCGTTCCAGCGGCTCTTGCGGCCGGCGCGCGGTGCCATCCGCCGGCCCAGCCGCGCCAGGAGCCGCCGCCCGCGCGGCCCCATCCCTTCGCTCATCGCCAGGGCGGCATGGCGAGGATACCCGCCGAACGACTCGTCGCCGCCGTCGCCCGACAGGGCCACCGTCACCTGCCGGCGGGCCTCGCGGGCCAGGTAATACATGGCGATACTTGAGGAGTCCGCAAAGGGCTCGCCGTAGCGCTCCACGAGTTCGCCGAGGGCCTCGACGCCTCGCGGCTCGACGCTCACCTCCGTGTGGTTCGTGCCGAAGCGCCGGGCCACCGCGCGGGCGTAGGCCGACTCGTCCCACCCCGCGTCGCCGAAGCGGACCGTGAACGTGCGAAGCGGCGCCGGGGCGCCGGCCGCCGCCAGCGCCGTTACCACCGAGGAATCCAGCCCGCCCGAAAGCAGGACGCCGAGCGGCACGTCGGCCGCAAGTTGCGACCGCACGGCCTCCGTGAGCGCCGCTCGCAGCCGCTCGCGCCACTCCGCCGCGCTTGTACCCGATTCCGCCGGACCGCGCGGAATGTCCCAGTACCGCGTCGGCCCTGAGACTGTCCCGCGGGCGGCGTCGAACTCCAGGTAGTGCGCGGGCGGAAGCTTGCGGATACCCGCCAGGCCCGTCTCGGGCGCGGGCACGTAGCCGAACCGCAGGAACCGGCCGAGCGCGCGGCAGTCGGCCTCACGCGGCACATCCGGGCACTCCAGGAGCGCCGCCACCTCGCTTGCGAACACGAAGCCCTGCGGCCCGTGCCACCAGTAGAGCGGCTTCTGCCCCAGCCGGTCGCGGGCCACCAGGAGCCGCCGGCGCCGGCCGTCCCACACGGCAAACGCGAACATGCCGACCAGACGCCCCAGAAGGTTCAGCCCGTGGTCCTCGTAGAGGTGGACGAGGACCTCCGAGTCTCCCGCCGACCGCAGCGTGTGTCCGCGGGCGGACAGGTTGGCGCGAAGCGCGCGGTAGTTGTAGATCTCGCCGTTGTAGGCGAGCCAGACCGACCCGTCTTCGTTCGAGAGGGGCTGGCGACTGCCCTCCGGGTCGATGACCGCGAGGCGCCGGACGGCCAGGCCCGCAGCGCCGTCAAGCCAGACGCCCTCTTGGTCCGGTCCGCGATGGACCAGGCGCGCGGCCATGCGAGCTAGGACGTCGCGGTCCACCGGCCGCTCGTCGCTTCGGATGATCCCCGCGATGCCGCACATGGGCCGCCTCCCGCCGAGCGACTAGTAGTGTAGGCCGCGGCAACGCTGCAGCAACGAAATTGGCAGGCCGGCGGGTGGCATGGCCACAGCTTGCCCGCCGCGGCGGGCGCCTTTGCGCGGCCATGCAGGCACTCGGCACATTCAGGAATCACGGCCGGGCAAGGCCGGCCGTGGCACACGGCAAGAAACCGTAGCGCGAAACCCGCATGGCCACCCAACATCGGGAGACCATGCCACCCGTCGCCGCGGCTTGCGGCTATAAAGATTGACACCCTGCGGCACGGGGGCCTATAATCCCGCCGTTTGTGAGTTCACGTAGCCCCGGCATGTCAGCCGTTAACCCTCTCCCTTGATGGGAGAGGGTGGTGAAGCCGGGTGAGGGTAACTGTTGGAGGCGCAAGCAGGCGTCCCCTCGGTCCCCTCACCCCCGCCCTCTCTGCCGCGAGGGGAGAGGGGAGCCGTAGATCAGGGGCGGGGCGGGAGTGGCGTGTGGCGAAACGGCGCACAGTGGCGGCGGCGATCGGTTTGGCGGGGCTGGTCCTCGTCCTGGCGGCCGGGTGCTCCACCTATCGCGGCGGCGACTTCGAGCGGCAGAAGATTATCATGGACCTGGCCGACGCCCTGCGCGAGGAGGCCCTCAGCCTGCCGCAGGAGGCCCCCCGCGAGCGGCTCGTCTCGGGCCTCATCCAGCTTCGCGAGCTGATGATGACGGACACGCTGCTGAAGCCGGTCGAGGAGTCGCCGGGCGGCCCGCGCCTCCCGACGCCGGAGGGCGGCCCGAGATCCGACCCCGCCTGGTCGGCGATGTTCGCCCCCAAGAGTATCGTCATCGGGTTCTTTACGAAGTCGAAGAGTTTCAGCGGGCAGGAGGGCGACGAGGGGCTGGAGGTCCGCCTTCAGCCGCTCGACCAGTTCGGCGATCCGACGAAGGCCGTGGGGTCCTTCCGCATCGAGGTCTTCGCGTACCGCGCCCTGAGCGGCGAGAAGCGGGGCGACCGGCTCGGCCACTGGTTCGTCAAGGCGCTGGACGCCGCGAGCCAGCGCCAGTACTATGACCGCGTGGACCGGTGCTACGTGTTCCCCCTCTTGTGGGACAAGGGGGTGGAACCCGGCCGGGCGGTGATCGTGCAGGCGATGTACTATCCGCCGGGCGGGTTCCAGGAGAAGCTCTTCGCGCAGCGCATCATCAAGCTCGAGACGCCGGAGGAATAGCCGTGGTCGCACGACCCAGAGGTTCGCGACGGGGGGGCATCAGCGTGTCGGGCGGGATGCTGTGGGTCGCCGTGGCCATCGCAGGCGGCCTGGCGCTCGGGGGCTGCGAGTTCACGCGGCAGGGCTTCCAGACCGTTTCGCTCGGCCAGACCCAGGCCGACGTGCAGAAGCTCCTCGGCCCTCCGACGTACCGGACCGACACCGAGTGGGTGTACACCCGCAGCGATCCGCGCGACCTGACGAAGGTCACGGTCCGCTTCGACGCCGAGAAGAAGGTCGTCGGAAAAGCGTGGCAGAACCCGGAGAAGCCGTGGGAGAATCTGCGCGAGGGGCAGATGTAGGCCGGGGCAACGCCCCGGCGCCGCGATCGGCACGTACGCAGGAGATGCCGGGGCGTTGCCCCGGCCTACGCGAAAGGGACTCATGATGCACATCACGCGATGGATCGTGGCGGTCGTGGCGCTCGCGGGACTCGTGGCGGCGGGGTGCTGGTATCAGCAGCCGAAGCTCGACGAGATGTACGGCAAGACCTCCGTCGGCATGAGCAGGGACGACGTCATCAAGGTCCTCGGCCAGCCGTCCGAGGTCCTGGGCAACGAGCTCTTCTACCTGTACGACGACCCGGAGGCGCCGGCGCGGTTCCGCTTCGTGCTCAACGAGAAGGGCTTCGTGGTGGAGAAGTACCTCGAGACGAAGACGGAACTGGCAAAGAAGGCCGAGGAGACGATGGGCGTCGTCCCACCGGTCGAGAGGCTCCCCGGCGAGGAAGGGCGCACCTACCCCGGCGGACCGCTCCCGCGGTTCGAGACCAAGCCGGGGATGCCCGAACGCCTCAAGTAGGGTAGGCCAAGGCGAAGCCCCGGCAGCGGAATCGTCGGCCGGCGCGGGATGCCGGGGCTTCGCCCCGGCCGACATCGGGCGTTGCACGCCACTGGTAATGTAGGGGCACGGCATGCTGTGCCCCTACGATTTGAGCGGAACTGGTCGCCGCGGCGACCGAGGCCGCGGCAGAGTCACCGGCGTTTCGGTGGTGAGGACCTCGCCGGACAGCATCGTGAATTTCGCCCGCACCAGGACCGTGGGGCCGGTGGGCCGGCGGCCCTCGGGCCAGGGCAGCTTCAGCACGTAACCCGTCACGCTCAGCATATTGGTCCACGTCTGCGCGAGGTCCGCGACGGGGAACTGCCAGCGATGCGCGACCTTCGGCGGCTGGCCCCCGGTCGCCGGTTCGAGGACTTCCAGTTCCAGGCTTCCGGCCCGCTTGACGATCTCTCCGTGCTCGTCGAGCGGTTCGAGGATGATCTTCAGCCGCTCCTCGGCCGGCCCGCCGCCTTCCAGGATGCCCGTGTACTTGCTGAAGCGGACGGCGACGGCGCGGAAGGGATCGGCTACGGTGGGCGTCGCCGGCTTCGGTTGCGCGCCGGAGGCCGTGAGGTCCGCCACGCGCCGCTCGCCTACGAGGAGCTTGTCCTGGAGGGCGCGGTTCTTCTCCAGGAGGAGCTTGATCTCGGCATCGCGCGAAAGCGCCGCGTTGCCGCAGCCGGTGACGGCCAGGGCCGTCGCCAGGCATCCGAGGAGACCTGCGAGGCAGTATCGCCACATTGCAGTCGGACCTCCGCGTCACCGTCTTGTTCCGCTGTCATCCCTCTCCCTTGACGGGAGAGGGAGGCGAAGCCGGGTGAGGGTGATCGTCGGAGGCGCGGTGAAGCGTTTCCCCTGGCGCCCCCTCACCCCCGGCCCCTCTCCCGCAAGGGGAGCGGGGAGGGCGAGACTGCGCCACTTTAGGCGACCGGCGGCGGTATGTCAACGGCACGCGCGCGTGCTTGTGACCGCGCGCGGGCGGGTCTATAATGGGCTGAGAAGCAGGGAGGCGACATGGCAGAGAAGCTCAGAATTGGCACGGTGCGGTTCCTGAACGCCTGGCCGCTCGTGTTCGGCCTCAAGGACCGCGCCGACGTGGAACTCCGGGCGGAGGTGCCGAGCGCGCTTGGGCCGATGCTGGCGCGGGGCGAGGTGGACGTGGCCCTGGCGCCGTCGATCGAGTACTTCCGCCTGGCGAGCGAGGGGGCAGAGCGCGCCCGCGCGGCCGGGGCGCTGGAGAGTGGCACAGGCATCTTGCCTGTGGTTTCTGACAGGCTGGAAGCCTGTTCCACTCACCGCGTGGCTCTCGTGGTCCTGCCGGTCGCGGCCATCGGCTCGCGGGGGGCGATCGGCTCCGTCAAGCTCTTCGGGTTTGCCGAGCAAGACCGGCTGCGGCGCGTGCTCCTGGATCCGGCGAGCCGGACGTCGAACGCCCTGGCACGGGTCCTCGTGGTCCGCCGGCTGGGCTGCACGCCGCACTTCGTCATGCCGGAAGAGATCGGACTGACGCCGCCGCGCCCGCCCGATGCGGAGGTCGTCATCGGCGACCGGGCCCTGACGGCCGAGCGGCCGGGGGCAAAGTGGGTCCGCGACCTCGGCGAGGAGTGGCACCGCTTCATGCGCCTGCCGTTCGTCTATGCGTTCTGGATGGCGCGGACCGACGCGCCGCTGGGGCGCCTTACGGAGATGCTGGCGGCGGCGCGCGACCGGGGTCTCGCGGCCCGCGAGTCGATCGCCGAAAAGGCGGCCCGCGAGCTCGGCCTGCCCGGCGACGTGGCCCGCCGGTACCTTCTGGACGAGGTCCGCTACGGGTTCGGCCCCAAGGAGCAGGAGGGCCTGCGGGCGTTCTACCGGATGGCCGCCGAGGAGGGCCTTGCGCCCGAGGGGGTCCGGCTGAACCTGGTCAAGCCGTAGGCCGGGTCGAAGCCCCGGCGCCATCGCTCGCCCGGCGATTCGGCTGCCGCGGCCTGCGCGACTGAACATAGGGGCGCGGCATGCCAAGCCCTCTACCATGCCGATGCGAGGCAACTCATGAGCCATGCGGCCCAGGGGAAGCGGCTTTCGCCCGAGGAGGGCCTGCGGCTCCTGGAGTCGGGCGATCTTCTGGACCTGGGCCGGCGGGCCGAGACGTTGGCGCGGCGCCTGCACCCCGAGCCCTGGCGCACCTGGGCCATCGACCGCAACATCAACTTCTCAAATCTCTGCGACTGCCGGTGCCGCTTCTGCGCTTTCTGGCGGGCCCCGGGCGACCCGGAGGCGTACGTGCTGTCGGATGCGGAACTCGAGGCCAAGGTCCGCGAGGCGGTCGATCTTGGCGCGACGCACATCCTGGCGCAGGGGGGCCTGTGTGGGAAGCTGGGCCTGGCCTACTACGAGGAACTGCTTCGGAAGCTAAAGTCGAATTTTGATATCTTGCTCCACTGTTTCAGCCCTCCGGAGATCCATTTCCTGGCCCAGCGCGAGGGCCTGCCCCTCCGCACGGTGCTCGAGCGCCTGCGGGCCGCCGGACTCGACAGCCTGCCTGGCGGGGGGGCCGAGATCCTCGTCGACCGCGTCCGCCGGCTCGTCAGCCCGCGCAAGTGCACGGCCGGCGAGTGGCTCGCCGTGATGCGCGAGGCCCACGCCCTCGGCCTGCGGACCACCGCCACGATGGTCTTCGGCCACGTCGAGACGCCGGCCGAGCGGATCGAGCACCTGCGGGTCCTGCGGGACCTCCAGGACGCGACCGGCGGCTTTCTCGCCTTCATCGCGTGGCCGTTCCAGGCGGCCAACACGGCGCTGGCGCGCGAGGGCGGCCTGCCGGCGGGCTGGCGACCCGTCGGCGGCGCGGAGTACCTGCGGATGCTGGCCGTCGCGCGGCTCTTCCTCGACAACATCCCCAACGTCCAGGCCTCCTGGGTCACGATGGGCACGAAGATCGGGCAGGTGGCCCTGCGGTTCGGCGCGAATGACCTGGGCACGACGATGATCGAGGAGAACGTCGTGGCGGCGGCGGGATGTGTGCACCGGGCGTCGCCGGACCTGCTGCAACGCCTGATCGAAGGGGCGGGCTTCGAGGCCCGGCGCCGCAATTCTCGTTATGAGACCCTCTAGGCACGGCCGATAATTACGGGCGTAGGAACACCGAGGAGCCGCCATGCCGGAGATCGAACCCATTATCGAGATCGCCCGCGACGCTCTCATCGGCCGCTCGCCGCTGGGGCGCGAGGACACGTTCCTGTTCGATCATTCCCTGCGCGTGATGCGCGTGGCGGAGCGCCTGGCCTCCTGCCGCGAGGTCCGCGCGTGGCGGATGGACCGCTTCGCGCTCGCCGTGGCGGCGCTCTTCCACGAGGCGGCGACAGGCCGGCTGGAGGAGGAGCGGCGGACCTCGACCGTCTACGCCGCCGCCACCATGAGCGCCGAGGACGTGAAGCTCTATAGTGCGGAGCTCGCGGGCGACCGCCTGCGCGGCAAGCTGCCGCCGCGCCAGCTCGAGCTCGTGCAGGAGATTATCCGCCGGGTCCACGACGCCACGATCGACCTGGCGGAGGCAAAGATCCTTTCCGACGCCGACAGCCTCGACGACGTCGGCGCGCTGGGCGTGTGGCACGACCTCAGGCGCTACGTCCTGAAGGGCCGGTCCATCGCCGACGCCACCCGCGCCTGGGAGCAGCGTGAGCAGTACGGCTACTGGGCGCCGCGGGTCCGCGACCGCAACGCGTTCAACCTGGCGACGGCCCGCCGCCTGGCCGAGAGCCGCCTCGGTGCGGCCCGCACGTTCATGACGCAACTGGCGCGCGAGAGCGACGCCGCCGACCTTCCCTCCGAGGAGACCGCGCCGTGACGCGCCGCCGTCGAGCGGCGCCCCCCGGTTCAGCGGGCGCACGTCGTGCAGCCCCCCTTCCCGCCGTTATTCTCGGCAGCGGCATCTGGCACCTGCTGCGGGGAAGGCGCGGCCTGCGGCTTTCGCGCGGCGAGATCGGCGAGACGCCGTTCGGCCCTTCGCGGCCCGTTTTCTCGACGGTCCTGCCCGGCGGGCGCCGGGTCCTCCTCATGACGCGCCACGGAGAGGCGGGGTACGACGTTGGCGCATGGAGCGTCAACTATCGCGCGAACCTGTGGGCGCTGAAGGACCGAGGGGCGGACCTTGTGCTCTCGACCAGCGCGTGCGGCGGCATCGACCCGCGCCTGTCCGTAGGCACGTTCGTGGTGCCCCACGATCTTCTCGACAAGACCACGCGGCGCGCCAAGACGTTCTTCGAGGGCGCCGGCCTGGGCATCGTGCGGCACGGTCAACCGTTCTGCCCGGCGCTTCGGGCGGCGCTGGCGGAGGGGCTGGCGGCGGTCGGCGTGCGGCACCGGCTCGGCGGCGTGTACGTGTGCACCGACGGGCCGAGGCTGGAGACGCCCGCCGAGATCTGCTCGTATGCCCGCGAGGGGGCCACGATCGTCGGGATGACCGTGGCGCCGGAGTTCGCCCTCGCGCGGGAGCTGGAGCTCTGCTACGCCACGCTCTCCTGGGTCGTCAACCCCGCCGAGGGCGTTGTGCCGCGGCCGTACCGGCCCGACCTTCTCTTCGAGGGGATGGCGACCGAGGAGGAACTGGCCGAGGGGGACCGGGCGGCGGCGCGGCTGCCGGAGGTCCTGGCGGCGGCGCTCGATCGCCTTTCGTCCGACCGCGCCTGCGACTGCCGCCGCGCGATGGAGCGCTACAAGCAGCGCGGCGACATTGGCGAGGATTTCCGGACGTGGGTGAAACGCACGTAGGCCGGGGCGGTGCCCCGGCTGTCTTGGTTTAGCCGTCGCCGGTATGGCGACGAACAAGAATCGCGGCCGTACCGGCCGCGGCTAAACGAGTATTCGCCCGGCCTCCATCACTTCTTGTCTGGCGCGTTCTGGCTGATGGCCACCGTGGCGCCGTGGTCGCGCGCGGTGCTCATCACTTCGGCGACGGCCTTGGGCGACGTCTTGGCCTCGACGGTCAGGTGGACCCGCTCGACGCCCTTCAGCAGTTCCCCCGCCTTGGCGCGGAATTCCTCGACACTGAGTGTCTTGTCGCCGAGGCGGACCTTGTCCTCGGCCGTCAGTTGGACTTCCAGAGGGGGGGCGGGCGGTTTCGGCGCTGGGGCGACCGCCGTCGGCTGAAGGACGACCATTTGGGTGTTCATCAGGGCGTCGCGGAGGATCTTGTGAATCTCCATGACGCGGCCGAAGGTCTCGTCGGCGTCGGCCCGCAGGACGGCGGCGCGAACGTCGGCGGGCTGGGCGTTCACGGCATTCTTGAACTCCTCCATCTCAAGGGGCTTCCCGTCGAGAATCGGGGGCTTGCCTTTCTTCAGGACGACCTCGATCTCGACCTTCTTCGGCTCGATGCGCCGGCCCGTGGGGCGGATGATAAGCTCGACGGGGGTGCCCTGCGGGGGCACGTTCTTGAAGTCCGCCTCGTATAGGAGGTCGGCGTTGATGTTGGTGGACTCGAACGGCACGTCGATGACGGCCTCGAGGAAGTTGGAGAGGCAGACGACGGTGCCCTCGCGGTCGGCAGCCCGCAGCGCCTCGGGCTCCGGCCGGCCCACGTAGACCCACTCGATCGGTCGGTCGAGGGACTCGCCGGCGCCGGCGACCTTCAGGAACTTCCAGGCCGGGACCTCGCGGACCGCGGTCTTCTTCGCGCCATTCCCGGTCTTCTCGACGGAGTAGCGGGCGACGATATCGAGGACCGCGCCGGCCGGCGGGCTGAACGCGCCGCCTTCCGTCCGCATCCCCGGCCTTCCCGGCGCCAGGCCCAGGAGCGCCAGGGCGAACGTGACGTGCGACGGTTTTGCCTTGACGACGATGACGCTCTCGTATTCGCGCGAGCCTTGGGTGCACACGAAAAGTTCGAGCGGCCCTTTCTGGAGGCACACGGTTCCGGAGAGGCGGACCTCCTTGGCCTTCGTGTCGACGATGATGCCGGGGAGGGTCTTGATGACGATCTCGTCGGCAGCCGCCTTGGTGGCGTCGGGCTTGGCCTCCCCCGCAGAGGCGGGCAAGGTGAAGACAAATGCCGCCAGGGCTAGCGCCATTGCGCCAGGTGCTGCACGGTGGGGTCGCCGCGGCGACCTCACCGCGTGGGATGCCCGGTGGTCAGCGCGGCGGGCAGGACTGCCCGCCGCGCACGCAGGCAGCAGGCACGGCCGGGCACGCCGGCCGTGGCACACGGCGCGGGGAGCCTTGTCGCGAGTTTCGGTTCGCACTTACTTGCACTCCGCCAGGGCGTTGAGGCAGTAGCTGGTGGTCACCGGGCCGAAGCCTTCGAACCACCGGTCGGCCTCGTTGAGCCAGGAGCCGTCCGGCCGCTGGCGCTTGAGGATGGCCTCGGTGAGCTCCGCCTTCCAGTCGTGGGTGCGCCGGCGGGCGTCCATGACCTTGTCCTCGCCCCAGGCGCTGAGGGCCCGGGCGGCGGTCTCGTAGTAGTAGTACAGCCCCTGCTGGCCCATGTCCGGGTTCTCGTCGAAGGTCCAGTGTTTGCGGATCCATTCGAGGGCCGCCGTGACGCGCGGGTCGTCGCGCTTGAGGTGGGCGTACATGAAGCTCTTGAAGCCTGCGTAGGTCATCGAGCCATAGGACCTGAGGCCCTTGCCCCCGTCGGGCAGGTCGACCGAGCCGGCCTTTGACTCGGGCCCCTCCTTACTGGTCGGTGAGTATACGAATCCGCCGTCGTCCCTGCCGACGAACGTCTTGTCGTTCGATTCCGAGCGGTCCTGGCAGCGGCTGAGGAAGACGGTGACCTTCGCCCACAGGGGGTCGTCCTTCGGCACGCCCGCGTCGTGCATCGCCTGGACGAAGAACTGCGTGTTCGAGAGGTCCGGCCGCTCGTGCTTGCCATAGCCGTGCCCGCCGTACCAGGGGTTCGCCCGGTCGATGCTCTCCTCCTCGTCCCACTGGGTCTTGACAAGGTAGCCTTTGGCCTTCTCGATTGCCGCGGCGTACGCCTTGGGGTCGGCCTTGACGAGTACCGAGAGGGCGATGCTTGAGGTGTAGGTTTTGAGGTCCGCCTCGCCATAGATGCCGCCGTCGGGCTTCTGGGACTTCAGAAGGAAGTCGATGCCCTTCTTGACGGCCGGATCGGAGGCCGGTTTGCCGGAGGCCAGAAGCGCCTGGATGCACAGGGACGTGATGCCGGCGTTACCCTTGCCCCAACTGCCGTCCTCGCCTTGCTCCTTGAGGATGTAGGCCGCGCCGCGCGTCACGGCCTGCCGGCGTCGCTCGGCCAGGGCCTTGGCGTCGGCGGATGGGGCGGCAGACTCCTGAGTCTGGGCCGCCGCCCGGGCGGCCTCTTGCTGCGCCTGAGTGGCCTCGGCGGCCTCCGCTTGGGCTACAAGCACCTGGGCCTTCTCGACGCGCGTGCAGTGCCAGAACGTGACCACGCCTGCTCCTACCAGGCCGATGGCTATCGCCCCAACGGCCACCAGGGTGAGGCCGACCACAAGAGCGATCTTCGCGTGGCCAGTCATCCTGCGTCCTCCGCCATGATGGACATCCCCAACTACGCTATTATACGAGCACCTGACCTGTATCCGTTCAGCGTT
>Ga0315284_10008869_pt1 | contig 14362 bp, 4 predicted proteins | sample YL17G09_16_MG_FD_203696 | JGI IMG/M metagenome (GOLD analysis project Ga0315284, IMG submission 203696) | Sediment microbial communities from Yellowstone Lake, YNP, Wyoming, USA - YL17G09_16 | ecosystem: Environmental > Aquatic > Freshwater > Lake > Sediment | place: USA: Wyoming | collected... | reverse complement strand
TGACCGAACCGGCGGTGATCGGAGAGGACGTGGGCCGCACCAGCGCGGTCACGAGGATCGGGTCGGCATCGGTCGGCTGAACGGCCGGCGGCGGGACGTTCGTGACCACCGGCCCGAGGTCCTGGGTCCCCGCGCCGTTCGCCGCCCCCGGCGTCGGGATGACGAAGTAGCGCCCCTGGGCGGTCACTTCCGGCGTCGTGGTGGCGTCCAGCTCGGGCAGGACGAGGAAGTCGGGGTTGTCGGCGGCAGCGTTCAGGCCCTGGATGGCCAGCACGTTGGTGCCGGGCACCAGGAAACCGGTCATGTCCGAAATGTCAAAGTCTTGATACGTGATCGCTGGGCCGTTCAGGCGCTCGGCCGCGGCGCTGGAGTCCCAGGCGGGCGTCGCCGGCGCGTTGGCCCGGGCCGCCTCCTGCCCGTTGAGGTAGGCCACGAAGCCGTCGTCGTACTTCATCCGCAGCGTGAGCGTGGCGATGTCCGCCGGGTCGGTCAGCGTGAACGGGATGCGCAGGTAAGCCGAGCCGTTGACGCCGTACATCGCCGCCCGCAGGTCCGTGGTCACGAAGTCCTTCACGCCCTGGAGGGCCAAGCCCCCGTTGCCGACGTCGCCGATCAGGTCGAAGTTCGTCGAGTTCCACGCCGTGTAGCTGCCTGAGGCGGCGAACAGCTCCACCTGCGATCCGCCGCCGCCCTCCCAGTAGATGAGTTCAACGTTGTGGGTCCCGGCCGTAAGCGTCGCCACGCCGAGCGAATCCGCCGAGCCCCGCATCCCCGCCACCGTCATCGTGTCGCCGGAGATCGTGGTGCCCGTGCCGGTGACGCTGGTGAACGTGGCGCCGCCGATCTTCAGGCGGAAGCCGTCGTCGCTGTTGACGCCGAACGTCCACGACCCGGCCGTGGGGATCTTGATCGTGCCCGTCACGCGCAGGGCGAAATAATTGTCGTCGGCCGGGGTGTTGCCCCCGAACGGCGCGTCGCTGCCGTAGTGCCCGGCGCCGGCCGCCTCCGGATCGGCGTAATTGACATACGGCGCTGCATACGTGATGCCGGGGCCGGTCAGAATGTTGAGGGCGTCGCTCAGGCCATTGATGGACGTGCCGTGGGCCTCGAAGATCGTCCAGTTCGACGGAGGCGGCGGGACGGAGGCCAGGTTCAGATCATATTCCACCACGTAGGCGGCCGTGACCGCCGCGCCTTGGTCGTCCCACTTGGCCGTCGACTTGGTGAGCCGCACAAAGTCCTGGTCGTTGGCGTTGTTGCCGCTGTACCCGCCGTTGTTCGGCGCACCGGTGGCCCAGTTCTGGTAGACGAAGGCTTCGCCGGTGACCCAGACGAAACCGTAGCCGCGCTGGTTCACGGTCGGAGGCGTACCGGCCGGCGGCAAGGTCTTGCTGCTGGTGTTGCCTTTCTCGATCCCGCCGTAGGTCTCGTTGTCCGTGAGGCCGAGCCAACTGTCGGCGGAGATGATGGACTGGACGAAGGTGTTCTCCGCGGCGCCGGTAACCGAGACGAGATGCCCCTGCTTGCCCCCTTGCCATCGGGCGCCGGCGTCGGTGTAGGCGTTGGCCCACGTGCGGGTGGTCGTGACCACCTCGTACAGGTTCCAGGTGTTGCCGGGGCCGTACTGCCCATAGTAGAAGCCGGGCTGCCCCACGGGGGGCGTCTGATCGTAGCCGAGCCCTGACGGGCCCTGGGCCCACGCCGCATCCGCATAGGCCGTTCCCGTCCATCCCAATTCGCTCGGATCGTTGGTGGGGACGCACCACCGGGCCTGGGCCCCCGGCGCGATCAAGGTCGGCCGGTCGCCCTCCATGGCCAGGCCATAGGAGACGTCGGGATACTGCGGCGGGTACTGGGGCGAGTACGGCCAGACCACGGCGGCGCCATCGACAAGCGCCAGGTAGCTGCCCGAGGCGCCGAGCTTGAAATTCGTATGGAGTTCGGAGCCGGCCATCGCCCGGTTCTTGCCCGACGCAAAAACCGTCAGGTAGCCGCCCTTGGGAAGCGTGACGGCCGGGAAACTCCACTTCGCGAGATTGGCGGCCGAGTCGGTCAGGTGCCAGCCGCTCAGGTTGACGTCGACCGTATCATTATTGTAGATCTCGATCCAGTCCGATGAGTCGCCATCCTGGTCCCGGAGCGTGGTGCTGTTCGAGGCCATGAACTCCGTGACCAGCAGGTTGCCGGCCAGGAGGACCCGCGGCTCCATGGGTTCAAAGGCGGGACGACTTCCGAGTTGGTGCGAAGAGCCCCTCTGCACGGTTGGTCCCTGTTCCCTGATGGCCCTTGGCGACAAGACTCACGCCTGCCCGATGATCGAGATGAACGCGCAGCAAACGATTTGGTGAGCTTCAGCACCGCCCCCTGGTAAGAGTAGTATACGTGAGATTTGGGAAACGGCAAATCCGTCCCGCCAGTTCTTTACCGCAACGGCCTCGCCTTTCTATGCTCTGTAACCTCTTAATAATCAAGGGCTTATGCTTGGGGGCACCTTCCCACGGAGCTCATTGGGGCCAAATCCTGGTCCGTCCAACCGAATGCCGGATGACTGGGCTTCAATCCGGGCTGTCTGGGCAATCCAGGGGCACCGCAGGCGGGGGCTCAAGGTGACGTGAGGACGGTCGGCTGACATCTCGTTTCGGGCACGGCCGTCGACCTCCCCAGAGAAGTCCAGCCGCGTTCATGATTCCCGCATTTCCCAGATGGCAATTGAAGTGCGCCCTTGCGCCCTCGGGTTTTACCCGCTAGAATGCGGTAATTCGTAGGTTCCGGCCGCCGGGAAGGCTGAGAATCAGGGCAGGCACAAGCGGGGGGGCAGTATAATGCGTGTCAGATCGCCCGGCGGTGGGCCGCGCGGACGTCATCCGGGAAATCCCGGTCAAGACAACAAGGAGAGCAATATGCGTTTACTATTTCGCATCTTGTCTATCGCTGTCATTCCAACCGTCACCGCATTCGCCGCGGCAGAACCTCCCGCAGATCACGGTTTTGATGTCGTTATTGGGTTAGGAGAGGGCAACATGCAGGGCGGCCAAACAGCCAACGAGAAGGACGCCGGGTCAGGTGACGTAAGCCCAAGGATCGCGGCATACGCACTGACAAACACGACCGGGGATGTCGCACCGGCCTTGGCGGGGAAAGGAAACTATGGGCGGCCGTTCGAACCGCCGACGCGTCCGGTGTTCATTCCGTTGCCCCCCGGCGCCGTGGAACCCGAAGGCTGGCTGCGCGATTGGTGCATAACCGCGAGGGATGGGTACACGGGGCATATGGATGAGGTGCATCCCGAGTTTCGCAGGGCGTGGGCCATCGATCACAAGATGACCGGTGAGCGACTGTTCTGGCAACAGGGCGGATGGCCCTATGAGGGCGGCGGCTACTGGTTTGAAGGTCTGGCCAAACTGGGCTTTGTGTTGCATGACGATGCGCTCATCCGCCAGGCGAAGGCGCGTTTTGACGTGGTCGTTGGCAACATGAATGCAAACGGCATCTTGTTCATGTGGTGGCTCAACAAGAATAACGTCAATGACGTGAAAGCCGCAGAAGGAAGAGACAGGCCGGGTGAGGAAGCGGAGTGGCCCATGTGGGCCAATGGACTCCTGGGACGCGCGCTGGCCGGCTATTATGCCGGTTCGGGAGACAAACGCGTTCTGCGGGCATTGGAAACGGCCTATAGCGGTGACCGTGATTGGGTGGGTTTGGGGTGGTCGATGTCAAATCCCTGGCCCGCGTTCGAGACCTATACATGGACCGGGAACAAGGAGATAGGAGAGGCTCTCACGGCGCTGTTCGCCAAGGCCGGTGACGCCAGGACAAGGGGGTCCTGGAATCGCTATCGAAGGCCGCCCCGCGATGAACCTGGGGCTGAGCCTAACGACCATGGCGTGCACTTCTGCGAAAGCACGGCTCCCTGGGCCTTGGGTTATCTTTGGACAGGCCGGCGTGAGTTTCTCGACGCCGCCCTCCGATGGTACCAGATGATCGAACGCGATTGCATGCAGCCGTTCGGTGTGCCAGTGTTCGATGAGTCTTACGGCCCTACCGGGGCATTCCGGGGGACGGAAACCTGCGATGTGCCCGCTTACATGTGGAGCCAGAACCTGCTGCTGAGCATCAGCGGGCAAGGACGGATGGCCGACAGGATTGAGCGGGCGTTTTTCAATGCGGCTCCGGCGACGGTCGCGCGCGATTTCAAGACCCATGTCTATTTTCAGTCGCCCAATCGCATGGCCGACAAGTCGCTGCCCCCCGCCGGCCAGCATACATTCCAGGCGACGCATCACCCGCTGTGCTGCACGGCCGCGCTGAATCGATTCCTGCCCAATTACGTGATGCACATGTGGATGGCCACCGGCGACAACGGACTGGCTGCCACGTGCTATGGGCCCTGTAAAGTGTCGGCTCTGGTCGCCGATCATGTGCCGGTGGAACTGGCATGCCGAACCGACTACCCCTTCAGCGAGTCCGTCGAGATTGCCGTCAAACCGGAACGCGAAGCGACCTTCCCGCTCTCCTTCCGCATCCCGGGCTGGTGCAGGAATCCCGGATTGTGGGTGAACGGTTCTGCCGTCAAGACGGCGCCCGACGCCAACGGTTTTGTGCGCGTGGAGCGACTCTGGAAACCGAACGACAAGATACGTCTCCAGTTTCCCATGTTCCCTCGGGTCACAACCGGGCGAGACGCGAACGCAGGCGGCGCTCCCTACGCCTCCGTCGCTTTCGGGCCGCTTCTGTTCGCCTTGCCGATTCCCGACACCCGCGATGCGAACACCCCGGACCCAGCGGCCAGGTGGCGATTTGCGCTCGATACGCAGGGCGACAAACGGGGCGCCGACATTACAGTCTTGCGCAGCCCGATGCCCGGCAAGTGGAACTGGCCATTGGAGTCGCCGCTGAAACTTCGCGTCAATGCGGTGAGTTTCGACTGGAAACCCACGCCTGAAAAAGCTCTACCCTCCGAGCCGGTCGCCAACGGAGGGCCTTCGGAGAAGATCACTCTGGTTCCCTACGGCTGCACCAAGTTTCGCGTTTCGATGTTGCCGGTCACCGAACGAACGTTCAAGTCGGCGGAGTCAGAAAACCCGGTTCGCCCTGCAGGGGAAAAGGGAAGTGCCAGATGAGTAAGGGCATGATCATGCCGGGTATTCCGGTTGATTATTGTGTACATTCGTGGACGGAGAGACTACAAGGGAATTCGAGGCGGAAGATGAAGCCCCAGGAGGGGCCCATGCTCACACGGCGCGAGTTTCTGGCGGGCGGCGCGGCGGCGGCCGCTATCACACTCGGCGCCGGATGCCGTCCGGCTCGATCGAGCGGAGGATCGCCTATGCCTCCTGACGTTGCCCAGTTAAGTGAACACCTGCTGGTCTACCGTGGACCGATCAACGTCGGCATTGTGCGCGACGGCGCGAAGGCCCTGCTCATCGATTCCGGCGACGGCCGCGTGGCCGAGGCGCTTGGGCCGATCGGCGTCAGGTCGGTGGACCCGATCGTCTTCACCCACCATCACCGCGACCAGGCCTGCGGCGCGTGGTTCCTGGCGGCTCGGGGCGCTCGCCTGGGCGTCCCGGCCGCCGAGCGGGACTGCTTCGACAAGGTGGCCGCCTACTGGAGCAGCCCCCAGAGCCGGTGGCACCTGTACAACCTGCACCCCCATCACCTGATGCTGGCCGAGCCGGTGCGCGTGGACATGACGTTCGCCGCCGGCGACGCCTTCACGTGGGGCCCCGCCACGCTCCGCGTCCTTTCGACGCCCGGCCACACGGACGGCTCCGTCAGCTACGTCGTCGACGTGGATGGCCGGCGGACCATCTTCTGCGGCGACGCCATCGCGGCGGCGGGACAGGTGTGGGACATCCACTCGCTCCAGAAGGGAACGCAGACAACGGACTATCACGGGTTCCTGGGCGCGCGGCCGCAACTGGTGGAGAGCCTCGGGCGCCTCAAGGCCGCCGGCGCTTCGGCGCTTGTGCCGTCGCACGGCTCCATCATGACCGATCCGTCCGCCGCCATCGACGCCCTGGTGACCGCGCTCGAACAATGCTACGACAGGTATGTGGCTATCTCCGCCTTGCGGCACTACTTCCCGAACCTCTTCGCCGAGTACGCCGGCCGGAAGGACCTCATGCCCATCCGCCAGGGGAAGCCCGTTCCCGGGTGCCTGCGCCACTTCGGCACGACCTGGATGCTCGTATCGAGGGACAGGGCCGCGTTCGTGATGGACTGCGGCAGCGCCGATTCGGTCAAAGAAATCCGCCGGCGCCTCTCCGCCGGGGAGATCCGAAGCGTCGAGGGCCTCTGGGTCACGCACTACCACGACGATCACGTGGACGGCATCCCCGATTTCCAGAAGGCCTTCGACTGTCTGTGCATCACCGACCGGTCGGTCGCGGCCGTCATAACGGATCCCCCGGCCTGGCGCCTGCCGTGCCTCTCGCCGCACAAGGCCCGCGTGGACCGGGCCACAACCGACGGCGAGTCCTGGCGGTGGCACGAGTTCAAGATGACGGCGTACCACTTCCCCGGACAGACGCTCTACCACGCAGGGCTGCTGGTGGAGGGCGAGGGCCTGCGGATGTTCTTCGGCGGGGACTCATTCACAATGGCCGGCATCGACGACTACTGCGCGGCCAACCGCAACTGGCTGGGTCGCGGCGTCGGGTTCGACCGCTGCATCGGTCTCCTGGAGGAACTCCAGCCGACCCACATCTTCAACCCGCACGTGGACGTGGCGTTCGACTTCACGGGCGAGCAGTGCCGGTCCATGCGCGCCAACCTGGCCGAACGGGAGAAGCTCTACGGCCAACTTGTCCCCTGGGAGCACGCCAACTACGGCATGGATGAGCCGTGGGTCCGCTGCCACCCGTACGAACAGCCGGCCGCCCCCGGGGGCGAGGCGGCCGTCGACGTTGTGGTCACCAACCATTCGGCGGAGGCCCGCCCCTTCGCCTGCCGGGCGGTGCTTCCGCGGGCCTGGCGGCCAGGCCTCCCGCAGGATGCGGCGCATGGGCCGGCGGACGCCGGCCTTGTCACCGCGTGGGTCCGCGGTCAGGCGCCCGCCAGGTCGGAGGGACGGGTCCGGCTGTCGCTCCGCGTCCCCGGGCAGTGCCCCCACGGCCGGTGGGTCATCCCCGTGGACCTGGTATACGGCGGCCGCGACCTCCCACAGTTCACTGAGGGCATCCTCGTGATTTGAGCGCTCCCAGCGCCGTCGCCGGCAGCGCCGCCGGAGGAATCGCGAGAATCGGCATGCGTGGTTCTTTCATCGTCCTCGGCACTGCGATCCTGCCGTCAAGACCTGCCCGCCACCAGGAAAACAGAGCGGACGGGGCCAAGCCGCAGCCGCACTCGCGTTGACGGTTCGCCCCCCGCACCGTCCGGAGAGCTCTCTGCCGGCGTGATCGTGCCGGTGTGCGGGTCCCACCATTCCAGGTTCATCTTCCCCCGCAGCCGGACGTGCGTGTCGACCTCGGTGTCCGAGGAATTGCCGAAGAAGTAAACGTCGCGGCCTTCCACGACCTTGTGGATATAGGACAAGTTGCCGCCCTTGACCGGCACCTCCTCCTCAAACCGAACGTCGGCGACGGGGAGGGCGTCATCGAGCATGGCTTTGAGCACATCCGCCTGGGGCGAGGGCGCGAAGAAGGCCTTCCCGCCATTGGCGTTCGCATGAACACGGAAGGCAGCGTTCGAACGGGCGATGTTCCGTCCCTGCGGGCCGTAGACCTCGAACTTGGCGATGGAGAGGCTGTCGGAAGCAACGGCATCAACGAGGAGCCGTATCTTCGCGGTGGTCACCGGTGCGAAGGCATCCTCCTTCTGCACACCGAGCCGCTCGCCCTTGGCCCGATCAATCCAAGCCGCACCATCCCAGCTCTGGATGTGGTAGCCGCGCGCGCGGTCGAAGGCCTCCCGGACCACCGTTCGTGCAACGGCCAGGGGTTCACCGAAATCGATCTCCAGCCACTGGGGACCGGCGGCGCCATCGGCGGCGTTCCAGCGCGCATCGGGGCTATCGCTGATGACGTTGGCCGGATCATAGCCGCCGGCCTGCCACGAGCTGGAGGCGGAGACCCGCGGGAAATTCCGCGTCTTGACCGCCTCGTCGCCAAACATCGCCGCCACCCCCTGGCGAACCTCGGCGTCCTTGCCGGGTTCGGCCGCGGTGTCGGGCAGGCGCGTCGTGGCGATGACCTTCCCGCCGTGGTCGAAGAATTCCTTGATCTTCCGCAGGCTGCTCCACGGAATGGTCCGCGAACCGGGGATGAGAAAGACCTTGTACCGCTCCGAGTTGATCTGGTTCTCCAGCCGGATTTCGGCGCCCGCCACCGTGCATTTCTCCTCGAGCACTTCAGGATGAACGAAAGTGAAATCGCGCCGCACCTTCAGCGCCAGCCTGTCGCCGACGTCCATGTAGTCCGCCTCCGGCGGAATGACGCCCCCCTCGTAGGGCGTGCCCGGCCCGAAGTGGTAGCCCGCCTGGAGCGTGGCGATGGGATACAGCACGCCGACGTCGGCCACGTGCCGTCCGCCCTGAAGCAGGCGCTGGAGCCGCCCGATGTATCGGTTGAACTCGGCCAGGTGCGGACCGTAGGTGGCGTCAGCCGGCGAGAGGTCCGGCGGGAAGATGATCTTGGCCGGCTCGTACCACACCGCGTGCGGCACCATGACATTGATGCCCTTGGCGAACTGGTCCATCGCCTCTTTGTAGAGGTTCGCCACCGGCATGCCGCCCATGGCCCCGTAACACTCGGTCAGCACCAGCGGACGGTCGTAGTTGCAGGCCGCTGAACTGACGACCTTGTAGGCCCGTGACGCCCGCCCATAGTGGCCGATCTGGTCAATGGCCGGGATATCCTGGTGCTTGAAAGCCTTGATCAAGTCGCCGCACAGGCCGACGGGATTGACGATCTCCTCCTGATCCACATGACCCGTTAGTTGGATGCGATGCTCGCGGCACCAGTCGTTGAGCGTCTTGGGGAAGCCGGTGGCATAAAGCTCCGCTCGAAAACCGAACAAGGCGTTGCGGGCGGCGGCGGTCTCGGGGCCAATGTCAAACCACAGCGCCGGGTAGAGGATGACGGGATCGTATCCCGACTTCTCCCGGAACTTCCTGTTGAACTGCTCCGTCCAGGCCCGGCCCCCCTGAATCCAATGAAAGGTCGGCTCGTCGTAAAAAGCGCTGTCGATCGTGGCGCCGAAGTGCGCCGGGAACTTGTCGTAATACGCCTGGTAGGTCAGCGCGATGAACCGCTTCACCGCGTCGGGATCCAGGTAGTCGACCAGGCCGCCCGCCCCGTCGCGGACGCACGTGAAGAGCATGACCTTCCAATCGCCGGCAGGCGCGTCCCAGACGAGCTTGCCGTCCTTCACCCGGCTGGAGATGTCCAGCCGCTGCTTCGTGGCCGGATTCATCGCCACCGCGCCCATGAAGGTCCCCGGCGGCACGGTCTGCGCGAATTCCCTCGGTCCTGCCGCGTCGACCGCCGACATGTCCAGGCGCTTGCTCAGCGCCTCCGGGTGCTTCTTCGCCAGCAGGCCGCCTGCCGATCCGCTGGGGAACCAGTATTCGTCGTAGAGACACAGCTTCATGCCAAGACTTGCCGCCTGGTCCGCCGCGACCTGGTATTGATCCAGAAACTCCGGCGTCATGAAGGGGGGCGACATGCCCTGGGCCGGCAGAATCCCCACGCCGTAGTAACCGCGCTGCCGGCAGGCTTCGAGCATCCCCCGCGTCCGCTCCGCGCCGAGCGGGCCATTCCAGAACCACAGCGGACGGGAGTGAAACCGCAGCGGCGGATTCGCGAACTCCTCGCGCAAGGCGTCGGCGGCCCAGCCCTCGTCGGCCAGAGCCATCGCCAGGAGGAAGATCGCGGTTCCAGCCCAAGCCGTCCTATGAGTTCTCATGATCGCGTTGCGTCCTTCGGCCGATTCGGTTGGCCCGGGCGTAGCAGCGGCTTCGGGCCATTCTACCTCGCCCGCCGGTTCACACAAGGCTCGGCGCGCCTCTTCGGTAAGGGCCTTACGAGGGAGCAACCTTTGAGGTCGACCTCGCCAGGTCTCCGCGATAGGATTCCAGTGTTGCGAGAGGAAGGATGAAACAATGGAGAGGCACTTGATGGGTGGCGTTCTCGTCGCCGTTGCAGCCTGGGCGGCCACGGCGGTCGGCGTTCAGGCGGCGCCTGAGAACCGTGCGTCAATGGCCGGCCGGCGGCTGCCGCTGCAATCCGGGTGGCGGCTGAAATCCTCGGTGTTGGTGGGCGACGCCGGAGACAAGGTCTCCTCGATCGAGTACCGGCCCGACCAGTGGCTGCCCGTCTCCGTGCCATCGACCGTGCTGAGCGCCCTGGTGAAGAACGGCATCTATCCCGATCCGCGCATCGGCCTGAACGCCTACCAGATTCCCGACTCGTCCGATGCGTTCAACAAGCAGCACGATCTGGCGAAGTTCAGCTACCTTCCCGACAAGCGCAATCCGTGGCGCGACCCCTATTGGTACCGCAACGAGTTCGAGCTGCCGTCGCTCGCGGCCGGCCGGCGCGTCTGGCTGCACTTCGACGCCATCAACTACCGTGCCGAAGTCTGGCTGAACGGGAAGCTGATCGCCGGCCGCGACACGATGGCGGGGATGTTCCAGCGGTTCGAGTTCGACATCACCGCTCAGGCCAGGCCCGGCCGGAACGTCCTGGCGGTAAAGGTGTATCCGGTGGACCACCCGGGCACACCCGCCACGCAGTGGCAGGTGCTCGGCCCGGACCGCGGCTACCAGAGCGAACTCATGAAGGACGTGACCGAGATCATGACCATCGGTTACGACTGCATGATGACGGTGCCCGACCGCAACATGGGGCTCTGGCAGGACGTGTGGATCGATTTCAGCGGGCCGGTGGACATCCGCCATCCGTTTGTGGTCACCAGGCTGCCGCTTCCGGAAACGGACCGCGCCACGCTGACCGTGTCGGCCGAACTGGTGAATGCCACGGCCTCTCCCGTCAAGGGGGTGCTGCGGGGCAGCATCGGGGGAACCGACGTGCGCTTCGAGCAACCCGTGGAGCTCGGCCCGGGCGAGACCCGCGTGGTCACTGTCGATCCCAAGCCGGTGATCGCCCATCCGCGTCTCTGGTGGCCGGTGAACCACGGAGAGCAGTTTCTCTACGATCTGGCGCTTGTGTTCGAGATCGGCGGCGCGGTCTCCGACGAGCAGAAAGTCGCCTTCGGCGTCCGCGAGGTCTCCAGCGAAATGCACGAGCTGAACGGCTGGCACGGGCGCCGGGTGCTCGTCAACGGCCGGCGGATCCTCTGCCGGGGCGGCTACATCCAGCCCGAGCTGATGTTCGATTGGGACGCGCGGCGGATGGAGACGGAGATCCGCTACTACGCCGAGGCCAACCTGAACCTGATCTACTTCGAGGACATCCCCAATCCGCCGGCGCCGTTCCTCGAGCTGTGCGACCGTTACGGCGTCCTCTTCGGCAACTGCTTCTACTCCTGCTACTGGCTGAGGCCGGGCACCCCCTACCCCGCCGATCTTGCGCTGCTGGAGCGCTCGACCGTGGACCTCGTGAAGCGCTACCGCAATCATCCAAGTCTCATCATGTATATGGCCATGAATGAAGAGGACACCAAGGAGGAGGTCTACGAGATGTGGCGGCGGCACATCCTGGCCCTCGACGGCACGCGCTGGTTCATCCCCTCCGCCTACTTCCCCAGCGACCGCAAGAACGTGCCGGCGTGGTTCAAGAAGGACCTGCCCACCGGCATGACGGACAAGGGCGCCTCCTACTCGTGGGCCGAGCCCGAGAACTACTTCCGCTGGGTGCGCGAGGGGCGGAACTGGATGTTCATGATGGAGAGCGGCTCGGCCTCGCTCCCGCCCATGAGCAGCCTCAGCCGCTTCATTCCCGACCTCGCCGACGCCCCGCCCGGGCCGCACTTCCCGCTCAATAAGACCTGGGCGCATCACGGCGCGAACCAGTACTACAAGGGCTACGACAGCGCCCTCAGGCGCCTGCACGGCGAACCGGAGAGCGTGGCCGACTACTGCTGGAAGGGCCACCTGGTGACCGCCGATCAGCACCGCTCGATGTATGAAGCCGTGAACCATCGGCTATGGGACATCGCCAGCGGCTTCACCGAGTGGAAGATCAACGCCTGCGAGCCGAGCATCCAGTGGCAGATCTTCGACTGGTATCTCAAGCCGATGGTGAGCTGGTTCTACATCAAGAAGGCGTGCGAGCCGCTGCACGTCCAGTTCAACCTGCCCGACCGCATGGTGAGCGTCATCAACACGAGGCAGGAACCGCGGCCGGACCTGGAGGTCACCGCGCGCCTCTACGACTTCCAGGCGAAGGTGCGGTGGGAGAAGACCCAGAAGGCCGGCGTGCCTGCCAACGCCTACAGCGAAGCCTTCGCCGTGCCCAGTCCGCCGGACCTTGGGCCGGTCTCGTTTGTGAAACTGGAGTTGAGGGATGCCCGCAAGGAGTTGGTCTCCGACAACTTCTACTGGCTGGCCAGCCGCGATGGCGACGGACTGAAGGCGCTACAGAAGCTCCCTTGGGTGAGACTTGAGACGCGCTCGAAAGTGGCGGCGCGCGGCACGGACACGGTGGTTGCGGCAAGCGTCTCCAATCCGACGGATCAACTGGCCTTCTTCATCCAGTTGGCGGTCACCAAGGGACCTCGCGGGGAGGAAGCCTTGCCCGTCCTCTGGAGCGACAACTACTTCAGCCTGCTGCCGCACGAATCGCGCGAAGTCACGGCGAGAATCTCCACCGCCGACCTGGCCGGAACTGCTCCGACCCTCGAAGTCGGCGGCTGGAACATCCAGTCTGACTATGAGTGCAGGAACCTTGCGACCTCAAGGGCGGAAGCGAAGCCCGGCGAGCCGTTTACGGTGACGGCCGAGATCGCGAACTCCTTCCTCGATGGCAGTCGCATGATGCTGACGGTCGATGGCAAGCCCGTCGCCACTCGGTGGGCCTGGGCCAGGGCAGACAAGAAAGATAACGTCATATTCAAGTTGCAGTTGGACGAGCCGGGCAAGCATGAGATTCGGGTCGGCAACAAGACCGCAAGCATCGTTGTGCGCTGACGCTGGCAGGCCGCACCACAGGCCGCAAACAACCGCATCGGACCGCGGCGCCAGACCAACCCCAGGGCCTTGGAGCTGAAAACGGGCTTGCAGGACTGCGGACACGAGAGATAATCAGCGCAAGATCGAGACTGTAGCAATGGCACGGGGCGGAAGCCTATCTGAAAAACCGCGGGTCAGGCATATTTACTGAAGCAAACGCGCCTTCGTGGCTCATTTCTCCGGCGACCTGGGCAAGTTGCTGCACTACGCCGAACTTGCCGACGGCATCGCCATCTTCACGACCGCCCACCCGATGGCATAGCCGGGGCTTTGCCCCGGCCTACATGGCAGACTCGCGCCGCCGGCCTACTTCACCTCCACCCACTGGTGCCCGGCCGACGCCTGGTACAGCGCCTCCATGACGGCGCTTCGGGCGGCGGCCTCGCGGGCCGTGACGAGCGGCAGGCCGGTCTTGCCGCCCACGGCGTCGAGGAAGAGCTCCAGCGCGTGCGGCAGGCGCGGGGGCAGCTTCGTCCAGGGCCCCTTGCCGTCGGCCCCCTCGACCTTCTTGCTCTGGAAGTACAGCTTGCCGCTGACCTGGTAGGCGCACCCCTCGGTGCCGCTGACGAGGATCGAGAGCGGGTCCGCCAGGTCCAGCCATCCGGCGGCCAGGGTCGCCACCACGCCGCTCCTGAATTCCAGAATCCCCTCGCCGAACTCGTCGCAATCGCCGTAGCGGTGCGTCACGGGGTGGATGCTGGCCGTCACGCGCGCGAGGTCGCCGAAGAGCCACAGCAGGAGGTCGAGGCCGTGCGTCCCCAGGTCTCCGTAGCCGCCCACGCCCGCCTGCTTGGGGTCGGCCATCCAGCGCCAGTCGGTGTCGAACCACCCGCCCAGGCTGCCCGAGTGGCAGACGCTCTTGCGGACCCGCGTGATCGTGCCGAAACTGCCCTTCTGAATCTGCTCGCGCAAGAAGAGGTTCACCGATTCGCCGCGCATCGCGTAACCGGTCTGGAAGAGAACGCCGGCCTTCTCGATCGCCGCCGCCATCGCACCGGCGTCCCGGGCGCCCATGCCGAGGGGCTTCTCAACATACAGGTGCTTCTTGGCCGCCGCGGCCTGGAGGACGAGTTCTTCGTGGCGGTTCGTCTCCGAACAGATGACGACGGCCGCCACCTCGGGATCGGACCAGATTTCTTTGCGGTCGGCGGCGACCTTCGCCCCGAGCTGGTCGGCGTTCTTCTTCGCCCGCGCGGCATCGTGGTCCCAGACGTACTTCGCCCGGAGGTC
>Ga0315284_10008868_pt1 | contig 14362 bp, 11 predicted proteins | sample YL17G09_16_MG_FD_203696 | JGI IMG/M metagenome (GOLD analysis project Ga0315284, IMG submission 203696) | Sediment microbial communities from Yellowstone Lake, YNP, Wyoming, USA - YL17G09_16 | ecosystem: Environmental > Aquatic > Freshwater > Lake > Sediment | place: USA: Wyoming | collected... | reverse complement strand
GCGTCGACTCGCTCAGTGCACGGGCTGCGGCTTCGGCGATTCAGTTTGTCGCCAACGCCTTGAGCGGTGGGGTGTATGAATTGGGCTATTTCGAAGTGAAGTACTTGCGCAGGCTGGTGCTTCCCGGCAGCGGCGCAATGACAGTCTTCTCGCCTCCCGCCACCCACAGCAGACTTGGGATCTACCGACTGACCGGCATCCGCGCGGGAGGGGTTGACGTGTTCCGTATTCCTGCCAACGAAGGCGCCATTGGCATAGTCGTTCCCACGATCTCCGGCGACACCGCAACCTGGGTTGATACCCTCGGCAAGGGCGTTCGCTACTCGGTAAGCACGCGGGGTACCCGGGAGGCGCCGGTAACCCCCACGGTCGTCACCCCCCGCGCCAACAGCGGCTACGTGATTGGCGATCTGTGGTCCACCGCAAACTCCTGTAACTACCTCATCGTGACCGGAACCGAGTTCTGGGATGCTGCCCTGGATCTGGCGGCGCACAAAGCGTCTTTCGGCAGCTTCGCCAACCCCCGTCCGGCCGTTGTTGACATACGCGATGTATACCGCTGCTTCGGAGGCGGCAGTGCCGATCCGGCCGCTCTGCGCAACTTCCTGTCGTATGCGCATCACAACTGGCAGGGCGGGCTGCAGTACGTGCTTCTGCTGGGCAACGGCCACTTCGATCCCAAGAATACCATCTCCTCGGAGCGCAACCATATCCCTACCTTCCAATCCGGGTCGGCTGATGGCCAGAAGTGTGTGGAAGGCTACTTCACGTGCCTTGACTCAGTGGAAGTTACCGGCGAGGGCCCCGACATCTTTCTGGGGCGCATAACCTGCGAGACCGCGGCAGAGGCACAGGCCGTTGTTGACAAAATAGAAGCCATGGAGAGCGCTGCCACTGCCGACTACGGCGCCTGGCGCAACCGGGTGCTTCTGGTGGCCGACGACGACATGCAGGGCGCGACCCTCGACGGCATTACCGATCACCACCTCAGCTCCGAGGCTGTCTCCGCCACAATCACCCAGCAGTCGCCGGGCGTCGAGCAGCGCAAAGTGTACCTGTTCGAATATGTATGGGACGCGCTGTGGGAGAAGCCCGAAGCCAACCGCGCCCTGGCCAACGAGATCAACAACGGTGTGTCGTGCGTCAACTGGTTCGGTCACGGCTCCGACGAGCTGTGGGCCGATGAGCATATCCTTACCAACGACAATATCGCGGCGCTGCACAATGGTCCGCGATATCCGCTGTTCTCGTCATTCTCCTGCTCGGTAGGCAGATTCGACGCGCCCGGCCACGAGTCGCTATCCGATGTGCTCATCAAGCTTGCCGGCGGCGGGGCAATCGCCACAATCGGCAGCTCGCGTCTGGCCTATGCCTCGTCCAACACCACGCTGGCCAAAGAGTTCTACAACGCGCTCTTCGACACCGTGGCGAGTCCCAGTGTTGGCGCAGCGTACGGTCTCGCCATGTCTATCTATTCCGGCAACCAGCAATACTGCCTTCTCGGCGACCCCTCTGCCCGGTTCGTCAATCGAGCCCGACAGGTCACTGTCTCGCTGGCAAGCCAGAGCGACTCGACACTTGACGAACTCAAAGCCCTGCAGGAAGTCACCATGCGCGGCGTGGTGCTCGACCCGTCCAGTGGTACGCTCGACCCGACCTTCGGATCCTCAACGCAGCCGGCATACGCCCTCGTCTCGTTGTTCAACGCGCCCGACACGTCGCAGCGCAAAGACAATGGTCCTCGCCCTGCCGCACCGTACATGATGCCGGGCGCGCCGCTGTTTGTGGGACAGTGCTCGGTCACCTCCGGACGTTTCGAGCAGCGGATGCTTCTGCCACGCAATGTCTCGTTTGGCAAGCCCGGCGCTCGGGCAACTGCGTTTGCATGGCGCGGCGTCGACAACGGGGTGGGGTACAAGCCTGTCACATTCAGCGGCTCCGAGGTGAGAAGCACCACCGATGCGGTTGGACCCACGCTCAGCATCCGTCCGGTGTACCACGACGAAGTCCGCAACTCCAAAGCCACCTTCGCCGATCGAGTCACCCTGAGTCTGCCTGCCGAAATCGAGATAGAAGCGTACGACACGAATGGCATCGACGTGTCGGGCGTTGCTCCCGACGAGGGTCTCACCGTGGAGATCCCGGGCGTTCTGAGCAAGCGCAACATGAACACCAAGTTCCGCTTCAGCGAAGGCAGTTTTCGCACTGGCGTGGCCAACATGGCATTCCAGAAGGATGAGCTGAAGACGGGCAGCTACACGCTCAAGATCACCTCGTCGGACCTTCTGGGGAACATGACCTCCAGGGACTTCAAACTGGAGGTGGTGGGGGAGACGCAGTTCAACCTCAATGCCGTGTTCAACTTCCCCAATCCCATGCGCGTGGGTGGAACGACCCGGTTCTTCTTCTACACGTCAACACCGTCGTATCCGTGGGATGAGACTGATGGTGTGCGGGTGAAGATCAAGATCTTCAGTCTGTCCGGCAAGTTGCTGAAGGTGCTCGACTCGCGCGAGACCGGCGCGCACAATGGTATTGAGTGGAATGGCTTCGACCAGATCGGCAACCAGTTGGGGCCCAATGTCTACCTGTACCAGGTCACCGCAGAGATCAATGGTGCTACCCGTGATGTCAAGAAGAGCGCCATCCAGAAGCTGGTGATCCATCCGCCGCGGTAGCGGTCCTGGAGTAGCCGGTCGTCGAGTAGCGGTACCCCGCGTATCGAGACGCCGGTTCCAACTTCCGCCGGAATCACGCCTCCGACGACTTCTCCGAGCCCTTCTTCCGGGCCTCAACAAGCATCGCATCCAGTCGACGCACCACTGCGTCAACACCCTCGCCCGTAACCGCCGACATCACCAGCCAACCGCGGGGAAGCTTCGGTCGCTTGCCTTTCGGCAGGAGATCGGCCTTGGTGTAAATGAAGCAGCGCGGCTTCTTTGCGAGTTCCTTGCTGTAGTGCGAAAGCTCATCGACCAGCACCTTTGCATCGGCCTTGGGGTCTTCGGAGAGCGACTCAACCATAACTGCAAGCACGCGCGTGCGCTCGATGTGGCGCAGAAAACGAATACCCAGCCCCTTGCCCGTGTGCGAGCCCTCGATGAGCCCTGGGATGTCGGCCATCACAAACGAGCCGTACCCGCCTGCGGGCGTGACAATGCCGAGGTTGGGTGAGGTTGTGGTGAACGGATAGTCGGCAATCTTGGGATGCGCGCGGGAGACCTTGGAGAGGAGCGTGGATTTGCCGGCATTGGGTCTGCCCACCAGCCCAACATCGGCCAGCACCTTGAGTTCCATGCGCAGGCGTCGGTCTTCGCCGGGCGGGCCTGCTTCCTTCTCTTGCGGAAAGGGATTTTCGCGCGTCTTGAGCGCATAGTTGCCGCGACCGCCCTTGCCGCCGCGCGCCACGACGATTTCCTCGCCCTCCTTGACACAGTCCACGATCAGGCGGCCGTCTGCCTGGTCGTAGACCATGGTTCCCAGAGGCACGGGAATAAGTACGTCCTCTCCGGAACGGCCATCCGTGCTGCACCCCTTGCCGTGCGTGCCGCGTCCGCCAAAGTAGTTGCCCTGGAACGAAGCATCCCTGAGCGTATGCACATTGGCGGTGCCCACAATTGAGATGTTGCCGCCCCGTCCACCGTTGCCGCCATTGGGCGGACCGAACGGACGATACTTGGCTCGCGAGTAGGATTTGCACCCGTCGCCGCCCGTGCCGCCCTTCACGTGAATGATTGTCTCGTCAACGAACATGGCCATGCTTTCTCGTCCCCGTCTTGTAAAGCATCGGGGCAGGATGGGGTGAACCGGTCTGAGTGCAGCCGGCAAGACGCGTTTGCGGCGACTCAGGATCCCGTCGAACCCGACGAACTTGTTGACGAGGAACTACTGCTTGACGAAGTTGATGACGTTGACGAGCTCGACGATGTCGACGATGTCGACGCGCCCGTGCCGCTCGATGGCGTGGAGCTGCTGCCCGAACCTGACGTGTCTGCCTTTGCCGCTTTCTTGTAGGAATCGGATCGATAGTCGGTGATGTAGAATCCGCTGCCCTTGAACAGGAACCCGGCGCCACCCGATACGAGCCGGTGCACCGTTCCTTTGCAGTCGGCTGTGCGGCACACGCTGAGCGGCTCCGCGATCATGCTTTGGAATTCTTCGAACACCAACCCGCACTTCTCGCATTCGTACTCGTACGTGGGCATGAAACCAGCTCCTCCCGAAATTCAGTCGTAGTCGTTGATTAAGGAAAATACATCACCGTGGGCGGGCAGAGCAGATGGGCAGTCGCCGTGACGGGTTCCGGGCGCCCCCGCTGCGCGGTCGGCGGTTGATCCGCCCGTTCTGTTGGGCAGGCCGTATCCTCCTGGCTCACCCACTCCTGCCTGTTGTGGTCATGGTCCGAGGGGCAGTCCTGCCTCAACCAGGATGCAGGCCTCCTCACGCAACTGTGCCGAACAGATCGTAGTCGTTGGACTCGCGCACGGTCACCTTGGCAATGCGCCCCACCTGAGCTCCGATGCTGTTCACGAACACGGCGCCGTCAACCTCCGGCGCATCGAATTCGGTGCGGCCTTCGTGGGAGTATGCCGGATCCTCCGACACTCGGTCGATCATCACCGGCAACACGCGTCCACGTCGGGAGTGGAGGATTGCGTGGCTGATCTCCCGCTGCATGTCCACGATCGTTTCTGCCCGGCGCTCCGCAGTGCTGCGGCGGGGGCGTCCGCGCAGTTTGGCTGCCGGGGCGCCATCTTCCGGGGAGTAGGGGAAGACTCCGAGTTTATCAAACCGCGCATTCCCAACGAAGCGCACAAGTTCGCCGAACTCGCGATCTGTCTCGCCCGGGAAACCCACGATCAGGGAGGTGCGGATTGCAGCTCCGGGCGCATGGGTCCGAATGGCTTCGATCAACGTGCGAATCTGTGCCGACGACGGCCTGGCCCGACGCATGGCCTTGAGAATGGGGTCGGAGATGTGCTGAATCGGGATGTCGAAGTACGAACAGAGCCGTTTCTCCGAACCCACCAGCCTGATGAGCGTCTCGTCAACCCAGTGGGGATTGAGGTACATCATGCGTATCCAGGGGAATGCGGTGTCGCGGAGGAGTCGCTCCAGCAGGGAGACCAGCCCGGCGCCGATGTCGCGGCCGTAGTAGGAGGTGTCTTGCGACACCAGAATCAGTTCGCGCGTTCCCTTCTCGTACAGCCACCGCGCCTCCTCCACGATCGCCGACGCCTGTCTGCTGCGGTAGGCGCCACGAATCGAGGGGATGACGCAGTAGCTGCATCCGTGAGAGCACCCTTCAGCGATCTTGAGGTACTGTCCGCCGTACTCGTGGGTGAGCTCTCGCTTGTAGCCCGCCGATCCACGGGCTCCGAAATGTCGACGGAATGCCTCTTCCCAGGTGTCCAGCGATACCCACATGTCGACTTCGGGAAACTTGGTGCGGACGGTGTCTGCATAGCGCTGCGAGAAACATCCACACACTGCGAGCGTGGTGCACGCGCCGATCTTCTTGAATTGGGCCATGTCCAGTATGTGCTGGATCGCCTCTTCCTGCGCCTCCTTGATGAACGCGCAGGTGTTGACGAGGATCACCTCGGCTGCGGCGTAGTCGTCGGTGATGCTGTGCCCTGCCTGGCGCAGAAACGCGAGCATACGCTCGCCGTCGACAAGGTTCTTGCTGCAGCCGAGGTTGCACAGTGCGAAGGTGGACACCGCAGTTCTCCGGATCCCGGAAGCATTGTTGGTGAGGGATGGCGGCCCGGTCGGGGCTGCCCGACGCCCAAAGAAAATGGGTCCTGCCCCATTGGAGGGCAAGGCCCATTCTCTTCAGTCAATACTGGCGGACAACGCCTACCAGCCGGAGTCGCCCCAGCCTTCGTCGGTTCCGCCGGTGGTGCCGGTCGACTTGGCGCCTGAGCTGCCGGTGCCGGTGGTGGTGGTGGTGGATGACGGCGTTGTCGAGGTCGCAGGCTCTGGCGCGGGAGCCGGGGCGGGCTCAACCGGCGCTGGCGCCGGCTCCGCAACTGCCGGCGTTGTGCCCGGGCTCGACTCGGTTGTGGCAGGCGTGGAGGAATACGAACTCTCGGTGCTGCTGCCGGCCGGAGTAGAACTCCCGGTGCTCGTTGTCGGCGACGATGATCTCTCGCTTCCATACGAAGATGACGACGTCGAACTTTCGCTGCCGTACGAAGATGACGATGACGACGACGAAGCCGGGGTCGAGTAGCTGCTGCTCGACGCGCCGCTGCCCATGCCGTAGCCCTCCATGCCCACATTGTCGTTGGACTTGTTGTCAACCCAGAACTCGTATCCTGCCGAAGCCTGCAGCTCCTCTCCGAACTGCCTGGCGGAGGAGACGGTCGCGAGTCCGCCCACGCGTACCCGGTAGTAGGCGCCGCTGAGCGCCGGTGTGGGGTTCACCACCTCACTGGCATACGCCGGATATCCCATGGCCTTGATTTTCTCAACATGCTTCTCGGCCAGCGCGCGGGAGGTGACTGTGGACACCTGCACCGTGTACCGACCACTCTCGGAGAACTGGTATGAACCGGATGGCTCCGCTGCCACGGCTTTGGGCTTGGTGGAGAACGTCTTGTCGTCTTTGGCGGCCTTTTTGCCCGTCGTCTGCTTGGAGCCGCCTTCGTCGTAGAACTCGTCGAATACGTCTTTATTGGCTGAGCCCTGCGTGGTTGATGCCTGAGGAGCTGCCTTCCCAGGCGCCGATTCAGCCTTCTTCTTTCCGCAGCCAGACAGTAGCAGAGCAGACATGACTATTGCTGCCACGAGCAGTTTGGCAGGAGACATGCGTCCTCCTTGAGGTGATGTTGTGAGCGATGTGGGGAGTAGTGACATACTTGAAGATTGTATCATCAAATCTACAATTGCGGCAAGGGGGAAATCTATCTCTTTCCCCAGTAACCTCTTATAGGAATCATCTGAACCCTCGCATCAAGGCCGCGGGTTCCCCGCATTCGGGTCAAGAAGCATGCTATTCGGGCAGTCCGTCGAGGAGTCGGCGAGCCTCGATGCCCTGGGGCGTCTCTGCGTAGTCGGACACCAGTGCATGTAGCGTGCGCACCGCTCCTGCGATGTTGCCGTCCTTGAGCTGTTTGAGGGACTTGCGCGAAAGTGTGGCCGCTTTGGACAGGCGTTTGGCGTATTTGGTGGATTCGACTCCGGTCCGAACTCTTGACGGCCACGACGAGGTAAACTCATACTCGCCGTATTTCATGGAGAGGCAGCTCTTCGCCTGTCCGGGGCGCAAGTAGCAGATCGTGCGCGTGTCGAATACCGTGTACTGCCCGGACGTGCGGTAGGTCACGCTCAGCTCAAGTGCTGGACTGGCGTTCACCGAGAGCGCCATGCGCGAGGGCAGCAGCGCCCCGGCCACCGAGTCGTACCCGATCGTGTATGCATAGATGGTGGTATCAGACATGGGTGGTTTCGCCTGATCGGCTGCCACCGTGCGCGAGTGTTTTGTGATGGTCAGCTCGTGTACCGGGTAGGAGTTTGTGTCCATGACAACCACGATCGCCGAGAGCCATGTCTCGGTCACGAAGGAGCCCACGTCATCGTACACGTAGCCGAACCGATCTCCTCTGGGCCGGAGACTGACGCGATAGACCGCGCGCCCGCCAAGCGTCTCAGACCGAACCTGGATGGTCGTTTCGTTTTTCAACGCGGCGAAGGTCTGTTTGTCGCGGTATTTGAGCACCGACGAGAGCAGCGTGGTGATCATTTCGGTAGGGTTGAGGATGCCCGAAACAAGGGATCGAGTCTCCAGCGGGTAGTCATCGTTGGCCAACACCAATTGGAAGCCATTCGCCCTGTTGAAGCGTTCTTCAAACCGGGGCGGCGCGTAGGCCATCTTGCCCAGCGATGCGGCCATCTCGTCGACCATGGGACCTGTCACCAGAACGGGCACGCGGTAGCTTGTGGGAAAGCCACGAGAGAGAATCTGCTGCATGGCAGGGATGCGCGCGAGCACCGAGAAATCGTTGTGTACCGGGGGCTGAGCTGCCATGCCCGTCAGGACGAGGGCTGCAACAAGGGCTCCCACCCGTTCGTGCCGACGCAGTGCCGGGGGCGCTCTCACAGCAGGTCCTTGGTGGTGGGCAGATCGCCGCGAGCCCTCGGGTTGATTGCGCAGGCCATTGCCAGGGCTTGCCCGAATGCCTTGAACGCGGCTTCGAGTCCGTGATGCGGGTTGCGCCCTCGAAGAAGGTCGACATGAACGGTGACTTGCGCGTGGTCGGTGCAGGCCTTGAAAAAGTCTTCGGCCAGGTCGCATTCGAAGCCGTTGATGGTGCGGTCGCCCAGTTTGACATCATAGACAAGATTGGGTCTGCCGCAAATGTCGAGGCACACGCGCGCCAAGCACGTGTCCATGGGTACGTGTGCAGTGGCATACCGCGTGATGCCCCGCATGTCTCCCAGAGCCTGCTTCAGCGCCTGGCCCAGGCAGATGCCGATGTCCTCTGCGCTGTGATGGAAGTCAACGTCGGTATCGCCCGTGCACGTCAGCTTCAGGTCGATCAGCCCGTGCTTGGCCCACAAGGTGAGCATGTGATCCATGAAGCCATTGCCGCTGGCAACGCTCGATTCACCGCGACCGTCGAGGTTGAGCTCCAGGGCAATGTCGGTCTCTTTGGTTTTGCGGGCGACTTTGGCCGTTCGTGACACAGAGGTCTCCTCTCGTGGCGGATGTCGGTCGATTGCGGCGCTATCCGGCAAAGAACGAACTCAATGCGAGTTTGAGCCGTGCATTCTCGTCGGGAGAACCAGTGTTGATGCGCAGGCAATTCTCCAGCATCTGGTAGCCCGACACGTCGCGCACCAGAATCCCGTTTTCGCGCAGATGCTCGAAGAGCCGCTGCTTGCGGCCCGTGCGCACAATCATGAAGTTGGCCGCCGTGGGATAGCAGTTGTCAAATGGAAGCGTGCGCAGAAACGCGTACAGCTCGTCGCGGTCGCGGCAGATCTGCGCCACCCGCTCTTTGGCGACCGAGTAGTTGGCCGCAAGCGTCTGCCCTACGTAGTCGGTGAAGAAGTTGATGTTGTAGGGCAACTTGATCTTCATGATCTCGGCGATGACCTGAGCAGCGCCAATCATGTACCCCAACCGCAGCCCTGCTCCGGCAAATGCCTTGGAGAATGTGCGCGTGACAATCAGGTTGGGGTGCCCGGCGATCAGCTCCACGGCGTTGTATCCGCCAAACTCCACGTATGCCTGGTCGAGGATGAAGAAACCCGTGTGTGCTGCAAGGATCTGCTGCGTCTGGTCCTGGGTGAGAGCGCAGCCGGTGGGGTTGTTGGGCGAACAGATGATCAGCAGGGCGCCGGGATTGGCGCGCACCGCCGCCAGTATCGCGTCCATGTTGAACGTGAGGTCGTTGTTGAGAAGGACGCTTTCTTCAACGGCACCCATTCCCGTGACGAGCAGCCGGTACACCGTGAACGTGGGCTGCACGACTATCACGCGTTTGCCGGGATTGACAAGAGAAAGCAGCAGGACCAGCAGCATCTCGTTGGACCCGTTGCCGACAATGACATTGGACGCCTCGACGCCCACATGGCGTGCCAGAGACTCACGGAGCTTCTGCGGGATGAACTCGGGGTATCGGTTCCACGGCCGCTCCAATACGAAGTCGGCCACCTGCTGCTTGATGGGCGCGGGCCAATCGTAGGGGCTTTCGTTCTGGTTGAGCTTGACGGCAGTATCTTCGGGGGTCAGATGATACGCTTTGAGACTACGCACCGCCGGGTTTACCAGACGTATCGATTCGGCCAGGTTCATAGTAGTTCTTGATGCCTTCGACAATGCGGTTGAGATTCTTTTCGACTGCGTTGAGTTCGAGGTTGACATGCACGCACATGACCATAAGCGCCAGGAGTGCCAGGATCATGAAGACGGTGAGGATTCCCATTGGCTCGATGCCCTCCTGCGAAGCGGTCGGTCGCTACGGGAAATATACGTTTGCGTCAGGGATGCAGACCGGGGCCGGGCGCCCCCCCGAAGAGTGCGTCGAAGTTCGCGCGGAGTGCAGATGCGCACTCCTGCGCGGAGCTGCCCTTGATGCGCGCGATGCACTCACCCGTGAGCGCGACCCATGCCGGCTCGTTGCGGTGGCCACGGTGCGGCTCGGGCGCCAGGTAGGGCGAGTCGGTCTCCACGAGGATTCGGTCCACCGGAGTATGGGCAACCAGTGCGGGGAGCGGCGACTTCTTGAACGTGACAATACCCGAGTACGACACGGTGTAGCCTGCGTCAAGGATCGCGTGCAGGGCATCGGCTGTGCCGGTGAAGCAGTGGAAGACCGCCCGGACTTTGCGATGGGCGCGGCAGCGCCTCGCGGTATCGACCTCGCAGCCCCGCGAATGGACGACGATCGGCAATCGCAGCTGTTCCGAAAGATCGAGCTGCGCCTCGAAGACCGGGATCTGCTCGGCAAGGTCGGGGTAGCGGGGGTTGCTCGTGTCCAGACCGGCCTCCCCGATGGCCACCACACCGGGCGCGGATGCCAGTACGCGGATCTGGTCGAGCCAGTCGGATGGGAGTCCCACCACGTCGAAGGGCGAGATGCCCACGGCCGCTCGAAGCAGTGCCGGATGGTCGGAGCACTGCTCAGCCACGCGTTGACTGGTGGCAAGCGAGGTTCCGCAATTGAGCACCTCTGTCACGCTGCTGCCCGCTGCCCGGCAGAGCGCCGCAGCCAGCGCCTCGGGCCCCAGGTTGTACAGGTGCGCGTGAGAGTCGATCCACATGTGCGGTCTTTCGCGCTACATGCGCATGGAGAAGACCGATTGGTATCTGGCCAGCGACCAGGTGAAGATCAGCCCCGCCTTGTTCACCATGAATGCCGCAACGCCTGTCTCACTGAACTTCTTGACAAGTTTGCGGTTGACGGTGAACTCCAGCGCCGAGCAATTGCCCACGTGAACGTTGAGGCTGTCTTTGGCTGAGAAGCTCTTGTAGTTGCCTTGCTTGAGCGTGTTCTTCCACGAAACGCCATCGGAGAAGACCTGCACCCACGAGGAATCCTTGACCGCGCGTATGGTCATTGATAGACGCGAACCGGCTGCGGGAGGTACGCTGTCGTGCACTGCTATCGACGAATCGAGAATGGTGTCGTTCTCGATGGGCGCCTGCACGGGCGCGCTCTCGGCGCCCGTGGAGTCCTGCGACGTCGAGTCTGCAACTGCCGGGGCAGCCGCTGTGGAGTCGTGAGTCGAGTCTGCGGCGGCCGCCGTTGACGTGGACGTTGTTGACGTCTGGGAGCTACCCGTCCACCCCCGCTTCGACGCGATGAAGCTGATGCCCGCAAGCAGCGCAATGACCACGAAGATCACAATCCAGGGCCCGTAGGTCTTGTCGCCGTCAACCTTGGAGACGTCTATCTTTGTGGAGGTCTCGTGCACGGGCGCAAGTGACGAGATCCCGCGCGTCTCCTGGTACCTCTTGAGGACCGCCTCGGGGTCGAGCATCAGATACCGGGCAAGGGAGCGGATGTACACGCGCACATAGGGGTCGGCAGGGAGTGCGTCGAACTGATTCGCCTCCAGCGACTCGATGTACTTGCCGTTGAGCTTCAGATCGCGGGCAACCACGTTCACGCTCAGGTGCCGCGACTCGCGCGCCTGACGCAGCAGATCCCCGACATTGGGAGGAGGTCGATCCGCCGCCGGGACGCCTTGTCCCGCCTCAGTGTGTTCCGACATGCGCAGTGTCCTTTCGGTCCGAGTAGTTCGCCAGAAGAGTCAGTGTTGCGGAGACCGGGAGCCCGACAACGTTGTAGTAGCAGCCCTCAATCCGTTCGACAAACGCCGCAGCCGCGCCCTGAATGCCGTAGGCGCCGGCCTTGTCGACATGTTCTTTCGTGTCAATATACTCGTTGATCTCCTGAGAGTGCAAGGCGCGAAACACGACGCGCGTGCAGGCCACGCCCGCAGCCCGGAAGTTCGCCGACCCGCACAGCAATGCTACCCCCGAGCACACCTGGTGGGTTCGACCGGAAAGAGCCCGCAGCATTGCACGTGCGTCGTCGTTGCCCGTGGGCTTACCGAGGATCCGCCCGTCGGCCACAACAATGGTGTCGGCGCCCAGCACCAGTGCATCCGGTCGGCGCAGCGCAACCTCCTGCGCCTTGGCCGCAGCCAGCTCCTTGACCGAGTCCTCGATGTCATCGCCTCGGAGGAACGACTCCTCATCGTGGATGCGTGGAGGGACAACCTCGAAGCTGAGGCCCAACTGCCGGAGTATCTGGCTGCGGCGCGGCGAGCAGGATGCGAGGACGAGCGGTCGGTCGGGTTGTCGCCACGAGGTCATGATCAACTGCTGTTGGGATGATGCCGGACTCCGGATGCATCGCAGTGATGCCAACGAAGGCGGGCGCAGTGCCGGTTGTCGCAACCAAATATACGAAAATGGGATACTTGGTCCGCGCGTCGACCGGTTCCACACTCGGAGCACCTCAGCGACTGGCGCGCGATGACCCTTGAAATCGAGCAGGTCGGTCGGTATAATTGGCCAGGATCAGAGGATCAACAACAACCCGTAGGGGCCGTCCCCCGCTCTCACCCTCCCCTCGGTAGTGGAGACCGTATGTTCGGTTTGATGCTCATTGTGTCAAATCCCCGCGAGAAGCAGGTGCTCAAGCTGGCCCTTGAGCAGCGCGGAATCAAAGTACTGGTGTCGGAACCCAACTACGCCAATTTTCTCAAATCGCTCCAGTACGCTCCAGACGCGATCATTATGGAGTATCCCCATGAGTGCGTCGATCAGATGCACTTCACCGGGCTCATCCGCAAGCATAAGAAGACCAAGGGCATACCCATCCTGGGCTATGGCGAAGACCGGCCCGAGCCTGTCAAGAAGGGCCTCATCGAGAAGGGCGCCCGCAACTACTACACCCGACCGCTGAAGTTCTCCAACCTGCTGCTGGAGATCCAGTCGATTGCACAGCAGAAGAAGAAGACCATCGAGGTTAAGACCGTTGCCAACGAGAAAGACGCCGACATTTCGGCGATTCTGAGTACCGAAACGCTGCCGCTGAAGAAGATCGAGCTCATGGTGAAGCACGTGAGCAACCTGATGGCCTTCCCTTTCACCGTGGCAAAGGTTATGCAGTTGTCGGAGAACTCCAAGTCCGGCGCCAATGATTTGTCGAAGGCCGTGGAGTCTGACCCGGTCATCACCGCAAGCATTCTCAAAGTGTCAAACACGGTATTCTTTGCCGCGCTCAACCGCAAAATCAACTCCATCAAAGATGCCATTGTTCGCATTGGCTTTCGCGAGACCAAGCGTATTGTGATGGGCATGACCGTGATGAAAATGTTCAAGGACGAGACCAACAGCTTCGGATTCGACAGAGCCGACTTCTGGTACCATTCACTGGCCTGCGCCGTCATTGCAGAGAACATCGGGCGCCGCATGGGCTCGGTCTCTCCCGAAGAGGCGTTCCTGGCAGGCCTGCTGCACGACTTCGGAATCATAGTTCTCGACGAGTTCTTCCCCACCATCTTCGGCAAGGTGCTGGAACGCACCACCGACGAGGGCTCCCGGTTCATCGATAAAGAGACTGCCATGCTGGGGGTCAATCACAACGATGTGATTGCCGAGCTCTTCAAGGCCTGGAAGATGCCCGATGCCATCACCGAAGGCGTGGTGGGTCAGTACCAGTTTCATACCTACAAAGATGCATGCGACACGCCGGGGAAGAGAATTGCGCTTTGCGTGGCATTGGCCGATGCACTCTCCAAGTCGGTGCACCTGGGCAAGGAGTGCGACCAGTTTGTTACGCCCATCGAGAACTGGGTGTTCGAAACAGTCAAGCTTCCCACGGGCTTCACGCCCGCGTTCCTCGATGCGGTGTATCACGACATCAACATGTTCAGGCAGTTCCTCGGCCTCGACGATCGCAGAGCCGCCGCCAAGGAGACCGAAGGAGCGGAGAAGAGCCGCAAGATCTACTTCGTCAACTCGGCCAACCACATCTTTGTGCCGCCGGTCTTCTATCTCAAGGAACAGGGCTTTGAGGTGGAGGCGGTGCAGCCAAAGGCCCCGCCAGCGCAGATCAACTCGCAGTACGATATGAGCGTGGTGTGGACCGATCTCTCCGCAACCGAAGACGTCATCCGACCGTTCACCGAGATCATCAAGAACGGTGCAGATCTGACCTCTGCCGCAGTCCCGGAATTCGCTCCGGTGCTGGCGCTTGTCCACCATGACTCGCGGCTGCCCGATTCCGCCCAACTGAAGAACGTTACCTACCTGCGCCATGGCTTCGACCTGCGCGAAATGGAAAAACGCGTGATGCTGACCATGTCGCCGGCTGCGCCGGCCGCGCCTGACGCC
>Ga0315284_10008867_pt1 | contig 14363 bp, 14 predicted proteins | sample YL17G09_16_MG_FD_203696 | JGI IMG/M metagenome (GOLD analysis project Ga0315284, IMG submission 203696) | Sediment microbial communities from Yellowstone Lake, YNP, Wyoming, USA - YL17G09_16 | ecosystem: Environmental > Aquatic > Freshwater > Lake > Sediment | place: USA: Wyoming | collected... | reverse complement strand
TGTCCGCCGCGTCCAGCCAGCCCATCGCCGGCTCCAGGTTGGCGATTTGCGGCGTCATCATGCCGTCCAGCCGCTCAGGGTCGGTGAAGAGCACGGCGAATTGCTGCGCGCTGCTGCGTCCCTGCGGGAGCTTGAGCGTGCCCGCGCGCTCCGGCCAGATGCCGAACTCGACGATCCCCGGACTGACGGTGACCGTCTTCGGGCGCAGGTCCGCCAGGTTGCGCATGGCCAGCATCACCGCCACGCCCGCGTCCTCCACCGCCACCATCGGGTCCAGAGTGTGCGCGTTGTTCAGGAAATACGGGTAGGGGAAGTCGTCCTCAATGCAGGACAACTCCTCCACATACGGCACGCGGCAGGTGGAATCGATCAGCAGCGGCACCGTCTTTTTCGTCCGCACCACCCGCCGCTGGCCCAGGTTGCTGTAGTTCTGCTGCACCGCCACCCCGTGCGCGTCTTTCAGGCCGGGCAGCGCGAACGTGGCGTCGATGGATTTCAGGTGCAGATAGTCGCGGTTGGGCAGCTTGTGGAAGAACTGGTAGGAGAGCACGAATCCCTCGATCCCGGCGAGGAATTCGGCGCGGAAGCGGATGTCCAGCGAGCGGTTGCCGGCGGGGTCGCGGTGCTCCGTCTCCCAGGAGAGCTGGAAGCGGCACGGCCCCTCGGCCTCCACCTTCACCTCCCGCGCGCCGCCGGACGGAAGGTGACTGCGCATTCCTTCGTCAACGACGCGAAAAGCGCCGAATTCGTCCTTCCCCGCCAGCTCGCGCCCGGCCCACTCGATGCGCGCGATGGGATTGCCCGCCGCCGGATCGACCGCCACCCGCAGCCGCCCGACGGACACCGTGAACGCGCCACCGTCCTTCGCCGCGGAGACCGGCAGCGCCGGCGCGGCATTGCCGCCGCCCACCTGGACGACGCACGCGCCCGGCGCGTTGGCCTGAAAATCGAGCTGCACCCAGCGCGGCGACCCATCCGGCCACGGCGCCAGCGTCCGCGCCTGCGCCGGGACCACACTCCCGTCCGGCCGCCGCACCGCATACGCCTTCCCGATCCCCTCGCCCCGCGGCACCGGAATGCTCACCCGCGCCGGCCACGCCCCCGCCGGCACCCCGTCCACCGTAAACGACCACGTGCGTCCCATCACCACCTCGCTTTCCGAGTCATAGTTTCCGTTTCAACAATACGCGCGTAACACCATCTTTCCTTCTTTTGAAGCGCCGGCTCTTTTGACGGTGGCTGGACACCGCTTTCCCTTGAGCCTCGAAGAGGCGGCAGTCAATAGCCAGGGGTGGAGCGCAGCGGAACCCCTGGCTATTGACTGCCATCCCTCCGGGATTTACCGGAAGCTTCGTCGAGAGCCTGGACTCGAAATGCACTAAAGGCGAAAACGAGCTCATGATCGTGCCGGCAAAAGATGCCGGCGCTCCCAGGACGGGACTCCCAGGAGATGTTATAATGCACATCACCCGACATCATGGTCATTTTGCCCGTCCCATTGCCGTTCACGCTTTACCTGCTCGCCGGGATGCTGCTGCTCGCGCTGCCGGCGATGTGGGTGACGCGGCTGTCGCCGAAGCAGGCGGGATGGCGGATGGGCGGCTGGCCGGCGCCGGCGCTCGGAGTCGGCTGGGGCGTATTGCTCGCGACCGGGCTGGCGGCCTGGCTGAAATTATTGCTGCACACCGGCGATTATCTGCCCATCCCCACCGTCGTGCTGCCCGCCGATTGGGCGGTGCTGGCGCTGGCCGCGCCGGTGGCCGAAGAGATCTTCTTCCGCGGCATCCTTTTCGGCGGCCTGCAACGGAGCTGGAGCCCGTTCTGGGCCGTCTTCCTCTCCGCCATCGCCGACACGGTCGTCCACTCCACGCAGCCGTGGATCGCCGTGCACTTCGTCGCCGCCGTGGCCTACGCGCTCTCCTTCCGCCTGTCCGGCTCCATCCTCACCCCCATCATCGCCCACGCCCTCGCCGTCACCGCCCTGCTGCTCGCCCGACTGCACCCCGCCGCGGTGCAGCACCTGCCGACGCAGACGTTATATACCGCCGCGGGCGGCGCGCTGATATTGATCCTCGCCGGCAGTCTGGGACGGCGAAGGAAAGCCTGAAGCGACCCGTCGTACCGGTTTCGGATCACCGGACTCCACCGCGCACCGTGCATTTCCTCAGCCCGCGCCCGCCATTGCGCCCTGGTGATCGGGCCTCAAACTATACATAAGATTTGGTTTTGAGCGTGAATTTGAAAAACAACATCGATTTCTTACCGTAAGATTTCCCCCGCCCGCCAGGCGAAAAAGTCTCCCAGCGCCTCCCGCTCGCGCTGCGCCACCGCTTCGCGCACGCGCTGCCAGCGGCCGTTGGGGTTTCCGGTCGATGTGTGGGTCTTAGCCATGGTTGTTTACCTCCCGTTGATTTAGTGAGTGGTGAGTAGTCAAAAATAAATTGTGAGCGATGCATTACTACTCTGTGATCCTTTCATGCCGCCAGTGCACGGATGGCGTCAGTGCCTGTCGATCATGCAGTATGAAACTTGTGTTTGCTATATGATACAAGCATTTGTTTGGGTTGTCAATAGGGAGATAAGGAACTATGGAGGGATGATTTAAGGTGTCTGGCTCCTTGTCCACGGGGGCGTGCTATAGGCTCCCGAATTTCTGCGTAAGTTCCCTGGCGGTTTCGAATAGGCGGCTGGACTGCTGGGCGAAATCGAGCGCTAGCGAACGACCCATTTGGACGACTTGCTCATCATCCAGGGCGCCGGGGCGGGCCGCGTCCCTCATCTTCCGGGCTGTATCCTTCTCCGCCGGGATTTCGTTGCCGATGACTTCAGCCGCCTTGCACAATCCTGTACGCACTTCCTCGGGTGTGTGGCAGTCCTTGAGAATAACAGCAGCCGTTTGCAAAGCTTTTGCGCCTTTCGTGATGGGTGCCAGGATCTGTGCCAAAACATCGCTTGCCATGGTACTTCTCTCCTTTGATTCGGTAATGAAAGCGGCGTCCCTGAAGCGGTGGAAATTGTGTCAACCACTTCGAGTGCCTGAATTGTCCTTCACCGTTACGCGGCGATCTCCTGCATCTCCGGTGTTAATATTACCTCGGTTGGGCAATATACATTGGGAAGCATAATCCTGGGAACGCTATTTAGAAAACATATGTTTTATCTTGCGCTTATGTAAACAGTATTGTGTCTGTCCCCTATTATCAATGCCAGAGAATTACTACTCACCACTCACTACTTACTTATCACTTATTACTAATCACTCCCCTCACCCCGTCCTTTTCAGCTTCCCCGTCCGCTTCACCCACCGCTCGGCGGCGCCGAACACCAACAGGCCGAGCGGGATGAGGAGGACGCCCATCAGCAGCAGCATGCCCAGCTCCGGCAGCACGGCAGTGAGCGGGGCGCCCACCAGGTGGCCGGGGGTGGAGGCGGGATTCTCGATGCCCATCAGCTTGCGGCAGGCGGACAGCGCATAGGTGGCAGGGGAGACGGCGGCCAGCGGCTGCAGCCAGCCGGGCAGCACCGCCACCGGGTAATACACCCCGGAGATGAGCAGCAGCACGCTCTGAAAGATGTTGGTCGCCTGCTCGCCCTTCTCCGGGCTCATCAACGGCAGCACCGCCGCCATCAGCCCCAATCCCATGAAGGCCAGGCTGCCCACCAGCAGCACCGCCAGCACGCCCAGCAGGTTGCCGCCGGACAGCTTGATCGGCACGAGGAGCAGCAGCCCGCCCAGCACGATGGCGGTGCGCACGATGCTGTAGCCGATGGCCGAGATGTTCACCCCCGCCAGGTGCACCAGCCGCGACACCGGCGCCATGAAGGTGTATTCCAGCGTGCCCTCCCACCGCTCGTAGGCGATGGTGCTGGCGATCTCGTTGAACATGGTGGAGAGGAAGCTCCACATCAGCGCCCCCAGCACCAGCTTGATCGTCAGCATGTTGTCGCCCGCGGCCACCCCGATCAGCGCGATGGTGGCCGAGCTGATGATCGCGTAGACCCAGAACACGACGATCCAACTGAAGTAGCGCCGGTTCATGTGATAATCGCGATAGACAAAGGCCCACATGGGCCGGATGCATCTCGGCACAGTCATTCCTTTTCCTCCCGCGCAATTAACCCGTTTCCGAATCTAGTACCTTGTTAACTTAATATTGTGGGGGACTGTCTCGTATTTTCCCCCTGCGTTTTCATCAAGCTTCCGACGCTAGACTTGCCGTATTGACCCTGTGTGCTCCCGCATTCAACCGGAAACGGTATTCCGTTCGTTAAAATGCGTGACTGTACCCATCAGGATTAAGTTAACGATGTACTAGATCCATCTGCTGATGTCGGAGCGTGATTCTGGTATAATGAGTAATGTCACAAAGGGCAGGCAATGAAACTTGAGTGGAGGTGTACTTTTGCCTCGCATCTCTTTTTTTTACGGAATTGCCATTTACATGTATTATCGTGAGCATCAGCCTCCGCACTTCCATGCAATTTACGGAGATGATGTGGTTGTCATCGCCATCCAGACACTGTCGTTGATGGGCGGGCGCATACCTTCCCGTGCCCTTGGATTGGTGATGGAGTGGGCCAGCCTTCATCAGGCCGACTTGACGAGAGCATGGCAACAAGCGCAGGCCGCCGAGCCGATTACGGAGATCGACCCTTTACGATAGGAGGGACACATGGTACGTATTGTCGCAGTCAAAGCCATTGAACCTTATCGAATCTGGATCCGCTTTGCCGATGGATTGGAGGGCACAATCGATTTATCCGAGCTTGTTGGGCAGGGAGTATTTCAGCGCCTTGTTGATCCGACCGAGTTCACACAGGTATATGTGGATCGCGAAACCCATACCGTCGCCTGGCCCGGTGGCATTGACCTTTGCCCGGATACGTTATACGAGGATATACGCGAACAACAACGGGCAGCATAACTCCCAGTCACTTATTCTCCAAATATGCGCTCCGGTTCCTGTAGAAACGCCACAACGTCCTGCAGGAATTGCGCCCCCTCCACCCCGTCGGTGGCGCGGTGATCGCCGGAGAGGGTGAGCGCCATTTGATGCGCGGTCACGATCTCCCCTTCGACGACGATGGGCACGGCGGCGACGCCGCCCACTGCCAGGATGCCGACTTGCGGCGGCACGATGATGGCGGCAAAGCTGTCTACATGATACATCCCGAGGTTGGTGACCGTAAAGGTGGCGGCGGTGTATTCTTCCGCCTTCAGCACCTTCCGCCGCGCGCGCTCGGCCAGGTCGCGGCCGCGTTTGGCGATGTCGAACAGCGACAGCTCTTCGCAATGCAGGATGGCGGGTGCAATCAGGCCGTCCTCCAGCGCGACGGCCACGCCCAGGTTGACGTGCGGCTGTGCCCTGAATTCGTCCTCCTGGTAATAGCCGTTGAACTCCCGGTGCTTTTCCAGCGCCAGCGCGACGGCCTTCAGCACCAGGTCGTTGATGGAGACGGACTCCTCCTTCGCGTGATCGAGGTTCCAGTCCTCCCGCCGGTCCAGTATGGCGCTCACATCCGGCCGCACGGTCAGGTAGTAGTGCGGGATGTTCTGCTTGCTGTAGGTCATATGGCGCGCAATCGCCTGGCGCATGGGTGTCGGCATAGGATCCCCCTTCGGGGGAATGCAAAATGAAAATTGCAGAATGCAAAATGAGATATGCCGTTCATAATTTTGCAATTTGCAATTTGCATTTTTCATTCCCCATCAATCTTCCTCGATCTCGGCGATCTTCTCGCCCACTGGGACGGTGTCGCCTTCGATGTGGATGATCTTTGTCAGCGTGCCGGTGGCGTAGGATTCCACCTGCAGAGTGGCCTTCTCCGTCTCGACCTCGGCAATCGGCTCGCCGCGGGACACGCGCTCGCCCACCTGCTTCAGCCAGCGCTGAATGGTGCCTTGCTCCATATCGAAGCCCAGTTGGGGCATGATCACATCGGTTGTCGTCGGCATGATACCTTTCCCTTTCAAAGTGACTGGTTGTAATGGCAACTCATGTGTATTATTATGTTGATCAATGATTATGCCCGGTCCGGTGGTTGAGTAGGCAGGGAAGCCTTCCCGCATCTTTCCATTGTCCCCGTGCCGTATCGAAACCACCTCACCAATAACGCCCGTTCACGAAAAGCTTTCCCGTCCACGCGATGGTTTCGATACGGCACGGGAGCTGTGGAAAGATGCGAAAAGGCTCACTTGCCTACTCAACCACCGGACCGGGCATAGACTCATCACCTTTCTCCTATGCGGCTTTGCGCTTTTCGCCGCCCAGCAGCTCGCTCGCGGCCCACGCCACCACGTCCGGATTGGGGATGGCGGCCCGTTCCAGGTTGCGGTTGTATGGCATGGGCACCGGGGCGCCGGCGATCCAGCGGATGGGCGCGGCCAGGTCGTCGAACACCATCTCCTGCAGCGCGGCAATGATGTCGCCGCCGATGCTGGTCCCGAGGCCGGTCTCCTCCACCATCACCACCCGGTGCGTTTTGCGGATCGAGCCGATCATCGTGTTGAAATCCAGCGGGCGCAGGGTGCGCAGGTCGATCACCTCGGCGGCGATGCCTTGCCCAGCCAGCAAGTCCGCGGCCTGCAGGCAGGTCTGCACCATGCGCGAGTAGGCCAGCAGGGTGACGTCCGTCCCCTCGCGCCGCACCGCCGCCGCGCCCAGCGGCACGCGCACCGGTGCCTCCGGCACCTCACCCTTCGTGTTATACAGGGCGAAGTGCTCGGCGACGAAGACGGGATTCTTATCGTCATAGGCGGCGAGGAGCAGGCCTTTGGCATCAGCCGGGATCGCCGGCGCCACCACTTTCAGGCCGGGGACCATGGCGTAGTGCCCCTCGATGTTCTGCGAGTGCTGCGCGCCGAGCTGGTTGCCGGAGCCGGTGACGGTGCGGATGATTAGCGGAATGTTCACCTGCCCGCCGGACATGGCGTAAATCTTCGCGGCGTGGTTGACGATGGCGTCGAAGGCCAGCAGGGTGAAGTTGATGGTCATGATCTCCACCACGGGCCGCGCGCCCGCCATCACCGCCCCGATCCCCCCGCCCACGATGGCGGCCTCGGAGATGGGCGTATCGAGGATGCGTTTTTCGCCATATTCGTCGAGAAAGCCCTTGGTGACGGCGAAGGCGCCGCCATACGCGCCGACATCCTCACCCATGATGAAGACTTGCGGATCGCGCAGCATCTCGCGCAGCGCCTGGCGGATGGCCTCTCGGTATGAAATGACTGGCATAAGCTGGTGCCCTTGTCTGAACCCTGATCCGCGGGATTGTCTGAACCGTGATTTACTTGATTTTAGGATTACCTTGATTGACTATTCAGTTTAATCAAGGAATCCTTCAATCAAGCGAATCAAGGTTCAGACCGCATAAACAAGCCGATACATCTCTTCAACTGTCGGTTCCGGGCTTTCCTCGGCGAAGTGCACGGCGTCGGTTACCACGTCCTCTACCTCCTGGTCGATCTGTGCCAGCGCCTCCGCGGTGGCGGCGCCTTCGTCGAGCAGGCGCGCGCGCATGACTGCAATCGGGTCGCGCGAGCGCCAGCCCTCCTCTTCCTCGCGGGTGCGGTAGACCACCGCGTCCGCCATGGAGTGCCCCTTGAAACGGTAAGTGATCGCCTCGATCAGCGTCGGTCCGCCGCCGTGCCGGGCACGGTCCACCGCATCCGCCGTGGCGCGATAAACGGCTTCCACGTCCATGCCGTCTACCTGCGTCGAAGCCATGTCATACACTTCCGCCCGCTTGTAAATCTCCGGCACCGCCGCCGTGCGCGTTACCGCGGTGCCCATGGCATACAGGTTGTTTTCGCAGAAAAAGACGACCGGCAGGTCCCACAGCGATGCCATGTTGAGCGATTCGTGGAACTCCCCTTCGTTCACCGCCCCGTCGCCGAAGAAATCCAGGCAGACCAGGTCCTGGCCCAGGTATTGCACGCCCAGCCCGATGCCCATCCCGATGGGGATGCCGCCGCCGACGATGGCGTAGCCGCCCATCAGGCGATTCTCCTTGCAGAACAGATGCATGGAGCCGCCCATGCCGCGGCTGACGCCGGTGGCCTTGCCGAACAACTCGGCCATCACCGCGCGCGGCGAGCAGCCTTTCACCAGGGCGTGACCGTGGTCGCGATAGTGGGTCACCACGTAATCCTCGTGCCGGATGGCGTTGATCGCGCCCACCGCGCACGCCTCCTCGCCGATATAGAGGTGCAGAAAGCCGCCGATCCGGCCGCGCCCGTATTGCTCGCCCGCCGCTTCTTCAAACCGGCGGATGAGCGCCATCTGGCGATACATCGTCATGCGTTGTTCTCGGTCCATTGCCCGTCTCCATTTTTATCTAATGAGGGAAATTATCTACATCGTGTCGAGAAAATCGACCCGTTACCCGAATTTCCTTCATTAGATACCAACAAAGCAAGTTCGTTTACCAACAAGGCAGGATCGTTATCTTTAGAGAAAAGCCTATTGGTTCCGGCTCCGACAGGTTATTAATCCGCCATATTAACGTAGTGTATAAATTGCCGGTCGGATAGACGAGAAATCGCCTGTTTGTACGATGGAAGAAACAAAAAGACCCCCCGGACGCAAGATTGGTCCGAGGGATCGATCACATGGCACCGTTATGTAGCCTGTACGGTACCATACTCACCGCGCTCAGTAGTCACCACCCGCGGCAGCAGCGCGAACAGCAGCCACAGGCCGGATAGCCCGACCAGGCCATATACGATGCGGCTGAGCACGCTCAGCGTGCCGAAGCCATTGGCGAAGAGCGCCGCCACCAGGTCGAAGCTGAATAGCCCGACCAGCAGCCAGTTCAATGCGCCAACGATGACCAGAATGAGTGCGAGCGCGTTGATTGTGCGCATAAGATACCTCCTTCTACTGTCATTCCATTGCCGGGGCCTGACGACCATGGATCAGACTCCAGGTCATCGTGGCCATCTGTACCAGTGCCGCCAGTCCGACAAGCCCGTAAATGATGCGGCTGACCGTGCTGTCGCGCCCGAACAACCGGCGCACCAGGTCGAACCGCGCGGCTCCCACGCTCCCCCAGTTGAGGCCGCCGATCGTTGTGAGCCACGATGAGATCATCGAGGCGATTCGCATTTCGTCCTCCTTTCTCGCGGCGTTAAGTCGAGTACAGATGTTCTGCCAATTATGAAGATGAAGAAACCGTCCCCCGTGTCACACTTTTCGCGCATGTCCGCTCCGGCGTTAAATGAGAGGAACGAGCATCGGTTCCGCGGGGTCGGTACAGTCCCTGAGTGGTTCACGTCATCAACCGCATCCACACGGCGAAGGGTCCGCTGTGGGTGGATGCGACGGGGTACCCGTGTCCACCCTCGAGTCGTCCGAGGCGCGGACGCACCCCGTGAAGGGTAAGTAGAAGGTATTAATGAATACAATAACTATAATTTAATTGAATTGAATAGTGCCTCGAAAACCGGACATCTGCGGACATCTGCGGACATCTGCGGTCATGCGGAGCGTAATGCAACCCCTCGTCTTACCCCGGCTCCATCTCCTCCACCCCGCTGAGCCACCGCTCGTTGCCGAGGGTGGTGTGCGGGCCGTGCCCGGAATAGACGATGGTGTCCGGCGGCAGGGCGCGCAGGCGCTGCAGGCTGCGTACCATTGCCTCGGGATCGCCGCCGGGCAGGTCCACGCGGCCGCAGGCCCCGGCGAAGAGGGTGTCGCCGCTGAAGAGCAATCGATCCTCCGCCGCATAGAGACAGATGCTGCCGGGCGTGTGGCCGGGGGTGTGCAGCACGGTGAAGCGGTGGGCGCCCACCTCCACGGTGTCGCCCTCCTCCAGCAGGCGGTCGGGCGTGACGGGGGTCAGCGTGAAGGGGAAGCTGAACGGCGCGAAGGTGGGGTGCCGCAGCAGGCCGGCGTCCTCCGCATGGCAGGCGACCTTCGCGCCGGTGGCGGCGGCCAGCTCGGTCAATCCCATGGTATGATCCCAGTGGCCGTGGGTGCAGATGATGAAGCGGATCGCTACCCCGAGCTCGCGCGCCCATCCGGCGATCGTCTCCTCCACCTTCCACGGCGCGTCGATGACAATCCCCTCGCCCGCCTCCGCATCGGCGACCAGACAGCAGTTCGTCTCCAGCGGTTGGCCGGGAATGGCGCGAATGGTCAGCATGATAGACCCCTTGTTGTATTTCAACCGAGTTCCCATATCACGCGAAGGCCTCAGCTCGTAGTAGCGCCGTGAGGCGCGTGCCCGCTCACAAATCTAAAGCCCGTTACCAACGTACGATAACGGGCTTTATGCTCGTAAACGGGCACGCGCCTCACGGCGCTACTACGAGCTGAGGCCTCCTCGTCACATACGGCTCACTGCGATCCGTGCAGCGGGCAGGTTTCCGTGGGGGCGTTGCTCTTGAAGCGGCGCAGCAGCACGGTGGGGCATTTGTCCGTGGCGATTTTGCCCGTGGCGGCGCAGACGCTGATCAGGATGCCCCCTTTATCGCCGGTCGTGCCATCCGCGTTCGGCACCGCTTCCGGCCCGGTATGTTTCGAGCAATACGCGGATGGCGGCTCTTCCCCGCTGTCCTTGACGTAGGTGATCATCACCTTTTCCGGGCAATACTGGTTGGCCAGGTCGCCGGTTTCGGCGCACACCGCCACCGTGTATTCCTGCCCCGCCGGGAGGGGCGTTTCCGGCTCCGGGGTGGTCGGGACCGGCGGTTCGGGCTGCGGGGGTGGCGTCACCTCCACGTCGGGCGGGGGTTCGGCGTTCGCCATCGTCTCCGGCACGTCGTTGATCAGCGCCAGCTCCTTCTGCTTCTTCTTGTGCTCCGCCGCCATGATTGGCTGGGCGACCAGCATAAACTGGCGCCAGATGGGCGCCGGGACGGTGGCGCCGAAGGTATGGTTCATCTCCTGGTTGTTGCGGTTGCCCACCCAGACGGCGGTGACCAGGTCGTCGGTGTAGCCGATGAACCACGCGTCGCGGTAGGAGTTGGTGGTGCCCGTTTTGCCGGAGGCGGGGAAGGGGCAGCGCGCCGCGCGGCCCGTGCCGCGCTCGATGACGCCGCGCATCACCTCCTTCATGGTATCCGCGATCTTCGTGGGAACCGCGCGTTCCGGGTTCGGGCTGTATTCGTAGAGCACTTCGCCGTCCTGGGTGGCCACGCGCACGATGCTTGTCGGCGGATGGTGGATGCCGTGGTTGGCCAGCGTGCCGAAGGCCGAGCAGATCTCCAGCGGCACCACCACCGACGCGCCCAGCGCGGTGGACAGGTTGGGATCCAGCGGGTGCCTGATGCCCATGCGATAAGCGACTGGAATGATCGTTTTGATGCCGACCTTGTTGGCGGTGTAAGCCGCGGCGCAGTTCCGCGAGAGCCACAGCGCGACCTTCAGCGGGATAGCCCCCATGTAGTGCCCGTCCGAGTTTTTCGGCGACCAGAAGCGTCCGAAGCCGCTGGGATAGCTGTGCGGCCTGTCGTATACGGTGGTGTTGGGCGTGAAGCCGTTCATCAGCGCGGTGGTGTAGACGAACGGCTTGAAGGCCGATCCCGGCTGGCGGTGTCCCTGCGTGACGATGTCGTATTGATCCTTCTGATAGTCGATGCCGCCGACCAGCGCCTTGATGAATCCGGTTTGCGGGTCGATGCTGATCAGCGCGCCGTCGCTGAGGCGGCGGAATTTGTTCTTTTTCACCTGCTCGGTGACGGTCTCCTCCGCCACCTTCTGCATGCGCGGGTCCAGGCTGGTGTAGATGTCCACGCCGTAGTGGTAGATCAGGTCGTTCGCTTCCTGCCCGAAGATGCGCTTCATCTCGCCCAGCGGCTGACCTTTGTCATCCACACCCATCGAGATGATGCGGCGCACGAAATACGGCGCATGGTAGTTAGCCAACAACTCAAGGGGCTTCTCCGGGATCACCTTGACGGGCTCGTTGACCGCCTTGCGGAACTCCTTCGGACTGATCAGGTCATTTTTCAGCATGATGGTGAGCACCAGGTTGCACCGGGTGCGCGCCTTGTCCGGATGCCTGTAGGGACTGTAGCCGCGCGGGTTTTTCGGCAGCCCGGCCAGCAGCGCGGCTTCGGCCAGCGTCAGGTCCTCCACGTTCTTGCCGAAATAATTCCGCGCGGCCATCTGCGCGCCCCACGACTGCAAGCCGTAGCGATTGGCGCCGTATAGCACCTGGTTCAGGTAGGTCTCCAGAATCTCGTCCTTCGAGTAGCGCCGCTCCAGCTCCATCGCCAGGATGATCTCCCGCAGCTTGCGCGAGATGCGCCGCTCGCGGCTTAAAAACAGGTTGCGCGCGAGTTGCTGGGTGATGGTGCTCGCGCCCTCTTTGGTGTCGCCGGATGTGACATTCTTCACCAGGGCGCGCAGAATGCCGCGCAGGTCGATGCCCGGGTGATGGTAGAAGCGCACGTCCTCGATGGCGATAGTGGCATCCACCATGTGGCCCATGCGGCTCAGCGGTACCACTTCGCGATTCTGGTCGGGCAGGTACACGCGCGCCAGCAGCGTGCCGTCGCTGGCCAGGATGCGGGTAGGCGTGGTCGGGCGGATATTGGACAGCGCCTCATCCCTGGGCAGCGCCTTGGCCACCGAGGCGAACAGGCCTCCGATCAGGCCGACCACCAGCGCGGCCCCCAGGAAAATGAGAATCGCCACCGCCCGGCAAAAGCGGAACCACCATTGACGGCGATAATTTGCTTTCCTGCTGATTGAATGCTTGCTCATGTGCTTCCCTCGAACGGACACATCCTGTCGCGCCCGCCTGCACTATCCTACCCCATTTTCTCAGTTTTTGCACGCGGGACAGAGCGAGCGCGTCGTGAGGAGAACACACGATCCACGGGGTTGGAAGGTTAGAAGAATGGGGGTGAGGGAGCGGACTTTGGGACAGGCTCTATATAATGAGGAAGCCTCAGCTCGTAGTAGCGCCGTCAGGCGCGTGTCCGTTCTCTAATCTAAAGCCCGTTAACAAATCAAAAGTTAAGTTGTCTCTTTAATCGGTAACGGGCTTTAAATTCGGGAACGGGCACGCGCCTCACGGCGCTACTACGAACTCGAGCTCCTGTTGTAACATCAGGGGCTGTAAAGCGTTATATCCGATCCACTTGCGCTCGCAATACCCATACGCTGTTGGCGTCGTCCATCTCGTCCGGGATGGCGGCCCAACTGTTGGGGACGCGGTCATACATGTAGAGCAGCGTGCGCTCGTTCAGGGCGACGATCTCCGTGTAGGCGGTGGTGGTGTTCGGCGTGATCGGCTCGCCGGGACGGCAGGCGTTGTGGTGGGCCAGGATATCGACGGCTTGCCACCGCAGCGCGTCGCCGGCCTGATCCAGCCACAGGTACAGGCCCGCGCGCCCGCCGGAGAGAGCCAGCATGCCGCCGCCCAGCATGGCCAGGCTCGGCTGTACGGAGAAGGGGCCGTCCATCTGCACCGGCGCCGTCCAGGTCTGTCCTTCATCGCTGCTCCAGCACTGCGCGTATGGCTCGTTGGAGCCCAGCCGGAAGACGCAGAGGATGCGTTCGTCCGCCTGGCGGATCAACGCCGCTTCGCTGGGGCCGTCGCCGCCGGGGAAGGGGCAGGTCTCGTCGGCGATAACCGCGCGGATGCGCCAGTTGACGGCGTCCCGCGAGTCCGCGCAGACCAGCCCGAGGCGGCCGGCGCCCGCGAAATACCCGTAGAGGGTCATCAGGTAGCTGCCGTCGCGCAGGATCACCGGCTGCCCGTTGAAGACGAAACCGCTGGTACCCAGCTCCGGCGCGTAGGAGCGGTCAGGGCGCGGCCAGCCGGTCACCGTCACGCCGGTGGTGACATATTCCAGTTTACCGCTGCCCGCCAACAGCAGGTTATATGGCGAGCGCATTCCCTCCGGGCAGGGCCGCAGGTAATAGGGCAGCAGCAGCAGGTCGCCGTTGGGCAGCACCGCGCCGTCAAACCCGCCGTCCACCGTGATGACCGGCTCCGTCCACGTCAGCCCCCCGTCCTTCGAGCGGGAGATGAGCACGGCGGAGGAGGTGACGTGCATGTCCGCGTAGCAGGAGATCATCGCCGCCAGCTCGTTCTCACCGTAACGGAACAGCGACGGAAACCAGCAATACCCACGCGACCGGTGCACCAGCACCGGCGCGGAAAGCGTCACCTTGAGTCCGTCCAGCGCCACCGTGGCGGCGTCCCGCCAGCTCGCCTGTATTGTCGTCATGGAATGTGCCCCTCGATAAAAATTACCTGTTTCCCGATCATAGCGCCCGTTTCGGTGGTTGAGTAGACAGGGAAGGCTCCCCTGCCTACTCAACCACCGAACCTTAAACCAGAAACCACAAACCCGAAACTAGAAACCACAAACCAGAAACTCCCCTATGCATCCTTCTGCGGGT
>Ga0315284_10008866_pt1 | contig 14363 bp, 14 predicted proteins | sample YL17G09_16_MG_FD_203696 | JGI IMG/M metagenome (GOLD analysis project Ga0315284, IMG submission 203696) | Sediment microbial communities from Yellowstone Lake, YNP, Wyoming, USA - YL17G09_16 | ecosystem: Environmental > Aquatic > Freshwater > Lake > Sediment | place: USA: Wyoming | collected... | reverse complement strand
CCCGGGGTCAGTTCCTCTTCGGGGATGAAGCGGATGAGCTGGACGTCCGGCTGGCCGCAACTGTCCAACGCCGCCGTCGCACCGGTTACTGCCGAGATTTTGATGAAGTCACGACGCTGCATAAGAACAGTGACCAGTGATAAGTGACGAGTGACTAGCAAAAACCGGAACTCGAAACTGAAAAATCCAAATTCGGAAACTCGCCATCGTCAATCCCTAGTCCCTAGCCCCTAACACCTAGCCCCCAGTCCCTAGTAGTGGCACGTCACGCAATCAATCGAAGCTTTCCTGGCGCGATGGCAATCCAGGCAATAGCCCATCGTCAGGTTAACGGTGCGGACGGCCACGGTTTGCTGCGTCATGTCGCCGTGGCATGATTTGCATTCCACGCCCGCGCGAATATGCGGGGCGTGATTGAACTTGACGTGCGCCGAAGGGCTGTAGTCATAAACCCGCTGCCACGGGATCTCTTCGCCGCGCGCCAGATATGCAGCCACTTTCCTGATTTCCGGTTTCTCCGTCGCAATGGCCTGGTGGCACGTCATGCAGAGTTGCACACCCGGGATGCTCGCCACCGGACCTTGCTCGACGCTCGTGTGGCAATCCGTACATTGCATACTGTTTGCGAGATGAACTTTGTGCGTGTAGGCGATGGGCTGAACGGGCTCAGACCGGCGGTTGAAGAAATCCCGGATAGCGTCTCGGACGCTCCGGTGGGCCGGAGTGAAGATGGGAGAAACTTGTTGCGCCGATTGGGCCGCAGATCTCTGAGCATCGACTTGCGGGAAGGCGACGGTGAGAAGGCATATTGCGCCGCAGGAGCCAACGGCAATCACCGGCCAAATTCTGCGCAGTCTCATGAGTCCCGAATGTTTTTCGCCCAAATTCAAAGCCCAAATTTGAAGCAACCTATGGTACACGTCGCCTCAGGGCGTGTAAATATGATGAGACGAACGCGAAGCGGATTCGTAATCGCGCGGTCACATTCCGGTCAATTACTTGTCCCCCTCCGACATTCAAGGACATACTTTGCGAAATGAACCCGCGGTTTGGTAGAATATCCCGTCATTGATCTCCTCGACGTCCGGAAACCATGGGAACAGTCTTGCCGTCCGACCCTCCTGAAGCACGGCCTCAATTGCAGACGCGGCGGGCCGAGAAGCGCGATGCTGCCGAAATCGCCCGCATCTATCACCAGGCTACCCAGGACGGACTCGCCACGTTTGAGAATTTCCTCGTCACATCAGAAGAACGCCAGCGATGGGTGGAGGAGCATTCCGACAAATACCCGCTGCTGGTGGCGGAGTGGAGTGGAAGGATTCTGGGTTGGGCTTCGCTGAGCCCCTACCATATCCGGCCGCGCGTCGAAGGCGTTGTAGAGATGCTGATCTACATCGACCGCGACTATCGGCGGCACGGGGTAGGCCGTGAACTGATGCGCGCCCTGCAGGCCGCCGCGCGGTCCTGCGGGCACCGCAAGATCATCGGGCGGTTCGTCGCGCATAACGACGCCGGACGCACGCTCTGTCGCATGACCGGCTGGCGCGAAGTGGGCGTCCACCAGAAACATACCTGCATCGACGGCCGCTGGCAGGATTTGGTCGTGGTCGAGTTCCTGATCCCCGAAAACCTGAAATAGCGCGCGTCTCGCAGAGCGGCACGTGTCGCATCGCCGGCGCTACACAATACTCGCCTCCAGCGACACAACGGGCGGCAGATGGGCGGGGAGCGCTTCCCAGGAATCGCCGGTGTTGCGAGAGATGAAGATCTCTCCGCTTCCCGTTCCCACGTAAAGGTTTGCCGCGTCACTATCGGGTGAGGCTTCGCTTGCGGTGGCGTGGCGGAAGACGTGGAAGTATGCGTTCTTCTGCGGCAATCCGCGCGTGAGCTTCTGCCAGGAGCGCCCGCCATTGCGCGAACGCCATATGGCAAACGCCGCGTCGGGAACATAGCGCGCTTCCGCGCCGATTTCCGGAATCACATAGATTGTGCCTGTTTCGTGCGGATGCCGGATGATTGGGAACCCAAAGCGTGAGGGCAGACCTTTTGAGATGTCTTTCCACGTGGCGCCCGCGTCATCGCTGCGATACTGTCCGCAGTGGTTCTGTTGGTAGAGGATTCTGGCGTCGTTCGAATCCATGGTCATGCGATGCACGCACTGTCCGACTTCCGGGAACTTGTCAGGCTGAAAATCCGCCCGCACGCCCTTGTTCAAGGGCTGCCAGGTCTGGCCATCATCGTCCGAACGGAAACATCCGGCGACCGAGATGGCGACGAAGATCCGCTGCGGATTCGTGGGGTCCGGAAGAATCGTGTGGACCATCAGGCCCCCCGCGCCCGGAAACCACTTGGCGCGTGTGGGATGCTCCGTGAGCGAGCGGACCTCCGTCCAGTTCTTGCCGCCATCGTCGCTGCGGAACAGTGCTCCGGGATCAACACCGCACCAGATCGTGTTGGGCCGCGACTCGCGGTCCGGGCAGATGTTCCAGATGCGATTCAGTTTCATTCCGCGATCTTCGGCAAATCCCAGGCCGGTGCTCGACTTGTGCCATTTCTTTCCGCCATTGGTGCTGATCTGAAGATCGTTTCCCCACCACGCGTTGTTGGCGGCTGCAAAGATGTGTCCGTTCCGCGGATCGCGGACCATATGATTGACTTCCCAACTCGTGAAAAACGGCCCCTCGATTCTCCAATTCTTACGCCGCAGATCGCTGCGAAATATGAATCCCCCTTTTCGCGTCCCGACGAGGAGTTGAACTTCCTTCGGGCGCGTCATTCGCTTGCGTGCTGGCAGGATGGTCCTCCTTATGGCGCAGACCGACGTCGATGATTTGGTCCCCCCTGAGATAATGTTGTTAGTACCAGATGTTCGCTGCCAAGCCAACTGCCAATTCGAGATGAACCTCGAAAGACATTCGTGGGATTAGCTCAGGTATCTTTGGCGAGCCGACCTTGGAGTCGGGTCCACGCGAAGTAGATCGGCAATCCCAGGAGGACCAATCCCAAGCCAATAAAAGATTCGCGCGGACTGCGCACCAATGTGTTGCCCACTATAGCTAAGGCCGCGACTGAGAAGGCAATGGGAAGGAAGGGATATCCCCAGACCCGGTAGGGGCGCGCGACTTGGGGCAGGCGGCGGCGGAGAACGACCACGGCCAGCACTGCCCCCGCGTAGAAAACCCAGGCAGTGAAGATGACGTAGGTGAAGAGCTGCTCGTAAGTACCGCTGGCGGCTAGGGCGGCGGCCCAGATGCCTTGAATCAAAAGTGCAAGCGCCGGTGTCTCAAACCGTTTGTGAACACGGCCCACGGCCGAGAAAAACACGCCGTCGCGGGCCATGGCGTACAAGACGCGGGCGCCTCCTAGCACATTGCCGTTCAGTGCGCCGAAAATCGAGCAGAGGATCAAGCCTGAAACCAGCGTCTGGCCGCGCGGCCCCGCCAATACCTCCATGGCCTTCGCCGCCACGCGCTGGTGTTCCGCCAAGGCCGGCATGGAAAGGACGTGCAGGTAGGCAAGGTTCGCGCTGAGGTACACGGCGATGACGAGTGTCGTCCCGAGGAGGTAGCTTCGCGGCAGGACGCGCCCGGGGTCCTTCACCTCACCTGCAGCGTAGGAGAGCATGTGCCAGCCGTGATACGCCCACAGCACGCCGATGAGCGCCACTCCGAAAGAGCCCGCGGTCGTCTGCGGCGTAGGGAGCGGAAACGATGATTGCAGCGGCGTGACCTCTGGGGACAACAGTGCGTAACCCACAATCATCGCCAGTCCCGAAAGCTTGGCAAACATGAAGAACGTCTGCACGGCGGCGGCCTTGCGCACACCTAGGATGTTGACCAGCGTGAGCAGCGCAATGACGGCCGAGGAGATCAGCTTTTGCTGGAAGCTGGTGAAGGGAAAAAAGCTCGCGCTGTATATACTGAAGGCCACCGCCAGCGTGGCGATGCCGCCGGATTCGACCACCATCAGCATGGCCCAGCCGTAGAGGAAGGCGACCAGCTTTCCGTATGCCTGGCGGAGATAGACGTATACCCCGCCGGCTTCCGGGGCGGCCGCTCCCAGTTCGGCAAAGGAAAGCGCGCCCGCCAACGACAGAACTCCTCCCACAATCCAGACCAGATACAGGCTGCCCGCCGAGCCGACGTGAAGTGCCACGTTGTGAGGCACCAGGAATATTCCTGACCCGATGATGGTGCCCACCACAATCGCCGTCGAGGCCAGCGAGCCGATGGCGCGGGGAAGGGCGCTCGGGCTTCGGGATTCGGGTTCCGGGATTCGGAGGGAAGCGTCGGGCGACTGTGAAGCATTCCACACGGGTTGTTTTTGCTCGGAGATCATCCACAGAATACGCAACTGGAAACTGGAAATTCGAAATTGGAGACTCGAAAATCCAAAATCCAAAATCGAAGTTGCGAATTCCTAGATCTTCGCCCCCGCCTTTTTCCGGCACTCAGGAGTGGAAGCATCTTCGGCAGGATAGTGGACGCCATTGAATTCGCGCAGCACCAGCCTGCCCCTGTCACCGGCGCGGGGATCGAACTCGTACCATGTCACGGAACAGTTGCACACGTCCTGTTCGGGGTCGCGATCGATAGCGAGCAGCTCCAGCTCGGTCAGCCGTTCGAGCAGGCGGCGGAAGGCCAGCACGATGACGGAATGGCACACCACCAAAACCGATTGCCGCGCGCACTCGCGCACCATCGTCCCGATAAAGCTGTGGACCCGCAGCGCCACATCCGGGTAACTCTCCCCTCCTGGCGGGCGGTAGTAATACTTGCCGTCGCGTTCCCGGCGATGCTCCTCGTCCGGGTATTTCTCGTGGATTCCTTTTTTCGTCAGGCCGTCGAGGATGCCGAATTCCTTCTCCCGAATTCGCTCTTCGATGATGAGTTCCACAGGCTGCTTGGAATGCTTTATCATCAACTGCGCGGTTTGAACCGTACGAAGATAGGGGGAGACGAAGGCGCGGTCAAAGCGGAATGTCTGGCTCAGGAATTTCCCGGTTACGTCCGCCTGCCGAACTCCGCAGGCCGTCAGCGCGACATCCATGTCCCGAACGCCTCCGCCGTATTCGAGTTTGCCCGCCGCCTGCGCTGCCTGCTTGCCGACGTTGCGCTGGGATTCGCCGTGCCGGACGATGAGCAGATGATTCATCCACTTCTGTTCTGCAGAGGCCATGAAGACGGTCTCCTTGTCACACCGGAAAAATCCTGGAATTTCTTTACGCGCCCCGGGTGCGCCATTATACTGGGGGCCGCTTCGAGTGCACAGAAGAGTTTTGACGGGCTGGAAGGCGCCGCCCTATTGGAGCAAAAAGCAATGAACCCCGCGCAAAACTTGTCGGACCGGTTTCACGGTCAGGTTGCGCTCGTGGTTGGAGGCGCACAAGGCATCGGCAAGGCGATCGCCGCCCGCCTGGCGCGCGAAGGCGCGAACCTCATCATCGGCGACATCGATCGGACAATGATGGCGCGGACGGCGCGCGAGATTGGCGAAAGTGGTGGAAGCGTCCGCACGGTCTATTGCGACGTGGGCAAGCGCCGATTAGTGAACGATATGGTCCGTCGAATCATCCGGTGGTACGGCCGGATTGATGTGATGGTGTACGTTGCCGGCGTTGTCCGTGGCCTCCCGTTCGCAAAGACTGAGGAGAGGGATTGGGACTACGTGTTGGATGTCAACCTGAAGGGGGCGTTTCTGGTGGCGCGCGCGGTGGTGCCGCACATGATCGAGCGCCGGCACGGCAAACTGGTGTTCATGTCTTCGACAAACAGTTGGGATGCGGAAGCGGAACTCGCGGCCTACAACGCTTCCAAGGCCGGCATCTTCCTTTTGGCCAAGACGCTGGCGCGCGAACTCGGCCACTACGGCATAAATTCCAACGCCGTTGGCCCCGGGCTGATTCGCACGCGGCTTTCCGAGCCCTTTATCCAGGACCCGAAATTCATCAAGAAATACGAGCACCTGATTCCCGTGGGACGGATCGGAACGCCCGAAGATGTGGCCGGCCCGGCAACGTTCCTAGCATCGCGGGATGCGGACTACATCAATGGTGTTCTACTGTTTGTGGACGGCGGCCAACTGGCCTGACGGCGATTCTAAATGGATGCCCGGCAGGAAGTCTTGGCAGCTTCATGGAGGAGGATAATCCGTGCTGGCGTACAGGAATTCCGAGGAACTTTTCGAGTGGTGCAAGATCCCTGCCGGGGAGCTGGCCGATCATCCCCGGGCCAAGGTGAAAATCAAGATTGTTCCTACGCCGAAGGATGTTTACAGGGTGTTCGCCGATACTCTGATCGAAGAAGTGAAACGCAATAATGAGGCAGGGCGCCCGACGCGGTGGATTCTCCCTTGCGGCCCGCGGGGGGAGTATCCGCTGTTCATTGAGCAGGTGAATCGGGACCGGATCAGCCTGAAGAGCGTCAACGTTTTCCATATGGACGACCACCTGGATTGGCAGGGCCGCCACCTGCCGCTCGGCCATCCCTTCAGTCTGAAGGGTTGGATGCTGAAGCACTTCTACGCTCCGATTGATGCTTCACTGAATGTTCCGGAGGGGCAGCGGTATTTCCCTCACGTGTCGAGGATTGACGAGATGGCGGAAAAGATCGAGGCAGTGGGAGGCGTGGACACGGCTTACGGAGGCATCGGCTATCGCGGGCACGTCGCTTACAACGAGCCGCCGCGCTCGCCGTGGTATCGCGTCAGTGTTGACCAGTTTCGCAATTCGACAACGCGTATTCTTCATCTGAACGAAGACACGCTCATCGCCCTGAGCCACCGGGCGGCCGGCGGTTGCTCCGACATCGTTGCCCCGATGGCCATCACGCTGGGGATGAAGGAACTGCTCGGGGCGCGACGCATCCGGCTCTACAGCGAAACGGGAGCGTGGAAGCAGACGGTCATTCGCATTCTGCTTTTTGGCCATGTCAGTCCCGAAGTTCCGGTGACTTATTGCCAGGAGCATCCCGACTGCGAGGTCACCGTCGACGCGGCCACGGCGGCGTGTCCGCCGCTCGGAATCTAGCTGGGCATTGAGGCGCCGGTATGGAGAAAAATGGTGTGGTGGTCGTCGGCAGTCACGTGCAGGGGCTGTTCATGCGTGTCGAGCGGTTTCCCACGGCGGACGAAACAGTGCTCGGCTGGGACTACCGCGAGGCCCTGGATGGCGGCAAAGGATCGCACCAGGCTATCGCCTGCGGACGTCTGGGGCTCAAAACGTCGTTTGTGGGCAGGGTGGGGAAGGATCGGCTCGGTGACCGGGGCGTGGAATGGATGGCGGAAGCGGGAGTGGACCTTACCTTCCTGGGACGCAGCGAAACGGTGGCGACCGGCTGCGGATTTGTGATGATTAACCGCGAGGGCGTCCCGGCCATCACCACGGCAATGGGAGCGAACGAAGAGTTATCTCCCGCCGATGTGGACCGTGCCGAGCCCGTCCTGGCGCGCGCGCGCGTGGTTTTGGTGACGTTTGAAATCCCCGTGGCGACGGCACTCTATGCCATCCGATGTGGCAGGGAACTTGGAGCATTGACGATTCTTACCCCCGGCCCGGCCGAGCCGTTGGCCAGGGACGCCCTCGAGGGACTTGACCTGCTGGTCCCCAACCGGACGGAAGCTGGAGTCCTCATGGGCCGCCCGCCCGCTGAGCGGCTTGCCGCCGGGGAGCTGGCTCGGCTCTTGCAAGATTACTTCTGTGTTCCCAAAGTGGTCATCACGCTGGGCGGCGAAGGCGCCCTCATTGCAGATGGGGCTGACCAGGCATTGGTGCCTGCCCTTAAGGTCCAGGTGGTAGACACGCCGGGGGCTGGCGACGCATTTACAGCGGGTCTTACCTTCGGACTCATGGCTGGGGCGCCGCTGGCTGAAGCGGCGCGGTTCGGCTGCCTGACGGCTGCCCGGGCCATCACGATTCGAGAGAGCGTTCCCGGTTTCGGAACCTTGGTGGAAGTTTTGGAATTCGCGGCTGCGCACGGGTTCGAAGTGCCGCCGCGCGTGCTGCAAGCCCGGGGTACCGCGAGCTGAAATCGTTCAGGGAGGTGAAGGGTCATGGCCGTTGTCATGCGGTTTGTGCAGCGTTTCAGAGCCGACAAGTGGAAAGAATTCATGGAGCTGGAAAAGGAGTTTGCCCGCCTCGAACAGGAGGGTATTCTCACCCCCGGCCAGAGGATGGCGCCCATCGCCGCGCGCGAGCCGGGCAATACGCTGATCTGGGAGTCCACGTTCAAAAACCTCGCCGCCGCCGGCCAGGCGCTCAAGGCGCTCGAGCAGGGCGAGGCGCACCAGAAGCTCTTTGAGAAACAGGTGCCCTATTTTGAGGATGCCTGGGTGGAGTTTTACGAGGTTCTGGATTTCTAGTTCTCGTCGACGACGGTTCTACAGGAGGCAACATGCGCAAGGTGATTCTTACTTCGGCCGCCCCCACACCGAGGGGGATATACTCGCAGGCGATTGTCGCGGGAGGTTTTGTTTTTGTTGCAGGCCAGGCGGCGATTGACCCGAAGACCAACGAACTTCAGTTGGGTGATATCCGCTCGGAAGCCCGGCGCACGCTTTCCAACATCCAGGCAATCCTGAAGGCGGCGGGAAGTTCCATGCGTGACGTGGTGCGAGTGGGAGTCTTCCTCGCCGACATGAAGGACTTTGGCGCCATGAATGAGGTGTACCGCGAGTTTTTCCCCGAAGACCCGCCGGCGCGAACGACGGTCGGCGTGCAGTTGCCGAAGATCAAAATCGAGATCGATTGCGTCGCCCGAGTGCGCAAGGCGCGCAAGCGGCGAAGTAAGTAATGATGCGCGGGCGAACGCCCGCGCCGGAGAGGCAGCTATGAATTACCGGGAGCTTTCGACTCCTGCATTGGCGATCGACTTGGATGTTGTTGACCGCAATCTCGACCGCATGGCGAAGCTGTGCCGGGAGCAGGGAGTGGGTTTGCGTCCACACGCTAAGACCCACAAGACCCCCGAAGTCGCCAAAATGCAGGTCGATCGCGGCGCGGTGGGTCTGACGGTCGCCAAGGTGGGCGAAGCGGAGGTGATGGCGGGAGCGGGATTGGACGATATCCTCGTCGCTTTCCCGATCTTCGGCGCCGAAAAGCTTCGGCGCCTCGCCCAGCTCGCCAAGACGCGACGCCTGCTCCTCTCTCTCGACAACGAAGCCACGGCGCAGGAACTCTCTCGTGCCGCAGCGGCGCAGGAAGCAACCATCGGTGTGCTGATCGAGTTCGATGCGGGCTTTCATCGCTGTGGACTCGCGCCTGGACCAGCTTGTGTGGAGTTGGCCCGAAAGATCGTGAAGCTTCCCGGGCTGGCGTTCCGCGGGTTGATGACTTACTTCGGCCATGTCTGGGGCACGGTCGAGGAGCGCCGGAACGAGGCGAAGCGAACGGCCGAACAGGTCGCGAAGGCCTTGGCCGCCTTTCAAGACGAACGCATGAGCGTTGAAATCGTTTCTGGCGGCTCAACCCCCTCGTCGGAGTTTGCTCACCTGGTTCCAGGGCTCACCGAAATCCGGCCGGGCACGTACGTTTACAATGATATGAACACTTGCTATCAAGGTGCCTGCCGCCTTGAGGATTGCGCGGTGCGCGTGGTGACGACCGTGGTCTCGACCGCGGTGCCGGGCAAGGCCATCATCGACGCGGGATCGAAAACCTTCTCCTCAGATCTGCTCGGCTCGGGGCCCAAATCGGGATACGGCTACGTGGTCGAAGCCCCTGACGCACCAATCATCAAACTCAACGAAGAGCATGGGCACCTGGACATCACTAAATCCACGCATCAATTTCGCATCGGAGAAGTGTTGACAGTCATTCCGAATCACGTCTGCACCTGCGTGAACATGCACGATGAGGTTTCCGTGGTGCGCAACGGCCAGGTCAAGGGCGCGTGGCGCGTCGCCGCGCGCGGCAAGGTTCGGTAGGGCGTCCCGGCGGTGGGCTCCTTGAAGAATGTGAACCCGCATGATTTGCTTCCAGCACAAGCCTGGTGACACGCAAGCGCTGGTGCAGTTCTTCCGCCGCGAGTCTGCCGGTCTCCGGTCGCTCACCAGGGTTGTCATCACACCCCAGAAAACCGAAGTGCACGACATCAACTGCGACTTCCTGGAATTCGGCGAACTGACGTTTGGTGACCCGGCGCTCGAAGCGCTGCTCGAAGAGCTTGGAGTCGTCTACGACGCAGAGGTCTTGAAGAAATGCGGTGCGGAAGGGCGCAGTGTCGAATACCCTATTTCTGCGCGCTTTCCCTGGGGTTGGGAGCGGGTCAGCGGATGAGTGGCGAGGTTGTCGGGTCGAAGGCACCGTCCTCCGACCGTGCTACACTAGCTCCAAGGAGGGATGGGTGAGTGGTTGAAACCGGCGGTCTTGAAAACCGTTAGCCTCGAAAGGGGCTCGGGGGTTCGAATCCCTCTCCCTCCGCCATTTTTCATAATCAATCTTCCTCATCACAATTCCCGACCTCTGCCGCACTGGCTTGACTTTGGCCGGTGTGGCGCATAGCATCCGGCCATCCGACCTTTTGCCGACCGACATCCTGGGGTCGTCGATTTACAACCCGTGCGACGGGAGCTTCACATTCAAGCCCGGCCCGATCTTCACCAACATGCATTTCGACCCGATCAAAGGCTTGCGGCGCGTCGATTGGAGACTAGATCGCGCCGTCCGTCGCGTCGCGCGTTGCGCTGGCGGCGACGCCCTGCTGGCACGAGTTTAGGTTCGGTTTTCCTCGCTGAATCTCCAACGTATTTATTATCAGCGACATCCTAGGTTCGCTTTGTCCCAAAAATTGTAACGCGCTGATTCTAAGGGCGATGCTAGCTTCGTTTTTTTCCCTATATAAGGGCCGCGATCCCAGGGCGCGAACTCGCTCGTCCCTCCAGGGGTAGGGAGCGCGCAGTCCGCCCGCCGTTGGACGCCGCACTGAATGCAATCCGTCATTGCCCCTCTCCTTTGAAAGCGACCGGTGGCCCCACCGGCCGCTCGCGCCCAACTCCAAGGCGGTAGACTAGCACACTTGACTACAAAAGTCAAGAGGGAATTGTACTCTGATGTTGCGTCTCAAGAAAATCGCTCTATTTGCTTGTCACCCCCGCGGCCACAGGTCCGCCCACTGGCGGAGAGCGGGGGCCAGAGGGTCGGCACCTGGATTCCCGCTTACGCGGGAATGACCACGCGACTGGCGGGGACGCTGCGTTTGGCGGGTGGCGCCGACATACGACACTTTGCATGGCGGCGGAGAAGCGGTGGACGGGTGCATCAGGACGAAAGGCAGCGGCTACGCGGGGCGCTCGACCCGTTCCGCAGACATCAAACCACCCGTCAGCTGACGGGTCTGCGCCGCCCGACCCGCGCAGGCTTCCTGATCCCCAGCGGCGACGATCCCACCAAGGAGCGGCGCATCTCCTCAGCGGGGCGCGCCGCCACACCGGCGCATCGCCCAACTCTTCCTTCTTGCCTTATTTGGGTGATTCACTATATTTTTGCAGAGGTCTGTTTTGGTCCGGGTATGGGGCCGGTGGGCGGAAAACCCCAGCCCAGCCTTTGATCATCAGACCGAATGGCCCCAGGTTTCGCAGGCCGGAAGCTCGGTAGCAGTTGGGGAGCGGTCCGAGTCGCTGATTGCCGGCGCCTGGTCGCCCCGGAAAAAGTTCACAGGGAGAAATGATGCTCAGACGGATGATGGCAGCGGGCCTGATCGTGGGGTTGGCTGTTGCGATCTTATCAAGCTGTGGTGGCAGCAACAATGTAACGATCAAGCCGATCGAGCACGGCGCGCTGTTTACGTTCATCGGTGACGCGCCGGTTTCTGACGTTCTCTCGTTCCGCGCCACGATCTCGAGCATGAGACTTAAGGTCGCGGGCAGCACCAATGTTGTCGACGTCTTTCCTACCACCGCCCAACCCTTGAGTCAGAAAAAGGTGGATTTCTGTGCTCTTCGCGACTTTGCCACCATTCTGGACCTATCGAGCGTGCCGGAACAGACATACGATCAGGTCACCATCGGTCTGTCGGTGGGTCAAATCGTGCTTTACGACCCTGCGAACACGCCGCCTATCGAAAAACTTCCGGTGAAACTCTCAACCGCGACACCCGCGATCGCCATTCAGCCCCCGTTGACGGTTACCAAAAACAAGGTCAATGCCCTGCGGCTCGATTTCGACATTCTGCGCTCGATCCGGCTCGACCCCACGGGCCAAGTGACGGGGAATGTGATCCCCACGTTCAAAGCCACTCCGGTCATTGCCACCGACACTGAAGGATTTGGGGAGTTTGACGACTTGGTAGGTTTTGTACGCACCGTGCAACCCTATTCCGCCGGGCAGAATTTCACGGGCGCCCTTAGCCTCCAGCTCCTTGCGGGAAGCGGCCCGGCCGTATCGATCAACTTCACTTCCGCGACAAAACTCTTTGGCGTGGCGGCACTGAACCTCCTGGAGACGGGTCGCGTGGCGGAGGTCGGCGCCACCATGGACAGCAATGGCAACCTCGTCGCGGACACCGTGGAGGTCGAGGATCGTGCTGTCGTGGAAGAAAAGAAACTTGCCTTTCTGGGTTTGGTAACCTCGGTGACCAAGGATGAAAACGGCAACGCCACGCAATTCGATCTCTACGTGCGGGAAGAGGAGCCGGATGTGTCCACTGCCGTCCCTCTCGACTCCGTCGTGGTGGTGAATGTCCTGCCGACGACAACTTTGCAGTATTCCTCGCGGCCTACCAACTTCGACCCCGCTCTTCCATTTGACGCCAAGGTCATCGCCGTCGGCCAGGAATTGATTGTCAACGGCGTTTACACCGTGGTGACCGACCAGCCGACCACCGTGGACGCCAGCATGATCTTCCTGAAGCTCCAGACTCTGCAGGGGACGCTGGGCTCGCTCGTCCAGATCGGCCCGGATGGTCGCAGTGGCGCTTTCTGGCTTGCGGCTCAAGCCTCGCTCCTGCAAGGCTCTCCCGTCCTGGTTCTCACCAGTACGAATACGGTGTATGTAAACGTGTTTGGACTGGCGGAGGTCACCCCACAAGCCACTCTCTTGGTGAGAGGATTGCCTTTCTACCAGACTGAGGCCGCGACAATCAACGACGTCGTTGTTCCCGCCGGAACACTCATCGTCAAGGCCCGGCAAATCCATCAGCTCGATTAAATCCGGCGCTCAAAGGGCTGGGAGTCGGCGAGGCGTCGCCGGCTTCGGCGTTCGCTTCGGCAGGTGTGTAAACCTCAAGTCCTGCCGCCGCTTCATTTTCGTGATGAGGATAATCTGACCCGCATGATAGGCGAAATGTTCGGTGACGTGATAGACAGCCTGGAGGCCCGTGGGATGGAAGCCTTGAATCGAATGCTGAATCGCAAGGTCCTGTTCCGTCAACTTGGCCAGGACGCCGCAGGCCTCGTCCATCGTTTCGCGCAGTTGTTTGAGGAGCCGGCGGCGGGGAAGGGGACCCTTCGCAGCGAATTCCTTGTCGCGTTCGCGGCGGTCGGGCGCACCGCCCAGCCCGGCAATAGTCCACTGCCGGACGTTTCCTTCCAGGTGCAGCACCAAATTGCCCACGCTATTCGAGGTGGGGTGCGGCCGCCACCAGATCTCCTTCTCCGAAAGCAGCGCAAGGCAGCGCGCGATGCGCGGCAGATAGACTTCCCGCAGCATGTGGCGGGCGTGATCGAGAAAAGGTTGGGTGAGAGCGTCCTTCATTTCGCCCGCCGGTGGGCGTTATTCGCCCGAGCCGATTAAACGACGAAATTCCGGGTCATCTTGCAGGCAGGCGAGGTCCGGGTCGCGGGACGCCCATTCCAGATTGACGTAGCCCGACTCCCAGGCTTTCTTGAGATGGTCGAGCGCCTCAACCTTTTTGCCCAGGATGGCGAAGGTGCAGGCGGCGTTGTAAAGAACATTGGGATCATCAGGGCGCAATGCCACAGCTCTCTTCAACTCCTGAATTGCTTCCCCATCATTTCCGAGCTCAGCGTGGTCACCCGCCAGCAGGATGCGCGCGCGGACGTCCTCCGGGACCAACTCAAGCTGGCGCTGCAAGATTCGAACTGCCATCAGGCGGACACGGATCGCGGCTTCTTTCTGCCCCAGTCGCTTCAAAGCGTTCAGGTAGGGTATGTAAACGTTATAGTCGTCGCCGCTGGCTTTGAGGGCAGGCTCGGCTATTTCTGCCGCCTCCTCAAGGCGATCCGCCTGGAACAGGGCTCGACCCAGAGCATAGTAGGCGTCTTCACAGTCCGGTTTGCGAAGGATTGCGCGGCGGGCGTAATTGATGGCCTCATCGTACTTCCCTTGAGAGTAGAGAATAATGGCGCGGCCGGCCAGACCTTCGGCGAGCTGGGGATCGATCTTGAGCGCTCGTTCACACGCCGCCAGA
>Ga0315284_10008865_pt1 | contig 14363 bp, 8 predicted proteins | sample YL17G09_16_MG_FD_203696 | JGI IMG/M metagenome (GOLD analysis project Ga0315284, IMG submission 203696) | Sediment microbial communities from Yellowstone Lake, YNP, Wyoming, USA - YL17G09_16 | ecosystem: Environmental > Aquatic > Freshwater > Lake > Sediment | place: USA: Wyoming | collected... | reverse complement strand
AATTGCCGTCATCGCGGCAGTGGGCACACGGGAGTATTACAAAAAACTGGGCTACCGGCTGGAAGGAACCTATATGGTTAATACCTTATAACCATCGTCGCGGGAATGTCCGTGGCAGGCGGCGCGGGATCGGGCGGTGGCGAAATAGGATCGGGATAAGTCGTGTGCGCTTTGACAGACCCTTTTCCCAAATCCACATCCTTGATAGTGGGCTTGGTTTTATGCGCAAGGATGTCATAAGTGAGTACCCAGACCGCCGTGGTAAAAATGCGGAACAGCCCAAGGAGATAAGAGGAAACCAAGAGCACCGCCAAACCGAGAATGCTGATCAGGATAAGCCCGATAGTAGCCCATAAGGTGGTGGCTACATATCCTCCCAGCAGGACGATAAGGCCGGGAATAATCAGGACAAGGATGACATTAAGGATGATCCGCGCGCTGATAAGGACCATGAGCACGAAGATAAGGAAGGTCTTCCTCAAATTCGAGAGCACAAGAACCGTGCTTTCCTTGATGGAATCCATCAGCTTCTTGTTATCCAGGACGATGAAGTATTCGGCATAGGTGAAAAGGAAGCTGATGATGAGCCCGACCATCACGACGAAAAGCAGGATGGGGAGGACGAAAAGGAAAATATTCACACCCCACCAACGGATAACAAACGATCCTTCCGTAAAAAGCGTGATGATACTGAAAGAACCGGTAAGCAGTCCCAATTCAAACATGGGGAAGAAGCGCCGGACACCGATTTCCACCGAACCTTCAATCGGCTCGTAATCCTTGATTTTCATGACCGCGTGGATGAGCGTGCCATGGAAAATAGGAGGAAGGATGATATACCCGACAAGGAAAAAGATAGAGATAATAATGAGCGTGATGGTAAGCCCGGGATGCGCGGCGATGACTCCCATGGCACCCATGGCTTTTTCCACCACACGGGCATCCGCCTGATCGGAAAAAAGTTCGGAAGTCTTGAACGCGTGGTACTGGTAAGCCAAATACAGGCTGCTAACCACCACACTAAAAAATGCGGGGATAGCCCCGTACCATATTAATTTTTTGAGATGTACCTGCGTAATCTGCCAGGCTTTGCGAACAATGTCGCGACTTCTCATATTTTCGTTTTATCGGCAGTAATTCTATCACTGATGCGGGCTCAGGGCAATTGTTCCCAAGGCACGCTCGAAAACCCCAGCGAGGTTTTCTCGCTAACATCCGCCGTCGCTCTTTTTGCTTACGCAAAAAACCTGCCCGCTCCGGCTCCTGATTACCTTGGGAACAACCACCCTGAGCCCTTATATAAGTGAGTGACGAGGTTCCGAGCGCGCATAAAATAAAATAAGGTTTTTCACTTCGGGTACTCTCCGAGGGGGCCCTGAAGTGAAAAACTTCCTTGCGCGGGAAAGAACATGAAAACCGAAGCGGTTTTCATGGCATTTATTAAAGGGCGTCATCCAATCACATAATACACGAAATAAATTTTGGTATCAGAGGTGTGGATGGACGCCCTAACGACATGCTACCCTATTGGGTAAGTCGTTGCTCTCCAGCGATAGCCCGAAGGCATCACCGGAGAACGGCCTCCCTACTTGTAGTCAGTGTTTTTATAGGCCGCTACTGAGTCGCGGTAATTTTATTTTTGTTTTTGGCCTCTACTACCCGAAGGGAGAGGCTGCTTTTGCCTATCCCGATGTAACATCGGGATGGTGTAAAAGTAGGGAGAAAGCAATGGGCTTAAGTTAACCGACTGTTTTCCGCCTGCTTTTAAATCTACTAATTATATCATTTATAAAAGGAAAAGTCAACGGACTGCTATTCACCAAAAAAATGATTTAAGCTAAAATGCTTTCGCCTCTCGCCACTAAATATGAAGGGAAAGCTATTCATCATCGTCGGCCCGTCGGGATCAGGAAAAAGCTCGGTGCTTTTGGAACTTAAAAAGCTTCATCCCGAATTTACCTACCCTCTATCGGCCACCACGCGCCCGATGCGGGAAGGCGAAAAGGATGGGGATATTTACCACTTTTACACCAAAGAAAGGTTCGAGGAAGGAATCAAAAATGGCGAGTTCTTGGAATATGCCGTCGTCCACCACGACAACTATTACGGCCTCATCAAAAGCCATATCATGGATGGGTTGGAGAATGGTGAAACGGTGGTGCGTGAGGTGGATATCCAGGGGTTTGACAGCATCCGCGCAAAAATTCCGAAAAAGAACCTGGTGACCATTTTCATCACCGTCCCCAATCCGCAGGAACTGATTGATAGGATCATCAGCCGCGCCGCCATCTCACAAGATGAGCTTGGAAAAAGGAAGGAAAGCATGAAGCGCGAATTCGCCCGCGCCCGGGATTGCGATTACCTGGTTGAAAACATCCAGGGCCAGCTTCCAAAAACTGTTCAAAAAGTGGAAGATATAATAAAATCCGAAACATCCAAGTAGACCCCTCCGCTCGGGAGTCGCCAAAGGCTCCGGCCCGCACTCGATGCGGGCCAACGGACTCTGAATCCGTCATAAATAAAGTCGTTTACATCGCTCGGGAGTCGCCAAGTGGTAAGGCAACGGACTCTGAATCCGTCATTCGAAGGTTCGATCCCTTCCTCCCGAGCGATGTAAACGACGACCAAGGAAGAAGGTTCGCCTGAGCAAAGGAGCGTAGCGACTATTGCGAAGCGCGACCTCGCAGTTCCGCGTATGCGGAACGAGAATGTAAGCGTTACCTTCCTCCCGAGCAGAGGGGTTTAATGGTTGATTTTTCGATGTAAAAATGTTATAATATTTAGATTAAATAAAACAATAATCAAAACCAACCTATGTTCCGCAATAAACTCTCCATTATTTCCTTAATCTGCCTTCCCCTCTTTTTCGCGGGAATCCTGCTTTTGAGCCAGCCGGCGCACGCGGCATTCCTTACTGTGAACAAGACCGCGGACACCAATGATGGCGTCTGCGACGCGGACTGCTCGCTTAGAGAAGCGATTGGGATAGCGAACGGAAATGGCGTTACGGATTCGATCGGCTTCAATATCGGCGGGGGCGGATTCCAGACAATATTTTTGACCAACTGCCTCTGGATCTCAGAAGACGGGACAACGGTGGATGGCACGACCCAGCTGCCCCTCGGCGGCGCGCCACGGATTATATTGGATGGTTCCGGTATCCCCGGGCCCGGATGCTCGCAGCTTGGCCTCGCTTCTAATAACAACATCATCAAAGGGCTGGCCTTCGTGGATAATAATGGTGCCGGAATCTATTCCTTTGCCATCCAGGCCCCCGCTTGCAACAACCAAGTAATAGGCAATTATTTCGGCCTGAATCCCCAAACAGGCTTAACAACGGGGGATCACGGCGGAGTTTATATAAGCAACACGGGCAACTGTGTGGGGAGTAAGAACCGCATTGGCGGCCCTCTGCCCTCGGACAGCAATCTTATAGCGGGGAGTGGGCTCGCGGGCATCCTCGTGCAGATTGGCCCTGTAGCTGGAGTTATCATCGAAAACAATTATATCGGAACGGACGCGAGCGGTTCATTGGGAATGGGGAATCTACTCGGCATTGGGCTCAACCAGAATGTTTCTAATATCGAGATCTTTAATAACGTCATTTCCGGCAACACGAATACCGCAATTTATATGACAAACACCGTGGATACCGTCACAATCCACGATAATAAGCTTGGAACAAATAAGGCCGGCGACACACTTATACCTAGTGGGGGCGGCAATGGCATTTCTGTAAACGGCCTTAGTGGCCCTATCAGCAATGTGACGATTAACAACAATGTGGTCAGCGGGTTTTGGCGGGGAATCGAGATTTTAGGTGACGGCACTCTGGCCAACAGCCCTTACAACATCGCCATCCATTCCAATAAAATCGGAACGAATGCTTCGGGCACGCCCGATGCGACGGATTTCGGCAATGGCGCGGAAGGCATCATCATCGACCAGGTTAATAATGTGGGCTGTGTCTTGTGCGCAACCCCTTCAATTCAGATCGGAACGGGGAATCCGGCGCAATATAACATACTCGCCAACAACAACACGGATGGCATTTTGAATAACAATTCCGCATTTGATCCTGGAGGCCTTGTGATCCAAAACAATTACATCGGCACAAACCAACTGGGCGACATCAACATGGGCAATGAACGTTCGGGCATTTTTATAGATGATTACCATGCCGCTTCCCTTGCGCCGAGCAATATGGCGATCAGCAATAACGTCATTTCGGGCAATGCGGGCGAAGGCATCTGGATCCTGGGAAACAATGCCGGACAACATCCGCGCAACATCACGATTGCCAGTAACAAAATCGGCACAAATGTGGCGGGAACAGCCGTCTTGAGCAACGCCGATAACGGAATCAAAATCCAGAATGTTGCTTTGACGGGCGGCGCAACCGATCCCATTGTGATCGGTGGCCCCCTTCTCACGGATGGAAATATCATTTCCGGCAACGGCAATGACGGTTTGGGAGCCGGAGTTTATATCGAGAACAGCCAATTCGATGCCAATGAAATGAGTATTCTGAGCAATTATATTGGCACCAACGCCGCAGGCACGGCGGCTTTAGCAAACACTTACGAAGGCGTATATATTTTCGGCAATACGAACAACATCTTATCGAGGGGAAATGTGGTTTCCGGCAACGGCAACAACAGCAACGGATATGGTTGGGGCATCTCCATTCGTGGCGATGGCGCATTGGGGAATCCGGATCCGCAGAATATCATGCTTATCCAAAATAAAATCGGCGCCAACGCGTTAGGCAATGCGGCGGTTCCCAATATTTCCACAGGCGTTGACATTCGTTACCTGGATATTACCGACGGAGTCTTCACCCCTATCTCAATAGGCGCCTCGTACGGACCCAATGGAATTTGGGATGGCCCTCCCCCTGGGGGCGACGATTTTTTTGGCGGCAACCTGATCTCGGGCAATACCGGCGAAGGAATCCGGATGGTGGATGTTGCCGGTGACCCGAGCGGAACAATAGGGGTATACCCCAGTGAAATCTTGGTTATGGGCAATAACATCGGTACACGCGGCGGCGGAACACTTCCTCTTGCCAACGGGGGTAACGGCATTGAAGTGGAAAATGAAAATGAGGATATTGGCGGTAGCGGTTTTGGGATCGGTGAAATCATGGGCAACACGATTGGCGCCAATTTGGGATCTGGCATTGTGATTAGCGCGGGGAAAAATTACCGCATCGAAAACAATGGCATCGGCACAGACAGAATGCTGCATACGGCCATTGTGGGCAATTCCCGTTTCGGCATCCGTATGGAAAACGACCGAGGCGGCCCCAACACCATCCAAAACAACTTCATCTATTATAACGGGCATGGCGGGATTGCAGGAATTCAAAATTACGACATGGCCCCGCTTGTGGGCGCGGGCGGAACCATTACGGGAAACACGTTGAAGTACAACACCAACGTCGCGATCATACCCCTCCTTTCCACCTACGCCATCACCAACAACACCATCGACAATAACGTGGGTATGGGCCTTTTTGTTTTCGCAAACACCTCGGAAGACCCCGATTTCCCCCAAATCGGGCCGAATCTGCCTGCCATTTCGGGTAACACCATCACCAATAACGGTGATATGGGCTTCGTCATGGTGGATGCCATCACCACCAACTATGGTCCCTTGGGCGGCCACGGGCATGCACTATGGTGCGCCAACAACGATGATCAGTTCGACGCCACCTGCCCGAACCTCGGCAATAATGTTGGCATTCACGATAATACCGGCGGGCAATATGCGCAGGGATGGTTCGGGACCCTTGAAATCCTATTTAATGATTCCGGCAAAACAACAGTGAACAATGCCTATAATGTCAGCGCTAAACTTACGGACGCCCTTGGGAATGAATTCGTGCCCGACGCTTATAGTCAGGCCGTAACCGGCCCCGTGCGGGGCGTGTGGGGCCATTTAAACGAAATGGCGCAAAATTTTGATATGCCGGCCTTTGATTACCACAGCGTCTACACATGGCCCATGGCGTATGATTTCGCGTATGACAATGGCGGCGTTTTCATGGATGCCAATCCTTATACCATTGAAGTCACAACAAACTGCGGCACCTACACCGGCAGCCAGACTTTCCAGTACACTTTCGATGGAGATGGCACGAACGACCTCCTTGGCGCCAACCCGCCCTACGACCAGGATTTTCAACTGCCGAAAGCGATCCAGGGCGGCCCGGGTTCGGACGGCTTGTACCATTTCCAGATCGCCCAGGTGATGTCGCCTGTATGCGGCGGAACTTCCCAACCGCCCATAGTTGAAACCTGCTCGCTTACTCCGACGCCCATCAGCCTGGCGACAGACAAAGACGGCAAACTGGAGGTGCTGACCAATGAAAACGGAAAGCCTTATGTGAAGCTGAATTGGGGCGAAGTGAAATTAAGCGATACCACGGCGGATACCAAGATTTCCATTTTCATGGATTACCTCGCGCAGGATCCCGACCTTACCAAAAACGGAACGGCCAAGAAACTGAAAACGGTCTTCGCGAAGTATCTGGTGGATAATGTGCCCCAAAGCGAACTTTGGCCGGCCTTTAAAAATGCCATTGAAGGCAATATGGCCCTGGTAAAACCGCTGCTTATGACGATGGGGATTGAAGAGGCATACCGCGATTACTGGCCTTATCTTGTGGCACGCTTCCTGAAAGGAAACGGAGGGGCTAATTCCCTATTCTCGGAAGCCCTGACAGAGTTCAATAAAAATAAGGAAGGGTTTGGCGATTATCTCGGCAACCAGATAGAAGCCCAGATCATCGCAAAAGATTCCAATCTGCAGGCCGCCGAATCGTGCGTCAAAAGCGTCGTCAAATTTGCCAAGAAAAGGAATGAAGCCCTAAAGCAGGGTGCGGGTGACCAATGGATTTTTAATGCGAACAATCCTGACGTGATGGCTAAAAAGACTCTCCTCCCCAAGGAGACCGAAGAAAAACTCAGGGCCCTCCTTTCAAAAATTGTGGAAACGGATGGCGATTGGCTGAAGTCGGATCTGGAATCGATCGCGGGCGACAAGACCTTAAGAAGGAATGTGCTGGCAAGCGCCCTGCAAAACCCCGCGCAAAGCATAAAGAAAACCCTTGAAGCGCTGAAAAATGACAGCAGGATGGCAAGGCTGATTAATTTCTACCAAACCTCCCCCGAAGTGATGGAACTCAAGAGGATTTTCTTCGGGATTAATGAAGTGGCGGATGTGGCCAATTGCGTCGCCAACCCCTTGCGCACGGAACTTTCACAGGGGGTAAGGGAAATCCGCGCCGAAGCCATTTGGAACATGCTGAAGGAAGATGAAGGGGCCTGCAACACCAATGCCGGCACCCTGATGGTGGAAGCCAGCAAAAGCCTGAAGAGTGATATGTCAAAAAATGCCATTGTCAGCTTCATCAACGACCTGCTTTCAGAAGAATCTACGGGCAAGGGAAAAGCTCTGGCGGGCAGGGTGACGTTCACCGATTACTACCAAAGCCGCCAGGAACAGGCCAAACAGGAAATTATCGACGGCCTGACGCTGGAAATTTACCGCAACGACAAAAAGGATCCCATCAAAACCCTGACCTCGAAAGATCCCGAATATGCCAACAAGGAATATTCGGATAGGAGTATTGTGGCCAACAATACCCCCACCGTGGCTTCTTACACTTATTCCATCGCCAGTAAAACCCAGTGCGATACCAACCAAAATGGGAAAAAAGGAACCGCCGAAATTTATCCGCAAATCGACTCAGGGCAGGAAGTCGACGTAACCCTGGATTACAAATTGAAGGTGAAAGAGGCGTATGATGAAAAATTCATGGCAAAACTGGCGGAACTTTTCGGTCCCGCAGCTTACGAACAGCCTATGCAGGAATTGAACGGGAAATGCGAATCGCAAACCAAGGATTTTGAAGATATGCGGGCCCAGCTCATCCAAAAAACAGGCATGCTAAGTAAATATTTCCTTTCCACTGATTTGGGTGACCTCGCCCTTGAGCTCGCCTCATGCAAGACCCAGGATTACGATGTAAGGAAAGTCATCACGGACCAATTCATGGGCAATAACCTTTATGCTTCCTTCCTCGGGGCCGATATCGCCATGGGCCAAAAGACCACGGCAGAGATTATCCGGGGCATCTTATACGATGCAGGAAAGAAAGCGGCGGAAGCAAAGGCTTTAAGGGACTTAGGCGCAAGAAACCTTGCTGGAAAGATGGAGATCCTTCAGAAGACCATGGATGAACTGACCCCCGAAGACAAGGCCGCCATCAAAAAGGCGCTCTTGGGCAAAGAAGACTTATTCAAAAGCATTAGCCAGGCCGCCGACCTGAATATTGAAGTGTGTGAGAAAAACAAGGCTTGTAAAATCTATCCGGCCCAAATGGATATTTTTGGTGATGGAACAGTTGAGTTGGGCGGACTTATTTCCGGCACTTCCTACACCGTTAAATTCCGCCTGCAGAACGGCGAAGGCAAATACGCCGCCCCCCAAATAGTGAAGATGAAAGTGACAAGCGGGCTTCCGAAAGCGGACAAATCGGGCTTTGAGACAAAACAAAAAGTTATCCTCGGCGACTTTAAAGCCTGCAATTTTGACAATACCAATGATGTCATTGATGTGAACGATATCCGCCAATTCAAGGATATCATCAGTAACGCCCAGGAAAGGGATTATGCTGACATCGACGGCCGCGGAAATTTTGACATCAACGACATAAAACAATGCCTGTTTAGGGGAACGGCGGTGGAAGCCCTTGGCCTTGCAGGATTCCAGCAATCCCAAACGGGGGACAGGAAGGGGGTGATCCTATTAACAACTAATGACGCCCTCACCCCAACCGCTAAGCAAAACGGGGAACCGGCGTGGATTAAAGTGATGGATACGGAATGCGCCGCCACAGCCGCTTGCTCCAAAGCAACCGCCTGTTCGGAAGGGGTGGCCTTCGAGTACGGCTGCCAGGATAACGTGAAACAGGTGACATCCTCCCAGCTTTGCAAATGGGGATGCGATGGCGCCAAGTGCTGCCTATCGGATAGATGCCGGAAGAATTACGACGTCGGGCAAAAATGCCAGGATTCCGATGGTGGCAGCAATGCCAAGGTGAAAGGTGAAGTGACTCTTGTTGGCACCATTAATCTGGTCTCCACCGACCAATGTTCCGGCCTCCACGCAGTTTCCGAATACACGTGTGACATCATCGGGAAACCGAAACAAACCGTGATCCCCTGCGGCACGGATGAGATATGCAGCCAGGCGGCCTGTATGTCCCTCGACAAAACCCCTCCCCAGGGCGGCAATGAAATCTGCGGAAACGGAATCGATGATGACCGGGATTCCCTAGCCGACTGCTTTGACGGGCAATGCAGCCCCGGCGCAGGACAAACAACATTAATGATCAACTATTGCACCCTGCGCACCGATGAAGCCGTGTGCTGCCTTTATGCGGACAGGAAAGAATACGAATTTAAACCTTCCTTCCAGGCATCCGATTGCCAGGGGGCGGGTCGGTTCCATGTGGCAACCGAGCAAAACTGCATCGACCGGGCAACAAAGTTGGGCTATAAAAAAATCGGTGAACAGGCCTGCGTGACCGAAGGGCAAACTATACCGGTTATACCCAACGCCCCTCAATGCTGCGCAGGACTTACCTTACAACCGCCTTCTGCAGGAATTGTCGGGATTCGTGGGACTTGTGTCAAAAGTGGCTCGCAGGAAGTAATAGTCGAAGCGGGGCCGGACCAGGTTGTTGTGCTGGAACCAGGAAAGACAACAGCCAGAGTGACTCTAGACGCTTCAGGCTCCACGGGTAAAATCGATTCCTTCTTTTGGGCTTGGTACAACTATGCCGACACGACGCTTGAGCATGGAACGGTTATAGCAAATGGATCGGATAAAATAAGGACAACTTATGATTTTCCGGTCGGTGAATATCGCGTGACCCTAACGGGATATTATATATATCCCCCCGGAACAATAGGTCCCGTTCCCGGAACCAACCGGACTGGCGTGCTGGTTTCACGCACCCTTGGAGGCGATATGCTGAAAGTGACAGTCAAGCCGGCAGCCAGATAGCTATAAATCAATAAATATCATAATTTGACAACAGAAAGATTTGGCTTATCCAAGCCAAATCTTTTGATTTAAGTGAACGTTTGTTCATTTTCCCTTGATTTGGTGAACGGGTGTTTACTAAAATGAGGGCGAATTAACTGAATTCCTATGATCATCAACTTAATCCTTGCCATCGTTTTAACGGTTATCGCCATCAGCCTGATGGCCACTTTCGGCCAAATTACATCGGTTGGCGCCGATCTTATTAAAGCAATCACGCGGGCAGCCCGCCATTCCAAAATCCTCTTGGGCTATCTGGGGCGCGCTTACCAAAGGTACCGCAAAAATATCCACCGCGATTTAATCCTTAACGCTTAATCCCATGCTTGGCAGTTTGCTTATCGCCTCTTTTATTATCATCACCACGGTCGGTTTCTTTTATATCGGTAATATCATTTCTTTATGATTAATGAACTTAAAGAAAAGCTTTCGCGCCTTCGCGCCTATTACAAGGAGAATAAAATAATGCCGACTTACGACGAGCTTTGCCTGCTCTTCGGTTTTAAGTCGAAAAACGCCGCCTTCAAACTGGTGAACAAGCTGGTTGAAGATGGCTTCGTCGAAAAAATGGACAAAGGCAGGCTAAAACCGGGGCCCCATTTCCTTGGCTTGCCCCTATTCAACAGCGTCCAGGCCGGCCCGCCCACAGCAGAGGAAGAGATCCTTTTGGATCATGTGGACTTGAACGACTGGCTTATTAAGCACCCTGATAGAACCGTGATGCTCAACGTGCGCGGCGACAGCATGGTTGATGCAGGCATCCACGAAGGCGACAAGGTAATTGTGGAGTGCGGCGCCAGGGTATCTGTCGGTGATATCGCGGTGGCTATTGTGGACGGCGACTACACCGTGAAGTACTACGACAAATCCAAAACCGGTGAAATCGTCCTGCAGCCCGGCAATTCCAATTACTCCCCCATCACGGCGCGCGACGAACTGGTGATATTCGGGAAGGTGATCGGCGTCATCAGAAAAATGTGAAACGCATTTCTAGCTTGATTTTCTTGTACGTTTAATATATAATTTAAGTGTACACTTAAATTAGCATTATGAGCACTGTTATCAGTATCAAAGACTTCCGCCAGTCACTGGCCGCCATTGCGGATGCCATCGCCGGTGGGGAAACATTCACCGTCATGCGCCGTTCACGGCCGGCCTTTGTCGTCCGGCCATTTGAGGAGGATGAGGAATTGCAATGGAAAACCGCCATCGATTTTACTGAAAACGGAAAGAAAAAAGGTATCCCCGCGAAAAAACTTTTGAAAGCAATGAATAAATTCGAGAAGAAATATGGATCAGATCGAAAAATTTCTTAGGAAACGGACGGAAAAAGAGCACTCAATCCTCATGGCTGCCATCAATCTCATCGCGCGCAACGAATGGGGCGGTTTAGATGTAAAAAAACTGAAAGGATTCAAACACCTTTTCAGGATTCGGGTCGGGAATTTCCGCATTATTGTCGAAAAAGGGAAAAAAGGAAACTACATTGTGAAAATCGATGAACGGGATGGCCAGACGTATAAGATTTAATAGACTTCTTTCAGATAACACTTTTTGCAATACACGATCTCCGGCCTATCGGGCGCGTAGGTCGTCCGGATGATCGCGCCGCATTTTGCGCAATTTCGGTTCCACAGCTTGCGCGGATTCCTTAAAGCGACACGGCGGCGGTAACGCTCATCCGGGTGCAAGGTGGGTACAGGGATACCATGTTCAGTATAAAATTTGAGCTCCTGTTCAATAACCTTAAACGGCTTGTTTCCTTCGACAGGTTTTTCTTCCTCAAGCGGAAAATAATCGTTGGCGATGCTTTCGCTATACTCAAACGGCGAAAATTCCATAGGGAAAAACTCGCCCCACTCTTTCGTCTTCCTCATGTGCTCAATAAGGCGTGGGACGAACAACTCGTACTCCTCTTTTGAATATTGTTTATTCAGAATGCAGTATTTCTTATGGTTCAGCCCTACACAGCCGAAACAGTTCTGGCAGTTGAAACAATGGTCGCAGTAGTAAAGGTCGCTGGTGTCGTAACAAAGGCTGCAAAACAGGCAGTGGACGCTGCGCAGGATGGCATGGGTTTCGTACATCCGTTCCACCCTCCAATCGGAATGGCAGTCCAGGCAGTCGTTCATTTCACCCGATTCGGTAAGGAAATTGCCGTCGCGGCACCCATAAACATAGTAACTGTTAAAAACGTTCTGGCTGGTATCCACAAACTCCCCACTTATGTTTTCACTTTGGGTTGCGCGCATGAAAATACGGGGCTGTTTCAGCTTTAATTCTTTGAAACGTCTGTGATCCTCCTCGGAAACGAACCGACGAGCTTGCAAAACCGTTTCTTTATCCGATAGCTGGTTGAACAGGTAATTTTCCTTGTTCCGAAGCCCCATGCAGGCAAAGCAATTCTTGCAGTCCCGACAATCATAAAGCAGGGCGCTTTCCGCGCAGTTCTTGCAGTCCTGGCACCAGAAACAGTTGTACAAATCATCGGAATCGAGGCATTCGTAACAAAGCTGGCCACGGAGGATGCGCGTGCAGTCGACAAGGTTCTTGGAATTGATGATCCAATTGGAAAAATAGATGTCTTCGGAATCGACGGTATCGCAATCCATGTAACAGTTCCTGTTGCCCGAAGAGTGGACGGTGTACTCGCAGTTCTCGCTTTTGGTATTGAGGAGCGATACGCGCGGAACAACCAGCTGGAGCTCACGGAATTGCGGGAAGAACGGCTGGCTGAAATCAAAGTCACGGCCGTAAGAAAGCGGATCCCACTGATCGCCCCACCAGGCCTTTTGCGAATAGATTTTGAAAGGTTTGTCCGGCGAATAGATGGAAATGACCGGTTCGCCCGTCAGGTCGCAATTCCTTTTATACCAATTCCGCTCGTTTCTGAAGGCAAGTTGGCGCCGTTTGCGGCAATCGGGACATAAAGTAGGCTCCGGCACGGCCATTTCGGCATAAAATTTCTTATCGCGGTCCATAATCTCAAAGCCGATGGCGCAATGGGCACAGTTTGGCATCAATAAACTTCTTTTAAATAGCAGGCTTCGCACAGCACCCTCTCCGGCCGGTCGGGCGCGTAGGTGGTCTTGATTGCCATGCCACAGCTGGCGCAGTTGCGGTCATAAAGGACGCGAAGATTCCGGAGCGCCATCCTAAGGCGATGCCGCTCATCGGGATGGAAGTGGGGAACCGGCAAATTGAATTTCCTGTAAAACTGAAGTTCTTTGGGGGTGATGCGGAAGGGGCGGCCGGTAGCCTCGCATACAACCGCCCAGTTCAGGATATCATCCGGAACGTCCTTTATGGCATCCGGCAGCCTCTTCGCGGGAATCGATTTGATATCAAGGGGTATACTCTCATCGCGGCTGCTCCATCGCCATCCACGGGCATCCGTTTGTTTCTCTGTTAAAGGAAAAAATTCCTGCGCCAGTGTTTCGTTATAAGCGAAAGGGGAATGTTCCATCGGGAAAAACTGCCCCCACTCCCCTGCCACCTTCATATGGCCGATGATTTTCGGGACAAGGGCCTGGTATCCTTCCCTGGTATATTGCTTATTCAAAATGCAATACTGCTTGCGCTTCAGGCTGACGCAGCCGAAACAGTTTCGGGTGTTGGCCCCGCATGTGCTGCAATAAAACAGGTCCGAGGTCTCCCAGCACCAATGGCAGAACTTCAGGCTGGCGCTCTTGTAGAACCCGCTGTTTTCATAGATGTGATCCCCCATCTCCCCGTAATCGCAATCCAGGACATGGTGGGAATCCAGGATCTGGGTTGAATGGCCCGCCTCTTCGCATTTCTCGCTGAAAAACAGGTGATGGGAGTTCTTGGACTCAAAAACATGGTCGCCGGTCACATTTTCATTGTTTAACCCCACCATGAATTTGACGGGGGCCTTAAGCTTGAGCGCGTGGAGATCCCGGGCAAGCTTATCGGGTGATTTCAGGCGCAGTTCGTTGATCCGTTTTTCATATTCCTCCTTGGAGTAAGGCTGGTTGAGGATATGGTATTCCTTGCGCCTTAACCCCGCGCACAGGAAACAGTCGCGGCAAGCCTCCAGGTCAAAACAGAATCGCAGGCGCTGGGAATTCGCGCAGTCCTGGCAATGGAAACATTCATACAGGTTTTCGCAATCCGTGCACTCGCAGCACCACTGGCTGTTGCGGACGAGAAGGGAATCCAGGCAATATTTGGAATTAAAGGGGCTGCCGTAAAGGCAATCTTCACAGTTGATGGAACCGAAA
>Ga0315284_10008863_pt1 | contig 14364 bp, 13 predicted proteins | sample YL17G09_16_MG_FD_203696 | JGI IMG/M metagenome (GOLD analysis project Ga0315284, IMG submission 203696) | Sediment microbial communities from Yellowstone Lake, YNP, Wyoming, USA - YL17G09_16 | ecosystem: Environmental > Aquatic > Freshwater > Lake > Sediment | place: USA: Wyoming | collected... | reverse complement strand
TGTCACCAATCAGGACTATGAGGGTGAAATCAAAGATAAACTTTCCAAACTCAATATCCTTACTTTCGGAGCAATTGCCACTAAGACTTATACCGGCGTTGCTATGTCCGCTGATGATGCGACTGAAAGTGTTGGTGTTTTGGAAACGAATACTCAAAGGGCTTACTACTTTAAGATTCAATCACTGCAAAGATTTCATTCTTGGATTAAGAACCCCGAAAATTCTCTTTTAGAAACGGTAGCAAAAACATTGGCTCAAGAAGTTGATGCTTTTGTTTTGGCTTTTGGAGCTGATGTAGGAGCAGGAAATAGGGTAGGAACTGATGCTGATGATGCTACGACTATTACCATTACAGTTACGACTGGAGCATTTGTGGTTGCTGGTGGAACGCCGGTAACTTCTGCTTGGGTAGGAAAAGGTATCAAGGCGGTTGGTATGACCAAATGGTTTAGGGTTTTATCCCAATCCAGCACAACTGAAGGTTTCGTTCAGGATGATGAGGATGATATTGCATCTCATTATTCAGGTGGAGCGATTGGTGGTGCTTCCTATGTAGTAGAATCGGTTTCCAAAGTAACAGTTGCTTACAACACTCTTTATGGGTATCTTGCCAAACTACAAGAGAAACTCAATAAAGCTCAAGCCCCACAAGAGGATAGATGGTTGATTGTTCCGCCAGAGATTTATACAATTTTGGTGCAAACAACCCAACTTCTTCCTTCCGTTGATGCTTCCTTTCAAGATATAGTCAAGAGAGGTTATGTCGGTAATGTTTGTGGATTTAAGGTGCTTATGAATACTCAGGTGGCTGGAAACAACACTGATGGTTTTCAGGTATTGGCGGTTCACAAATCTTGGCTGACATTTGCAATGGGATGGGTAGAGTCAGGAATTGAGGATTTAATCGGTGACTTCGGTAAAGCATACAAAGGACTTAACATCTATGGTGCTAAGGTCGTTGATGAAAGACGCAAAATGGGTGCAATGCTACTTTGTGGTGTCTAACTTAGTTAGCTGACTGGAGGGAAAAGCAATTTTCCCTCTTGATGAACTAATTAAGAAATGTGTTATATTAGAATTAGTTAGGAGAAATTATGGCAGTATTTGAAATTAAATCAGACCTACCGATAGAAACACAAAAGAAAATTGATGCAATTGAGGCGATTCCAGTTGCCGTAAGAACGGCCAACCAAACTGCTTTTTTAACCGCTTTAGCTCCTTATCTTACCAACTTGATTATTAGTGTCGGTGCAGATAGTTTAATTACTTCCGCTTCGGGTTTAACAGTTCCCACCGGTTATCCGGGATTCAGGAAAGGTGCTTTCTTTACTAAGACAGATGCTTCCACTAATGGACAATATATGAATGTCGGTTCAACCACAGTTTCTTCTTGGGATTTGGTTGACCAAGCCAGCACTACAAACATAGATGACAAAGCGGTTACTTTACCGAAGATGGCGGATATGGCAACTTCTTCACTTATCTATCGCAAGACAGCCGCCGCAGGAGTTCCAGAAGTAAATACCTTAGCTACTTTAAAAACAGATTTGGGATTAACTAACACAAACTCTGGCGACCAGACAATTACTTTGACCGGTAATGTTACTGGAACAGGGACTTCTTCATTTGCCGCTACTTTAGCAACTTTACCAACCGGAACTCCGGTTAATGCGGTTGCCTCAGTTGGAACTTTAACTTTAACAGGAGTAGTTACTGAAGGAGAAACAGTTACTGTTGGAACTGATGTTGGTGAGATTGACTCTGATGGTTCAGTAACTGGAGGGAACTTTGCAATTGATGTATCAGCAGTTTCTACTGCTTCGGTTGGAACTTTGACAGCAACAGCAGGAGGGAATCAGATTGCCGCAGGTTATACCGTTACTCTTGGGGTTGGTGCTGGATTAAAAACATATACTTTTGCCAGTCCTTTGACTCCAACAGAGGGTGAAGTTTTGGTTGGAGCAACTGATACTGCTTCATTACTTAATTTGTTAAATGCGATTAACTACACAGGAACTCCCGGAACTGATTATTCCTGTGCCGCCAAACATACTCAGGTTGAGGCAACTTCAAGCACTGCCTTGACATTGGTTGTTGCCGCTAAAATTCACGGGGTGGTTGGAGATACTTACACTTCAACTTCTACTGGTGCAGAAATATCGTGGGGAGCGGTAGTTTTGGCATCAGGAGTAGATTGCACTGCCGCAGGTGCGGATGGGTTGATAGTATCTGAATATAATGCACATAAAACATTGGCTATCACAGCCGCTCAAGGAGCAGGGACAACGGTAACCTTTACCTCTAATGTTAAAGGGTCAACTGGAAATACCTTTGCTTTCAGTAAGGTTATAACTAATGGGTCAGTTGATGGTGGCGGATTTTTAGGAGGAACGATATTAGGAGTTAGTGGAACAACCGGTGTTCAATGGCAACCAATGGTTGATGCCACAAATCTTTATGTCTGTATCGCAACCAATACAAGTGTGGATACAAACTGGAGGAAGTTAGTATTACAGTCAATGTAAATATCTGTTATATTATTATCAATTAGTTAAAAGAAGGAAGGTGGTGAAAATATGGCCGCAACAATAGAAATATGCGAAAGCAATGGTGGAGCTGAAACAGTTACCCATAGTATTACTAATACCAATATGGGTAATACCGAGGCCGCCAATTTAGACCCAGTGGCGTTTCCTGTAACTCCGGGAGCAAAAACCTATGCTAAGTATCAAAGGATTCATTGCACGGCAATGGGCGGAAGTTCTAAAATAGAGAACTTGAAGGTCTGGAGGACTGGTGCTTTAGGCGGAGCGGCGACCCACGAAACAAACGCAAGGATAGCGGCCTATGCTGGAGCAATCGCTTATGTTACTCCGGTTAAAATCGCCATTGCTACTGTTGACCAAACTATGCCAGTTGCTGTTCCTGCCAGTGCCAATTTGGGAATCGCAGGTTCACTTGCTGGTTCATTGTTAGCAACCGGGTATTCGGATTATTTGGTTCACCAAATATCAACTAATGCCGCAGATATTGCAGGTTCAACAAGCACAATGTCCTATCAGTATGATGAGGTAGCTTAATATGGATATTTGTTCAATTTGCAAAGAAGAATTTGCTACTACTGAGGAATACTTGAACCATACTTGCTCAACCGGTTTTAAGCCGAGTGAGTTTGCACATCAAGTGGCTTTAGACCCGAACTATGAGGCAGTATCAGCAAGTGCCTTAGAGAGAGGCAAACAAAGTTAATTAAAACCAAAATGTTTACAATACAATGGAATATAAATTTTTCAGGGATGGGGTTTGGGAAGAAGTCATAAAGGAAAAATGGTGGTGGGAAGCACACTATGCTGACAGCACTGCCTTGAAACAGTTTGATGATAAAACAGGTCTGTTTCACCAATTTAAGGAAATAGACCAAAACAAACTGATAAACTTCAAGATGATGTCGGAGGATAAAACTTGCTTCACACTTCTGTTTGAACCTGAAAAGATGAGTTTAATCCATTACTATAAGAATGTTCGGTTAAATCTTGGCGGTAGTAATGAAACTTTCATCAAAGTTTATTGTTTTGGTTATGGGATTAAAAATAAAGCGGATAAAACAATAATAATGTTAATGCCTTCAGGAGAGGCAATAGTAACTAAAAATCCTGACTTAATAGATTTTAAATAAAATGGCAGACTTAAAAATAACAGAATTAACAGCTTGGACAACTCCAATCGCTACTGATGTTCTTCCGATTGTGGATATTACTGCTGGTGCAACTAAGAAAATTGCTTATTCTGACCTTACTAAAGGTCAAGTAGCGGCCAATGGAGCAATTGTAGCGGCAACTAAGACTAAAATTACTTATGATACTAAGGGATTGGTGACTGTTGGTGCGGATGCTACTACCGCCGATATTGCTGATTCTTCTAATGCCAGATATTGCACTGATGCTCAAAAGACAGTCATTGGTAATACTTCAAATACAAATACCGGTGATAATGTTGAGGTAACAGGTCAAACAGTTGGATTTACTATCACCAAAGGCACAACTCCTAAAACATTGACTGTTCCTTTAGATGCTTCGGTTGCAGGAACTAATACTGGCGACCAATCACTTCCAACTAAAGCAAGCGGAGCAGAACTTGATACCGGAACTGATGATGCTAAATTTGCTACCGCCGCCGCTTTATTGGCTTCTCATAATGTGCCAAGTGTCGTTCCTTCAACCGCAGGTAAGGTTATGACTTCGGATGGGACTGATTGGATTAGTTCTACCCCTGCGGCGGCAGGTGTTAATGTGTTACAAGTTCAAGTATTTACATAGAAAGGTGGTGAAATATGGCGGTTCTTAAAAGAAAATTAAGTGGAAGCACAGACGGAAAACCAATTAAGGTTGTGGAAACTGCAACAGCAGGAACTACGATTCATACTGCAGTAGCCGGAACTACGGCTGGAACTTTTGATGAGATTTGGCTTTGGACTTATAACGGACATTCGGCGGCAGTAACTTTGACTATTGAGTTTGGAGGAGCAACTGTTCCTGACCAGAATATCGTTATGACTTTAGCCAGTAAATCGGGATTACAGTTGGTAGTTCCCGGACTTATTTTGCAAAACGCAATGGTAGTCAAGGCTTTTGCTTCAGTAGCGAATGTAGTTACTCTGTCAGGGTTTGTTAATACAATGACAGACTAAAAAAGATGGCAAATGTAATAGCGTTAATTGTTGCTGGAGGTGGTGGCGGTGGGTCAAGAGGAGGTGGAGGTGGTGCTGGAGGTTTGATTTATGATGCCACTCACGCCGTAACTCCCCAACCCTATACTATCACTGTTGGTGATGGTGGTGATGGTGGTGCTTCTGATGCCGTAGGAACTAATGGTGAGGATTCAGTTTTTGATACTCATACTGCGGTAGGTGGTGGAGGTGGAGGTTCAGGTGAAGGAACACCAGCTCCAAGTGGAGGTTCTGGTGGTGGAGCAACTCATTCAGGTTCTCAAAAGGTTGGTGGGAGTGGAACTGCCTTACAAGGAAATGCTGGAGGTAATAATCAACCTTCTGACCCTTATCCCACAGGTGGAGGCGGTGGAGCAGGTGCGGTTGGTGCTAATGGTAGTGGTTCAAACTGTGGTGCTGGTGGAGTAGGACTTGCTTATGACACAGTTTTAGAAGGAAGTGATGTTTATTATGCTGGCGGTGGTGGTGCTGGTGCTGGAACAGGTCTTTATCCATCAACTCACGGACACGGAGGTGGTGGAGGTGGTGGTTCAGGGGCAGAAAGTCTTGGTTCTCCGGTTGGTGGAGTAGGAACAACTAATACTGGTGGAGGAGGCGGTGGTGGTGTTTATCCGAATGGGGCAGGTGGTGTTGGTGGACACGGTGGTTCGGGAATAGTAGTTATTAGATACTTAACGGCAGATTTTCCTTCAGGTTGGACAGGAGGAACAATAACAACAGACGGAAGTTATACAGTTCATAAATTTACGACAAGTGGAACTTTTGATGTTCTGGTAACTCCAACTACTAATTATTTGAAAAAATATAGGAGAAGCCGTGTTTGCGGCTCTATAACAGGGATTTAATATGGCGGCAATACCTTTATACGATACACCATTATTTTTTGACTCAGGACTTCAAGCATACTGGAGATTTGAAGGTAATTCTAATGACCAAAAAGGTTCAATAAATGGAACGGATACTGGAATTGCTTATGGTGCAGGAACTGGTAAATTTCTTCAAGGGGCTAATTTTTCTGATGCCGGTGATTTTATTCATTTCGGGAATAATTTAAATCAGGAATATAATACCGCCTTTTCTTACAATATTTGGTATAAAGGAACTTTTGCTGGTGACGGTGCTTTGATGGGTAAGGCAAATAATTCTTCTCCTTATAATGGACACTTCATTGAATTAAATGGCGGAGTTCCTGCTATTTTCTTTTGTATTGCTAATTCTTTTGTTGCTACTACTCATAGAATACAAGTTTATAAAACAACTTCAACTCCTTTTGACGGCAACTGGCATATGATTACCTGCACTTATGACGGAAGCACAAATGCTTCTGGTGCTTTAATTTATCTTGACGGAACAGTGTTGACAGACCTTTCTATTATCGGAGATAATTTAGGCAATAATTCAATAGCAACTACCGCTAATTTTCAAGTTAATGGTAGAAATGGGGCAAACTATCTTTGCACGGGAATTGCTGATGACGCTTCTGTTTTTAGCAGGGTTTTAACTCCAACTGAAATTGCCAATCTTTATAGCGGTTACGATACTTTAAATTTAATAGACTCTTTTGCTGAAAGTAATTTTGATTCAACTCTTGATGCTGGAGATACAATAAATCACGCAGGCGGTCAATCAATAGTTCTTCCAGTAAACAGAACTTATACTTTAAATCAATTACAATTTATGTTAGCCAAAGTAGGTGCTTGCACCGGAAATGCTTATGCTAAAGTTTATGCTGCAACTGGAACACCGGGAACTGATGGAGCACCTACGGGTTCAGTTTTAGGAACTTCTGATGCGGTTGATACAAGTAAACTTTCTGCTGGTTGCAGAGTTCCTTTTAATTTTTCAACTCCAGTAGTTGTTTCTGGTGGAAATGTTTGTGTTGAAATGTATTTTTCTGGTGGAAATTACGGAGCAGGGGCATATGTTGGTCTGGGTGCTGACGGTTCTTCTCCTTCTCACGCTGGAAATTGGTATTACAGAAATTCCAGTGATGTGGTTACGGCTCAATCTGGAACTGATGCTGTTTTTTATCTTTATGGAACATCCGTGTTATCAGCAACGACAGATTATTTAGTTTTTCCCAGAGGGAGAACACGCTTTCCCGGTTCAATAACAGGAATTTAATATGTTAATGTCAATACAATGACAGAAATATCAATACAATGGCACAAGAATTTAACAATCTCAAAGGCAAATTTCCTCCGGCATCTTACTACCGCTTCACTTCCGGTGCTTTAACTACTGATACTTCAGAAGGTGTCCATACTTTATCCCCTATTGGCGTTCCTCTTGACGGAACACCTAAATTCGGCGGTTCAGTGGGATTAGGACTGGACAATACGTTTAGTGCCGTTGACCACGCAGATTTTCAGCCATCAGGAAACTTCAGCATCAGTGTTTGGATAAAGACAGCTTACACTGGGGCAAATCAATGGATTTTCCAGTCTTATTCCCAAAACACCAATATGGCTGGAATTTCTTTTTATGTTTCCACTTCCAATAAATTAACCTTAATAAGTGCCAAAAATACCGGAGTAACGGCGGATGTTGACTACAAGTTAATTACCAGCACCAACACTGTTACTAATGGTGAATGGCGTTTTGTGGTTGGAACTTATGATGGGGCAAAACTCCATCTTTATATTGATGGGGTGGAAGAAGGAACTGGAGTTGCTTGGACTTATGCACCAGTCTTTGCGGCAACAAATTATGTAAGGGTTGGGTGCAGGAACACCACAGGAAGCAATGCCTATCATTTTTTGGGGATTTTAGATGATGTGGCTTTTTGGAATGGTAAAGTTTTATCCCCCGGAGAAATAACTACTCTTTATTCTGCCGAATTAAATACTGTTCCTGCTTTATTGGCTGATTCCTCACTTAAAGCCTACTACCGTTTTGAGAGTGGATTTTTAACAACCGATACAACCACCAATGCTCACACTTTGACTGCCATAAATTATCCAGTCGGACTAACGACTAAGTTTGCAGGATTGGTTTATTTAGCCAGTCAATCTGCTTATTCAGCCGTTGACCATACTGATTTTAAACCTACAGGTAACTTTACAATCGGTGGTTGGATAAAAACTACTCAAACAGGTTATGCTCGTTTTATTTTTCAGTCATATTCACAAAACACAAATTGGGCTGGTTTTTATTTTAGAATAAGTGCAGGGAATAAACTCTATTTTGTATCGGGTAAAAATACAGGAACAATCCTTAACACAGATTATAAAGCCGTAACCGGTTCAACTACTGTTACTGATGATGTTTGGCATTTTGTGGTTGCGACCTATGATGGAACTAATCTTAATTTATATGTTGACGGTAAAAGTGATGCCACGGCTGTTGCTTGGGCTTATCCACCTGCTTATGCGGCAAATAATTATGTAAGAGTTGGGGTTGGGAATCTTAATGGGAGTAACAGTTCTTATTCTTTGGGGGCATTTGATGACATCTTTCTTCTTAACGGCACAGCATTAACTTTGGCAGAGGTTCAGGAAATTTATTACACTTCATATTATCTCACACAGGAAACTGGTTACTACATTCTTCAGGAATCAGGGAGCAAACTTATCATTGACGGTAGAGAGTTCTTTGAACCAACCAAATCTTTAAGATATACAGTTACAGTTGCTCCAACTGCACCAACCAAGTCCTTAAAATATACAGTTATTACTACTCCGACAAAACAGGATAAAGCATTAACATATTCTATTTTAAGAACCATAACGGCGATAGAGAAATCTTTAGAATACACAGTAATTACTACTCCGGCGGCACTGGAAAAGTCACTTGAATATCAAATCACTGCCTCAAATCTAAAGGTCAAAGATTTAATTTATTCTGTTATTACTACCCCGACAGAAAAAACTAAGTCCCTTAAATATACAGTTGTTGCTCCAATTCCAACTGCACCAACCAAGAGTTTGAAATACACAGTTGAAATTACAAAGGCATCAGTTGATAAGAGTTTGAAATATACAGTGATAACTACTCCAACTGCACCAACTAAGAGTCTTGACTATGAAGTAAGTTCTCCGGTTGGAATAACCAAGTCCCTGAAATATACGATAATTACCACCAGACCATTGATTACGGACTATCTTTTACAGGAAAATGGTGACTTTTTGCTTCAGGAAACTGGTTACAGAATAGTCCTTGATAAAATACCCTCTGCCGATACTCCTCTTACCTACACTGTCACTACTGTTCCGGGGGCAATAACCAAATCATTGACTTATATGGTGGTTGCTCCGGTTTCAGTAACAAAGTCGCTTAAATACACTACAGTTATAGTTCCGGCAGGAATTACTAAGTCGTTAAAATACACGGTAATTATTACTCCGGTTTCAGTGGACAAAAGTTTTAAATATACAGTTTGGGCGACTCCAACCGCTAAGACTAAATCCCTGAAATATACTACGACAATTGTAATTCCGGCAATTACTAAGAGTTTGAAATATGCGGTTGTTTATGTTCCTACTGCTATTACTAAATCGTTAAAGTATTGTGTAATTACTACTCCGGCGGCAGTAACTAAGGCATTGACTTATGATGTCATTACTACTATTGCCATTACCAAATCTCTTAAATACACGGTTTGGGTAACTCCGGCGGCCAAGACCAAAAGACTTGACTACAGAATAATTTTAGATGCGGAGGAAACGGAACTTTATCACAGTATGAATACAACCTACACTTATCATTATCATACGGAGGAGCGTAAGATTGTTACCAAAGTCTTACAATATGTGATATGAGCAAGTTCCAAATAAAATCATTTCGTGGCGGCAAATCGGATTATGAGGACAGAGGAATCGCCGGAAGTTTTCTTAAAGGCAAGAATCTTAATATCCGGGGAGTTAATGATATTTTGGAATGTGGTCAAGCCTTAATTGCTGACGGCAATGCAGATGCCATTGTTACCGGACTGATTAACTTTTGGGTTAATGCCAATGACGGCAATACCTATGGGTTTGATGATACCGGCAAGATTTATAAAAGAACTTCTGGTGCAGTCTGGTCTTTGGTTTACACGGATGCGGATGGGGAAATTACCGGAGCAACCGAATGGTATATTGACAACGGAAAAACTTACTTATTTTGGGCGACTGCCACTAAACTTCATTGTAAGGAAATTCCCGGTGCAACTAACTGGTCTGATGTGGATGCTAACATTGTTCCTCTTTCAACTGTTCCACAGACTTTTCCTAAAACTAATTTAACTTCGGCTACTTGGCACACAATGGGACAGGCCAATGGTGCTTTAATGATTTGTAATTCAAAACAATTAGCAATGGTTGGTTATGACGCTTCTTATACTAATAATGCTTTGGTATTAAGGCCGGGGATTACTACTCAAACCCTAATTGAAAAAGGCAATCAGGTTTTAATTGGTGGTGGTGATGGAGTTAGGCAGTCTTGGCTTTCTACTTGGGAGCAAACTGCTATCTCTTGGATTGATAAGAATAGAGTTCCAACCAAAAGTATCAATGCCATAGTTGAGGCGGAACTGATGCTGATGTTCTGCGGCGATAATGAACTTTTCTTTTCCGATATGGTCAATAACCTGCCGGTCTGCACTTTAGACGGAAAATGCAATCCGGGAGGTGTGGTTGAGAAAGGTGGATTGGCATTATTCGGACTGTTTGGCGGTTCTTACTCCGGTATTTGGTCTTATGGCAGGGTAAGGAAGAATGAAAGCCATACTCTTAATTTGGAAAATTATATTGACGCTGACGAAATAGGGGCAATTTGTAAAATCAGTGAGCAGGTTTTTCTTTCTTACCAAAAAGGGACAACTCACGCCGTGAAAAAGGTTGATACTGCTACTAAAGCCAGTGCGGAATACTATTCTTTGGAATTGACCGCACCAAGAGAAACTGTCTGGACTTCGGTTGATATGATAACTGAAGTAATCCCGACTGGTTGTTCAATCACAGTCTATTATGACCTTGATGGCATTGGTTCTTGGACACAGGCAAAAATGGCTGGTGATGTATCTACTGCCACTGCCGGACAGCGTGACCCGGTATTCCTGATAGGAAGTTATGGGAGGATTTTTAACTTAAAAGTGGTGTTGACACCAAGTTCTAATTCTTCACCACAAATAAACGAAATAAATGTCAATTTTGAGTAAAATCAAGGAAGTCTTTTTTCCGACAACGATTAAGGAAGTGGCTTTTCCTTCCTCAACTCAGACTGCCGGAACTCCTACTGGTGGAGAAACAAAAGAAGTTTATACTCCGACTGAAGTTACTCCTATGTCTTTTCCAACCTTAAATATCGCCACAGGATTGAAGTCAACTACTTTTGATACTGAAACAAGGACAATCAATTCCAATTATACTTTCCAACCTTTAGGGGCAATCAGTATCGGTGATTATGCGACTGGTAATGGAATAAGGATTTCTCCTGCTGGAATAATAGGGATTCACGGTGGAGTTACCAAATTTACTCTTAGTTCCAATGGTGATTTTATTACTTCAGGGTTTATCCAAGTTGGCGGTGCGGCGGCGGATGTCAACGGAGCAGTCACTTTAATCTCACCGGGGAAGATTTTACTTTCAGGTTCTTCTGTTTTATCCAGTTGGTTAAGTGCAGATGCTACTCTTATTGATGGCGGTAAAATTTATGCCGGTTCGCAAATAACTGCCGGAACTGGTAATAATGTCGGGATTCTATCTGGTTCTGACGGAACTTATAGGATTTGGGCTGGAAATGCGACTGCCGGTTCTGCACCATTTAGGGTTACTCAAGCTGGTGCATTGACAGCTACTTCTGCTTACATATCGGGGGATATTGTTCTGGATAATAATGGTGATATGGGAACAGGAACTAAATTAAGATGGACTGGCGGAACGAGGATTTGGTCAGATAGTTCAAACAGGATGGGAATAAACTCTATTGGAACTCCAATGTCTATTTATGTAAATTCTTATGAAAAAATTGTAATTCCTTCAACCGGTGGTCATTTGGGATATGGAGAAGGACAAATTACTTTTAGGGGAGGTGGATATTTCGGTGATTCGGCAACAACTGATAGTGGGCATATTAACGCCAATGGAACGGTTCGGTGTAATAAATTACTTTTAAATCAGCAATATAATGAGGGAGATATTGATAAAGTTAATATAATTAAGGGATATAACGACATAAATTTCCAACTTGGGGATGATTCTTACTGGTTTTCTTGGTATGACACTGGTTGGAATGAGAAAATGTATCTTAAATCTAATGGGGATTGGCATTGCACCGGGGCAAAGAGTTCTGATGTGAAAACAAGTGACGGTAAGACTATTAGTTTATATGCCGTTGAAGCTCCCGAAATTTGGTTTATGGACTTCTGTGAAAATAAGAATGATGTTGACCCGGTATTTTTGGATGTAACGGAAGGGAATATGAAATTTATTAAGTGTGATGATAATACTTACCAAGTCTGGAGAAAGAGGAAAGATTATGCTGGGAAAAGACTTGAAGTGAGAAATGAAATAGAAATGTCCGAAAAATCCACCAGAATGAAAGAATCGTTTAAAGAAACTAAAATAAAACCCTAAAAAGTGTTATATTTAAGTAAGGAGGAACTATGAAAGAAGATTTACTTAAAAGACAAGAAGAATTGAAAAAAGAGTTTGACGATTTAGAAACTTCAAGACAGGGATTATTAAAAAATGTTAGGGAAATAGAAAACAGATTGATTGAATTAAGTGGGGCATACAAGGAAATAGGCAGACAATTAGAAGAATTAGAAAAACCAAAGGAGGAAAATGCGAAGCCGACTTGATATTAAAACCAAACTCCAACCAATGCTTCTGGCGGTAGGAACTGCCACTTATTTTACCCCGACCAGAATTGAGAGTGCTATAAATGATGCTTATTTATCAGTTTCCGCAATGAAACAATGGCCGGATATTAAAAAAGGTTTTGTTACCCACACAATTGCCGGTGAGAATTATGTTGACTATCCGGAAAACTGTCAAAGTGAATCAATCTTCAAAATTTCGGTGGATGGGATTTCTCTTTATGACAAATGGAATTTTGAGGACTTTTTAAGAGAGGCAGAAGTTACTCCTGATTCAACTGTTAAAAGATTTAGTGAGTATGGCAGACAGATATTCATTTATCCGACTCCAACCACTACCGGTGTTGCTAATTTAATTCTATGGGGAATTATTCAAGCTACTTCGTTGGCAAATGACGGTGATTTAACTATGTTTACTGATTGGGCGGATGTTATCAATGAAGCAATTATGCAGTATGCCTATGCCGATTTGGTTCAGAACATTGACCAAAATAAATCACTTGGGGCGATTGCTAAAGGTAAGGAAATTGTGGAAAGGGAATATAAAAAGATTGCTGACAGATTGCAAAGGAAACTTAAAGACAGAGTGCAATGGGATGTTCCTGATTTTTATAATTCTTCTATTTCTGTAACAGGAAAATTTAGGAGGGATGAGTAATGGCAAACACATATTCGCCGGAATCGTTAGGAATTAAACCACCGGCAACCGGTTTTCAGGAAGGTGGTTGGTATTCAGGTCGTCAATACATTGGTGGAACTTTGTCAGAACCCGGAGTTATCCACCCTTCTTCAACTCAAGTTGGTGCTGGTGCTTTAGTTTCCAAAGAAGTAAATGCCGCTTCTGCCGCCGCACAGGGAACAACGCCAGAGAAACTGGAAGCCTATCTTCAAACCCAAAGACAGATTACACCTACCACTGCCGTTCCTACTGCTGTTACTCCTGCCGGAGTTGCTACAACTGCCGGAGTAACCAGTGCCAGTTTGACTATGCCCGGTGCTAAAACTGCCCCGAATATATTAGAGGAACAAAAGAAACTCTATGCTTCTTCCGGAATTACTGACCTTGATACTAAAGTAACTGAACTTCAGGCTTCAATGGATGCTAAGAAAGCAGAAGCAGATAAAAGAAGGGCGGAGGTGAATGAAAATCCGTTTTTATCGGAGGCTTCAAGAGTAGGAAGGATTGCCAAGATAGATAGTTTGCTTAATGATTCATTGCAAACTGATAATACCAAACTTACTAATCTGCAAAACCAACTTATTGCTAAAAAAGCAGACATAAATACTCAACTTGGATTGGTAGTCCAGCAATTTAATCTTGATAAATCGGTTTTGGATACGAACTTCTCTATGTTTAACTCACTGCTTTCTTCCGGGGCTTTGGTTAATGCCAATGCCAACGATATTAACAGTATTGCCTCACAACTTGGACTTCCATTCAGTTTTATACAGTCGGCAATTACGATTTCGGCTAAGAAGAACACGGAACTTAAATACTATGAGGATTCTAATGGTAATGTAACGGCGGTTCTGATGGACAAAAATACCGGAGATGCACTTAATCAAACAAGTCTTGGAAAATTAGCGGCAGGAACTAAAATATCAGGTGCAGAAACTAAAGCAGAACAAACAGCAAAATTGACTCAAACTCTTGAATCCAACAAAAATTCCTATGGTCATATTCCTCCAAATGTTTTTATGGGAGGAATGGAGGCTTATGTTAATGCTGGACTTGGAACTTCAGACCAATACATCAGAGCTTATTGGAATTTAACTGACCCACAAAGAGCAGTCGGGACTGGAAAAACCCCCGGAACTTTTAATACAGACTATGGT
>Ga0315284_10008862_pt1 | contig 14364 bp, 9 predicted proteins | sample YL17G09_16_MG_FD_203696 | JGI IMG/M metagenome (GOLD analysis project Ga0315284, IMG submission 203696) | Sediment microbial communities from Yellowstone Lake, YNP, Wyoming, USA - YL17G09_16 | ecosystem: Environmental > Aquatic > Freshwater > Lake > Sediment | place: USA: Wyoming | collected... | reverse complement strand
CGTTATGATATGGGATTTATCTATGGTAACTAGAATTTTATCCATGATTATGCCTATAGTTTTTTGGATTTACCTTTTAACTTCTTTTAAAATCTCCCAATGCCCTCCCTTATCGGGACCTATTCGCTTTAATTTTCCATTAGCTTTTAAGTTGGCAATGTGTTTTTCTACAGCTCTAGAAGAAATTCCCATCCTTTCAGATAATTGTTTGGCACTAATATGATTGTCTTTTTTAATATAATCTAATATCTTCTCCGAACTTATCTCCGAACTTATCTCCGAACCTTTCTTTGTATGTTTTTTGATTACTGTTTGTATCTTTTTATCGACAGGCCTATAAAATACGACTGAAAAACCACTCTTTAGTCGCTGGAATTCCACTCTTACTCTTGCTTCCTGGCAAGCCTCATAGATTCTTCTTAATCCCGAACCCCATTTTTCAATATCTTTACTGAAATACAACGTATTGGCAATAAGCGGATTTCTTAATATTGATTTTTCTCTTCTTTCAATGAAATCTTCAGGGGAATAATCCTCGGGGAACTGACCGGTATCGTATATCTCAATTTTATCTTTATAAAAAGCTATTTCATTTCCTTTTGGATTTATATAATCTCTATGGCACAGGGAATTCACTATTGCTTCTGTAATCGCTCTCAATGGCACTTCAGGTATTTCTTCTCTTCCGTCAGGGGTAAGATTGGCTCTCCAATTCATATGTTCTTTTATGTATGACTCTGATTGTTTAATAAGTGAGAATATATTGCCTTTAAGAAGATTTATGTCAAGAAAAGTCAGTTTATCTGTTCCTGCAAAAACTGCTACCTGAATTTCAAGTGGATTATCATCACAAAATAGTACTTCAGCTGCTCTCAATAACTTATTGCCATTTAGGAGATGTAATTTATTTAAAGTGTCCTTGACGTTAGTATATTTATAGTCAATTCGTTTTGCTTTGTTTGCCTTCTGAATGAATTCCTTTAACGTCGGAATATCAATATCTTTAATGGATTTACTAGAAATTCCATTTTCCCATAGCATTTCATTCTTTTTTGAAAAAAGTTTCCCTGATTCTTTTAAACTCAATTGCTTATTTTCTGTCCCTACTCTTAGATATCCCCTGCCATAAGCTGAATAAGGAATTTCTGACCCGTCATACTTTATATGGATACAAGATTTATTTTTTATTTTCTTTTGGATTATGGTCGGGAAAATCTTCGGCTCTATATTATCTGAAATTGCTTTTGAAACATCTCTGATGGTTTTGTCGCTTATGTCCTGTCCGACAACCTCGCCATTATTCCTTATTCCAAAATACAATTCGCCTTTTTGATGTTTATTAAGCATGGCAGCAATAGTTATAATTGCTTCTTTCAATTCAGAAGTGGACTTTTTGAATTCAAGAATTTCTGATTCTTTGAATATCATTGATTGGTCCTTTTGAAGTAAGTACAAAAACTTTCTTTGATTATAATATAAAATAATTTATCTAATAACAAGGTAATAATTGTGTTGTTGTTGTGTTGTTTTATTATATCATCACGAGTCCCATATTTTATGTCTCTCAACCTTGTTTCCCTCAATCATCTTATCAATATCCTGTTTATCAAATCTCAATGCTCCGCCTATTTTTACAAATGGAATCTTACGCTGGCTGGCCCAATTGTAAATTGTTCTTTCCTTCAGGCTGAGGTATTCCGAAAGTTCAGGTACTGAAAAAAGTCTCTTTTCATTCCTCATTTCTGACTCCTGTTTTGTGCAAAATAAAAGGGGCAGGTCTGAATAACCTGTCCCTTGCTGGTGTCCATATAGGTGTCCACTTTAGGCATGAAAAGGCACTAAAGGACACTAAAACTGATGAATGCTCACAATTCAGAAATGCTATGTAATGGCAGGATATTTCTATTTCTCGTCGATATTTTTCTTTCCGGGATTACCGTTTAGCAAACCCGCCCCTTCAGCCACTTGGGTACCTCTCCACCGACGATAAATTGGCTTGTTTTAAAACACCTGTTTTTTCTGGTGTCCATATAGGTGTCTATTTTTGAATAATATCTATTGAATTTATCAAATTATCCTAAAAATATCAATATAAATCTCCCTATAATTAAAAAAGACCGGGTTAGAAAAACCCGACCCCTTCACTACTCGACCGATTATCGTCTTATCATCAGGGGGTAAACTGTTTACTTCTTTTGGAGGCATTTTTCAAGGTAATTTGTATAATATAGAAAGCTTGACTTGAGTGTAATAGAAGAACCTCTGATCCCATATTTCATAACTAAGGAATTTCAGAAGAAATAAAGTTATTTTAATATTTTAACTCCGTCCCCAACTCTTCAACTCTTCTAAATAATATCTAATCCTATCCTCTCAAGATATTTGTAAGTTGAATCGTAATACTCCGGGGGCCTTGTTTTATCTTCTTTATCTCCTGCGGGGACCACTATAACCATTCCTTGTCTAGCTCTCGTAAGCAAAACGCGATAAGCATTTTTCTGATACTTTTTCCGTTCTTCCTTATTAATATTTATCCATTTGTTGCCACGAAAAGACCGGTGTTGCCATTTATCCCCATCATATTTAAAATCAGCATCCCAAGCTACACAAGCCCAATCTAGCTCTAATCCCTGAATATCAAACTCTGTTGCAACAGCCTCAAGATAAAAAGAAGATCTAACATCATTTTTTTTATCAAGAAACCAATGCACTGGGTCCATTGGAGACTTAACATCTATTGCATATGGCTTTAACCTTTCAGCTTGAGATGACACTACCATACCATATCTTTCAGAGCCTCTAGATTTTTCTTTCAACCATTTTTTGGCCTTTTCAAAATCACGAGTAATAACAATTGGATATTTTTCCTTTATAAAATTGGCAGTTTTTCTAGCCTCACCTATATTCAAATCTAATATTTGTTTAACCAATAATGAAACATGCTCTGCTCGAAATGATCTCATTGATACAGAAAGATGAAGCTCCTCATTATAAAACACATTCTTATTGTTCCTAATTTCTTCTAGAATTTTTCCAGCACTATATTCAGAATCATGTAATTTAGGCGATATATATATCTGCCAATCTGGGTAACTCTTATTAAGAGACTCAATCCATTCGCCTATTCCTGCCTCACCAGTATTTATCTCCTGACCACCTCCAACCAAACAAACAATCACAGCCCAATCTTTATGACGGTCGAGACAAGAAATAAGGAATTCTGGTTCAGAATGATTGAAATCTGGAGTATTTTTTTTTCTCGCCATAAAGTTTGTTGTCTGTTCTACATTCCATGCTCTTTGCGCTTCATCAAATATTGCAACATGCTCAAAAGGAGGATTTTTGCTATCTTTAATACAATCATCCCTAAAATTATGAACATTCTGTATAAACATTTTCACTTCACTAAATACCACTCCCTTATTTATCCTATTACCTTTTAACTTTTCTTGCCTTAATCTGTCTCTTACTAAAGATTCTCTAAGAATTGCTACAAGTGGTCCATTTCCAGAAAGAAACACACTATATTGTTCATCATTCTTATTGTTATGAGTTGTTGCAATATTTAAGCCCACCAATGTTTTGCCAGCACCAGGCACCCCTGTAACAAAACATATTGCTTTCTTCCCATTTGCTTTAAATATTTTAATTATTTCAGAGACTGTTTTAGAAGTTTGTCTTAAATTTATCGCTCCAGCATCACTTCTGGATATTTCTTCAACAGCATGACCGCCATATAAAGCTACAGCAGCTTCAATAATTGTTGGAGTGGGTTTATAAGAGCCTTCTTCCCATTTCTTGATATCTATAATTGGTTCATCTGAAAACTGAATTACACCTTTTATAACTTCTTCTAGCTTAGCAGTATTAGTAACAATAGGAAGGAGTAATCCATCCTTTAATATTGTTGTAGCAATAACTGGGAAAACATTTTTTGCTTCAGTAATTATTAATACCGGCGCAATACAAACCTGATGACTTGGTTCATGAAAGTTCTTTAAATCGAGCGCATAATCATAAACTTGATCTACATCAATAGAATCAAGCTCCTTTTTCCCTATCTTGAATTCCAATATCAAAATTACTGATTTGATTATTACGACTACATCTATTCGTTGCCCCATGCGAGGTATGGAATATTCAAAATAAACAAAACCATCAAAAGAGGTTAACACCTTTTTTAATATTTCTATTTGACTTAACCATGCCGACTTTTGATTCTGTTCATCTGCAAATTCACTTCTTGAAGCAAGTATTCCTATAATATTATCAGGGTTTGCTTCTATAAAACCATTTATTGTAGAAGAATAATAAGCCCGCTGCATCTTTTAAACCCCCGGACGCATATGAATAAGTGCTGTGATTATACCAATTCCAAGTGGATATGGGTAAATTTCCGTACCTGTGCCTAAAAATGTAGTTGAGCCTATTGAATTTGCCTTAAATTCCATTGAGCATAGGGACACTTTAATAAAATTCCTATCGAAGTGGTCATTTTAATCCCTTCTGCTCTGCTATTCCTCTATGTTATTTCAACTCAGATAGTTTCAATTCATCCAAAACCCAGTCAATGTTTAATCCAAAGCCATCATCTCTATTCTGTGTTTCAATGCCTTTTAAATGGATTTTCATTAATTCAACCAACGCCGGCCTCATCTTTTTATCCCTTGCAGCCTCTCTTGGAGTTATGCCATTAAGTGCTGGCACATGGTCATCCAGAAATTTAGTATAATAATTCTTGTTAAATTTCTGCATTATCTCAGCTTTGACTTCATGTGGAATTTCTTCTTTTTCTTTTAAGGGATGGTTATCTGTAATTCTTTCGTCATCCCCCGCTATTTGCTTTGCCAAATCAACAATAACTTCAGTCTTAAGTACAATTAAATGCTTGAAATATTTACCTGCTATCTTTTTTGCAAACGCATATTTTTGTTTTGTAAATGCTTCAATAGTTAAAATGTTTTGATTAAGAACTACGTTAGCCAGCGAACCTACACCTATACTTTCATCATCACTATGCCTGAACGCCGCCGGCATTTTATCTTCAATAACTTTTGATGCCCCTCGCCGGAGCCAACTGTAATAATAACTACCTTCAAGTGTTTTTACTTCCGGACTTTCTTTTGTTGCTTCAAATTCAGGGTAAGTATCAAGAATGTGCTTTATCCTGTTGAAATCACCTTTTATATCGTATATTGCCTTACACTGATGCAAGTCTATCTTCCGTAAAATATTTTTATACTTTATTTGGCTCATATCAATTATTTTCTGGTATAATTTCCCGTAATTCCCTGCCATGAATTGTTTTATCGTTAATTTTCCGTTCTTATTCCTTGCTTTCTCGTATGCGCTGAACAACTCATCCATGAATTCTCTTTCAATAGAACTTGTCACTTCAATACCGTTGCTTAAAACCCTGCTGAAATGAGGATAATGAGCTATCCATACTAACATTTTAGTAAATCGTGGAAAATGGGATGCCAAACTACGGTCAAGTAAGATGAATTTTTTGTTCTTGTCATCAAGTAGGTCTATACATTCCGTTATTTGATTATCAATTACTTTTTGTATCTCTATTACTGTCAATGATGAATTCTTGCTGTAATTTATCAATGATTTCTCGTCATTTGTGAGCCCCTGCCAGCTAGCTGATTCCCATTTCTGCACCAGCGTTCTGCCCTGAGTATCAGGTTCAACAAATAACAAGTAGTTCATTGCCGCGCCTGCCGCATCTTCAATTCTTTCGCTTCTGCTCTCATCATGAAATGCCATTTTCCCCATTACTTTTTCAAACTTCTCTTTGCCACTGCAATCAATAACATATTTAAGCATTTTAACTATAAGCCCCTTGTCTATTTTGAGATGGTTGTCATATGCTTTTCTGCTTAACAGATTATATTCGCAGTCTTTACTACAGTTTATTGCTTCATTGCGTTTTGTTCCACAGCAATAGGAACATATCATCTGCCCGAGAACTATGCAATTCCCACGACTTTTCTTGCCGCAAAAGATACAAACATTGGATTTTATTTTTTCATCATTCATTTTATCTTATGCTCAATTATTTAGCTTACGACTTGCTCCGTATTTCCCAATGCCCGCCCTTATCTGGACCGATGCGTTTTAATAATCCTGCATCTCTTAATCTTTTAATATTTCTTTTGATTGTCGCTCTATCTTTTTTCAGTTTAGATGACAATATGTCATAAGTAATTGACTTGTTCATGTTTATTTCTTGTAGTATTATTTTCTGTAATCCTGTTAACTTTTCAGGGGCATTTTCAGGGGCATTTTCAGGGGCATTTTCAGTAATATGATCATCTGGAAACGGAAATACTACAGTAAACAAATCGTTTCTTTCGTCATTTATCCAACTTGCCTTTGGATAGCCTTCTTTTTGTAAGGGTAATATTGAAGTCCTATAACCTGTTCCTTTTGCTTCTGCCCAACCTAAATCATAAAACACCGGCGCAATTAGTGTATTGCGTAATTCAGAACCAGGTATTCCAAACATTTCCGGATTTTTTAAGGAATGACCTGGATTGTAAAATTCAATCCTGTCATTATAGACTCTTATTTGGGATGGTGAATGATGAAAATAGTTCTGGTGCATTAACAGGTTGCTTAATGCTTCCCTTAATGCTTTTTTGAAAGGGTCATCATCAATTCGGTTCATGTTCTTATCTAATTTAAAGGGGGTCAGAAAAAATCTGTAAATAATATCCAATGCCTGGTTTCTTATATTTATGAGATTGCCTTGAAGGTCGTTGGATAGGAATGGATCTTTATCTTTGCCCCATTCCACTCCTTTAATGCGTATTATATCAACCCTGAAATGAGAAAAGTGTCTTTTAATTATATTTTTCTTCCCAAATAAAAGAACCCCCGCAACAGTTAAATGTTTACCATTTTTTGAAACAAGATTATACGCTTTAAGCAGGTCATCCCCTTTTAGTAATACTTTTTCTCTTTTTTCCTGCTTTGATTCTCTAATGTCCTTGAAAATTGATAAAGTTCCTCTATCAATATCCGAAAGATTTGTATCTTCAAGTATTTGGGCATCCGGCGAATGCATTCTACTCTGATAGAAGTGCTGAACGTCTTTATCTGTCAATCTTATATCGGCAGAACCGACACGCTTGAAACCACCTTTGATTGGACCTGCATCTTTTATATAAATAGGTTTTTCATAAATTAATGCTGGTTCTACTCTGATTTTAACAAAGTATTTGTTTTTTTCTTTCTTAATCTCTGGTTTTATTATAGGACAAATATTGAATTTCTGTGAAACCGTAGATGCCAAATCATCAATTAATTTCTGCGGGTTTTTAACACCTGCTTTTATTAACCTATTCTTTTCTTGTTGAATTCCCAAAACAATGTTGCCACCTTTAGTGTTGGCAAATGCAGATATTGTTTCATAAATATTTTTAGGTAATCCACCTTCCGCTAACTTATATTCAAGATATTCTGTTTCATATTTTACAATGTTTTTCATTGGGGTTATTATAATATTTTTTAGAGGTAATATCAAACCATTTTTAAGGCAATGATGGGAAATAAAGTTTTGGAAATGTGGGAAATGTTTTGGAAAGGCTGTTATCCCAGCAGGCAGTAAGCAGGGATCCATCACTTATTTGTCATTCCCGCAGATTGTTAGCGGGAATCCAGGAAACTCGTAAGAGTGTAGGAGTGGAAGCCTTTTTGCACTTCCGAAGTCTATACGCATGCGGCTGACGTAGGAGGAAGTCTCTCCTTTAGGCTGACGTAGGAGGAGCCGTCCTTCTGGGCCCCAAAGAAAAAGCAGTGTTTTATTTTCTGGAATAAAGGGCACTGTCCTATTTCTTCTAATAAAATGCATCCTGGGAATTTTGAAAAAATAATGTTATTTTAATATTTTAACTCCGTCCCCTTTTATACTGAGCATGGTCGAAGGATAAGTCCTGAGTATATTGGAAGCATAAGTACTGAGCCCTTCTACAAACTCAGGATAAACTCCGTCAAAGGAGACCTGTCCTTCCGAAGTCTAGACGCATGCGGCTGACGTAGGAGGACCTGACCCCGTTTGTATTTTTAGTGAGCCTCTACAATTTCTTAATGAATAAAGTTATTTTAATATTTTAACTCCGTCCCTCTATGTCGTCCCTTTATGTCCTATAATCATTGTTATCGTGCGAACTGGAAAGAGGCAGGCTTGTGTGACTAACCAGTGAAAATAAAATAAAAGATTGGTTATTAAGAAGAAATTAAGAGAAACTTCAAGAAACGGCTTTCATAGAAGCGATTTAGGACACGATAATGGAGTGGCTAAGGGTTTGATACCTGGTAAATTAAGTTTTGTTACGACGGGGGAGGGATATTTTAAATTCCTGCATGGCATGAAATCTATTTTATTCTTGTTTATTTCTACTCTCACGTTCATTACGTCTACTCTGCGTTCCATATATAAAGGTTGTTACTAAGCCACTAATGCCTAATGTACTTATAATCGCTCCCGCAAATTGTTGGTTTAATTTAATTGCGGAGAATGCTATAAATAACGTTGTGAGTGAAATAATTAAAGCACTTATGATACCAAAAACAGAATTTCTTATATCCGATTTAATAACTTGTTTTTCAAGATATTGACGATGACTTGCCTGTTCTTCAGCCATCTTTAAAATTCTATCGGCAGCTCCTGATACAATCTGATTATATTTTTCTAGCATTTCAGGCGGTGGGATAGGTCCTTCATAATGCTGTGCTTTTACAAGGGTTGATTTCTGACTAACAACAGGAATTTTATTTTGTTCATTCATATTTATATTTTATAACTTTCTACTGCTTCATAAATACTATCCCCAACAGCATACCAATCACTTTTAAGTGCTTCATAATCGGCTTCAGCTTCAGTTTTATTTCTTTTATATTCATTTAACGTTGCCCCAATATCAATGGCTCTGGCAAAACCTTCTATGAAAGATGGTTTTGCAAATAATCTTGCAGATCTTTTAAATAATAAACTGTTCATTCTTTCTCCCATGTTTATAAACCCTATAATAAGTTACAGCGAAAATTGACCCACTTAACTAGCCTAAGCAAGCCCGAGGGCTCTTTCATTAAGTGGGTACCTTTGTAAGACAATACTATTATAGCGTAAAGGATAAAATTTGTCAATGTATATTTTTCCGGATGTTTTTCCGGATGTTTTAAAGGAAAGTTTTAAATGCTGGAATGAAAAAAGATGATGATAAGCTTATTGAAAAGACCTGTTTCTTATTGCTATCTATTCCTTGATTATGAATTGCTTAATTGCAATGAGTCCTGAGCATGGTTGAAGGATAAGTCCTGAGTATATTGGAAGCATAAGTACTGAGCCCTTCTACAAGTTCAGGATAAACTCCGTCAAAGGAGACCTGTCCTTCCGAAGTCTAGACGCATGCGGCTGACGTAGGAGGACCTGACCCCGTTTGTATTTTTAGTGAGCCTCTACAATTTCTTAATGAATAAAGTTATTTTAATATTTTAACTCCGTCCCTCTATGTCTATACAAAATGCCCGTTTTGTTTAAGTCAACTAAATACCTGCTTAATGTACCCTGTTGGACATCGGCAATATGATTGACCAACTCTTCTCTAGTAAAATATCGCCTATTTTCTTTCAGTTTTTTAGTTATTTCATTTTTTAATTTATTCTTAATATTTATTCCATTCAATGCAATGCTCCGATTCCTTTTATGCTGTCGCTGATTTGACTTATACCATTAATACAACCCTCTTGAAGTAATCTTACAAAAATTCTCTTGAAAACTCAACATAAATCCCCGACCCTAAAGTTTTAAATGATTTAAAGTTTTTAAATGATGGAATGAAAAAATGATAATGAGCTTATTTAAAAAGACTTGTTTCCTATTGCTATCTATTTTTTGATTATGAATTGCTTAATTGCAAGACCTGACCCCAAACTCCGTATATACGTAACGACGATCTTCTGTTTCTGCCATTCTTTCAAGCGACCTACGACTGTTTTTTAACTCCGACCTCTTTTATCTTTTGAGGTCCTTTCAACTTATTAAAATGAATATCGTATTATCTAACTACGTCCCCTATCTCCCCCCTATCTCCTGAGAAATATAAGTCAGCTCTGTCCTGCGCCTGGCTGATAGGAAATAGAATACATATAAGCAGATTTATAGTTAAAACAGCGACGGAGAGGGTATCCTGCGCTAAGCAGCTACGGAATACCTGTTACTTTGTTATCTCTTCCACACCAAAACAGTTTGCAAGTCCTTCCAAAGCTATTTTTTAGCGTAGGAGGACGGAGAGTTATCTTCAAAATTTGTTAGGATTGGTAAAATCGGAATTTTATAGCAGTCGGAAGGGGATTTCTATGATTTTCTATGATTTTGTTGTGGACAACTATGAAAAAACGTGGTAAAATTGAGCCTGAGAGGTAAGGTGGCATGAAAAAGTCTATTTTTTGGAAGTTAAATGGAGGATGTCAGTTTATAATAAGACTCCCCTTATTGAATGGATTAAACAGGCAAAAAGCGCAGATGGACTTTATGCCAAACTGAGAGAAGAAAAAATTACGCATATACTGTTCAACCTCCCAGAGGCAGTCAGGTTATCCGGTTTTAATATCTTTTACTGGAACGCTGAGAAACAGGGCATTTTCAGCCAGTTCTGGCAAAAATACGTCAGGGAGATACACCGGCATGAATGGATATTTCTGTATGAAATAATGTCACCCGAGGAAGCTTCCAAACCTCATGTTGCTCCCCAGAACTTTATTCTATGACTTCTTGACATTATTAAAAGGCAGCAGGTGGAGCAGAGTACAAACCAATGGAGCCCCACGGGTTTACCCCCCAATGTTTTACTTCGTAAAACAAAACATGGGGGACTATCGCACCCATGGTTTTCTGGAAATCGGGATAAAAATCAACTGATAGATGGGGAAATTTAAAAAAAGATGAAAAAAAATAGTCTCAATTATCTTTTTAGCCATAAATGGTTGAGTATTATGTTGATAACGCTGGTCAGTGTAGTCCTCTATGCAAATTCACTTAATAACGCCTTCCATTACGATGATTTTGGCGCTTTTGTGGATAATGAGGCGGTGAAAAGCCTGAAGAATATACCTGATTTATTTAAATCTGTGGTCAGTGCAAGCAAAGTTGATGATACAGGATACAGGCCATTGCTTGCGACAACCTTTGCGCTTAACTGGCGGCTGGGGGGACTTAACCCGTTCGGCTATCACCTTGTAAATCTGGGAACCCACATATTAAACGGGATTCTGGTATTTTTAATACTCGGCATGTTAGTTGATAGTTCACAAAACAAGGCAATACCTCTTGTCAGCGCTATACTTTTTATCATGCATCCCATCCATACAGAGGCAATTAATTATATACATGCAAGGTCTTCAGTCCTTGCGACTTTTTTTATACTGCTTTCGTGGTTCCTGTTTATAAAATACAATATGTCCGCAAAAAAGCGCTTTATGTATTATTTAGGTTCGCTCCTGTCGTTTGTAGCGGCGGTGTTGACAAAAGAAATCGGGTTTATGCTGCCGTTTGTTCTGGTCCTGTATGACTTTTACTTTGTGAGTCAGGGTAAAATAAACGATTTTAAGAGCCGGCTTTTAAAACAGCATTCCCTATTTATGATACTGCTTGCCGTGTATCTCTTCCTGAGGTTTTTCATAGTAAAAAACATTAAAGGGCCCGGCGGGTCCAATATGACTTTACAGTACCTGCTTACGCAGATGAGCGTAATAATGCATTACATACTGCTGATACTCTATCCGATTAATTTGGCTGTTGAAAGAAATATAGCTATGTCATATTACATTTTCCAGCCGCGTGTGATTATTTCTGCTCTGGGAATATTGTTCCTGTTCTTTATCGCTATTAAACTTTACCGGCGGTCAAAGCTCATTTCATTCAGTATTCTTTGGTTCTTTATCGCTCTGGCGCCTGTTTCAAGTATTATACCTATGATAATAGTAATGAACTCGCACCGGCTTTATTTCCCAGGAGTCGGGGTTGCGATAATTTCAGCGGTATTATTGTGCGGTTTATATGATATAGGCAAACAATCCAAAAACAGCGTATTTTTCAGAAAAATGTTTATAGTATTATTTGGACTTATACTAGTATTTTATTCCATGCGTATACTTAAGAGGAACGGCGACTGGAAAGATGAATATTCACTCTGGTCAAAAAACATAAAGGTATCCCCGGCGAGTTTCAGGTCGCATAACAACCTTGGCTCTTATTACGACAGGAAAGGCGAGGACGAAAAGGCTATGCTTGAATATGAGGAATGCCTGCGGTTAAATCCAACTTCGGAAACCGTGTTCAATAATCTCGGCATAGTTTACTACAGGTTAAAAATGTACGATAAGGCAATATCAGCTTACAAAAGCGCGATAAACTTGAATAATGACTATAACGACGCGCATAACAACCTTGGCATTGTTTATGCGGACCTGGGAATGATAAAGGAGTCATTGGAAGAGTTTAAAAAAGTTATAGAAGTCAATCCCATGCACATGGAATCCTATAAGAATATCGGGATAATTTATCAGAAGCTGGGTGACAGGAAGAATAATTTATATTACTGGAAGAAATATATAGAACTCAGTCCCGATACTCCTGACAGGGAACTGATAAAAAAAGAAGTGGATAAAATTGAGTCAAACAGGTGAGAGAGAACCTGCGGTCAATACTTTTTATTGTAATCGCGTCAGTTATTGTGTATGCAAATTCGTTTGCAAACTAATTTGTATATGCCGACATACCCTACACATCCGAAAACCTATTCATAAAGGTGAACTTTACCCCATTCTGTTTTAACAATGTTTTAACCCTTCTTACTACCTCCTTCATGTCAAAAGGCTTATACATACTAAGAAGTTTACTTCTTTTTAAAGCGTTTTTCAAGTTATTTTTATTGCGTTGAGGGGAATGGGAAAGGGCCTGGTATCCCCCCCCTTGAACTAAAAACTTATCCATAAAAATGCGGGTGTCATCCCGCTTCATCGAGACATCTGCTGACCACTCCAGTCCACCCTTCGACTCCGCTCAGGACTACTTCGCTGGCATTTACTCACGGACACAGATTTTAGTAACGATTCTGGGGTGTTTTTTGGCTTTGTCAACGATTTGTTAATAATGGGTATTTGTTTTTTACTTTAATTTTTAATAAAAGCATCTCTTAATAGATTTGATTGCCTATCATAGGCCTGCCTTGCATCTCTAGGTTTGCTCATCAGGGATATTTCCTGACAAATTAAACGGGCTATGTTCATAATATGCCTTTCCCTGTTCCTTGATTCCCTTGCATAAAGCGGGTGGTCGCGGTTAACATAAATAATATTTCCCTCAAGAAACGATTCAGGCCCGTCCGGGCCAAAATGGTCCATTACCAAAGAAAGTTTCATATCTCCAATATTCATTTTCTTAATTAATGCGCTCGGCGTTAACCGTTTAAGGTGTGGATGTTTTATTTTTTTCTTAACCTGCTTGACAGCACTTTCCTTTGGAACATTCTCCGGATTGCCAGTCTTTTCGGCGCTTTTGCTTGCCATATCACTGCCTTCACCTGCGCCTACCGGCAGCAGTCCCGGTGGACACCACTCTTTATTTCTCATTAAAGCGGCCTCTATTTTTTGGGTAACTTCTTTTAACGCGCGTTTAACCCTTGAATTATCTTTTTCATCCGACTGTCTTGCAAGTTCTTCTTTTGACTGGGCTATTATTTTTTCCATTACTGTATTAAACGTCTCATATTCTTTTGTATCTCTTAAAAAATCATTTCTATCGCTTGTAAGCGGTAAGAAATCAGCGTTAATTTCACCAGTTATGCGCGCCAGCATGGCTGAGTCAATACCAAACGATAACCTCCGTATAGCAACCTGCTTTACTCTAATAAGTATTCCTGCTTCATCATGACTGCTGACCGAAGCAGGCAGTATGACTATCTCTCCATGCACTATACCAGAATCAGTACCTTCAAGAAACGGCAGTCTCCTGCCGGTTAAAAATCGGGGCATTAGCTTTTTACCGTTCAGATAAACACTAAAATGAGGAGCTTTCAGCGGCAATGTTTCAATAAGCCGCTTTTCTACAAGTTCAAGGTTGAATTTCTTCTTTATACCTCTAAGAATTACCCTTGTCCCATCCGAAACGTTTTCATCAGGCCTTTCAGCTCTAAAAGGTAATTGCCATTCGTCGGCTTTTGAATCCCATTCTTCTTTATCAAATATAACGGTACCGGCAAAATCATCTTTTTTCGTATAAACTTCAAAATATTTGCATGCTGAAAGAACTGAAAATTTTCCAATACCAAATTCCCCTATCCTCATCCTGTTATA
>Ga0315284_10008861_pt1 | contig 14365 bp, 11 predicted proteins | sample YL17G09_16_MG_FD_203696 | JGI IMG/M metagenome (GOLD analysis project Ga0315284, IMG submission 203696) | Sediment microbial communities from Yellowstone Lake, YNP, Wyoming, USA - YL17G09_16 | ecosystem: Environmental > Aquatic > Freshwater > Lake > Sediment | place: USA: Wyoming | collected... | reverse complement strand
TTAACAAGATGGGTAAGCCCAGAATGCTCATTTCTGAGTCCAAAATGCACATCAGTGAGACGAAAGACGCCTTAAGGAACCGGCATTCGGGACAGTCACCTATTATCTCCTTCTCCACGCCAGTTTTGTGACTTCCCTCACAATCCCATAGTCGCATACACATGGGTCTCTCAATTCCTCAAACCAGTCGATCCACCGCGCTTCATCCAAGGCGCTCCGTCTCATTGTCGCCGATCTTAAAACGCACTAGCCAGATTACTATTATGGCAGACGTTGCCCGGCAAGCCAAGAAAAAAGCAAAGAAAACACCAGAGTTTGCAGGGTGGCGGGACAAGTGCGGCGGAGCCGCCACCAATTGCGGATTTCGGATTGCAGATTTCGGATTGTAGGTCACGGATTTGCGGCCGGGCAGGATAGGCGCAAACCACCCCCTTACCCCCGCGTGGTCACATATATAAAGCGGTTGTCACGTGGCAAATGTAGATGGAAATCCTGGAGAGAATCCGCAGATTGCACAGATTTTCGCAGATTCAGAAGAACAAATCGGTGTAACTCCATGTCAGCAAAAGGTTTATCTCACACAGAGCCACGGAGCCGCAGAGTTCGGGATTCGTCGGGATTGAGGTTTCCTTCGTGTCTTTGTGCCTTCGTGTGAGCCCGTTATCTTCTTATCGGCGTTCATCAGTGTTCATCAGCGGTTCCGTTTCCTCTGCGCCTGAGAAAGGGTTGTCAGTCTTCACCACTGAGGCACAGAGAGCACAGAGCAGAAGTTAAAGAATCTCAATGTCCTCTGTGTCTCTGTGGTGAGAAAACCTGGATTCCCGATCAGGTCGGGAATGAGATGCGTGAGCGTCTCTCGCGGAGGCGCAAAGATCGCAAAGGTTAAAGGCCTATGATGCTCAGGGTTTTCTTGGCGTGCTTGGCGAGAGGAGATTGTGCACCACGGAGGCACAGAGGACACAGAGAGAGTACATTCTGGATCACCCCTCAGTCTCGGTGGTCTCCGTGTCTCTGTGGTTGGAAACAGACTTGACGGCCTGGCGAGAGGAGATTGTGCACCACGGAGGCACCGAGGACACAGAGAGAGTACATTCTGGATCACCCCTCAGTCTCGGTGCTCTCCGTGTCTCTGTGGTGAGGTATTCTCGACTTCGTTCGGGAAGTTCAGATTGGCGAAGGGGCCGTGGACGGCTGCCGCGGCGTGGTCGTAGGCTCGGGCGGCGTCCTCTTCGATGTCGAATGAGCCGAGGTATCGGTCTCTGCCGTGGTCTTTGATGTGGGCGACCCATTTGTTGCGACGCTTGTCGTAGGAGACGCCGAGATATTGGCTGGTGGCGCCGGGGGTCTTGCGGCGGTTGGCGTTGTTCTGGGCGTAGGTGCAGTTGCGAAGGTTACGTTTGCGGTTGTCGAAGCCGTTATGGTTGGCGTGGTCGCAGACCAAGTGGTCGGGGATGTTCATGATCAGGCGGTGCATGTAGATGCGCTTGGTCTTGCCGCGGATTTGGACGTGTCGCACGGCGTAGGAGTTGTCGATGTTGTGCTTGCAGCACCAGCGGAACTGCGAGAGCCAGACGTAGTCCTCCGGATCGACCTTGGCGAACCTGCCCTGGGTGAGCGGGATTTTGCAGTAGTCGCCGAAGGCGTCGGTGTGGAGGGGAAGGGCCAGGGATTTGTGATTTATGATTTGCGATTTTTGATTTAGGGCGGAGGCCGCAGGGGCGGCAGGAGTGATTTCAGATTGCGGATTTGGGGCATTGTGACAGTAGGCACCGCATCGGTCGGTGGGCTCGATGATCGGCCAGCGGGCTTGGCTGGTGGCGGGGTCTGGCGTCGGCGGGTTGCGCACGCAGCACCACTGCCCGGCCATCTGCCGGCTGAAGTAGCAGCAGCCGCATTGTCGAGCGGGCGGCTCGTGCATGCCGCATCCTCGCAGGCCACAGGCCGAAGAAACCGGCTTGGCTCAGAAGTGGGTGGCACTTCTGGCCGGCGGGTGGCGCTGCCGAACTTGTTTGACGGTGCTGATTCGATTGCGCCTTGATCGTGGCGAGGGCGTCTCGCCCTTGTACTGCGGAGCCGTGGCGCATCGCATCCCGCCAAAGCGAGGCCAAGATGGCCTCGCCACGACCCTACGGGCAAAACGAGTTTGCCCGTGCCAGCCATCCTGTGCCCAAGAGTGTCACCACGGGCTGGGCGAAACTGAACCAAGCCGAAAAAAACGTCCTCCCCTATATGCTCGAAGGTGTGCGAATGGGTCGAAAAAAGCGGGGTGGGACGCGGGCGATGCTGATGTAAGTCCTTGCGGGGACGGGAATTAAAAAACCTTGCTTGTCGGGGGGATTTGGTGCTGGAGGGGTGCGCGAATGGTGCGAAAAACGACCCAAAGTGGTACGGGGGACACGATTGCGGATTGCGGATTTCGGAATGCGGATTGAGGGAGGAGGCCTTGGGATTGATGATGGATGATTTGTGATTGATGATTGGGGGTTAGAGTGCACGTAAATCCCTGCCCACAAAGAAGTTATCTGCGTTCATCGGCGTTCATCAGCGGTTCCGTTTCCTCTGCGGCCCTTTGCGTCCTCTGCGGTTAAACGAAACCTGGATTCCAGCTTTCGCTGGAATGACAGAATCGGAATCTGCGTAAATCGGCGAAATCTGCGGATACACTATCTCTGTGGCCCTCTGCGGCCGTTGCGGTTTGGAAGAGGGAATCGGTGGGGCGAGCCCCCACCCTACGGGTGTTTATGGCGTGCCTGGGACTGTAGGGGCGGGTTTGAAACCCGCCCCTACGGCTTGTATGTCACTTCGTGATCGGGGTCAGGACGATGTTTCGGTACTTGATGCCGGTGTGGTCGCCCTGGAGGTAGATGGGTCCGGGCTTGGATTCGTCGGACCACAGGGCACCGCCGGTGCAGCCGAGGAGCGGCTGGTTGTCGATGATCTTCTTGCCGTTGAGGATCACGGTGGCATGGCGGTCGAGAAGCGTCAAGTCGAGGGTCTGCCACTGGCCCGCGGGCTTCTCGGCGTTCACAGTCGGTGTGATGCGGCTGTAGATACCGCCCATGTTGTGCGAGTCAAGGCCGCGGCCGCCCGTGTCGGCGACCTGCACCTCGTAGATGCCGCGCAGGTACACGCCGCTGTTCTCGCCTTTCGCGACGTTCAGTTCGAGGTTCAGATTGAAATCCTCGAACTCGGCGACGGTGCGGAGGTTGCCATAGTGAGCGCCCTTCTCGGCGGGCTTATTGATGAGGATGCCGTTGTCGGCCGACCAGCCGTTCTTGGCGCCGGGGTCGGTCAGCTTCCAGCCTTCGAGGTCCTTGCCGTTGAACAGCGTGATCGGCTTGCCAAACTTGGCCTTGGCCAGGTCGGGCTTGGCCGGCAGAGGGGGAATCCGCTTGCCGGTGAACTGACGCTGCTCGATGCCGGCGCCGTTTCTGTGCGCCTCGATTTGCGTCAGTTCCATGTCGTCGCCCGAGACTTTCGCCATGAGGACATCCGGGAACATCTGTGTGCGAACGACCTTGCCCGCGGCGTCCTTGCGCTCCACCTTGTTCAGGCGGATGACGAACAGCGTATCGTCGCTTGTGAAGACGCTGTCCACGGGCAGCACGCTTCCGCCGCCCCAGAGGAGACTGGCGTCGAGGTAGCCTTGCTCCTGCGTGACGCCGAGCCAGCCGGCGCCGCCGCCGGGAATGGTCAGCGCCCATCGCCCGATGTAAGGATTAGTCGCGTCGGCGCCAAACGCCGCGCAGGTGATCGACAAGACCAGGAGAACGAATGCGTAACGCATGCCTTTGTTCATGAGACGTACCCTTTCCTTCATGCAACACGAAACCATGCCGTTGAGAACTCAACCGGCAACAGGATACCGGCGTTCACGGAAGAATTCAACAAGCCAATCCTTTGCGTGGGGAGCAGGGCGTAGCCCGGCTGCGGAACGCGAAGAACGCATCCGCGCGTCTGTGTGCCGGATTGCCGAAGGAGGGAATCGAACCCTCACCGGGTGTAAGCCCGACAGGATTTTGAATCCTGCGCGTCTGCCAGTTCCGCCACTTCGGCCTGGGGCAGCGATTATGGACGATCTACCCGGCAAAGTCAACCCGGAAAACCGATGCGGAATCCGTCGCCCCCCTTGTCGAGCCAGAATCGCTGCTCTATTCTCCGGCGGCGCTGCCCAGCAGATCCGTGAGAAGCTTGTTGAAGATGGTAACAATGTCGGATGCCGCGAAGAGATGGAATCCTTTTGGCCGCGATGGAATTCCGCGTCCCGGAATCTAAGCACTCCGTTGTGTGAAGGACGTACACAAGACATTTGGGTCGTTCAGCGTACACCGTCACCCCGACAGTGCGCCAGCGTCCGATAAGAGTGACGTACTCTGTCCTACGGGGTGAAGAGTTGTTGTTTGTGCCGTTGACAATCTTCAGGTTTGGTGGTAAAATCAGTAAATTGATGGAGGACCGGTGCGAAAGCCATGTCGCTTTCTCCACGGGTAATCAATTGAACGGACAACTGACAGGGCCGTGCAAAGAGGGGACGTTTCGTCTCTGCGCATGGCCGGCCAGAGGCAAGGATATGAGAGTGAGAAGTATGTGCAGGGTGCGCATGTTGGGCGCGCTGTTGGCGACATTACTGCTGGGTGGCTGCGGCGTGCTACCCGATGCGGCGACATCGGGCCCGGCGGATCAGGCCGTCTACAAGGGGTTCTCCTCGACGCCGAGGATTCGCTACGGCACGTATCCGTGCGCGATCGTGGGCACCCCGTATCTCGGCCGGGAGCTGGGATCGCATGCATACCACTGGTCGCCCCTGGAGAAGGACGGCATCGTCTATACCTGCGCGGCCGGACACGTGGACATCATTCACGTGCGAATCGCGGCCGACTGGACGGCGTATCTAACCGCCGAATCGTACAAGCACTTGATGAAGAGCGATTCGCACTTCTCCTACAAGCTCGCCGTGGACCGTTCGCGCAACTTCGTGCGCATCTCCTATCCCAAGGGCTGGGCCAGCCTGCCCAAGAAGACGCGAAGCGCCGTCGCTCGCGAGATTGCGTTTGCCATGGGGCCGTACCTGACCTTCACGACCGTCACCTGGCACGAGATTCTCACCTGGTACGGCTTCAAATGCATCGGCCTGCCCGTCGAGTTTGCCTCCGCCTTCTCGTGGGAGGATTCCTACTCGAATCTGCTCGGCACGATCCTCACCGTGCGCGCCCTGCACGATATGCAGCATCCGTACAACCAGGCCCTGGAGATCGTGCTGGACGAGGAGATGCGCAAGCTGGGCATCCAACCTGTCCGTGTGGGGCGGGCGGCGAGCGACGCCGTCAAGGGCAAGTGGTTCACCGGGAACTTCGCGTTGTTTGTGGACATGAAGAAGAGGAATTTCGATATCGGCCTGGATGACGGCTTTGTCACGCCGACGCTCGTGCCGGATGTGGCGGAGTGCCCGGGCGCGCAGGCGGTTTCCTATCCGGTCCCCGACCTTGAGCTTCTGGAAGAGTATGGCTTCTCCATCACGGTCGAGATCGAGCCGCACGAGTGGGAGAAGGACAGGATCCTGCGGATCGTTCACCAGGACAAACGGATCAATCCGCAGATTGACTTCCCGCAGATCATGGACCACATGCGCCGGCAGGCGGCGGCCCGGTACGGTCCCGAATACAGTCCCGACCACGACCCGGGCAATCCGCAGGTCATCGCCGCGAAGTGACGGCGCTTTGCGCCGAGGCGCTTGGCTGTCTCCCTCGCACCGTGATCGTCTTCGATACCGTTGCGCCGATATATGTCCAGCCTGGGAGGGAACAATACCGCCTGGCATCGTCCATCGCGGCTTGTTTGTAGTGTGCCCGTCAGGGCATCGGAAGACAACGCCTTACGGCGTCACTACAAGCAGACCTGCGACGGGGTGGCAGCCGCAAGCGTAGCTTGCCGCCGGTTTGCCCATTCACCATCGGCACAGCCTTCGGCCTTGCCGATGCCGGCCGTCGCGATGACGCACTGGGTATCGAGTCATCCCTTTTCGGGGCCGGAGCCGGCCCAGATGGCCTGCGGACAATCGGCGATCCGGTCGCCCCGGTACATTCGCATGAAATGGCGTTGCGCTTTCAGGCCGCTTGTCGCGACCACGGCCAATGCGCAGGCGTTGTCTCGCGGGACATCGATGAACACGGGCCCGCCGGCGCAGCGGCTCAGGGCGTCCCTCAGCAGCGGCGCCCCGGCGTCACCGGTCGCGATGCACGGGCCTATCTGAGACGCGTTGGCGCCGCATCGCGTGGTGACGAACCCTTCCACCCGGCCGTCCCGGCACAGCACTCGCACGGCCCCGGGCGAGTCCTCGAACAGCCGCAGGAACATCTTTTCGCGGTGCGTGCCCGTCATCCGGCGGTCGAAAGCGACGATCTCGGGAAACAGGCTCGCGTCCGGTCTCGCGATATCCGGCTGTACCGCCATCGCCGAAGCGATTCCCTCGTACCGGGTCAGCGGGTACTCCGCCGTGAATCCCAGCCTCTCGTACATGGGCCGGCCGGCAGCGGTGGCGTCCAGGCGGACGGTCCTCACGCCCTGGCCGTCCAGGAAATCGAGGGCGTGCTTCAGCAGGGATGTCGCGACACCTTTGCGGCGCGAGGCCGCCTCGACCAAGACCATCGCAATCCAGGCGACGGGGCCGAAGATGCACGTTACTGTAGTCCCGACGGACACGCCGTCCAACTCGGCGACGAAACAACCTTGCGGCTGCATGCCCATGAATCGGCACCAGTCCGACTCGATCTGGTTCCACCCCGCCTGCCGCGTCAACTTCAGCCCGAGCGACAGATCGGCCGCTGCCATAGGTCGAATCTCAATCATGGCGGTAGAGCCCACCAGGCCTCGCGATCCAAAAAAAGGAGCAGCCAACCTATGGCTCCACGGCGCACAACCCCCCCGATGCAGCCTTGGCGACTGTAATCCGATGTGCTGAAGGCCGACGAGGATTGTCCTGTCGGCTCTCGAAAGTGTCCTTCAAGGGTGTGCGGCTACCTGCCCGCCATCTCGGCCCTTAATTGAGCCTCAGCCTCAAGCCAGTTCTTCTCTTCCTGGCCGCCCTTGGATCCGCGCTTCACCCAGATCTCGTGTGCCCGCTTGGAGACTTGCTCGTGCGTAGGTTGCGGGCCTCTTGTGGACGAGACGGACTTGGTGGCGGCGGGGCGGGTTGCAACGGCAGTTGCGCCGCCCGAAGGACTGTTGACACTGCCTGTTGGAACTGTGTTCCTTACGATTTTGGGTTGAGCCATAGTTGGCCTCCTTTTGCCATGAACAAACATCCATACCTGTCGGCGCCCTGCTCGGCGCCTCTCTACGAGATTCATTGCTGAATCCAAACGGGACCATCCCTGCTGATTCGCCTACTACGATTCTCACCGGTCGTTCGTTCGATGCTTTCCGACCGATGGTAGGTCCCACAGCACGCGTAGCCCCAATACGCTTGCATGTGCCAGTATCTGATGCCGAAAACCGTTTGTCAAGCCCTGCGAAAAAAAAGATGAACTATTCTTGGCGCCTTCCTTCTGCCTTCCCACGCAGCGTACGACCTATAAGATGCACCAAGACATAGTCGCACACGCCCGCGCTGCAAGGGGGCCCGGCATCTTGACATTCTGCGAAAACCAGGTAAACTGGGACGGAGATTTCGGACAACCGTACATAGCCATTGTTCAGGGGTGGAGACGAGCATGATACGTTGGCTGGCGAGCGTGGCCGTCGTGGCGCCTCTGCTGATCGGCAGCAGCCCATGTCCCGAGCCGAATACTATAGACATCAGGAGTTGTCCCTTCGCCGCCGATCCCAGCCTGGTCGTGGGCAGGCTTCTGGACTGCGTCTGTCTTGAAATCGGGCAGCCGTTCATGCAGACGCGGACGTGGTGTGACCCGGAAGGCGATCCGGCCCGGGCCGAAATCCTCGCCGGGCCCGAGGGCGTGCAGATCATCGACAGGCCGAAGACCTCTTCGTACACGCTCCTGTGGACGCCCAGGCAGCCGATGATCGCGGCGATCGTCATCCGCGTCACCGATGAGCCTGCGCATGGCGAACCGAAGAGCGCCGACGGCACGATTCTCATCCAGGTGGCGCCGCGCGGGCGGCGACCGGCCCCCAGACTCTGCGGCGGTCCACCGCAATGATGCCCTGCAAAAAATGCGGGGCATGCTGCATCGCGCCCTCGATCACGACGGCGATGCCGAACGTGCCGAATGGCAAGCCGGCTGGCGTGCGCTGCGCGAACCTTGACGACAAGAACCTGTGCGCTCTCTACGGCAAGCCGGAGAGACCCGCCTTCTGCGCCGGCTGGAAACCCACCCCCGAAGTCTGCGGCCATAGCTGCGCCCAGGCCATGAAGAACCTCGCCGCCCTCGAAACCCAAACCGCCTGATACCGATTGCAGATGCATTCTTCGCAGCCGGTCACAAGCGTCTGGGTGGCAGCGGCAAGGCCGAAGGCCTTGCCGATGGCGAATGGGCAAACCATCGGCAATCCTTCGATGGGCTCAGGAAGGTCGCTGTGCTTGCCGCTGCCACCCGCCGTCAATAATGCGTGCTACTCGATTCGTTACCTCAATCGGGTGAAGCTGAGGTATATGGCCGAGACGAGAATGACGTCGAGAATCGCCTGCGCTGCGATGAAGAAGTGCCGGTTGATTTTCAATGCCATCGTCCCGGACAAAAGAGCCGCCCAGATTGCTATGAAGACGGCAGTACCCTTCCAGCCGAGCTCCTTTCTGCCCGCGAGAATCATGACGCAAAACACCGCGAACGGTAGAGCCATCATAGGTCACCTGCCCATGCCATCTTTCGGATGATTCATTGGAGTCTTCGCCTGGGGTCCTGCAGATGCTTCTCCCGCGTCTCGAAGTCCTCGGACGGGGCATACCATAGGGATTGCCAATAGCGGCGGTCGGTCTGATAGACGTCGATGGCTGCGCTCTCCGGGAGATCCTGGGGCACGATGCCGTAGCGTTTCATCTCCCGGAGGTACGCGGCCGGTGGAACGAAGCCGGGCATATCGAATCGCTTGATCTGCTCCAAGTGGCTATTTCCCTCGCGGCACATCGCGAGAATGGCCTGGTAGTCCGGGTCGTTCGCATCGGCGAATACGGGTCGTCCGCCCGTTGCAGCGTCCCCCTGGTTTCCCGCACGGCACACGCCGTATCCGCCGGCTTCCGCCGCCAGGGGCGCCAGCAACATCAGCGACTTGGCCGGACGGCTTAGATTGAACACGAGATGGCGGCTTAGCCGCAGGCGAGGATCATCCGGCTCCGGCCTCCAAAACGACACGTCCCGTTCGTCGGACAGGCTGCGGGGCAGCACCGTATTGCCGGCGTGGCAGGACCCGCAACGGCGACGGATGGCTTCGCCGGCCGCTTTTGTCGCCGGCCATTGCTCATCCGTGCCCACCTGCTGGTTCTCATAGTATCCTCCGATCATTCCGCCGCCCAGTGCGGCGTACGTGCCGGGGTACGGCGCTCCGCATTCGATCCAGTAGCGGATCATGCGCGTCTCCTGCGGCGAGAGTTTGACGTCATAATGATCCGTCGTGATCTTCTTCATCAAGGGACTGGCGGCGGCCCCGATAGTGCGCGGCGGCAGATTGCTCCTTGGGTCATTGCGCCCGTCAACAAACTGGCGGCGATAGGTCAGCGTGTAGTAGCTGTGCGAGAACATCGGGCCACGGTCGCCGGTCAGGACAACGCCGCCGTCGCGCTTGTCGTAGTCGTGACAGCCGAGACAGTGCTTGTCCAGGATCGGCTGGACGTCACGGGGAAAGTCGAACACGTCCGGGACGCCGGGTACAGGGGCGGGCCTGTCCGGATTTCGCTGCAGGGCGAGCATGCCTCGTGTGGGTCGGCTCGCAGGGGTCTGGGTCCGGTTCTCGTGGCAGCCCACGCAGCTCGTCACCTCGCCGGGCATTACCGTCAGAAAGCTCTGCATCCTCTTGATGGAATCCTCCTTCTCGTCGAGGGCCACAAAGAAGAAGCTGCGCAACGCCGGAAGCTCCATGTACGCGGAGCCGTCCGGCTCGACGGGAATAGTGCCCACGACCCGTTCCAGCGTAAACGTCCCGCCGAAACTGATGGGGTCCATGCCTCCTGTGTAGTGAATGGGCATCGGCAGGCTTTCGAGCACCAGCAGCTTCTTGATCTCGCCCGGCCTGACCCCCTCCATGCGTCTGCCGTCATAGACATTGTTCAGAATGAGCCTGCCGGTGGTCTCCTGCGACGCGACGCGCGGCGGAATGATGTTCTCCCTGCTACGCGGCAGCAGAGGCCGGGGCTCATGGCACGTGACTCCTTCGCCGGCCAATTGTCCGGGCAACCGATAGACCGGCCACGTCCGGCCCTGATCGTTCATCAGCACAAGACCGTCCTTCTGCGCCGCGAGGAAGTACTCCTTCGACAAGGGGTACGGATCTCGAAAGTCGTCGGTCCTGCTGATCCGGCGGGCGGAGGACGGCTCATCCGGCCCTCCGGCGGGGCTGACGAGAGTCACGGCCCCGGCGTGCTCGCGCTGCCCGTGACCCGGCGAGAAGATGGCCACGACCGCATCCTCACCCGGAACGGGCTTGGCGTCGATCATGACCGTCCCCGGCCGCATGTTGCCGTAGAACACCATTTGGCCCGTTCCATCCGGGTTCATCGTCCAGAGATGGTGATAATGAACCTGGCTGCGGTCAACGTATTCCCATCGCTGATAGAGCACGCGGCCGTCGGGCAGAAGCCAGGGGGTGTTCTCGTGTTCGTTGTTGCTGGAGAGCTGACGCATGTTCTTCCCATCGCCGTCGCAACGGTGCAGGACGGCCACCTGGGTCAGCCAGCAGTTCACCCAGCGGTTGCAGCGGTCGGAACAGAACAGGATTCCGCCATCCGGCAGATAGGTCGGCTCGATATCGTTGTATGGGCCGTCCGTCAGTTGCCTGAGCCCGCCGCCGTCGGCGTCGATCTCGTACAGGTGAAAGTGGTCCGTGCCGCCTTTTCGGTAGGAGAACAGGATCTTGCGGCCGTCGTAGTGGACATGCGGGTCCCTGACGGTGCCCTCCGAATCGTCCACGAGCGCGACGACTTCGCCCGTTCTCACGTTGAGCTTGCACAGCCGGCCCTGCGCCCGGTATGCCTTGCGCCCATTGCCCTCAGCGTAGTAGCCGAAGTTGGCGTACCAGTGTCCGTCAAAACCCTCCTGCCGGCACGCGAAGATGATTTCGTTGCAGCCCCCGATCACCTGAGACAGAAGCTGTCTGCCCTCGGTTGCCGGTTCGTCCGCGAAGGCCGCCTGGGCTCCAAGGATCGCCGGGGCAAGGGCCAGCATCCAGAAGAAGGTTCTACCAACGTGGGAGCGGGCTAATCGTTGGTGTTTCATGCGCATGGTTGCCTTGATCTACGTTCGGTGAAACAGTGAACCCGGTCCACCCGGTGACACCGCTCCATTATGGCGTATCGCGGCTCAGTAATCCAGGAAAATGATGTCTTCCGGGATGGCGACGACGTCGCGGTGGTCGGGGCCGAGGAGCTTCTTGATCTCGGTGCTGTGTTTGCCGGCGAGGGTCTTGAGCTGGGCGCTGCCGAGGCTGGTGACGGCCTTGGCGGCCGAGTTGAGCAGGACGACCTCGCCCGGCTCGAAAGAGCCGTCGACGCCGGTGACGCCTGAGGGCAGGAGGCTCTTATGGTTTCGCAGGGCCTTCAGCGCGCCCTCGTCGATATGGATCGTGCCGGCGGGCTGGCTGTTCAGGATCCAGCGGGCGCGGTTGCCGAGCTTTCGCCTGGGCATGAAGATCGTGCCGAGCGGCTCGCCGGCCATGATGCGGGCGATGACGTCCTTTTCGCGGCCGTTGGCCAGGACGATCCGGCAGCCGGCGTTGGCGGCGATCTTGGCGGCCTCGATCTTCGTCCTCATGCCGCCCGTGGAGTGTGCGGAGCCCTTGCCGCCGGCGTTGCGGACGATCTCGTCGGTGATCTCGAAAACCGCCGGAATCGGCTTGGCGTCGGGATGCACCTGGGGGTTCTTGTCATAGAGGGCGTCGATGTCCGTGAGCATGATGAGCAGGTCGGCGTCGATCTTGCTGGCGACGAGGGCGCTGAGCCGGTCGTTGTCGCCAAAGGCCGTGGCGATCTCCGCCGTGCTCACGCTGTCGTTCTCGTTGAGCACGGGCACCACGCCCAGGTGGAGCAGCGTCTCGATGGCGTTGCGCAGGTTCAGGTAGGTCTTGCGGTTGCTGAGCACCTCGGCGGTCAGCAGGACCTGGGCGACCTGCACGCCGTGCTGCTGAAAGGCCTTGCGGTACTCCTGCATCAGCAGCGGCTGGCCGATCGCGGCACAGGCCTGCCGCATCTTCATCTCTTTGGGCTTCTCGGCGAGGCCGAGTTGTCCGGCCCCCATGCCGATGGCCCCGCTGGTGATGATGACGACCTGCCGCCCGCTGTCGAGCAGGGCCTTGACCTGTGCGGCCACGCCCCCGAAGTACCCGGCGTCGATCCCACCGTCTTTCGCCAGCGTGTTCGTACCGATCTTGACGACAACTCGTTTTGTCTTACTGAAATCTCTCATAGCCGATACAACGAAGGTGTGCTGAGCACGCCCTGCCAAACCTGATTTCTTGCCCCGACAGGCGGTATTATACAGCCGGCCAAGCCGCCCCTTCAAGGGCAAATGGGCGGACACGTGCGCCCCGCCTGCGGAATCGCCTTTTCGTGCTTGACGTGCGAGTGCCTAGTCTGATAATATGATACCCTAAGGGACTTGCAGCGTGTCTTTCGCTGGAAGGACCGCCGGAGTTGAGCGGTATCTATGCTGGATGGAGGCAATGTGCGATTCCGTCAAACCATGCGTACAGAACGCGACATGACTTTCCGATTCTTGTGGCTGCCGTCACATATTGCGCCGGGAGGCTGTCTCATGAACAGAGGGCCAAATGGCTCAGCTTCCCGTGTTCCCATGGGTCAATTGATGGTCTGTGCGGCGGACGGCCGATAGGAGAATGATTGTGTGCATGCGAATCTCTGGGAATACCGACTCAGATGGCAACAACCTTCTCGTCTCTCGGGGATGCGCGACGTTTGGTGTCTCCGGGTATTTCTCGGAAGACTATTGGATGATGGGCAGAAATCAATCGGGTTAGGTCGTAGAGTGACTGAGGGTCAAGGTGAGAGCGCCATGAGAAATCGAGTCGTCTGGCTGGCCGCGACCTTGCTGATCGGAGTCATCGCCTCCGGTCCCGGCCAGGCCCAACAAATTACGAACATGATTTGGAAGGAGAAACACGATGAGTAAGATCCGAAGTTTCACTGTGCTTGTCTGTATGCTCTCGGTTGCCAACGCTTGGGGAGCAGCGTTCAAGGACGACTTCAACAGGTCCAATGGCCCCGTAGGGAATGGTTGGACGATTCAGACTGATGGCACCATTAAGGTCGAAATTGTAGACAATGAGGTTCTCATCGCGGGTACGGAGGGCGGTACGGCCTGGAATCGAGCGGGTATCTCCCGACCCGTTTCGGGTGAGACCAGAGTCTCCTTCGACTTCAAGGCGGATGACGTCTTCAACGTCCATCTCCGTGTCGAGGCCGCGGCAAGCCCCGCCTGGCTCGAGATCTACGCATGGGCCGGCGGCCCATTCAGCTACGCCAATTCCACAGATGGCAGTTGGCCTGCCGGTCCCTGGACCGCAATCCCTGGTTCAGATATGGTGGCAGGGCAGTACAACACCCTCGTGCTGGAGAAAAAGGGTGCCGACTTCATCCTCACCCTTAACGGCAAGGTGGTCGGCACTGTCACCAACGCGAGTTTCACCACCATCGAGAGCGTGCAGTTCGCCAGCGATGCCGATGCCAACCAAAAGGGAAGTCTTCACATCGACAATGTGCAGATAGGGGTGGTAGTTGCCGGAACGGCCAAGGACCCGAGTCCTGCTATTGACGCCACCGATGTACCCCGCGACGTCGTGCTTGGCTGGACTCCCGGCGAGTATGCCAACACGCACAACGTGTACCTGGGCACCAGCCTTGAGGATGTCAACAAGGCCGACGTCACCAAGGCAGTCAGCAAGGGCCAGACGGGAACGACCTTCACGCCGGCCAGCCTGCTGGAGTACGGCCAGACCTATTATTGGAGAGTCGATGAGGTCAACGCGCCGCCGGATTCTTCAGTCTTAACGGGCAACGTCTGGAGCTTCACCGCGGAGCCCTACGCGTATACGATCGCGTCCGTGACGGCCACCGCCAACTCGGCCAATTCCGCCCAGGGTATGACCGCCGTCAAAACCATCGATGGCTCCGGCCTCGATGCCGCCAGCGGTCAGCACTCGAACGTGGATGCGGATGGGTGGCTCACTGCTTGGGGCAGTACCCTGC
>Ga0315284_10008860_pt1 | contig 14366 bp, 10 predicted proteins | sample YL17G09_16_MG_FD_203696 | JGI IMG/M metagenome (GOLD analysis project Ga0315284, IMG submission 203696) | Sediment microbial communities from Yellowstone Lake, YNP, Wyoming, USA - YL17G09_16 | ecosystem: Environmental > Aquatic > Freshwater > Lake > Sediment | place: USA: Wyoming | collected... | reverse complement strand
CCTGGCAAACCCGCCTGCGCAATAACGACTACCACACTGCCGTGGCCCTCTGGACCGATACCGTCGGAAAATGGCCCGGAAACGCCCGGGCGCATAACGACCTGGGCGTGGCGCTGGACCTGGTCAAGGAATACGACCAAGCCCTGGTGGAATGCAACAAGTCCTTGGCCATCTTGCCCAACAGGCCCAACACGCTCAACAACCGCGGTTTGGTCTATCACCATTCCAAGCGGTTGGAGGAGGCGATCGCCGACTTTACCCGTGCAATAGAACTCACTCCCGACTATGCCGATGCCCTGGCAAACCGCGGGGCTGTTTACGGCAGCATGGACCGAATTGACCAAGCGATGGAGGACCTTAACAGGGCGCTGGCCATACAACCGGACCACTCCGACGCGCTGTTCAACCGCGGGGCGGCGTATTTCTATTTGAAACAATACGATGCGGCCTTGAACGACTTCAACCGGTCCATCGAACTGTACGGCAAACGGGCGGAATGCTACCGCAACCGCGCGGTTGTCCACTACCTCAACAGGGATTACGACAAGGCATGGGCCGACGTCGGCATGTGCCGTAAATTGGACGGCACGGTTCCGGAAGATTTCCTGGCCGCCCTGATGGAGGAATCCGGGCGGAAGGAGTAATCGTGATTCGCACGACGATTATCGCCCCTTGCCTGGTAGGGGGGTCCAGTCGGGTATCTTAGGCTCGTTGGACAAACCGTCGGGGTCGGCGTGCCTGGAGCCTTTGGGCGGCATGACCGGACCCTCCAGAAGCGGGTCGTTGGTGCGCCTCATCCAGCGGTCCAATCGCTGTCGCATGTCCGCCAGGGCGGCGGCGGTCCGAGGAGAATCGGCCAGGTTGCGGCACTCGTGGGGATCGAAAGTCAGGTCGTACAACTGCTCCTTTTCCACCGATTGTTCCCGCCAGCCGTGTTCCAGCAACAGGTCCTTGGAGACACTGTCGTCGCAATTGGATACCACGGGAGTCTTTCGGTCGTCGAACCTGCGGATGTATTTCCACCGCTTTGTCCGCACGGCGCGCATCGGTTCATAGGCGGAGTGATAGGTGACCTCCCCGTAGACTTCTTCATTGATCTCCGTGGCCCGGCCGTTGATGATGGGAAGGAGGCTCCGCCCCTCCAACCATTCCGGTCGAGCGATTCCCAACAGTTCGCAGAGGGTGGGAAAAACGTCGATGTGCGAGACCATGGCGTCAAAGACCTTGCCTCCCGCGAACCCGCCCGGGCCTGCCAGGATCAGCATGACGCCCATGCCGTGGTCGGTCAGGTTGCACTTCATCCGGGGGAAGGCGATGCCGTGGTCCGTGGTGCACAGCACCAGGGTGTTGTCGGCCAGGCCGCTTTCATCGAGGGCGGCCAGGACGGTGGCGATCTTCTGGTCGAGCCGCAAGGCGGCGGCTTTGAAATCGGCCATGTCCTGCCGCGTCTGTGGGCAGTCCGGCAGCGGAGCCGGTGGCAGGCAGCAGCGTCCAAAGTCCGTCGGCGCGGTGGAGCTGAAGGCGGCCTTGACGCGGTGCGTCTCGGGGAATCCCACCGAGAGGAAGAACGGCTGGGCGGGTTGGGAGCGGAGAAATCCCGCCGCTCCCCAATCGGCGTGATCGGATGTGGCCAGCACGCGATCGTAACCGATCTGGTCGACCTGGTCCCTTGAAATGACGTGCTGCACGCCCGAAAGGGCGCAGTAGTACCCGGCCGCCCGTAAGGTATGGAGGATGTGCCGGCGATAGTCCTTGAGCCGGAAACCCAGATGGGCCAACCCCAGCATGCCGCTGCTGTGGGGGCACTGGCCGGTCAGCAGCGCGGCCCGCGACGCCGAGCACGTGGGCGCCGCGCAGAACGCCTGGCGAAACAGGATGCCTTGCTCGGCCAGTTTCTGGATGGTGGGCGTGGGGATCGCATGTCCATAGGGTTGCACGTATCGGCCGGTGTCGTGTGAATGGATGTACAGGATGTTGGGACGGCGTGTGTTCATGGCTTCTCAACTCGCCTGTCGATTGTCCTCGCTAGGTTCTTCATTATTTCAGTGTTCGGATGGGTACGACGGATCCCGGACTTGTTCGGGGAACGATCCGCGGGTTTCCAGGTACATAAGGCACAACGGGGTGGATTGTCGCATGTGACATCGCCAATGGCAAGCACGCCCCGCCAGCCCCGAAGGACATCCGCCGCCACGGCACGGGTGGGTGAGAGAAAGGCAAGGCAAACTATGGCGCCGCGGAGGCCAGCGTGGGGGCCTTCTTGGCCATGAGGGTGATGGTGATGGGGGGGTGGGAGCCGGAGGTATCGGCGGCGCGACTCCATCCGCCCAGATCGGCGTCGAAGGAAAAAATCTCCCAGATTCCCTGCTCCAGCTCTGGAGCCAGTGTCTGGCGCAGGTATTGCTCGACGGTGGCGGAACGGCGTGCCGACAGCAGCCAATGTTCCTTGCCGCCGCGAGGGTTCTCCACGGCGCCGTTGACATAGATGCGGATCGGTCGCCCGCCCAGATTCTGTCGCAAGTCGACGACCAGTTCGTCCAGGTACTTCCTGGCCGGTTCGTCGAGTTGTGCCGATCCGGTGGCGAAGCGGATCGGTGTCGATCGCGTGTCGATGATCTGCTCGTCCGAGGAGGACGCGTCGGTTTCGATGGCTCTGCGAAGGTCCTCGAAGAGGTTGCGGATTTCCTCGTCCTCGGCGTCGATGACCCGGTTGGGGGGGATGTACTCCGTCTCGGACTCCTCGGTGGGGTACTTGATCTTGCGATAGTCCCTGCCGCTGTCGGGGCTTTTCCCATACAGCATGTCCGGGATGCCCAGACCCGCCAGGGCGCGGTTGAAGGACCCCTGGCCTACCTGGAACAGTTCGGTGGACTTCTCGGTGGCCATCGTCTGGAGCATGACGAAGAACGCCAGCAGCAGCGTGATCATATCCGCGAAGGATATGATCCAAACCGGCACTTTTTCACCGCCGGATTCCTCGCTCATGGTCGCTCGCTCCTGGCCACCAGGCGGACTTCCATCATCGGTTCCTGGATGGCTCGCCCGGACCCGGGCGGCATTGCGCTGGTGGCGGAAATGTTGAACCATTCCTTGGGCAGCTTGGCCTCATTGCTGAAGAACGCCCGCAGCGACCAGGCCCGTTCCAGACGCGCTTCGAGGTCGCCCCCACCCTCGGGAGCCACCTCGCGGATGGTCACCTGGCAGGGGACCCGGTGGACGAACTGGGCGATGCGATGCAGCACGCCCTTGCCGTTGGGGGTCAGTCGGCTGCCCTTGCCCCAGAACATCTGGCCGGAGGGGATGTAGAACGTCTTGCGGTCGCGATAGGCGTCGGTGGAGGCGATCCAGGGCATCTTTCGCGGCTGCCAGGTCTCCTTGGGTTCGCTGTCGGTGGATACTTCGCTGCCCCGTTCCGTGTAATCCGCCTGGCCTTCCGGGTTCGGCAGATAGGAGTCCTTGAGGCTTTGTCGCGAGGGGAAGATGGAGTAGTTGGCAATGCTGCGGATCACGCCGCGGAATCTCTTCTGGGCGTCCTTGTCGAAGCTGGAGAAGGTCGTCATGATGACGAAGAACGACAGCAGCAGCGTGATCATGTCGCTGAAGGACACGTACCACAGGCCGACGCCGTGCCCGCCGCCGCCTTCCCCTCCGCCATGCTTTTTCCCATGACCGGACATCAGACCTTCGGTTTGACATCTTCACGGTGCCGCTCGGAGACAAACGTGTTCATCCGTTCGCGGACGGCCGTGGGGCTGTCGCCCTTGACGATGCCCGTGACGCCTTCGAGGATCATCTCGTACATCGCCGATTCCTTCTTGGAGCGAATGCCCAGCTTCCCGCCCATGGGCAGGAAAAACAGGTTGGCCAGGAACGCCCCGTAAAATGTGCAGACCAGCGCCACGGCCATGCCCGCGCCGATCTTCTCGGGCGATTCCATGTTGCTGAACATCTGCACCAGACCGATGAGGGTTCCCACCATGCCGAAGGCGGGACAGGTCCCGCCCATGAATTCCAGCATCTTCTTGCCGTCGGAGTGGCGCTCGCGGAGGTTCTGAATCTCCATCGAGAGTTGTTCCTTGATGGCGTCGGGCTTTTCCCCGTCGATGACCATCCGCAGGGCCTTGACCAGGAACCGGTCTCCGGCCTTGGGAAGCTCCTGTTCCAGCGCCAGCGCCCCGTCGCGGCGGTTGACGGCTGAATAATTGACCATTTTCTGAATGAGGTCTTGCTCGGTGGGAAGCTTGTAGAACAGGGTCTTCTTGATGATGACCCACAGGCTTCCGACCTGGCCCATTGAGAAGTGCACCATGGTGGAAGCGATCGTGCCTCCCACGACAATGGTTATGGCCGGAATCTGAAAGAACAGACCGAAGTTTCCACCGTCGGCGACGACACCGATTACCGCGCATCCCAAGCCGAGCAGAACGCCTATGAAGGTCGCAAGGTCCATATTCAATCCCTTCCCAAGCCCTCTCCTTGCTCGCTTGTCATTGATCCATGCAGACAGCGCCCGCTGGGGGCATACCACCCCGGGGCTTGGGCGATGTCTGCCAGCCTCCAATGTTGCTTTCCACCAGATAGTTTTTCGACCATCCCCCAGGGCTGGTTTAGCAGCAACTTGGTGCTGGTGGGGGGCTTGTGACCCTGGTGGGCGGGCGGGCTAGAGGAGGGCTACCGCTCGATGTGGGTCGGTGTTGGCTTGGGCCTTGGCGGCGGCTTCTGATTGCCGCAAGATCAGTTGTCCAATGTGGTTGAGGACGGTCTTGGCGGTGTTGACGCCTCGTAAGGCCCCCTCGGAACCGGCCAGAGGGTTGGATGTCGCCGTTGTAATCCCCACGGAAACACCGTTGGACGCCAGGGATGCCTTGGCCATCGCGCGGTGAATCCAAGGCGGCGGTCGAATACTGGTGGTGACGCGGAAATCAAAAAGGCTGTAGTTGGGGATGGTTGACACGGCCTACCTCCTGTCAAAACCCCTATGCTCAGGCTCTCCATGCGAAAACCGCTTCCGCTCAATGCCCACAGCCGCAAAGGACGATACGGACCTGCCCCGAAGCCAAGCGAGGCAAATGAATGGCCTGATTCCATGGATTGGGAATGCGTGGGTAAACGCCGGTCCGCATCGCAAGGTCACACGCCCCGCGAGGCGGGCGAGTGGAAATATCGCCCCCAGCGGAGGTAAATCAGCCCGTGGGCTGGGAGGCTGAGCAGACCGGTGTAACCGTCGCGTCACTCGTCGCGTCCGACACGATGTGAATGCTCATTCCGGCGATCGCCGCAAGGGCCTCCACGCACGCACTGTCGTAACCCGACGGTGTGCACCGGCGAAGTTCGGCGATGGCCTGGGGCGGCGACATAGCCGACCGGTGCGGGCGATCATGGGTCATGGCGTCGTAGGCGTCCGCGACGGCCAGTATGCGGGCCTCCAACGGTATCTGTTCCCCCTTCAGGCCCAGCGGATAACCCGTTCCATTCGCGCGTTCGTGATGGTAGCGGATGGCTGGAAGGACCGGCGCGAGCATCTCCAGGGGGCTGAGCACCTCATAGGACACCTCGCTGTGCCTCTGGACGGTGCGGAAGTCCCCCACGCCGAAATTGGCCTGTTTACCGAGCACGCCTTCCGAGACGGCCAGCAGACCGATGTCATGCAACTGCCCGGCCAGGTTGAGCAGTTCGCATCGCGGGGCAGAAAGCTCCAGCCGCCGCGCGATCTGCTCGGCCAGTTGTCCGATGCGATGGCTGTGCCCGCGGGTGTATTGATCGCGAGCCTCCACGATCCGGACGATCCGCCGCAGCACATTGACATAGTGTTTTTCCGCCTGGGCGGAGGCTTCGCGCAAGACATCGCCTCGCTTGCCCAGGTGGCTGACGGCCCAGTGTACCTGGACAATCATCGCTCCGGCGATCAGCATGATGATCGCCCCCAGAATCCAGGAGGTGACCAGGCCGCCTCGAAGGACCATCCCCGCGACCGCCACGGCCATCGCGATCACGCAGAAGACAACCGGACGAGCGACATGTTGGGCCTCGGCCATTAGCCGAACGCGACGAATCCGCTTTAGCACGCTCAGAAACCTCCGTTGCACACCACCCGACCCCAGGGACCAAACAAGGGAATTTTAGGATATGTTTTTCGTTCATGCGCGGAATACCTTGCCCCCAACTCCAGAAGAAATCGACGGCCTCTCTGTTGCAACCACTTGATAGATAAAGTGTTGCGGTTGAAGATGTCGATATTGGGGGAGGAAAATGCGGTCAGGGGCTTTTTTGTTTCCTTTCGACAGTTGCCCTCGGAGGGTCCAACCATCAGGAGATGGTCCGCCGCGACCTCTCCCTTTCATGTCGTCGAAACGCGGCCCGAGATGCCATGAGAGGCTGGTATCGGGCATTATTGGAATCCATGGGAACGCGGGGCTAAATCGGCTTTGAATTCAGACCGATATGATTTACGTACCGTTCGCTGGGACGTCAAAAGAACCGTCGGGGAACCAAGGAGCCTTCGGATATGTCCATGGTCAATGGCATTGAGCGAATCGTGCGGAAGGACGCCAGACTTTTCACCATCGACGGGAAGGCGGACATTGTCACAGCCGCCAGGAAGATGAGCGAAAACCGCATTGGAAGCCTTGTGGTGGTCGACGCCGAACAAAAGGTCATTGGCATCGTCACCGAACGCGATATCCTTTCCAAGATCGTCGCCAAGTCCGCCAACCCCGCCGCCACGACCGTCAAGAGCATCATGACCGAGTTGGTGGTCTTCTGCCGCATGGACACCTCCATCGGCCGGGCGCGGCGGATCATGGCCCAGCATCAGATTCGCCATCTTCCCATCGTCGATGACGACGAGGTGGCGGTTGGAATGCTCTCCAGCCGCGACATCCTGGCCCACGAACTGTCCACGACCCGCGCGATCACTCGCCAGCAGTCCAAGATTCTCCAGGAACTGGAGACGGAGTTCCCCGGAATCACGAAGCTCCGCAGAGACCCCGTCGGCAGGATTGTCATCTGACCGCGGTGACGGACCGATTCCCCCCGGAGGCGCTAACGGTCCAAAGCGGCGATCAGTTCCTTTCTGGAGAATTTTCCCTCCAGGCGGATGGGAGGACGGTGGGGGCGGAAGATCACCGTCAGGGGAGGCGCTCCCTTGAGTTGCTCGTAGAGGAGCTTGTTAGCGGGCAGGTCGGCGGTGGTGACGTCGCCCCGCATGGCCAGGACATTACGAGCCTTCATCGCCTCGGCGATGAAGCGGTCATTGTAAATTTGCATGTCCACGATCTTGCAGCTTAGGCACCAGGCGGCCGTGAAGTCCACCAGCACCGTCTGGCCTGCCGCCATCGCGGTGGCGATTCGACTTTCGTCATAGGGCGCAAATTCCGTCGCCATCGGTTGGGGCGCTCGTAGCAGCCACCACCCCGCCGCCACCGCCAACGCCACTGCCCCTCCGCGCACCAGGACCTTGGCCTTGCCCGAAGCGTCATAGGGCAGCCAACTTCCCCAGATCCACAGGCCAAACGACAGCATCACGGCGCATCCAATCGCCCGCGCGACGCGGGTGTCGCTCGACAGCGTGCTGACCAGCCACAGGGCCACCAGCAGCAGGGCAAAGCCCATCGACTGCTTGAGGAGTTCCATCCATCGTCCCGGGCGGGGCAGGCGGGCCAGCAGTCCGGGAAGCCCCGCCAGGATCGCGTGCGGTGCGGCCATGCCGACTCCGACCAGTAAAATCGCCACGCTGCCCAGCCACAGCGGCTGCACTGCCGCCCATGCCAAGGTCAAAACCAGCAGGGCGAAACTGCATGGGGTGGCCAGGATGGCCATCATCAACCCCATGCCCAGGGAGCCGAGGTATCCGCCGCGGCGCGTATGGGCCTCCAAGCCCGCCAGGCGGCGCGGGACAAGGACGGTGAAGGCCCCCAGCAGGTTGACCGCCAGGGCCACGATCAGCATCGCCATGCCAATACGAAAGGCGGAGGACTGGAAGTGCCTGCCCCAGTCAAAGGCCCTGGAAGTTGCCAGCCGTAGTACGACGTTGACGCCCGCCAGGGCGACGAAGAACAACAGGATTCCACCGGCGAAGGCCAGGCCCAGGCCCACCAGGCGGCGGCGGGATTGGCGGGCCAGTTCGGCCAGGCTGACGATCCGCAGGGGGATCACAGGCAGCACGCAGGGCATGACGTTGAGGATCAGCCCGGCAAGGACCGCCAGACCCAGCGCGGCGCCCGTGGCCAGCGGCGGACCGGTGGTTGCTGTGATGGCTGAGGGGGACAGTCCCGCCGTTTTTGGTTGTCCGGTGGGCGTCGCCTCAGCCAGTCCGGAGGCCAAGGCGGTGTCCCAGGCGGGATCGGCCACGGAAACGGCCCCGACGTTGACATCCACGGAATCCTCCAAGCGAATGTTGAGGCACTTGGCGCCATCGTCGGAGCATGCCTGGCCTTCGACCGTGAAGGTCAGCTTCTTCGGTCCATGCTCCAGCTTGGCCGGTACGGAAAGGGGCACGTAGGCCGTTGCCTTGCCGGAGTAACCATAGGTCGTGACCGTCCTTCCGCCCAAGTCGGTTTGGTGCGGGCTGGCCGGGGACCACAGGACCGTTGCGCCCTGGAGGCTCCCGTAGTTGACGGCGACCTTCGCGCCCAGCGGGGTGAAATCCGCGCTGCCGCCGGGATCGGGGGCGTAGAAGGACCAGCCTTGGGCGATGGTAAAAACCAGGGCGACGTGGAACACCCCGCCGGGGGCGACTTGCGCCTGGGATGGGACGGTCTTCATGGACACATACGCCGTTGCCTGGGAAAACCGTGACGGAACGCCCAGTGGTCCCGGCAAACCGTTTTCGGCCTGGGCGGCCGCAGTAACGATCAATCCCATAGGAATGCATAGCGCGGCGAGAAACGGTCTCATGGATTCAACCCTCGTGGCGCGACATTATATCGGATCATCGACCGGCACGCCTGTCCCCCGATGCATCCCTGTTACTCAATGACTTGCTTGTCGGCGACAGGATGGGTAGATTACCCGTCTTAATGCTTGTTTGTCCAGAGATGGGACGGGTTATGGGCTTTCTAGAAAAAGTGGACCCTCGAGTCGCGGAAATCATCCGCGCCGAGCAGCGGCGCCAAGGCGAAACGCTGGAGATGATCGCCAGCGAGAATCACGTGTCATCGGCCGTGCTGGAAGCGGCGGGCACGGTCTTCACCGACAAGTACGCCGAGGGCTATCCCGGCAGGCGGTGGTACTGCGGTTGCGAGAACGCCGACGCCGTCGAGCAACTGGCCATCGACCGCGCCAAGCAGCTTTTCGGCGCTGAGCACGCCAATGTCCAGCCGCACAGCGGCACCAGCGCCAACCTGGCGGTGTACCTGGCGGCGCTGAAGCCCGGCATGAAGATCATGGGCATGAGGCTGGACCAGGGCGGCCACCTCTCCCACGGTCTGGAGATCAATCTCTCGGGCATCTGCTACAAGGCCATTCACTACGGTGTTCGCCGGGATACCGAGACGCTGGACATGGACGAAGTCCGCAGCCAGGCCCTTTCCGAGCGCCCGGACATCCTGGTGGCCGGGGCGTCGGCCTATCCGCGCGTCATCGACTTCGCCGCCTTCGGAAAGATCGCCCGGGAGGTGGGTTGCCCGCTGCTGTCGGATATCGCCCACATCGCCGGACTGGTGGTGGGGCGGGTCCATCCCGATCCGGTGCCCCACAGCGATTTCGTCACCACCACCACGCACAAGACGCTGCGAGGCCCGCGCGGGGCGGTCATCCTCTGCCGACACCAGCACGCCAAGGCCGTCGACCGCGCGATCTTCCCCGGCATCCAGGGCGGTCCGCTGGTGCACGTCATCGCCGCCAAGGCGGTGGCGTTCCTGGAGGCGATGCGCCCGGACTTCCGCGATTACGCCGCCGCCATTGTCGCCAACGCCCAGGCCCTGGCCGGGGAGCTGATGGCCCGGGGCTGGCGGCTGGTCTCCGGAGGGACCGACAATCACCTGATGCTGGTGGACCTTCGCAACCGCCGCGCGGACCTTACCGGACATGTGGCGGCGACCTGGCTGGCCTCGGCCGGCATCATCGCAAACAAAAACGCCATTCCCTTCGATCCGCGTCCACCGGTGGAGGCATCGGGCGTGCGCCTGGGGACGCCCGCCCTGACCACCCGAGGCATGAAAGCGGCCGAGATGAAACGCATCGCCGCATGGATCGACCGGGTCTTGATGTCCAACGGCGAAGACAGCCTCCTGACCGGCGTCGCGCGGGAGGTCAGGGAGTTCTGCGGGCAGTTCCCGATCCCGGACGGCCAACAACCCTAATCGATGCGCCCCTGGGGCGCGGGAGGAGTTGTCATGCGAGAAACCTATCGCATCCTCGACGCCAACTTCAACCGGGCCAGGGAGGCCCTCCGCGTGGCCGAAGACTGCGGGCGTTTCGCCCTCAACGACCCGGCCGTCACGGCCATGGCCAAGAACCTCCGCAGCGACCTGCGGGAGATTCTCTCGTCCATGCCGGCGGAGGAGTTCATCGTCAGCCGTGACACTCCCGGTGACATCGGCACGGAGATCACCACCCCCACGGAGATGGCGCGCGCGGACCTTTCCGAGGTGGCCTCCGCCGCCTGCAAGAGGCTCACCGAGGCTCTGAGGACAATCGAGGAATACGCCAAGTTCGTCGCCCCCAAGACCGTGCTGGCCATCGAGCGGATGCGATACAACGGCTACACGCTGGAGCAGCGCCTTCTGGGAAGGCTGCTGGTGGGCAGGCGGTTCGCCGACGTGAGGCTCTACGTCCTGGTCAGCAGTTGCCTATGTGGAGGCAGCCTCCGCGAAACGGCGAGGGCGGCGATCGCCGGAGGGGCCGACGCCATCCAGATCCGCGAGAAGGGCGTTTCCGACGCCGAATTCCTGGCCCGCGCCGCCGAGATGCGCGAACTGACCGACGAGACGGGAAGAATCCTCATCGTCAACGATCGTCCGGACATTGCCGCCATCGTCGGCGCCGACGGGGTTCACCTGGGACAGGGCGACCTGCCCATCGCCGAGGCGAGGCGGCTGTTGCGGCCCGGCGCGATCGTCGGTCGAAGCACGCACAACATCGAGCAGGTCCGCGCCGCGGTCAACGAGGGAGCCGACTACATCTCCGTCGGTCCGATGTTCGCCACCGCCACCAAGGACGCCGGGCCTGTCGCCGGTCCCCAACTTCTGGCCCGGGCAACGGTCGAGGTCGCCATGCCCGTCGTGCCCATCGGCGGGATCACGGCCGAAAACGTCGCCGAATTGCTCAAGGCCGGCGCCAGGCGGGTTGCCGTCAGCTCGGCGATATGTTCCGCCGCCGATCCGCAAGCCGCCGCCGAGGCCATCAAGGCCCACATTCCCCCCGTGCCGTAAGGCCCAGAGGACCGGAAACATCCGACCACTTCGCTATTGTTGCCCCGTCGCGCGCGTTTTGACGCTTTCCACAGACATCGCGCGGACCATCGGTTTCGGCGGGGCTACTTGGCTCCGGTGGTGATGGTCAGTTTCCCGCTGTCGGATATCGCCTCGACGAACGGGCTGTACATCGCCTCGCCCGCTGTTGGCAGGATGCGGAACGTGCCCGGCTGCTCGCATCGCAGGCGATAGGCCAGCACATGCTCCCCGCGAGGCAGGAAGCTGGAGAAGAACACCACCTTCGTGTCGCGCAGCTCAAGGTTGGCGGGAGTGGCGCTACCGTGGGAATATCCGCTGGTAAGCTGCTGGGGTTCGCAGCCGGCGGGCTTGGGGTCCTCGAACAGCAGGTACTCCAGGTCGTTGTCGGTCCGGACGGTCAACCGCGCCTCGATAAGCTCCCCGGTGGCGATTTCAGCCCCGGTTTCCAGCAGCTTGGGCACGTAACGCATGTCCTGGAACGGTTCTTGGATGGTCTTGCCGTCTTTCCAGATATTGCGCGTGTTGGTGAAGGTCTCCGGGACCAATCGGTAATACTTGCGGTCGATGGCTATCTGATGTCCACCGGCGGTGATCGTCTCGGCTGTGGTGTAATAGCGCAGGAACGCCGACCAGTAGCATCGTCCGGTTCCGCTACGACGGATCGCGACGGTGTGCTTGCCGGGGGCGAGTTGTTCGGCGGACAGTTCGATGCGGTCGTCGAAGAGCAGCAGGTTGTCCCGGTTCACGCGGACGGTACGCGCCGCGGCGCCGTCGATGGTCACCTCGATAGTCTGGTCGCAGTCCAACTCTCCGGCGGTACGGGCGTAACGGGCCAGTGCATAAACGGCCATCGCGGTGGATTTCGTGTTGCCCCAGGCCAGCTCGCGGCGGTTGGCGGCCAGCCAATTGACGGCCATGGGAACGTATTTATCGTCCGGTCGAACCGTCAGCATCGCCTGGAGCACCCAGGCGGTGGTCTCCTCGGCCCCATCGTACCAGTACCACCATCCGCCGCGGCTGCCCCAGCAGGCGGAGTGGGTCTTGGCGTCCACCTCCGCGGTATTGTCGAAGTTGCCCACGACGATGTCGGCCTGCTCGGCCCGCCCGGCGGCATGGAGCGTCAACGCCAGATACGCCCGGCCGTAATCGGTCAGCCCGTCGCGATGCTCGTAGAGGCGGTCCATCTCGGCTGACACCTTGGGCAGCCGCAAGGATTCCACCCCCGTGCGGCTGAGGGCGTAGAGGGCAAAGACACGGGTGTTGTCGTTGTCCAGGTGGCTGTACCACCAGTCCTGTCGGTCGACCTTGGGCTGCGAGACTCGCTCCACCAGCCAGGCGTGGGCACGTTGGATCATGCCCTCGGGCACTTTCACGTCGCAGTCCCGCGCCAGGGCCAGCCCCATCAGCACGTAGGCGGTCATGTACGGGTCGCCGGTGTCGTCCTTCCACCAGCCCCAGCTTCCGTCGTTGTGCTGGAATTCGACTAGCCGCTTCAATCCGGCGACGACCATCTTGTCGATCTCGGCGGATGAGTAGACGGGGTTGCGGTTCATCCGCTCGCGCAGGAGCTTGTACCGACCAGCCAGCTTGGCGTCGGTGGCGGACTGCTGCTCCGTCCGCTTGCGGAGGTCATCGAGGTTGATACCGGCCTGCTGGAGGGTCTTGCGCATCAGCACCGTGGGCAGGAATCGGCTCATGGTCTGCTCCACGCAGCCGTAGGGATACTGTGCAAGATAGGGCAGGGCGTCCAGGGCCACCGTTGCGATGGAGGGATTCAACGTGATCGTGAGCGATTGACTGAACGGTTTGATCTCGGCAGGCACGTCGATCTCGAATGTCACCTCATCCGCCCCGGTGGGTTGCGTGGATTGACGACTTGTAGGCGTCGCCTGGCCGAGCACGCCGCCGCGGCTGTCGAGCTTTGCCGCGCCCCAGGGCAGGATCGGTAGCGTCATCTGCAATGCGTCGGATTCACGACTGCCCCGCGCTCGTGCGGTGAGTTGTACCTCACCGGCCCGGCGGGCGTGCGTGAGGAAATCCAGCCGCGCCTCACCGCCGGCTGCGACGGTCACCTCCAGCGACCCGCCAGGCTCACAATCCTTCCACTGTCCATCGACGTTGACCTTTTCCAGCGACAGGGCCTCGCCGGCAGAGAGGTCGATGGCCAGCTTCTGCGGGGTGTCGAAGTAATTGTGGGCGATCACCGTCACGTAGCTGCGGTCGCCCTCGGTGAAGAACCGCCCGTTCTCCAGCCGCACGATGATGTTCTTGGTGGTGACGACATTGGCGCTGCTTTGGCCCACGCGGGTATCGGTGTCGGCCGCGACGGCGTGCAGGGCGAAGGTTGTCAACTGATCGGGCATGGTCACGGGAACGGTCGCCTCGCCATTGGCGTCGGTGACGACCGATCCGGCCCACAGGACGGTGTCTTTGAAGAACTCCCGCACGACCGCCTCCGCCAACGGCGGGCCTTCGCCGTCGGCGGCCATTCCCTTGGCCTCGGCCATATCGGCAGCGGGCGCGGCGGCGGCCTGGCCCACGCTCGGGGCGGCCTGGAGGCTCAACTTCGCCCTAAACTCATAGTCTGTGCCACCCCGCATTCTGTCGAGGAACCTCGTCAATTCCGCCGGTCCGGCGAAGCTGTCGGTCGTGGCGACAAGCACGGGGCGCGTCCGGCCGTAGAAGGCCTGCTCGATGGCCTCGCGGAACTCCGGCTGGATGTAGTAGACGCTGGAATCCACCATGAACAGCGTCACCTGTCCGACCAGCGGTTTGCCCGTGGCCATATCGGTGAGCTTGACGCCGATGGTAGTCTTTTCCCGTGGCCGGAACGTATCGCCCGCTCCACCCAGGTCGCCCTTGTCCAGATGCGTTTCGACCTTGATGAACCGGTGCGTCGGCGGCACGATGATCTGTTTCTCGTCGCGGTAGAGTTTGTTGTCCCGCAACATCGCGGCCTGGAGGGTGAAGTTG
>Ga0315284_10008859_pt1 | contig 14366 bp, 17 predicted proteins | sample YL17G09_16_MG_FD_203696 | JGI IMG/M metagenome (GOLD analysis project Ga0315284, IMG submission 203696) | Sediment microbial communities from Yellowstone Lake, YNP, Wyoming, USA - YL17G09_16 | ecosystem: Environmental > Aquatic > Freshwater > Lake > Sediment | place: USA: Wyoming | collected... | reverse complement strand
TGCCTCTTTGCCGGCCAAGCGGGCTCTGAATTCGATGAAGTTTTATGTGGCCGGCGGTGACGCCTAGCGGAAATGATAAAACTGATCGTTCAAGTACTTGAGTAGGTCCTGCGTTTCGCTCGCGGAGAATTCTTTCTTTGCCATATGAGTGCAGATGGCCAACTGCTTTTTCAACGCATCCAAAGACTGAACGAGTCGGTCCTTCCGCGTGAAGACGCTGGTATCGTGGCATCCCATGCAGTTAGCGTCATGCAAGCGCTTCCCGTCGTCGCTGTCGCCTGGCAATGAGGCGGCGTAAGCGCTCGGCATCAGCAGGACCAACAGCGATACGCCCAGAATGCTTTTCATGGTTTGCCTCCGACGTTTCGTCCGCTGTGGGGCAGATCGCGCGATGTTTTTATTACTTCTTCATGATCGTCGTCGTCATCAGCTACAAAACCAAGGCCACCGCACGTCGGGCATTGACGTTCATCGTCCGTATCTTTGTCAACGACACCATCGCCATTGCAGTCTGGACAAGTTTTCATGTGTGTGTGCCTCGAAGTCGAGCATAGCTAGATGAAGCTGCACATGTCATCAATCCAATCCTATATAGGCCTACGACCCGCTCATCGAAGGGCGGCTTAGGATCGGGCTCAAGCTAGCAGGGACTTACTCGGCTGTGGCCTCGCGCCCGCTGGCACAGACTTTCGGCGCAGGTAACGTTCGAGAATGCGAAACAGTGATTGCCTGTGCGAGATTTTGCAGTCCTTCAAGAAATCATATATCGCCTTGAGCGCTCACGACTCCACCAATAGCGCGAGCGCGCTCCACGCGGAGCGTTCCGCGACCGCTGTGCGGACCTCTACTTCAATGCCGTCCACCACCCCCTCCCGCGCTCCTTCAGCCCCGCGAACCAGCAGCAAATCGGATAGAGCAGGACGAGCACCAGGAACCAAACGAAATAGACGCCCGCGAGACTTAGGCCTATTGCAGGCGTGCTCGTGAGGATGCCGGTCATGGCAAAGCCCATGCCTCCACCGCCAATTTTCTAAATGGCGTAGGCTAGTTACCAACTAACCGCTTCGCGGGGGTTTACCGCTCGACGAGGCTACGCAGCAGATTTGCAAACGGAATGCAAACGGGTGGCCATGGCGCCCGGTCTCGTTGGTGAGACCCTCGATCGTGTCCAACCCAACCGATGGATGATGGCCGCTCGAAACTACCCCCATGAAGTGAACTCGTTTGATCCTTCGATGCCCACGCCGGCAAATCATCAGGGTTGCGAAGCCCTACGTTGTAAGACAAACCGCTGTCAACTAATCTGACTAAAGTTTCCCGTCGTCGAAGTCGTCATAAGGGGAGTTCAATGGCTAGGAGAACCAGTCGTAGCGCGGTTAAGATCACCACTCCCAAGAAGCGAAAATATAGGACGCTACCCGCGAAGAAAGGGACAACCATCCACTACATCAACCCGAGCTTAGCGGTCGTAGTTAGAAGACGCGCTCGCGGCGGCGGTATTGGTAGCGTCGGTGGGTTGAATGCCACAATTGACGTTTGCCGGTGCACGAAGACCGCCTTTGTCTGCACCACCAATACGGAGACGGGATACACTGTCTGCAAGGAAGAGTGTGTCGCTTGGGACTGCGAAACGGTACCGGCTCCCGCGTAGCCGCCCAACGTCCCCAAGTAGGCTAGCTAGCTCATTTTAGGACTCACAGAAGGGGCTCATGGGTCAGTTAGCCCAAACCTCGTGGGCCATCTAGCACCAAGAGCGGCGACCGCCACACGGCGCTTATCTCTTCGTCGCTAGCGTCACCACCCCCCATGCTCCCTGAGCAGGCTTAGGGTCGATGCTGTCGATAAAGTCGGCGGCGCGACCGGCTTGGTCGCCCCCGGTGCTACGAGGCTGAGTTGAGGTGGGTTCTTGCCAATGTGACAGTACCGTTCAGACTCTTGCCTGAGTTTTGCGATCCGAAATCCAAATCGCTCGTTGGGGTTTCGCCCGCGGCCATTTGTCTTCGCACTGCAACATAGTTTCGTCACTGCACTGCACCATCAAGAGTGCAACGCAGCGGACTGATTCCATTCCGCGTCGAAACCGAAAGGAGGCCAATAATGGCCCGGTTCTCTCGCTTCAATCTTTCAGCCCTCGCCGCGGCTGGCGCTCTTCTTGCCTTGCCTGCAGGAGGCGCAGCCGCGCATGCCGACCAGCCGCTCACCAATTTGGGGCCGGTCGGGCCTTACGAACCGATCCTCGTCACTATCGGCACGCAGCGCATTATCGCTTTTTACGTTCCGGACAAGGGCGATTGCGCTGTCAACGCCGTGGTGTGGAATGATGCAGATCCTGACGCGCCCTACGCATCGACGCGCGTGCGTATCAGCCTGAAGCCTGGTCAGATGTTCCAGCTCGACGGCGCGCAGCGCCAGTCAATGAGCCTCTTCTGCGGGGCCGACGCAACGAGCCTGGCGATCGCGGCTCCAGTCGAGCTGATCCTGACCGGCGCGTCCGGAAAGAACTAGCTGTCGCGTTTCTCCTTGCCGGTTTCCGGCAAACTAGTGACTTCAACGCCCTCCCTTACTAACGGCATCGTCCGACTTGATGCGTGTCAGAATAGCAAATTGGACTTAATCAGACTGGCCACATGATGCCCACGGAGGAAGGATAATATGGCCGCCACGTTCCGTGCGTTGCTCGCGACGAAAGACGGCGACCGGCAAAGCGTCGCCGTCACCGAGCTAACGGAGGCTGACCTGATGGACGGCGATGTCACCGTGGCGGTCGAGCACTCCACTGTCAACTATAAGGATGGCCTCGCGATAACGGGCAAGGTGCCCATTATCCGGAAATTCCCCCTCATCCCAGGCGTTGATCTGGCCGGCAGGGTGCTCCGTTCGGAGGACCCTCGCTTCCAAGCAGGGGATCGCGTCGTGGCGAACGGCTACGGACTTGGAGAGGTACACCACGGCGGTTACGCAGAGCGGGCTCGCATTAAGGGTGATTGGCTTATCAGGCTTCCCGAGACCATTTCCACCACCCAAGCCATGGCCATCGGCACCGCCGGATATACCGCCATGCTTTGCGTGCTGGCCTTGGAAAAGGCTGGCGTGACGCCAGACCGCGGCGCTGTGCTCGTGACCGGCGCTGCCGGTGGTGTGGGTTCGGTCGCGATCGCGCTCCTCGATAAGCTCGGTTATCGCGTTGTCGCCTCCTCCCGCAGAGCGGAACAGGAAGCTGACTATCTTCGAGGACTCGGCGCGGATGAGATCATCAACGCCCGCGAGTTTTTCGAGACCGGTAGCCCATTGGGCAAGGAGCGCTGGGCGGGCGCGGTGGACTCCGTCGGCAGCCGCACGCTCGCCAACGTACTGTCGCAGATCAAATACGATGGCGCAGTGGCGGCCTGCGGCTTGGCACAAGGGTCGGACCTGCCCGCGACGGTTTTGCCGTTCATCCTACGCGACGTGACGCTCGCGGGCGTAGACTCGGTGTGGGCTCAGCGTGAAAAACGTGACGAGGCATGGCGTCGTCTAGCAATGGACCTCGATCTCGCAAAGCTGACCAGAATGACGGCTCACGCAACACTGGGCGACGTGCCATCGTTAGCGGCCGAAATCCTCACAGGAAAGATCAGGGGTCGGGTGGTCATCGATCTCTGAGAACAGCCCGCGTTGCCTATCAGACATGCCCCTTTCGGTCGGGCTTTGCAATTGCGCGGAATATCCCTGCTTGACGGTATTTGTTCCCTCTTTTCGCGAACAACTTCCCTGTTCCGTGGCTAGGGAATTCCGGTGACAAATCATTGAAATTCCACCGCGAAGACATGGCCAATCGCGATCTCGAGACCTGGATTTAGCGGAATTTCCCTGTATTTTCCCGCAAAGCAGGGAGTAGACGCCGCTGAGACGGGTTCGCTGAAGACTGCCTCCACCGCTATTTCACGAGTTGGTTCAAAGAGCGAGAGATTTGGATATCTCGCAACGGGGCTAAGCATACCGGCGTCGAATATCGGAACCGCTGGGCAACTTCTGATGACTCCTCCACACCAGCACAATGCGAGACGCCATGTGTCAGCCGCGACCGGCCGACTCATTTTGGGATGGCCAGGGGGCTTATGGTTCCAAGCCTAACAAAGGTCGCATTAAGGCCCAATTAGGGACCGGGGGCATAGGGTTAAATGCCTGGGCTTTTAGCGGCATCGGCGCAACCCGTTACGAGGAGGTGCTCTCATGAAGCATCGCGCATTCGCCCCGGCACTCAGCGTTCTTGCTGTCGCTCTGTTCGCTACCGGTAGCTCGTCCGAAGCTTCCGCAGCCGACCCTTCTGGCATTTGGGCTAAGGATGACGGCTCGGCGAAGGTGGAAATCAAGAAATGCGGCCGCGGAATCTGCAGCAGGGTCGTCTGGCTGAGGGACCCAAAGGACTCACAAGGCAAGCCCCTCCACGACGTCCGGAACGAGGACCCGTCCATGCGGGACCGACCGATTATTGGCCTTCCGCTTTTTAACAACATGCCTCTGACGGAACCCAACACTTGGATGGGGAATATCTACAATCCCGAGGAGGGTCACATCTATACGAACGTCAAGGTGACGCTGGTCTCGCGACAGCAAATCGTGCTCAGAGGTTGCAAGACGTGGCTCCTCTGTGGTGAGAAGATGTGGACCAGATCGCACCTCCCGCCCATCCCGGAGAAGCCAACAGAGGTCAAGGCACCGGCTGAGCCGGGCTCAACCGATAAGGCCGAGCCAAGGTCCGCGCCGAAACCGGAGGCCCCAACGGTTGAAGCGTTCCGTGAGCGTGAACCACTATCGGCGCCTGGCTTTGCCTTCGTCACGACCGCGGCGCGTTGGGAGCCGCTGCCACTCTCCGGTGGGAACGTCTCGAGCATGATCGCGATGACGAGGCCATCGCCAGTGGCGACTACAGCCGAGCCTCCGCTGATAGAGGCCGCGACCGCCGAAGGGGCGCTCCTGGACTCTACTCGGACTGGGGCCCAGGCCGAAGCTGTACCCGCAGCGCCTAGTTTTATGAAGCCAAAGCCGAAACCGCTCGTCAGCGAGGCGCAAGAGCCGTGGCCCTGGCTACAGCGCCGTTCTCGGATTGGGGCCCAGGCCAAAGCCGCACCCGCAGCGCCTAGTTTTGTGAAGCCAAAGCCGAAACCGCTCGTCAGCGAGGCGCAAGAGCCGTGGCCCTGGCTACGGCGCCGTTCGGCGCTCCTGGTCTCTACTCGGACTGGGGGATAGTAAGCTTAGCGGTGTTGTCACATTAAGTGAAATTGGCTCAATTTGGACGATCAACCAACAGGCTAAGTCTTTGAAATCCCTTGCGTCAACATTGGCGATTGTCGGCAAATTCCGCTCAGTGTGACTTAATGTGACAACACCCATTTACCCATCAACGTCATCTGCTGCGCCGACCGCATTTCAAGGAGCTTCGCGCCGGTTCATTCCGCACTTGGGCCGGGGCATCCGCCACCGCATGACGCCTGTTGCCCGCTACATTCACCGCAACTGAACGCCGACAACGTGTCAAAGACCCTCTCGGCCTCGGGTCTAAAGCTTAGCGATAATCGGACATGCCCCCGCGGCCCGAAACTGGCGGCAAACCTTAAACACTCAAGAGTTTGCGCGCCGCGCGCAGTAGCACAATGGGATTTCGATCCGTCGGGGCCACGGACGGCGGTGCCCCACCCATCCCGGTCATCTCGTGGACTGCGGCCATCGCCGAGCGCACCGAATACTCTACGGTGAAGACGACATCGCGCTTCAACTCGCAGAATTGCCCCATCACTGCGAAATTCTGAGCACCTTGCGGACGCACGTCAGGACGATCACCAAAACGCCGAGGCATCAGCTGGCTTGTGATATATGGCATCCGGGAAAGGACAACTTTCGCTGTCCGAAACCAGTCGCGGCCAGCCCCGTCCAAACTCAAGTGCCCGGCCAGTTCGGTGAGGACTTCATCACCAGTGCAGTCCCACATCGGTTTCGGCACAAAATCGCCGACCCTGTCACCTCGCAATCCATACCCCCAAAAGACGAAGGTATTTTCCGCCTGATCCCGAAAATGGGGTTGATGAAACATGACGATAGACATCAACCAGCTGGAGTCCGCGAATGTTACAAGCCCACCCGTTCCGGTTACATTGCTCGTGAACTTCTCCATAAATTGGAAAAAGTCGGGCTTATCCAGCGTGATAGTGAACGACTCCCAGGTCGTTTCTCTAGGATCCCCGTAGAATTTCTCAGGATTTCCAAAGCCTTGATACCGCGCAGAGAGTTTTCGCCAAAGCCGCCACGAACCTCCCTCGAAGTGAGCGCGCGGCGGAACATTAGCGATCGATCCGCTGGTCGACGCATCCGTTATCGAGCCCAGCGTTAGATAAACACGATCTTCCGGAGCAATATCGAGGGGCGTCTTGTCTGCGAATATCAGTCTTGACACCCGACGACCTTGCCCATTCGACACGATCTCGACATCGGTCACCTGGTATTGGGGTTTAAACCGAACCCCCCGTTGTACCAGCCAGTCAGAAATTGGAGCGATGAGCGAGTCTTGCTGATTGTATCGGGTCCGCAGGATGCCCTCGATCCGTTCTAATCCCGGGGAACAGGTGAATGAACCGCTTGAGATAGCGGCGCATCTCAGTCGCGGAGTGCCACGGCTGAAACGAGAACATCGTGCTCCACATCAGCCAGAAATTCGTATCGAAGAATGCACGCTGGAAACAACTGCTGATCTTTTGATCCTGTAAAGACCTCTCCGAGCAAAGGAGCAGCCGGCACAAATCCAAGATCCCCCTTGGGCCAAGCCCGAGGCTGGAGACGTCAGCCTTTTTACCCCCGCGCACAAGCCGGCAGTTTGACTGCCCTCGAACAGCGCAATTGAACGCAAGTATGTCGTCTTTGAGGGAGCCGTTCGGCAAATCCAGCGATGGGATGGAACCAAGCAAATCGAAGGTGCAAGTAAAGTGCTCTTCGAACATACGTGCGCCCCGAACGGCATACCCTACTATTGCATCGCCTGCAGCATCGAGGCTTCCCCCAAACCGGTCTAACTGTTCAAAAATCGAAATGCGCTCACCGCTGACTGTGGCGTCCCGGATCAGAAACACAGCAGCAGCTAAGGAGGCGATGCCGCCTCCTACAAGATAGTGTCTCGGTTTGGCCTCATCGATTCCCAAAGACATCCCCCAAACTATGCAGCCGATTTTATTAGAGAGAAATCAGTCGGCAATTTGATCGGACTCAAGAATCGCGGAGAGTGAAGACCGAAACTCGACGACCTTTTCGGAACCCGTCAAGATTCGTGCTGCGCAAAAGAATCCGAATAGACGGCCGAGGCACGTGCCGGCGAGGATCAGTTGTCTCGTCGTCCCCCAAGGCTGAACTCATCATCCGTGAGTTTCCGCGGGTACTGTCACACTAACTCTGGGCGTTCAGCTCATGTGCTATCACGGGATCAACGCGAGGTAAGATGCAACGCGGATCCCCCCAAGAGCTGATGCGTGCAGAGATTGGTCTCGATGCTCCCGCCGTCGACGAGCGCTCCGCTGATCGCCGCGCAGCTCAGCTTATATTCGACAAAAAGGGAGAGACGTTGACTAAGGCGCCACTCGATCCCGCCAAGGACCTGCACTGCTGGCCCGGCAATCTGATATTCGTAAGTGCGGCTCTGGGACGGCGTCGTCGACCTTTGCACCTCCACATGGGGAAATGCGACACCTACGCCCGCGCCGACGTAGGCAACCCAGCCCCCTGGATGCCAAGTGCCGCGGCGCACGAGATTGAGCGTCATGAGATTGAAGCCGTGGCTGAATTCGAGTGCATTGAAAGTGGCCGACAAGGGTTCGTGTGGTCCAACTGGTGCGCCGTCGCGCACTCCCGATTGAACGACGACGCTGTCCCGGACTGCCTCCGCCTTGATGTGAGTGAAATCGCCCATGACGCCGAGCCGCGAGTCAGGCAGCCAGTAGATACCACGCAAGCCATAGTAGGGAGGCGCTGTGAACGGCTTTCCCTTCCACGGGATGTCCTTGAACTGCAAGTGCGTGCCATTTGGCTGCGCGAGCGTCAGGTTGCTGCGCATCGTGTGGGCAGGTCCGCCATATGCGGCAAATTGGAGGTCTGGCGCCCAATCGGGACCGTCGCTCGTACGCCAGAGGAACGGCCCTGCCAACAGCCCGAGGCAAGCCACGCCCGGAAGCAACTCGAAAGGCAAATGGGACTCCACCTCCTTGGCACCCGGGCCGAGGGCGAGTAGTGCGGCGCCCGCGATGAGCAGAGTGGAACGGTGCGGAGCGCGCGCATGGATTGGAGAAGAGTCCATGAACCAATTTAACCGACAATCGGAGCCTGTCCTGTCGCGGCTTCCGGCGAGCGCAAGCGACTTGAGCGCCGGGGCATGCAATCCGAACTTCGACCGCGACCCCTTTCCGTAAAGGATGTACTCAGAGATGTAGACCACATGACCATTTGTGAATCATGCGCTTCCGCAAGGCTTGGCTCTGGCTGTTAGCGGCGATTGTTGTCGCCGCGGGCGCAGGCGCGGCGCCCTCCATCTACCGCACCGCCGTGCTGGGCTCCGGATTTCTGGCGCAGTTGCTCTGCTCCGGCACATTCGTCTCACGGCGCGACCCGCAGGCTGTCTTGAGCGAGGATATGAGCGGTCCGGGCTATGAGCTTCTGTGGTTCTTCCAGCCGCGTGTCGAACGTGAGAGCAAACGTGTTTCGGCCTCGATGTTTGGGCTGGGCCGCAGAACGGCTGTTTTTCGCGACGGGCTCGGCTGCACCCTCGTCGTGGACAGAACGGAGGACGAGCTGCGTGCGCAAGCCGCCGGCTTCTTCTCGCCATCGCCTGCTTCCCAGCCTGACGCGCTGTGGCCCGAGGGCGAGCGCGTAGACCTTGAAGCTCTGCCTCAGGGAGTCGATCGCGTTGCACTCGAGGCAGGAGTGAAGGCTGCCTTCGCCGAGCCCGATAGCGCGCATCCGCGCCGTACCCGTGCCCTTGTCGTCGTGCATGGAGGTCGCATCGTGGCCGAGCGCTATGCGCCTGGATTTGATGCCGCCACGCCCGTCATCGGCTGGTCGATGGCCAAGATGGCAATCAACGCCCTGGTCGGCGTCATGGTGCAGGACGGCAGGCTGAGCCTTGCAGACAAGGCACTCCTCCCCGAGTGGCGCGGGGATACCGACCCACGCCGCGAGATTACACTCGGTCAGCTCCTGCGCATGACCAGCGGCCTTGGCTTCAACGAGGACTACGCGGACCACGCAAGCGACGTGATCCAGATGCTGTTCGTGCAGGGCGACAAGGCCGGGTTCGCCGCTGCAAAACCACTGGAGCATCCGCCAGGGATCCATTGGCAATATTCAGGCGGCGCGTCGAACATCATCGCGCGCATTCTGCGCCAGCGCTTCGTCGAGGAGCGGGCCTATCTGCGTTTCCCGCGCGAACGGCTGTTCGAGCCGCTAGGCATGCGCAGCGCGGTGCTGGAGCCAGACGAGGCCGGCACGTTTGTCGGCTCCACCTTCATGTATGCCTCGGCGCGCGACTGGGCGCGGCTTGGCCTCTTGTTTCTGCGCGACGGCCTGTGGCAAGGCAGGCGGCTGTTGCCGGAAGGCTGGAGGGCCTACAGCCTGACGCCGACGCAGGGCGCGCCGAGCGCGAGCTACGGTGCGCATGTCTGGCTCAAGCTGCCGGAGTCACCAGGACTGGGCGAGCCCCCCATGCCTGAGGACACTTACTACATGTTGGGATATGACGAGCAGGTCGTGGTGGTCGTGCCGTCGCGCGATCTGGTTATCGTCCGGCTGGGGCTCACACGCGCAGGCGGTGCTTGGGACCATGCCCGCGACCTCGCGCCTATCGTGCAAGCGTTCCCGCCGCGCTCATGAAGGACATTGCGGGGAAATTTTTTTGGCGTCGAAGCTAGCCTAAGCAGGGAACAGGTCGGCGACGAACATCCCGAGCGCGTGCGGGATCGCAAACATCGCTCTCAATGATGCGATGATTCTGCCTTATGATGCGATTCCAGGCCAGATGGAATTCTCGGAAAGGACATCTAAAGCGGGTGCCCGTGAAATATCCACATGACGATAAGCGCGACTACAAAGGCTGCGATGCCCCACAAAATCCATTTAACCATTCTCGCTTCCTTATCGCGCCAGGCGTCTGCTCACGTCCTATTAAGCCTGCAACCCTGCTCCGCCTAAGAGGTACTTGGAGGTCTAGTATACCCTCAAAATTGGAACACATTGCGATCGCCATGGGACTAATGGAACGGCAAGGCCGCGGCCCAAGTGTCGTTCCTATGCTTCACTAAACGCGGACATGGCTTTTTGGGCCGTTTTTGGCCGATACTGTTGAAAAACTCAGCGACGAGCAGCGTGCGGGCAACAATCGAATCCAGGTGCCGCTTTTTTTGAATCAATGTTGCGCGCCAGCCTCCTATCTTGAATCAATGTTGCTCACTCGCCCCTCGAAAAACGTTTTTCGACAGCATCGGTCATTCTAAGAAGTCAGCGCTCAAGCTCGGAAGGTCCGGTATGCGAGTAGCTGCGGACATTCAGATCTCCTGTTGAGTCGCAACGTTCCCTGAAGCTCGCCATGACGTGCGTCGACCAAGGGCCCGCTTAATAGATGAAATACGACGAAGTGGGTCGTCTTTACCAAGCACTCACTTACTGGTGCGGTCGTTCTGCATAGTCTGCCTCGATGCAGAAAATATGTCCCAGGCGGCAATGAACATCGCCGCGATCACCGGCCCGATGACAAAACCGTTGAGACCGAACATCGCGATGCCGCCCAGCGTGGAGATCAGCACAATGTAATCGGGCATCTTGGTGTCTTTGCCGACTAGAAACGGACGCAGGAAGTTGTCCACTAGGCTGATTACGAGCGCGCCGTACGCGATCAGAACGACGCCCTGCCACACGGCACCCGTCGCCAGCAAATAGACGGCGACCGGCAGCCAGACCAAGGCAGCGCCTACCGCAGGCAGTAAAGATAGAAAGGCCATCACCACGGCCCATAACACCGGGGCGTTGATCCCCAGGAACCAGAAGATCATGCCGCCGAGTACTCCTTGCAGGGCGGCCACGAGGATATTGCCCTTGAACACGGCGCGGATGACGATGGTGAACTTGCTGAAGAGAGCGCGCTGTTGCTCAGCGCGCAGCGGAATCGCATCTTTGATGCGCCTGGACAGCGCGCCTCCATCGCGCAGCAGGAAGAACAATAAGTATAGCATGACAAACAGGCTGACGATGAAGTCGGCCGTGCCCAGGCCGATGTTGAGGGCCTGGGTGGCAAGGAACTGGCTGCCCTTCATAAGAGCGGCGGATAGCCTCTCCTGCACCGCGCCGAGGTTCGTCAGCCCAAAGCGGTCCAGCAGATTGGTTGCCCACGCGGGCAATGCGTCCAGGAACTGCTGAAAAAATCGGCCGAAATCAAGCTCTCCCGACTGCATCCCCTCGTACAGGCTTGTCGCTTCCTGCAGCAAGGACGCGGCGGTCAGTGTCAATGGCAGAATCACCATCGTCACGATGATCAGAACTGTAGCGAGGGCAGCAAGGTTGCGCCGCTGCGGCATGGAGCTCAACAGCCGCCGATAGAGCGGCGCAAACACGGTTGCCAAGACGGTTGCCCAGAGAACCGCGCCGTAGAAAGGCGAGAGGATCAACGCGAAGGCCAGCGATACCGCGATGATCAGCAACAAAAAGGTTTTGTCTTCGAGGGTACGCACGCGGGTGTCCCACTAGGGCCTGTTTTCAGTTGAGCATGATCATAGCGGCGGACAATTGCGCTCCGGCGAGAAATTTCTGGCGAGTTTGTCATAGCCCGATTGAAGAGCTGCAGCTCTTGGCGCTCGCCGCCACGATTTTAGCGCTTGGCGCCGTTTACTGTCTGGTTCGCGATCAGGATCATAATGTCGGGCCTGATCAATTAGCTCAACGTCAGCCATCACAGCGCAAACCTGCGAAAGTAGCGATTGAAGCGGCAATGTCACGGTAACTCGGATAGCTTTGCGGTTGGTCGCCGATTAGCATCATCGGATGAGACCGATATCGTTTAAGCGAAGGGCGGCGGCTGGCGTGTTCCAAGTCGCCCATGTCGCAGGTCGGCGTGAGCATAAGGAACCTAGCGACAATGTTCGCTCGCAGTTGTCTCAGCCGAGCCTAGCCGCACCGCCGCAGGCTTGCCACGAGGGAGGCCTGGGCTTCGTCAGAGCAACACCATTACAGGAGCGATGATTGCGCCGGGGCTTCTAAGCTGCTTCCGAAGCGTACGTTTGTTCACCAGCTTGGCGGAGGTCGCCAGCGAGGCTCCGCATAGCCTGCTCTTTCAACGTCTCCACGTCTCGGACGCCACCTGCCGTGGCTGACACCAGGATGCGTTGCGCTAGCTTCCTCTTTACCAGCGCGACTTTGTCGTCACTGCTCAAGTCGATGCCGGAAGCTCTCAACTCTTGCAATGTGACATTGAAGGCAGCCGTTAGCGCATCCAGTTCTTCTGGCTCAAAAAAGGGCGCGTACTGTTGGAAAGGCATCGTTGATATTCCCACACGCAGGACACGAGGAATCCTTAAGCAGTCATCGGTCGCCTGGGGGGACACCGATGATGACAACACTTTAGCAGTCTCTGCCGGACCCTGTCTTCGAGCGGTGCAGCATGTTCGCGCGTGCGTCGCACCATTACGTCGGGAGCGGCTGGCCACCAAGCCTCTCTCTAAACCGAAGCGTTCAGACTTGCTTCAAGGGGCTGGCACCCCTGAGCCTGCTTCATAAGCGGATCGTCCGCGGCAAGCGCAACTGCTGTGATGCCAAGGCTCGAGATCAAAGCCACGAGAGGTGCTGATACACGCATGAATGCCTCCTCGAATTTGCAGGCACGTGAACTCCCGGTCCTTAATGGCAAACTAAGGCCGGATCAGGCCATACGACTTGATCGAGATCAAAGTCCAGCCTTCGCGCCGCGAATTAAAAGCATTCAATGCGCAATGCACATCAAAAGCAGGTCTATGTATGGGGCCCGTTTGTGAGGCTTTTCCATTGGACCTTATACCAAATCTCATTGATCAGAACCGGTAGGCTCCGTCAAAATCCCCGCGTAATGGAACAGGCATGGGCCCATGGTGAGTCACATCGCCGGTGATTTGAAAACCACCCCGAGAGTCAGCCTCTCAGAGATTTGGTATTAGTGGTAGCCTTCACCATTGCTACCTCACCGAGGATGATTTGCTTACGGTGCATGTCTGGGCTGGCTATGTGGTCGGCGCGTTGATCGTGGCGCGGTTGGTTTGGGGAATGATCGGGTCACGCCATGCGCGTTTCTCAGACTTCATCTACGAGCCCGGCACGACGCTCCGCTATATACGAGATCTCATCCTATTTCGTGCCGAGCGATATCTTGGGCATAGTCCGGGCGGCGGTGCCATGGTGATTCTTCTTCTCTTCCTGACCGCAACGGTCGTAACTGGCCTCGTCGTTTATGGCGGGGAACACCAAGCGGAGCCGCTTGCCGGGCTGTTCAGCAAGGACACCGGCGAGGCCGTAGAAGGGGCTGCACGAGGTCCTGGCCAATATAACCTTGGCGCTTGTTCTCGCACATATCGCTGCGGTGATTCTTGCGAGCTTTTGGCATCGTGAGAATCTGGTCCGCGCCATGATCGCGGGATACAAGCGCCCTTAATGCCTTGTCGCTGCTAACCTGTGGACGGATTTGCGATCAACCGGGAGGCCCCTAACATGCAGAGACTTAACACACTCAGATTTGCTCTCGCGGGTGGGATCTATGGTGCCGGTTGTGTTGCATTGGCGACGATTTGCGCACTCGTCGGTGTTCCCGGATTTAAGCCGTTTACGGATTTGCTGGTACAGTTCTATGGCTTCTACGGATATTCCGTTTCAACCATCGGGATCGCGATCGGAGCTTTTTGGGGGCTCATTGAAGGATTTGTTCACTTCGGCATCTTCGCTTGGCTCTACAACATGCTTTTGGGGAGATGGGTACCTGCCTCCGGTGCTCCCTAAGCTACCAAGCGATGGCTAATCAGTTGACGGCCAAAGTCTCTGTCCCGAGCTTGAAACCTGGTCCCGCAGAAAAGTGAGATCAGAGGGCACAGCGATACTAGACACAGCCGGCCTTGCCTATGCGCTGCCGGCGGAGACCGTGCTGCGGCAACAAGATGTGAGCCCCACTCGCGGCCTCAGCGAGGCGGAAGCCGTCCTGCGGCTCAAGCGTCACGGCCCGAATACACTTCTGACGCATCCAGAGCGGTCGGTCGTCTCGATTCTCGCCGACCAGATCAAGAGCCCCGTAGTGTGGTTGCTCGCGACAGCTGCCACCGTTGCCGCTCTCTACCGCGAATGGACCGAAG
>Ga0315284_10008856_pt1 | contig 14367 bp, 10 predicted proteins | sample YL17G09_16_MG_FD_203696 | JGI IMG/M metagenome (GOLD analysis project Ga0315284, IMG submission 203696) | Sediment microbial communities from Yellowstone Lake, YNP, Wyoming, USA - YL17G09_16 | ecosystem: Environmental > Aquatic > Freshwater > Lake > Sediment | place: USA: Wyoming | collected... | reverse complement strand
ATCTGCCCCAGGTGCAGATGGATCAGGAACCGATGGTGCTCGGTGACGTGCCCTTGCAGGGCTTGGACCAACGCGGCACGCGTGGCCTTGAGCCGGCCCCGGGTCAGGTCGACCAGGCGCTCGGGATCGGTCTCACCGTTGGCGAGCGCCTCCAGGATGGCGCGACCGCTGAGCCCCAGCAGGTCGCTGATGAGGCCGGTGATCTTGATGTTGGCGTCCTCGAGCACCTTCTGGATCCGCAACGTGTGCTGGGCGATCTCCCGCACAAGTTGCTTGCGGGTGCGCGTGAGATCGCGCAGCTCGAGGACTGGTGTGGGTGGGACGAAGCTCGCACGCACCAGGCCGTGTGCGAGCAGATCAGCGATCCACACCGCGTCGTTCACGTCGGTCTTGCGGCCCGGCACGTTGCGCACGTGCGCCGAGTTCGCCAGCACCAACTCGCACGCGCTCTCGAGTACGTGCCACACGGGCTTCCAGTACACGCCGGTCGCTTCCATCGCCGCATGCGTGACACCGGAGGCCACGAGCCAGTCGGCCAGCGCCAACAAGCCCTGAGTCGTGGTCGAGAAGCTCCGGACTTCCTGTTGAACCTCATCGCCGGCAGCGAGTCGCACACAGGCCACGACGGTGTCCTTGTGCACATCGAGCCCGGCACAGCGGGCGTGCAGCACTTCCATGACGGCCTCCCCAGTTCGTGGGTGCCGGCGAGGAGCCCGCGTCATCGAACGCTAGAAATCGTCCTCCCGGGCCTTGCGACCCGTGGCGACAGTCTGGGGTGCTCGCGGGGCCCCGGGTCCAACTGATATCCGGGCTTCTCGCACCAATCGAAAGCCGACCTCGATGCCGGCACCCGCTTCAACTCTACCCCGTTTCATCCGTGGGGGTCCGCACCGCCGGTGCCAAACTGATATGGAACAGGATCGTGGGTTTCGCGCGCCGGGTCATGGGTGGTCCAGCCCATGTACTACCTCGGACCGACAATCGGCGTGAGCCTCGGCGGAAGGGTCTCTTCGGAATCCCTGGGGCCGCAGGGGCAGGACCTCACGGATCTGAAGTCGCTGGACTTCGGCCTCGCGCTGGGCGCGGGCGCCGGCTTCAAGGTCGGCGGGCGGAGGGTCCTGACGGAGTTGCGCTACACGGCCGGATTCGGCGACATCTACGACCGCGAGGACAACCTCGAGTCCATCCACCAGGTGTTCTCGCTCACGGCGGACCTCGCCTTCTGAGCGATGCGAGCGGGCCCGTGCCGTGCCTGCGGGACGGGTCAGCGTGTGCCGGGGATCAGGTCCAGCAGCTCACCCGGCTCGGGGAACCGTCCGGTCCCGTGCTTCGAGAAGATCGTCGTCCCGTCGAGGACGACCTCGAAGATGCCACCGGAGCCCTTGATGAGCTCCGCCTCGATGCCCCTGGCGTCACGGATCTCGGCTGCCAGACCGGCAGCCCAGGGAAGATAGCCTCACTGACCGCAGTAGGTGATCGTCAGCCTGCTCATATCGTCCCCCTCGGGTGCGTGAACGGCTCTTGGAGGCACTATAGGCGCACCGCGGTCCCGTGCCAACGTTGAACAGGACAGCATTCTCCGATGGTTCGTGGCACATGGCTCGGCTCCGTTGCGGCCCGCGGGCATCTCGCTTTCGCGGCTGGCGGTTCATGAATCGCGCGGGCTAAGATGCGGCACTCGCACCGGCCGCCCGGGGCCACCGGCTCCCGCGGCCCGACCCCGGAGATCCACCCATGTCCGACCACGCCCCGAACCTCGATGAGCGCCTGCGGCGCGCGCTCGGCGACGGGCTGCGCGTGGCGGAGCCGCTGCGGCTCCACACCACCTTCCGCATCGGTGGCCCCGCCGACTTCTTCTATTCCGCGCGCAGCCCCGAGCGCCTGGTGGCCGCGCTGCGGGCCGGCCACGAGTCGGGACTGCCGGTCTTCCTCCTCGGCGGTGGCAGCAACCTGCTGGTGTCCGACGCGGGGCTGCGCGGGCTCGTCGTCCGGAACGCCTGCGAGGAGGTTGGGTTCGAGGGCACGGTGGCCCGCGTAGGCTGCGGCGCGGATCTCCTCGGCTTCATTGAGCGCTGCCGCGACTGCTCGCTCGCCGGGCTCGAGTTCGCCGCGGGGATCCCGGGCACGATCGGCGGCGCGCTCTACGGCAACGCCGGCTGCTACGGCCGGGACATCGGCTCGCATGTCATCGACTGCACGCACGTCACCGCCGACGGCGCGACGATCGAGACGCGGCCGGCGGCGTGGTACGAGTTCGGCTACCGTGACTCGCGCCTCAAGCGCGATCCGCGCGTCCTGCTCTCGTGCCGGCTGCAGTTGGCACCTGGCGAGCGCGGGGCCATCCAGCGGGAGATGGACGAGAAGCTCGAGATTCGCCGGGTGAAGCACCCCGAGTGGCGCACCGAGCCCACGGCGGGCTCGTACTTCAAGAACCTGCCGCCCGACTGGCGGATGCCGGGGGCGAAGTTCTCGCCCGGCACGCGTCGCGTGGCCGCGGGGCAACTGCTCGAGGAATGCGGCTGCCACGGCCTGCGCGTGGGTGACGCCGTGGTCTTCGTGCGGCACGCGAACATCATCGTGAACGCGGGCCACGCGACGGCGGCGGACGTGCTGGCGCTGGCGGAGAAGATGAAGTCGCGGGTGCGCGAGCGCTTCGGCGTCACGCTCGAGGAGGAGGTCATGTTCCTCGGGGCGCGGCCGGCGCCCGGCGGAGCCGCGTAGGCCCGGGTGGCGGCAGGTGCCGCGGAGCCCGCGCCGCAGCACCCGCGCGAGTCGCGGTGGCGGTTGCGCCGTCAGTTGTCGATCGTGCTCATCTCGCGGCCGGGCCCGGCTTCGGCCCCGCCGGATGCCGCATGTACCCCTGTTGACCGATTCCCGACACACGGCCGATCGGGGCGGCCAGACTGTCCACGAACCGGCCGTGCGTTCCACGCCGCCGAGGAGGGATCCGCCGCATGAGACACCTGCTGCTTTCCGCCCTGTTGCTGCTCGCCGCGGCGCCCGCCCACGCCCAGCGCCAGGTGGAAGACACCACCTTCGTCGCAAAGGCCGCGAAGCCCGCTTTCACCGGCCGCCGGCCAATCGTGATGATCGACGAGGCCCACCGGAACCAGTGCACCATGAAGGGGGCCTACCGGGCGTTCGCGAGCCTGCTCTCGCAGGATGGCCTGCGCGTGATCCCCGGGGTCCAGGCGTTCTCACCCCAACTGCTCAGGGCCTGCCAGATCCTGGTCGTGGCCGACGCGGTCGGATCGGCGGCGCCGAAGGCCCCGTCCGCGCGCGCGTCCGCCTTCCGGATCACGGAGTGCGATGCGGTGCGCGACTGGGTGAAGGAGGGGGGCTCGCTCCTCCTTGTCGCCGACCACGCGCCCTTCGCCTCGGCGATGGATAGCCTCGCCGTCCGCTTCGGCGTGGACATGGGCAAGAGCTACACGGTGGACACGCGCCGCGTGGACCCGGAGACCGGGAACATCGGCTGCATCCTCTTCACGCGCGCCGCGGGCCTGCTGGGCGACCACGCGATCACGCGCGGGCGAGACAAGACCGAGTGCATCAACCGGGTGGCGACCTTCACCGGCCAGTCGCTGACCGGCCCGCGCGGGAGCACGGGCCTCCTGGTGCTCGGCCCCTCGGCCCTGGACCTGCCCTTCACCCCGGACGCGCGGAGCGAAGCCACCCCCGAGGCTCGCCGGAAGGCGGACACCACGGCGGTGGTGAATACGTCCGGGGCGGTGACAGCGGTCGACCGCTTCCAGGGTCTGGCGTTCGGCTTCGGCAGGGGGCGCGTGGTGGTGCTGGGTGAGGCCGCGATGTTCGGCTCCCAGTTCGTGATCGGAGCGGACGCCCGACGAATGGGGAAGGACCGCCTGAGGATCGGTCTCAACCGGCCGGACCTCGACGACAACCAGCAATTCGCCCTCAACGTCACGCGCTGGCTGGCCAGGGAGCTGAACTGAGCCCAGCGGGCCGGACCGTGGCCCGACCGGCCCTGCTCGCGGCAGGCGCGGCGCCGTTCGGCTATCATGCCGCGGTGGCCCGGCGTGCCGTGGCGGTCCGCCGGCGAGTGTCCGATGGGGGATGAGCGATGCCTCTCTGCGTGTACCTCTGCCATACGCCCGGCTGCCAGGTGAAGCTGGACCGCTGGATGCCCACCGCCGGCGAAGGCGCCGATGCGAAGATCCCCTGTCCGCGCTGCGGCAACCCGCTGACCAGCGCATGGGCGGGCGCACAGAGCAGGACGCCGAATCTCAAGGACGCGCCCGCCGGGATCCTCCGGTCGAAGCGCTGAGGCGCGGGCCCGCGCGCCCGGGTCACTGCGCCCCGCGCGCAGGTCGCGGATGCGGCCCTGGACGCGGGAAGCCGGACGGGAGGGCCCGCCCGGCTTCCCGGCCTGATACACGATCCCGGTCTATGCCCCGGTCTTCGACTCGGGCGCTTCCTCGGGTCTTGCAGCCGCGGGTCCGCCGCGCCGTGCGACGTATTCCGCGTACTCCGCGGGCGACTTGGTGAAGCGCATGGCGATGGACCCGAACCAGCCGCTGAAGTCGTCGAGGTAGGTATAGGCCACTGGCACGACGATGAGCGTGAGCAGCGTCGAGGTGATGAGCCCGCCGATCACGGCGTAGGCCATGGGGGCGCGGAACTCGGAACCGGCGCCCAGGGCGAGGGCCGTCGGCAGCATGCCGAAGATCATCGCCAGCGTGGTCATCACGATGGGCCGCAGCCGCAAGTGTCCGGCGTCCACGAGCGCCTGCGTGCGGTCGCGGCCGCGCGCGCGTGCCTGGTTGGCGAAGTCCACCAGCAGGATCGCGTTCTTCGTCACCAGTCCCATCAGCATGATGATGCCGATCATGCTCATGATGTTGAAGGTGCTGCGCATGAGCGCAAGGGCCAGCGTGACGCCGAACAGCGAGAGCGGCAGCGAGAACATGATGGCGAGCGGCTGGGTGAACGAGCCGAACTGTGCAGCCAGTATGAGGTAGACGAACAGCACGGCGATCACCAGCGACTCGAGGATGTACCCGACGGTCTCGACGAAGTCCTGCTGCTCGCCGCCGAAGTTGAAACGGTAGCCCGGGGGCAACTTGAGGGCCTTGATGCGAGCCGTGACCGCATTCGACACCTCGGTCAGCGGCCGTCCTTCGTAGTTGCCCTCGATGGTGGCGACGCGCTCGAGGTTCCGGTGGTCGATCTGGCTGGGCGCTCCGCCGCGCTGCAGCGTGGCGACCTGGCCCAGCGGCGCCATGACCGGTTGGCCGGTACGCGAATCCATCCGGGCGGTGGCGATGGGCACGCGCACCAGGTCGGCCAACGAGGTGCGGAACTCCGGGGCGAGCCGCACGACCACGTCGTGGGCGAGCCCGGTCTCGTCCTCCCAGTCGCCGGCCTTCTGCCCGGCGAGCACCGGGCGCAGGGACATCCCGATCTGCCCGACCGAGAGCCCCAGGTCGGCGGCCAGGCCGCGATCCACGTTCACCACCCACTCGGGTTTCTTCTCCTCGAGCGTGGACTTGAGCTCGACCAGCCCCGGAACGTCGCGCACCGAGGCCATGACTTCGCCGGAGAGCCGCTCGAGTTCGGCGAGATTCGGGCCCTGCAGGTTGAGCAGGATCGGGGCCTGACCGCCCTGGCCGAACATGCCGAGGAGCAGGATGCGCGCCGTCACGCCCTTGAAGCGGGGCAGCTCCCGGCGGATCAGCGCCTCGATGTCCTGCTGGTTGCGGCGGCGTTCCCGCTTGGGCGTGAGCTTGACGAAGACAAGTCCGCGATTCACCGCGTTGCTGTAGGCCGGACCGCCGATCGTGGTGTAGCAGTACGCCACCTCGGGCAGGGTCTTGAGGTAGCGCACGATGTCGCGCGCCTTGGCCTCGGTGTAGGAGAGCGATGAGCCCACAGGCGTGTCAATGCCGACGCCGGTCTCCTCGTCGTCGGAGGTGGGCATGAACTGCCCGCCCACCAGCCCCACCATGGGGATGGCGAGGGCGATCACGAGCGAGGCGATCGCGATGCCGGTCGTGAGCAGCCGGTGCGCGAGCGTCCAGCGAATGGCTCCCCGGTAGCGCTGGCTCAGTCTCTCGAACCAGCGGTTGAACTTCTGCAGCGTCCGGCCCACCGGGCCGTGCTGGTCGTGCCCCTCGGCCTGCGGGTCGTACCAGCGCGACGAGAGCATCGGGTCGAGCGTGAACGAGACGAACAGCGAGACCAGCACCGCGCAGGTGACGGTGATGCCGAAGGCGTAGAACATGCGCCCGACGATGCCGCCCATGAATGCCACGGGCACGAACACCGCGACGATCGAGAGCGAAGTGGATGCCACCGCGAAGCCGATCTCCGAAGTGCCCCTGCGCGCGGCGGCGAAGTGGTCCTCGCCGCGTTCGAGGTGCCGCACGATGTTCTCCCGCACCACGATGGCATCATCGATCAGGATCCCGATGACCAGCGAGAGGGCCATCAGCGTCATCATGTTGAGCGTGAAGCCGAAGGCGTAGATGGCGAGGAACGCCGTGATCACGGAGACCGGCAGCGTCAGGCCGGTGATGACGGTCGAGCGCCAGGAATTGAGGAACAGGAACACGACCAGGATCGTGAGGATGGCGCCCTCGACCAGGGTCTTGCGCACGTCCTCGACCGAGTGGCGGATCCAGACCGAGTTGTCCCGGATGACCGCGAGCTTCACGCCGCCGGGCAGCGTGCGGTTGAGGTCGGCGATGGCTGTGTTGACCTGGTCGGCGATCTGCACGGTGTTGCCGCCCGAGACCTTGCGGATGTCGATGGCCACCGTGCGCCTGCCGTCCACCAGCGCGACGTCGCGCTCCTCCTCCTGCGCATCCTCGATGCGGGCCAGGTCGTCGAGGTGGATGGGGGTGCCGCCGCGCGTGGTCACGACGATCCGGCTGAAGTCGCGCGGCTCCCGGATGCGGCCCTTGATGCGCACCAGGTCCTCGCGCGCGCCCTTCTCGACGCGGCCAGCGGGTATGTCGGCGTTTTCGCGCTGGAGCGCCGCGATCACCATGTCGGAAGAGACACCGAGCGCGTTCATGCGGTCCGGGATCAGCAGTGCGTGGACCTCGCGGCGCACCCCGCCCACGACGTCCACGCCGCCGACGCCGGAGATGTTCTCCAGGCGGCGGCTGATGGTCTCCTCGGCGAGCCGGGTGAGGTCGCGCAGGGGCCAGCCCTCGCCCTGCAGGGAGAAGCTCATGATCGGCATGGAGGTCGTGCTGTAGCGCGAGATGACCGGCGGATCGATCTCCTTGGGCAGGTCGAGCCGGATCCCGTCCACCTTGGCACGCACGTCGGCCAGGGCGTCCTGGACCCGCGCGTTCAGGCGGAACTGGATGAAGATGAGCGAGTAGCCCTCGGCCGACGTGGAAGTGATCTCCTTGACGCCCTCGACCGAGTTGACCGCCTCCTCGATCTTCTTCGTGACCTCGCGCTCGACCGCTTCGGGCGAAGCCCCGGGGTAGTTCGTCTGGATCCCAACGAACGGGAACTCGACGTTCGGGAAGAGGTCGATGCCGAGCCGGCGGAACGAGAACAATCCCAGCACCACCAGGGCCAGGATCATCATGGTGGAGAGGACCGGCCGCTTGATGGAGAGGTCGCTCAGGAACATGGCTACCTTCCCTTGACGGCGGGGCTCTTCGCCTTGCCGCGGGCGGAGCCGGCGTCCTTCGCCCGGGCGGGCGCGGCCGCTGCGTCGTCCACGACCTGGACCTGCTGCCCCTGGTTGAGCGTCTCGATGGGACCGGTGATGATCGTCTCGCCGTCCTTCACGCCGCTCACGACCTCGACGAGGTCACGCACCTCGTCCCGCAGGCCGGTGGTGACGAGGCGCCTCTCGGCGCGTCCGTTCACGATGAACCAGGCGTAGGCCGCGCCATCCAGGCCGGTGCGGATGCCCGGCGTGGGCACGGCCAGCACGCGCGAGACCTGGCCGAGCTGCACCCGGCCGCTGGCGAACAAGTCGCCCACGAGCCGCCGGTCCCGGTTCGGCACGGTCACGTAGAGGCGCACCTGGCGCGTCGCCGGGTCGGCGGTCGCGTTGACGCGCCCCACCCGGCCGCGGATTAAGACGCCCTCGAGGCCGCTCACCGTGAGCACGACCGGCGCGCCCACCTTGACCGCGCCCACCGCCTCGCCGGGCACGCTGGCCTCGAGCTCCAGCTCCGAGGTGTTGACGATCCGGAACATCCCGCTGCCGTCGCCCAGGCGGTCGCCGCCCTGCACCATGCGCATCGCGACCACTCCGTCGAACGGCGCGCGCACGGTCGCTTCCTTGAGGCGCTTGTCGGCGTAGGCGGCCGCGGCCTCGGCCGCCCGGAGCTGGGCTTCGGCGCTCTCCACGTCGCGTTGCGAGACGGCGCCCTCCTCGAACAGGTTCCGCATGCGCTCGTAGTCCGCGGCCGCGCTGCGCCGCTGGGCCTCCGCGCTGGCCGCCGCTGGCGCCATGGCCTCGGTGCGCAGGCGCGCGAGCGGCTGCCCCTTGCGGACGGCCTCCCCTTCCTTCACGAGCACGGCGTCGATCAATTCGGGGTACGGGGCGGTGAGGTTCACGTCCTGCGCGGGCTTGAGCGTGCCGGTGACGGGCAGGCCCGTGGCGAGGTCCACGCGCCCCACCTTTGCGACGTCCCGCGGTCCGAGCAGCGCCACCGCCGCGTCGTCGTTCGTGCCATCCTGCTTCGCGCCGCAGCCCGCCACGAGGACGAGCAGCGCGCCGGCAGCCAGCAACCGCTTCATCAGGCGCGTATCCATCAGCGAGTTCCTTCAAGGTTGGGGGAGAGGGTGACTTCCTCGAGCGGCCTGTGCTCGACGGGCAGCGGGTGGCCGACCGCGCGCTCCAGGGCCGCGATGGCGACCAGGTAGTCGCGCATGGCCTGCACCTCGTTGACCTCGGCGGCCTGCAGCTGCAGCCGGGCGTCCGAGACCTCGATCTGCGTGGACATCCCGTTCGTGTAGCGCACGCCCGCCAGCTCCCAGGCGCGCTGCGCCTGGCGCACGGTCTCGCGCCTGGCGAACAGCGAGGAGAGCGTGCGGCCGAGCTCGTCCCGCGCCTGCACCGCCTCGATCGCCGCGCCCTCGAGCAGGCGATCGTAGCCGGCGCGCGCCACCTCGTACTGCGCCTGCGCCTGGACCACCTGGCCCTCGGTGCGCAGGCCGGTGAAGATGGGCAGCTCGAGCCGCACGGAGGCGTCCCAGTTGCGCCGGAACTCGTTGCGCCGCGGCCAGAGGTCCAGCGGGAAGGCCTGGTGCGAGAGCGTGGAGGAAAGGTAGAGGTCGGGCCAGCGCTGCCCGCGGTAGACCTTTACCGCCCGGCGGCGCGCCTCGACCTCGAAGCCCGCCGCGAGCACGGCCGGACGCCCGGCCACGGCGGTGGATAGGTCGGTGACCACCGGCACCGTGCCGTCCGCGGCGGCCAGCGGCGTGGTCATCAGCACCACGGGCTGCGCGGGCGGGACGTTGACCAGGCGCTTCAGGGCGAGCAGCGCGATCTCGAGGCCGTTCCGCGCCGCGATGACGGACGGCTCCTGGTTGGCCGCGTCCACCTCGGCCCGGAGGGTCTCGTATTCGGAACGACTCCCCTCGCGGCGCCCGGCACGCACCTGGCCGAGGTGCGCGCGGGCCTGGATGAGCGCGCTCTCGGCGATCTCGACGAGCCGGCGGGCGTAGACCGCGTCGTAGTAGGCCTGCCTCACCTGGTAGGTCAGGTCCGAGGCGGTCTCCTGTTCGGAGGCGCGCGCCGAGCGGTTGGCCGCCTTCGCGGTCTTCAGGGCCGCACCCACTTTGCCTCCCGACCAGAGGAGTTGCTGCGCGGTGAGGTCCGCGCTCCAGGTGTGCTGCGCGGCGAAGGAGCTGTTCTTGAGGATCTGGCCGAAGAAGCCGGTGTCCTCGACGGCGCCCTGGAAGATGCTCTCGAGCTTCCGGTTGTAAGTGACCATGCCGCTGACCTGGGGCAGGGCGCGCGAGAGCTGCTCGAGCACCTGGCCCTCGGTCTGCTTCACCAGCGCCCGCGCGGTGCGCATCTCCTGGCTGCGGGCGAGTGCGCGCTGGAGGGCCTCGTCGAGCGTGAGGTGCAGGGTGTCGGTGGGCGCGGGGGCGGGAGGCGGCGCCCGGCGCGCGGCGGCCGTGACCGGCAGCAGCAGGGCGGCGGCGAGCAGGAGCGTGAGGCATGAGGCGCGGGCGTTCATGATGCGATGCCCTCCATCGCCAGGGTGAGGCGTGCGCGCAGCTCATCGAGCAGGGTGAAGGAGTCCGGCACGCAGCAGACCCATTCGTAGAGCGTGGCGTAGTAAAGGCCGGTAAGTACGGCCTCGACCCGCGTCGGGTCCAGGTCGCGTCTGAGATCGCCGTTCTCCTGGCCCTGGACGACGAGTTGGACGATCTGCCTGTGCCATCGCACCAGGACTTCCTCCGTGGGCGAGAACAGGCGCGCCATCAACTCGATCAGCACGTAACGCGAGAGTTCGCGATCCTCTTCGTAGGCCGAGGCCGCGGTCGAGTAAGTGTCCATCAGTTTCTCGAGTGTGGGCCGAGTCTCGGCCAGGATGGCCTCGGCATTCTCCTCGATGGCCTGCAGGCGGGTCTCGGAGAGGAATGCGAGCACGGCTTCCTTGCGGTGGAAGTAGTTGAAGAAGGTGCCCTTCGCGACATCGGCCTTCGCGGTGATGTCGTCCACCGTGGTCTGCGCGAAGCCCTTCTCGCGGAAGAGATCGATCGCCGAGTGGAAGATCCGGTGGCGGGTCTCGTCCTTCTTGCGCTCTCGTCGGGACAGGACGTCAGTCATAGGTGTCCTTTGGACTGGATACAAAGATGACTGTGACCAACAATGACCTGGATACAATAATGATCTTTGGCCAAACATGCAACAATGGACCACAAACGGCTGATTAATGGCGGGTTTCCGATCCAGTACTCCGTCAGATCCTCCTGCCTCATTCTTGAGCAGACGGCCCGCCCGGAGTGCTAGACTCCGCCGCAGCATGACATGGGCCGCGATTCGGTCGCGGCCAGTAGGGTCGGAGCTATTGATGCCCCTCGAATACCGAATCGACCAGGCGCGACGCGTCGTCTTCGCCACGGCGACAGGGCTCCTCTCGGACCAGGATCTCTTCACCTATCAGCGTGAGGTCTGGTCCCGCGGCGAGCTGGCCGGCTACGACGAGGTCGTCGACTTTGGCGCGGTCGAGGATCTCGTCCTGTCGTCTGGCGATCGCTTGAGAGCGTTGGCCGATCTGGCCTCGACCATGGATGTGCCGGGAGCATCGTCGAGGCTGGCCATCGTCGCCCCGCAGGATTTCGCCTACGGGCTCGCGCGCATGTTCGAGACCTACCGCACGATGAACCAGCACGGCTCCAAGGTCGTGTCGGTGTTCCGCTCCATGCAGGCCGCGCTGGATTGGCTCGGTTTCGAGAGTCCGGGCGAGCCTGCCGGCGGGGAACCGCCCGGGCCACGCGCCCGGAGCTGACGGGCCGGGGCGCGGTCCCCGGCACTCGTCGAGAGGTCCACCGCGCCGGTCGTCCGCGCGCCCGATGCGGCTTGCCTGCCCGCCAGCTCGAGAGACAGTCTCCACGCTGTGAGGGTCGCATCGCGTCCGGTCCCGGGAGAGGAGACGTCCATGATCGAACGGTCGCGCTGGCTGGAACGGGACTTCGCCTTTGGCCTGCCGGTCTCCAGGTTCCCCGATGTCCTCGAGCGGCTGCGGGGCACTCCGGCCCGCCTCGAGGACCGCCTGGGCGGCGTTTCTGCCGCCTGGCTTTCCGCGCGTTCCGGCGGGTCCTGGTCCATCCAGGAGAACGTCGGCCACCTGCTTCTCGTGGAGCGTCTCTGGGACGGACGGCTGGACGATTTCCTCGCGGGAGCGGAGGAACTGCGTCCGGCGGGCTACGATGCCACTCCGGTGGAAGCGGCGCAGTTCAACGAGCGGCCCGTTGGGGATCTCCTGGCCGCGTTCCGGGCAGCTCGCCTCCGCCATGTGGGCCGGCTGGAAGACCTCGGTCCCTCCGACGTCAGGCGGACGGCCTTCCACCAGCGCCTGAAGCGCACCGTCAACGTGCTTGACATGATGGTCTTCGCCGCCGAGCACGACGACCACCACCTGGCCCGGACCACGCAACTCCTTGGATCGTCGTGAGCGGGCGAGGAACCGTCGGGTCCCGACGTCAGAATCCCACGCTTAGCTGCGTGAGCCAGCCGCGCGTCGCGGCCGGGATGAACAGTGGCGCGAAGTTCCCCTCCGCGTCGTAGTCCCAGTACCCGCCCGCGAGGTAGCGCGCGTCGAGGAGATTGGAGACCCGCAGCGAGATCTCGGCGCGGCTCGAGGCCCCGACCGGGAAGTGGCACGCGGCGATGGCATCCATGCGCGTATGAGGATCGATGCTCGCACTCTCGCCATTGTCCAGGAACATGCGGCCCGCGTACTGGGCGTCGAGGCCCAGGATGACGTCGCGCCACGAGGCCCGCCCGCCCAGGTTGGCGATCTGTCCCGGGAAGAAGCCGATCGTCTTGCCGTCCTGCCGGATCTCGACCCCGACGTCGGGCACCTCGGTGAACCGGACGAAGTGGTTGTCGGACATAATGGCGTTTCCGCCGAGGGAGAGCTTCACCCGCGGCCGGGGTGCGGCGGTGATCAGGCCGGCGAGTTCCACGCCCTGGTGCAGGGAGCGCGCAGCATTGATCGTGATCCAGGTGTTGAAGTCCGAGTTGAACTGGTAGTCCACCAGCTCGTCGCGGAAGTCCATGCGGAAGAGGTTGGCCGAGACCGCGGCCCGGCTCGATCGCCACGAGACGCCGGCCTCGTAGTCATTGACCCGCTCGGGCTGGAGGACCGGCTCCCCGTTCCGGAACAGCGGCCGGCTGCCGGCCTTCTCGGCGTCGAACAGGTTCCGGAAGGCGGGCTCGCGCCGCGACGCCGACCAGGCGGCGAACAGCGACAGGCCGGCGCGCGGGGTGACGGTCACGCCCAGGCGGGGCAGGGCGAAGTCGTAGCTCTGGTCGAAGGTGATGCCCCCGAACGGGTCCCCGCGCATGTGATAGGCCTGATGGCGCCACGCGAGGTCCGCGGTCACCAGCACGCGCTCGCTCGCCTGCCATTCCTCGCGGGCGAACAGCGCGCCCGAGAGCGTGCGGGGGTGATAGTCGTAGTACTGGTGGTTCGGCGCCACTCCCGGCGGCAAGCCGTTGCCCCAGATCACCTCGCCCCAGTGGCGGCCGTCGTGCGCGCGTAGCTCGCCTCCCGCGGTCAGCGTGCCGCCCGGGTGCCGCACCCGCAGACGCGGAATCCAGCCGTAATGCTGGTTGGCGACGGTCCGGCGGCGCACCAGATCGGCCTTTTCGACGACGGCGTTGCCATTCGTGTCCCGGTCCAGCATCTGGACGCTGTCGGTGGGGGAGGTATGCACCCACTTCAGCCGGTAGTAGGCGCGATCAACCAGCGTCGAATCCGATGTCGCCCACGCCACGAGGCGGTAGTCCTCGAGCGCGCTGCCGGGCTGCCACTCGTCGTAGTAGCCCCTGCCGTTGAACCAGAACAGCGTCTGCGAGAACGTGAGCCCGGTCTGCGGAGCCCACGAGTGGACCAGCTGATAGTGGGGCTCGAAGAAGTGGTCCTGTTCGCCCTCGTAGTCGAGCGGGTTGAAGCGGCGGCCGCGCGCCAGCTCCTCGGCCGAGGCGCCCCGGTAGGCGAGGTGGGTCTCCTCGGGACCGCCGAAGAGGGTGAGCCGCAGGAGGTGGTCCCCGAGCGTGCGCTGCGCGGAGAACAGGTAGGACCAGAGCTTGGACCAGGATTGCTCACGGTAGCCCTGGGTCTCGATGCGGGAGTAGCGGCCGTAGAAGTTCCAGCCGCCGGCGAGGCGCCCGGAGTTGTCCTCCACCATCAGCCGGCCGGTCGTCCACGAGCCGTACGCCACGGTGGCCCGAGCGGAGGGCGCGTCGCTCAGTGGCGCGAGCTCGAGGTTCACGCTGCCACCCACCGAGGCGCCGCCGTAGAGCGCCGAGCCCACGCCGCGCTGGAGCTGTGCGCTGCTGGTCGAGGCCAGCAGGTCGGGGTGATCGATCCAGTAGACCTCGTTCGACTCGGGGTCGTTGAGCGGCACCCCGTCCACCAGCACGCTGATGCGGCGCTGCGGGAAGCCGCGGATCGAGAGGTAGGAGTAGCCGATGCCATTGCCGGCGTCGGAATAGGCGTAGGCGCCCGGAAGCGTGCCGAGCAGCATCCCGGTGTCGAGGCCGACGTTCTGCCGTAACAGCTCGTCGCGTGTTAGCACGGCGCGGGCCTGTGGCGCGTCCTCGCCCAGGCGCGTGGTGTTCACCTCGACGCCGGCGATCGGCACGATCCGGTGGAGCGTGTCGGGCGTCGCCATGGAGTCGAG
>Ga0315284_10008854_pt1 | contig 14369 bp, 36 predicted proteins | sample YL17G09_16_MG_FD_203696 | JGI IMG/M metagenome (GOLD analysis project Ga0315284, IMG submission 203696) | Sediment microbial communities from Yellowstone Lake, YNP, Wyoming, USA - YL17G09_16 | ecosystem: Environmental > Aquatic > Freshwater > Lake > Sediment | place: USA: Wyoming | collected... | reverse complement strand
CCGCCGCCGCCTTTATGGTATAGGCTATGGATAACAAGACACTCTTCTTTCTTGGATATTCTTTACTCTTAATTCTTATTGTTCTATTTAGTAGGATCTATATTCTTTATATATAGGCTTACGTGGTAGTGGACTGTTGACGATAAAAGTGTTTTCAAATTTTTTCGTGTTTTCACTTGCGTAAACCCTGTCCAGAACTACCTTCTTACATTTAATTTGTTACATTTTTTTGTGTGTTGTTATTGAAGACCTGCAGCATAAGCTTTAGCAAATTTTGCGGCTGCATTAGGAATTGAATTTGGGTCTTCTGCACCATAATCTCTCATTGAACCTCCTTGTTGATTTGAATAATATGTTCCTGGTTGAGCACCCATTGACATTGTGGGTCCAGGACTGCTGCCCCCTGGAGTAGTGGCCATATCAACTCCAAAATTAATTCCATATTTTGTTGCCCCAGGAACTACGCCTAGTTGTCTATCAAGGTATTGGTTTTGTTCTGTTTTTATGTCTTGAAATAAACGTTGGCGGTCTTCAGGAGACATCGCTTCTATCATGCGTGCGCGGCTATCAGGTGAAAATCCCCCGGCATTTTGAATACCAACAGCCTGGCCCAGTGATTGATCAAGCAATTGCCCCATTGGTAGTCCTTGTGGAGCGATCTTCTTTTCAAACCCTATTCGAACTCCCCAATCGGCTTTTTGTTCAGGAGTTGCAGGAGAAGCATATCCGCCGCCAGTTAAAAATGTTTGATTACGGAAATCCCCTAGGGGGAAACGCGCATCCACAGTCGCTTGTTTCGTTACCGGATCAAAACCTACGTTTGCCTTAGTACCATAGATATTGTTATAGCCAGCTTTGAATGTAGGGGTTTGGCGTTGACGTTGGGGTTCCGGCATAGGAAACATCCCTGGTGCGCCCATTTCCATGGAATCAAAAAAACTGGAATCAGGCATTTCTAATTGTCTGTGCTCTTGCTATTCTACAAGAACTTATTGCGGCATCTTTCTTTCCACTATTCTTGTTATTCTTTTTAGCGAGTACTTCTTCTCAACAAGCGAATAAGCTTCTTCAGCTGTGTCAGCATGCACAGTTTCTTTATGTGTAATGCCTTTGTACATTGTTTCAACATCAAAAATTTTCTTCATCGGTCCCAGCTCCCAGTAACTTCTCTATCCTCTTCAGGTTTCATTTTTAGGATGTAATGTTCAAGTGCAGATTCTGCGTATCTTTTATTCCACGTGGCACAAATTGTGCGTTGATTGTGTGAGGCAACATAAGTCCCGGCGCCATCAATAAAGATCTCGATGGAGTTAGTCATCGTATTTCAGATCTTTTCTATATTCCATTAAGCCGCGATAGAAACACGTGGCCATAAACATACCCATGTTCTCCTTATCCATGAGAAGGCCAGCTTCTCTTAGGTGTTCCATCAGTTCAGTAACTTCCGAACACTGATCGCTGGTTAACTCTAAACAATAGGTCTGTTTTACCTGGGCGGACATGTGGTTGTGTCGTACCAAACTATTCTAAATTGTAATTATTCTTTACAGGTTAAATGTTAGGAAATGCTTTCAATCATCAAGAATTTCTTCACTTCTTTATCTGGTGCGTTGATTAAATTTGCAATCGTCTTCAGTTTCTTCTCTGCATTCAATGCACGCTCACTCCAATACATCAAATGACGGTTAGTTTTATTTAGTTCAGTTTCTAATGCAGTCTGGAATAAAGTTGACGGGCTTAAATCCAATCCAGATTCTTTCCATTTCAGGTGGAGCGCGTCAGGAACACTGACACTGACAACGATTGCCATTCATAAAAAAAGTGCTACCCATAGGATAGCACCTTCTTCTTAGCTTGTTATTAAGTGTCAGGCTTCCCGCAGGTAAGTAACTTTATGGTTTTCTGTGGCCACCATCGGGATGGGTTCCGCTACAGCTAGACCACTGGTGATGGCCCGCATTGCATTGGAGAATTCCTCGGCTTCGTCCAGTGTGGGGAAAGCAGGAGAAAACGTACCTGCTTCCTGGTGATGCATGAGGACCAGGTAAGCGGTGACAGGCAACTTCATGGATTGATTGAGAGCAGGGTTAGTCTAGCAGGTTGCTTCTGGCTGACATGGCGTCTAGATCCAGTTTCATTCTTGCAGGGCTTTTCAGCAATTGCTGAAAGTGCTGGCAGGTTGCCTCAAGCCAACATGACAGGGCCGGACTTATACCAGCCACTGGGGTTGGACAGTACAGCACGATCAGCCTCGTCAGCTGTGGTGATTTTGACCACTTCGGAGCGGCCATTTGCCCCCTTCGCAAGGACAGCCCATACCATTTGGGCAGGGGTGGTTTGTTCGGTGTCGTTCATTGCTTTATTGCTTCGCCGTATCTCATTATGCGCGGCATACACCTGTCTGATGGCAGGGTGTTGTATCGATGAGAACTGTTGGCATGACAGGGTTTTGCGGGGCATACCACTCTACTCTGTTTTCTGCCCTTTGTCTGGATAGGAGAATCTTAAGATCGTGGCGAAGGGACAAAAAAATCCCCCTGCGAGAGGGGGAGGATGGTGCGATCAGAACACGTTGTCCCAATCATCGGACATGTCTGAGCTATCCCATATTGAGACAGGCCGCATGGGCTGGTTTAGCTGGAGCCCGACTGAGTACGGAAGCAGGTTAAGTGTATCCTGCTGGCTACGGTTTGGACCTTGTTTGAGGGATTGGAGCACCTGGTTGGCGGCCATCCGTTCGAATTGTTCGCGGGGAATTAGTGGGTGGTTCATGGTGTGCAGTGGTGGAGAGCTGGACTTGGTCACCCCCAACGTGAGTGGTGTCACTCAGCCCGGGGGTGGTCATAGCTTACAGGATGGCGGGGTGATCAGCTAGCATCTGACAAGTCATCTTGACGATACGCAGCGTATTTGTCCACGAATACCTCCTGTGGCAGGAACTTGATCGTGATGGCATCGAGCAACTCCAAGGTGAGTTCCAGTTGCATCTCTTGTTCTCCGTGGATTGTGTTGATGAAGATGGGGTTTTCTAACAGTTCATCGAGTTGAAACGTAATTGCTTCCAATCGTTGTTTGATGGACTCAAATTCGTTTTGTAGGCTATCCATGGGTCGGGAGTTTTGCAGTGATTCTACGGGGTTGCATCCCTGAATGCTGTTTACTTATAAGCAAGGCGAACACTTATTCCAGTGCCGCGCATTAATTTCAACGCATCCCTCCAGTCTTGATCATTCAATTGATACTCGTTTTCAATCCATTTACCATCAATAAGTGTGGAGAGAGTGACTGTTTTCTTGGCGGTGGGTAGCATTGTTGGGAGGGTAGAAGTGGTTGAGTGTTGCTTAGTCATTGCCCCTCCAGCTCGTCGGCGATGGCGAGGAGTTCATCTTTGTAAGCATGAATTTCCTGCTCTAGTTCTTCCCTTGTGTGAACTACTGCTTGGTTTTCATTCGTCATCGAGTTGCTCCAGTGCTTTGCAGATGGTGTCAAAGTCTTGGTGTTGCTCACGGATGTCATTGGCACCTGTGGCTATGGCGTGAAGCGCAGTTAGCGCCTGCTCCTTCAGCGTCGGCGGCTTGGGGCGGCGTCGCTCACGCATTCTCTTAGCAGTTTCTGAAGATTCAAGCCATGCAACCTCTGCACAACATGCCTCCAGCTCGTCGGCGATGGCGAGGAGTTGCTGGCGAGTCATTTGGCGGGCATACTCCTCAAAATCCTCTCCAGAATAGAAACGTTCTGGTAGATACACTTGAGGTACTAACTGCTCAGCAACAGCGCGAAGGGCGGCGGCGAGACCGTGGCCGGTGGTTCCGGCGCGATCATATATATAGTTGGCAGCATCCAGCACTGCCTGCGCGGCGGGGGAGAGGTTAGTCATTATGTTCAGGGTGAAAGTTACTTAAGAGTTGGGCGGTGTGGGATTGTTATCGAAGAGCCACGCTCCTGAATGAAAGTATTCAATCGCGGACGGCGCTGCCAGAGCAGCCAGATCAGTAGCTCGATCAGGTTCTTCATCATGGTGAGGAGAAAAAATGTCCTCTTCACCTTGTGTTTGAAAGAAGCTATCCCAGAGTTGTGGTTGCATGGTTTGATTACTTTGGTTTGGGGAGTGGATCCTGGAACTTTGGGCGCAGTACCTCCCACTCTTGCTCATTGAGTGAGGCGTAGCGGTTGACAAACTCTTGTAGCTCCTCTTCGTTTGCCCCCTGGAGTGTAATCCAAGCGGGAAAGGAAGCACGATTAATAGTTGTGCGACACTTAAGGGGTGCAAATGTTGGTGCAGCGTTAACGTCGTTATACAGGAGGCCGGGTTCCATCTTTTGCAGGATTGCAACGATCTGGATATCCTCCTCCGTTGTTAATCTGGTGGATTCAATTAGAACAATGTCGTACATGGTGGAGGAAAGGTGTGCAGTGTAACGGAGTGAACTACAGGAGATTGGAGTTGTGATTTAGTATCGATAGATACGGAATTACAGAGTCATGGAAAGCGGATTCATTGTTTACCTGGAGCAATTGAAGCGTAAGCAGAAACGAGCACAGAAGCAAGAGGTTGTGGCTGTTTGTCAGACCGTTGAAGAAGGCCGCACCCAGAATAAAGCGGGACTAGTACAGGTGAACTAATCCTTTAGGCTGCCTCCTCTGCGTGGTGGAGTTCGTCACGGTAGCGGGCGAGTTCGGAAGCAATCATCTGAGAGGCGAAACGTGATGGGCTGGTGTTGTTCTCTTCTGCTAGTTCACAGAGGAGAGCCCAGTCCCGTGGGCTTAAACCGGTTAGCAAGTCACAGCCTGCTATGTAGAAGGGGTAGCTAGGCATGGGTCAAACAGTGAAAGGTGCGTCGGGGAGGTAGGTCCAGTGGGTGCAGACGTTGTCGTGCACGATTACTTCGATGTCAGTGTGGTGACTGATCATCCATCCGCACTTTGGGCTGAAGAGGAGGATCTCACCACGGGGGTCGCAGTGGCTGCGATTTGGCAGCTCGTTTAGATCGATCTTGTGGATGTCTTCTGCAAGGTAATTCATGGAGTGAGCCGGTGGTAGTGGGCGGCAAGTGGAAAGCGAAAGTAAAATGCGGTGGTTTTGGCTGAGATCCCTTGGTAGGACAAGGTTTAGCTTAGTTTCGTTTGGGTTAGAAGGGCGGCTCCTCCGGTAGTTCCGACATGAGCTTCTGCATCTCCTCGTCCAGGGTGGCGAGGTCGATGCTGGTGCGGGGGATGGTGCCCTTATTGTTGTTCATGAATGGGGATGCAGCCCGCAGGAACTGTTGCTCGAAGTCCCGCATGGGGTCGAGCTGACCGAGTTGACCCAGCATCTGCACCATGGTTTTGGATGCGGCCACTGCGGCTGTGATGTTCCCCTCGCCATGAGCTGCCAGGCGGTCCGTTTGTAGGCCAGAGAATACCTGGGAGAACATGCCGGCCCTGTTATCCACGCCCACCGATTCGGTAAGGAGGAGGCGGCCTTCTCGGACGTACTTTCGTGCTTGTTGTGGGGTTACTTTGTACTCCTGGGTAAGTTGCTGGACGATAGAGCGACCAGGGTGACCTTCTGCTAAGAGGTCGGCGGCCTTTTCGTAGCGCTCTTCTAGTTCCTCCTGGGTGGAACGTTGACGCTGTTCGGGTTCGGTGCTCATGGGATCAACCTTGGAAAGGTAAGGATTGGAGAACTACTTCAATTTCATGATCCGTATAGAAACTGTAGGGATTTTTCGGATCCTGCTCAAGCTTCTTTACGCAGATGGTGGTATCCACGCAGTGGTAGGAGAAGCCTTCACAGATGAGCATGCCGAGCAGATTGGATAGGGTGCGGCACTGAGATGCAGCCATTCCAGCTAAAACGTGATGCTGCTCTTCGGTGAGATTTAAAGTGATTGGATAGGTCATGGTGGTGGCAGAAGAAAGAAGAAGGGGCGTTAGTACCGTTGTATCCACACCCTAGGTGGTTAGGAGTGTGCAGCCTGGTGTTCTTTCCAGGCAACACTGTGCATCTCGTCGGCTGTCATGGGTGGTTCTCCCAGGATGTCATCGTCTGACGGTTCCCAGTCGAGATAGGAATCCATCAGATCGAGAACCTAGGAGATTGCTAGGACTTCCGGGGTGATGAAGCCCACCCGGTTGCCATTAACATCATTTAGGCAGAGGTCGACGCCGCTGTAAGGATCCAGATAGCTGGGCTGAGCCTGGAGCCGGTCTGCTGCATAGCGCAGGATGCGGGCCACCTCTGCGGCTTGCTCGCTGTACGTATCACCAAAGGCAGCGTTATCGACGCACAGGGAGATCTTGATGTAGTGATCCATGGTTCTCAGTGGTGGTATTTAATGGAAACAACGTCGAACCTGGTAAACAGGCTGCGTTGTGTGGGGGTGAACAGTGTTTCCGGCCTGCCGTCCCAGTCAGAATCCTGGTAGAGCTCCTCTTGAAGCTCTCGGTAGGCCTGGAGCATATCCTGGAGGGTGGAGTGTTCGCGGTCGGTTAGGTCCATGGTGCTAAAGGCAGAAAAATAACAGGAAGCCCACCACTATGGTGGTTCTAATTAGGAAGCGCATGCTTAGTCTTTGAGGGGCACAGGCGGCCCCATCATCTGCGCATTAGAGACGCACTTATAGGAGTCACCTACGCCTGTCTGGACCAAACCCAACTGGGATAGGCGCACGCTGCATCCTGTTCTGGCGTCGTGGTTGAGGCGTGCATTGATTGCTAGGACCGACAGGAAGCCCAGCCCAACACAGGCGAAAGAGAAAAGCGTCAGCTTGTTGGCAGTGTTGTTCATAATGCGAATAGGCGGAGGCAAATTGTGAACCAAGCCAGGCGCGGAAAGTATCCACAGCAGGCGAAAGTTTGTGGCGATTTTTATAAGCAATCACAACGCCTTCGAATGCAAGAATGCACAGAAGGATTATGAGAGCGGATAGCTTGACTAAATGCTGGTGGAGATAGGCCCTATAGAAGCGGCCAAAGTGATAACCTGCGGCGTAAACCTTCTGTATAGCGTTAGCAAGAAAGTTTATGCACCAGAGGATGGCTGAGATAGTGAATATTTCAGAGCCTAGAGCGTAGGCTTTAGCGCCCCAGGTTAGGGCAGTTTCTACAGCTTCAAGGGCTGGCGCGAGTTGAAAGATTGTCATGGTTTTGTGGTGGTGTGGTGTGCATTGGAAGGATTAAAGAAGGTGAGAGGGTGAACCCCTCAGCCAAGGCCCATAGGCCCTGGGGGAGAGGATCAGCGAAGGAAAGGATTGCGCTCCGCAGCAGTTAGGGAAGGTTGCTGATACCAGCCCTCTGGGTTCTCGTCTGTTGCGTCTGCCTGTTGGTAGGTGGTGACAGTGTAAGGAGAGCCTAAGTCCTGGTAAATGGTGTGGAGCTCCTCCTCTGAGCCAGCTACATCCCAATCCTCGTAGCCATCCTCTGAGCTGAAATGGACAGTCCAGGGAGAATCTGCGGGGGTGGTACCGCCATTGCGGGTGGTGAATGGTGTGCGCATTTGGTGAACCGTACTAGGTGGAAGGTGGGAGGGTGAACCCCTCAGGGAGAGCCGGAGCTCTCCGGGAGAGGATCAACCGCAGGCAGTCGTGGCAACCTTAGCGCGGCCGCCGTGTACAGGGAAAGTAACCACAAAGTCGCGGTCGGCCCTTGCACAGAGCGGTGTGCCGCCGCCACAGCTAGCGCACTGCGTGGGGGAACCGTCAAACGTGGCGGGGCACTGACGAAAGGTCACCCCATCATGCTCGAATTTTGCGGGGCTGCCCTCTGGCACAACGCAAACAACAGGGAGGCCCCGTTTGGCGAACCGTGCTGCCTCGCTGCGAACCTCTGTAGAGAGGTTAACCGTAAAGCCCCGGCGGATTGCCGAGCGGATGGCTGCCACGTTGGCGCTAGTGCGCAGGTGGTGCGTATAAGTCCAGGCTGCCTTTAGATGCGTGGTTGCATCAGCTAGCTTGCGCAGTAGGTCGGCACTAATGGCACCGCCTTCATGCCACAGATCGCCCGCCACGTTGTGACGGAATTTAGAGCCGGGCTTCAGCTTGGCTACTGCGGCAATGAATTCCAGGACAGGTAGGCCCCTGGTACCAGCCGTTACAGCATCCCAGTGCATCCTGGTGTAATAACCAGCCTCTGCATAGCAGCCCCCATCACCAGCCAGTGGGCAGGATGGAGCACAGCTGGGGCGAGCCGACGTACTGACTGTGATGGGGCCTGTCTTGTCGTTGCTGGATTTGAGAGTGAGAGCGCTGTTAGTCACAGATAGAACCTTGCTAAGTGGTTTGGTGAGGGTGAATCCCTCAGGGAGAGCCTAGGCCCTCCGGGAGAGAATCAATCCGATTCTGATTCTTCTTCATGGGCTGAGAGAAGATCCTCCGCCCATTCATTGATTGTCTGGCCCCTATCTAAGGTGATTCTAATATCTGAGAGGAGCCCCTCCCAGTCATCAGCTTTGCCGTAATAGGCCAGAACAGTCAGGATCGAGAAAGCATCGTTCATTAGGTGAACCGTTCTAGGTGGTTGATGGCAGCCTGATGACTGCTGTCTACATTCTGGCCTCTGGGGGTGAACATAGCGAGCAAGCTTCAAGCAATGAAATAGAGAGAAGCGGGCCTGTTAACTGCTAGTAGCAATTCCTGATTAGTTACAAGGGGCAAGCAGCTAAGGCCTAGCACCCTTGTAACACTGCCCCGCCCGTTGCGTTGCAAAGCAGTTTCCACAATTCTGCCGAAAAAATCTCAGCCCCCTACCAGTCATCTGGCGCCTCTCCCGTCTTCCGTTGCGCCGGAAGGGATTATAAGGGGGGGTACAGGGGGCTGGTAACGTAAAAAGGGTGTTGATTCGGTAATAATTGGTAAAAATGGGTTGACAGTGTGGGATTGTGAGTGTAAAGGGCCCGATTGTAACGATTAATTGTCGCAATCGGGACCAGTTATGAGATTGGCCCCCGGTTTGGTTGCTTGGTGGGGTCTTCAGTGAGGCCCCAAGTGTAATCCAGCAGCGGACCGTGGTCCCCCCGGCGCCGTAGATCTTCAAATGTGAGGGAGAACCCTAGTTCATCGGAGAATTCGGCTAGAAAGGCCTGAAAATTCTCAATATCAGGGAGCCCGGCGCACACTTTGCCCCTAATCTGGCGCGGTTTGTCGGTTTGGCGGGAATCTGGCATGGGTGAAATGGTGAAATGGTAGGGGATGGGCCCCCGTAGGGGCCGGGATGCGTGCTAATCGGGCTTGATTAGCTGAAATTCCTCAATTCCGTAATAATCACGGGTCGCGCCGCTTGAATTACGCAAAAAGCGTATCTCATTCTGCGCACCCTTAAAGGTTTTAAAGAATTGGTGGCTCCAACGACCGTTACATTTGGTAGCAACGCAATATTCTGCTGGCTTGTCAATGGTGCGGCCCGTTGGAAGGGTAAAAGTAGCCATGGGGTGAACCGTTCTAGGTGGGTTGAGAGGGGGTGAATCCCTCAGAGGGGGCCGGGGCCCCCTGGGAGAGAATCTATCAAGCCGGGAAGATGTACTCTAAGCAGTCACAAGCTAACACCCCATAGGGCCTAGCATCGTGATAGGTGCAAAAGAAAGATTCTGGCCCGTATTCTGCATCATCGCCGACAATCCCGATAGGATCGGGCAATTGTTCGCCCGCTATCAGCAGCATCAGGGCTTCTTCGTCAGATTCCTCTAGGCCGCTTAAATCTCCATTAAATAGGGCGCTCGCCCAGTAGGCGGGGAGTGTGTAGGTCGTTGTTTCCATGGGGCAATCCGTACTAGGTGGAAGGTTAAAGAAGGAGAGAATCCTTCAGAGGGGGCCAGAGCCCCCTGGGAAAGAATCTAAACCCGGCCCATGGCCAGATCATCCATGAACTCTGCCAGTTTATCGGCAGGCAGATAGCAAGCCAAGGTATCTAGCAGGGTCTGCGGATCCTGCCCGTGCTGAAAGCATAGGCCGGCGAAATCCTCGCGGATATCGGCGGGCGCCATGCCGGACGCATCGTAAGGAGCGCTGAATTCAAACATTAGAAGAACCCTAATAAGTGGATCGATTGCCGAGCTTGCGCTCAACTCCCTAATCATACCAACTCAGCCACCACCGCGCAACCATCACAACCGTCAACAAATATAACTTCACAATCATTCACATTCAGTCACACTCACCTTTCTTTTTTTCCTACAGATGAAGTTTTGTTACTGACGCCGCTTGATGCCTCCCGCAAAATTTTCCCCAAAATGACGTTTTTTAAGAACTGGTAGGGGAAACGCCTTCTGCAGAATTTTCCCTAAAATGGTCTTTTTAACGGGCCGGTAGGGGACACTCAGTCTGGCGTGTTCATTACGTTTAAAATCATTTATATCTAGTTGTAAGTATTAATAAAAATGTCCGTTTCTCCTCAGGACTTTGCACTCTGGTCGCAGATGACCGGCAGGCCGTATCCGCAGTCCCCCGCCGAGCGCATGGCTTTGGCGCCTGAGGTTTACTCCTATACGCGCAGTATTGGTAGGCAGGGCGGACCCACTATGGGTCCTGTTCGTCGCACGGTTGATGTCATTGGTAAAGCAGCACTGGCTGCTGGCGCGCTTGCTGGAGCAGGCTATTTAGTAAGTAAGTATGGCGGAGAGAATCCGCCACCCCCAGGTGGGGATCCGCCGCCCCCTACGGGATTCGGTGCTTTGGCACTTGATACGGAACCGGGAGTTTATTCTCCTGACGCCAGGTACGCGCCAAATGTTAATTCAGTTGTGGCACGGGCTTCTGGTGATATTACGCCGCAACCTACGTCAGATAATTACAATCAAGACGTTGTCAACAATCAAACTGCACTTGTTCAAGATTTAAAAGGGTTATCTTCACAAAAGCCAACACAGGTTTCATCTGAGACAAAACCTGCAACACAAAGTGAGGTTATTACAACGTCACAGTCTTTCCGCCCTGGCGCAGAAGAAGATCAATTGATCGGGAGCGCTGTAGAAAAAGCCAATGCATTCCGTCAATCAAAAATGTACGAGACAATGCAGCGTGCGTATCCTGGTTTACGGGATACCGACGTAGAAATGCTTGGTGGTTCTGAAGCAGCCCCTGCCGCAGCAGTTGCACCAGTAGTTGTTGTCCAACCTGAAACTCGCTCGGTTGAGGCACAACCCAAAGTTGCAGATCTTTTAGAAACAAACCTGCGAGAAGCGGCACAAAGCGATGCGCGTTTATACCGTGGTGCGGGGCAAAATATTGGCGCAATAAAACAAAAATTAAATGAACTTAAAGGAATGCAACCCACGTCAGCCCGTGGCCCAAGCCAAGATGAAATCCGTGAACTTGACAGCACACTTATTCGTTCACACGGCAATTTAAATCCCATTCAACGTGAAGATTTGCGCAATCAGCTACTTGATAAAAAATACGGAGAGCAGGCGGCACCTGCTTACGTTGCTACTGGCGAAACCGTTTCAACTGGAATACAAGTAGGTGCACCTAAAGAATTCTTACATTCTAAGGTTCAAGAAGTGAAGCAACGTGCAAATCTGACCAAATATGGCTATGATCCTGAACAAGGTTTTGGTGAGAAGCAGGCTCCGGGTATGGAACAAGGTGGTGGAGCACAGGCAGCTTTGGTTGCAGAACAATTGCAACGTGATGCTGAACGTCAAGCGGGACGTAAAGCAATTTATGATGCGCTACCTTCCTATTCCAGCAGAACTCCAGCACATTTAACCGATGCATCGGCCGGAATTTTTTTCAAACCAGCTAGCTACGTAATGCCGTAGTTGCCAGTGTTAAATTAAGTACATCTGAGTACGCGCCATGACTTTTCTGGAGCCAATTATTGCAGTTGCAGTAGGAGTGGCTGCGGCGCTGTTTGCTGCTCGTTTTAATAAAAGCGCAGCAAGCAACACCCTCAAGAAATACGGACCGCTTGTTCAAAAAGCATACAATATTATTGATCCGGTTTTGGATCAAAATATGCGTAATTGGAGCGGATCACAGGTTGACGCAACTTTTGAAGTTGTGGTTGAAACCCTGGCAGATGGACAGTTGACTTCGGCAGAAATCAAGCGTATTGCCGCTGAACTTGCAGCTGCTTGGTTACCTGCTGTTGCCGCAACTAAAATTCGTAAATATGAAAAGATTAGTAATCTTCTTCCTCAAGTTAAAACAGCTAACATTGTTGCTGATTACATTAATGGTGCTGTTGATAAATCTTCTGTTTTTACGGCAGTCCGCAAATACATTAACAACTAGTCATGTCTGACAAAAAAAACTGGATCAAGGGTGCAACCAGCGAACATCGTGGAGCTTTTAGCCGTAAAGCAGAAGAGCAAGGGATGTCTTCAGCTGAGTATGCTGCAGAGGTTACGGCAAATCCTGAAAAACACGATCCCAAAACTGTGAAACAGGCAAACCTAGCCAAAACACTGATGAAACTACGCAAGAAAAAAGAAAACAAAGGTAAAGGTTAAATGGTAGCCCCTTTTGCTAAAGATTATTCTTCTCCGGCAGAGCAAGCTCTTCGTGACGGTGACACCCCCTGGGCAGGTATTTTAGGGCCAAACCCTGATCTTTCTCCTGGGCAGTTAGCCAGTAATCGTTTTCTGCAAGCATATTTAAAAAGCGCTGGTCCTGATAAAAACGTACCCGGGGGAAGTTCTTTTTCTGCTGAAGAAGCTGCACAGGCCGCAAATATAATTAAAAGGCAAACACAGTCTCCCGGAACAAATTTTTCTGATCCCTTGCATAAGCAACTGGGCGATGATTTTATGAAAAAATATTTAAACGGTGTAGATCGTGGCTTGATTGAGCGTGACAAATTTATTGCAGCTGATAGGTTAATACCATTAACAACAGAATCTGCAGCTGCCGCAATTAGCGAAAAAGATCCCAACACTGTTGGTAAATTTCCCAACCAAGGAGTACAAGTCGGATGAACCGTTTAGCAGGAAAAGTGTTAGGTGATTTTTTTAAAACAGGTGCTGGCATGCTCAGTAGTGCTGCCGAGAAAGGTTCTCTTGGCTATTTGCAAAACATTGTAAATGCGGCTGGAGAAGCACACGATGCTCCCGGATTACTTGGTGGTGTTGCGCAACTCACATCCAGAATAGACCCGGCAGCGACCGCTAAGCTTGTGGGTGCTGCTGCACCAGTGGCAGCAACCGCTGCAGTGGGTGGTTTAGTAGGAGCATTAAATCAACCTTCTAGACAGCAGATGTACACACAGTCGCAATATCAACTCCCCATGAGGAGTATGGGAACCCCTGTTGCTTACGCCAACCAACAGTATATCCCTGGCGTGTCAGCATTAACAAATGCGCAAGCAGGTGAGGCTGTACTGGAGCAACAGAAGTTCCAACACCAGTTGCAGTTAATTCAAGCCAGAGAAGCAGCTTCCCAGGGCGGCGGATCATTGTCTGGTGGTGGTTATTTGTCAGGAGGTGGCGGTGATCTTCAAGGTTACATGGCTGCAGCACAACGTGCATTGAATTCGCCTGCACCTCATTACGGTTAACCAGGCGCATGTTCGTTAAAATAATTAAATTACAAGATTAAAGACATGGGGACGAGTCCGCTTAATTCGTATTTTGATTACAAAGGAGCTGCAAATGCTCCTATGCCTTCAAATTCTTACGACTACAAACCAAGTCCTAATGTTTTTGGAGGTTCAGCACCTGGCAGTGGCTCGGCATACTCCCCCACCCCCGGTGGATTTAATGCAGATGAGTGGTTAAAAGATAAAAATCCTTATGCATACAAACCCAAATCTTTTTTAGATAAATTTACAGATGCATTAAATCAAGGTGCAGATAATGCTCAGAAATTTAATCAACAACAGCAACAACAACAAGAAAGGTCAATTGCCACGCCCAGCAGCGTGGGCGGGGGAAATGTTCAACAATTAACAGATAATTTCACGGCGCTCTATCCTCAAACATTCTCACCCTTTACTGTTGCAGGTGTGCAGGGCGAGCCGGGTATCGGCGGTAAGATCTTATCAGCTGCTGCGCCACTGCTTGGCATGATACCTGGGGCAGGCCCGTTCTTGGCAGCAGGTGCCAGCCTGGGATCTTCTTTTCTTGGTTAATATTTAACCATGTCCTACAACAGTTATTTTGCTGAGGGAAAAAATCAAGAAGGTAAATTTTTCTTAAATCGTTACGCAACTAAAAAATTCTCAACTCCTGTTTCTGACTGGAATCCTCAAGATGTTCCTAATCGTTTTGATAATGCCAATGAGTCACGTCTTACAGATAACAGCACGAGCGTTTCCAATGTTCAATCAGCGCCTAAAACAATTGCAGGAATTGAAGGTGAACCGGGTTTTCTTGAAACAACAATGGGCAAACTTTTAATGGCTGCTGGTGGTGCTGCATTAGGCGCTGGTTTGGGTAGCGCATTTTCTAAAGCGGG
>Ga0315284_10008853_pt1 | contig 14370 bp, 12 predicted proteins | sample YL17G09_16_MG_FD_203696 | JGI IMG/M metagenome (GOLD analysis project Ga0315284, IMG submission 203696) | Sediment microbial communities from Yellowstone Lake, YNP, Wyoming, USA - YL17G09_16 | ecosystem: Environmental > Aquatic > Freshwater > Lake > Sediment | place: USA: Wyoming | collected... | reverse complement strand
TCATCCTCGAAGAGATCATGTACAACGACGCGTCGACTGCGACCGTCAATTCGTACAGCGGTTTCGAAGTCATCAACGTCAGCCCCAACAGCCCGATCAGTGCTGCCCAGTTCGCGATCACGCAGTACGCGGCCTCGGTCACGCTGTCCGGTCTCGAGATGTTGCAGAACTCCGGCAAGGAACAGATCATCGACCTGCTCGAGGGACGCATCAAGGTGGCCGAGTCCCAGTTGCAGAACAGGATCTCGAACGACATCTACCTGGACGGCACCGGCAACGGTGGCAAGAACATCACCGGACTGAAGGCTGCTGTTCCTGACACTGCCACCACTGGCACCTACGGCGGTATCAACCGTGCGACGTTCACGTTCTGGCAGACCCAGTCGTACTCGGGCACGACCAACGGCGGCGCTGCGGTGTCTGCTGCCAACATCCAGCAGTACATGACGGCGCTGGCGATCAAGCTCGTTCGGGGAACCGATCGTGCTGACCTGATCGTTGCCGACAACACCTACTTCCAGTACTACGTGAATTCGCTGCAGGCAATCCAGCGGATCCAGTCGGTGGAGGAAGGTGCTGCAGGTTTCTCGACGCTGAAGTTCTACGGCGGCGGGCAAGAGGCCGACGTGGTGCTGGACGGCGGTGTGTACAGCGGGGGTGACCTTGCGACCGCATCGTGGGCCGGCTCTGCGTCTGCGCACATGTACTTCCTGAACACGAACTACCTGTTCTTCCGTCCGCACAAGGACAGGAACTTCGTGCCGATCGGTGGCGAACGGCAAGCCATCAACCAAGACGCGATCGTGAAGCTGATTGGCTGGGCTGGGAATTTGACCTGCTCTGGCTCCCAGTTCAACGGCGTCCTCGTCGCGTAAGGGGAAAATCATGGCATACACTCCCACGCGTCACCAGATTGGTGTGGCCCCCATCCAGGGGACGGGTTCGATCGATGCGGGCGTCACTACTGCCCAGTCGACTTCCGACACCAGCATCACCACCACCATCCCCACCCCGCCCGCTTACCCGGGCATGATCGTCACCGCAACCGACCCGACGTACGGCGAGGGTGAGTTCATTCTTCTGAAGGGTGTGGCCTCGAACATCGTTGGTGCGGTCGTCACGTACAACGCCACGACGTTCGCAACCACTCTCATCGCCGCGACGGCGAATCAGTCGGTGCCTGTCGCAGTCTCGATGTCTGCCAACACCACGACCACATCGTGGAGCTGGTATCAGATCGAGGGCCTGGCAGTCGTCAAGAAGACGGCAGTCAAGGCGGACCCGGCGGCGACCGGCAAGCGCGTCTACATCTCGGCCACTGCTGGCCGGATCATGCAGACGTCCACTGCCGGCCAAGCCATTCTCGGCATGGGCCGGGCAAACCTGACGACTGTCACGAGCACGACCTCCACGGTCATCTGCTCGCTCAACCGTCCGCATTGCCAAGGCCCTATTACTTGACGCTTGTACAGGTCCCTGTTGTGGAATACCCTCCACGCATCTTCAACGGTGCGTGGGGGTTTTATGGAAGCAATCGAGCGGTTCAAGTCGAAGTACATAGTCAACGAAATTTCCGGGTGTTGGATTTGGACGGGGGCGCATTGTTGCTCCCACTACTCGAAGAAGTGGCCATACGGTCATTTCATGAGCGCAACAAGAAGCAAAGGTGGGAAGCAGGTAATGGCTCACCGTTTCAGCTACGAGTTCTACCGAGGGAAAATCCCGGATGGCCTCGTGTTGGACCATCTGTGCAGAAACACTCTTTGCGTGAATCCGGATCATCTGGAGATCGTGACGAGGAAGGAAAATACAAATCGTGGGGTGATCCACGAACGAACAAAGACTCATTGCCCGCAAGGGCATCCGTACTCAGGTGAAAACCTGTACGTGAAGCCGAGCGGAAAGCGGGAGTGCAGGATCTGTAGACGAGAGCAGGTTCTGCGTCATGAAGCCAAAGTGAGGAACGGGTGATGCTGCAGCTGTGTACGCTCAATGCGGGGAACTACCAGGGGCGCGGTGTCGAGTACACCAACATCCTGTTCGACATGGTCCGCCGCAATCTGCCGGAGGGTTTCGCGGGCCGGTTCACGGTCTTCGTCGACTACCCGTACTCCACAGAGGGCTACCACCCCGACATCTTCGTGCGCGGAGTCCCGGTGCCTGACCTCGAGGGGTGGTGGCACAAGCTGTCGCTGTTCAAGGATGGCGTGTTCCCCTACGGCGACCGCGTCGTCTACATCGACCTCTCCACCATCATCACCGGCCGCCTGGACGACATCGTCAAGTACGACGGCCCGTTCGCCATCCTGCGCGACTTCTACCGTCCTGACGGGCTGCAGAGTGCTTTCATGTCCTGGAATGTCGGGGAGATGGGCACAGTCTGGTACGACTGGGTGAATGCCGGGATGCCCAAGACAAGTGGCGGCGACCAGGCATGGATCGAGATCGCGCTGGGGCGCAAGCCGAGGCGGCTGTGGCAGGAATTGTTCCCCAACAAGTTCGTCTCCTACAAGTTGAGCCCGGGAGTCCCGACCGTTGCCAGCGTCATCAAGTTTCACGGTGTCCCGAAGCCGCACGAGATCACCACCGGCTGGGTGCCCGAGGTGTGGAAGGTCGGTGGCATGACCAGGGCCGAGCTGGACAACGTCTGCAACACCGAGATCGGGCTGCTCAACGACAACATCAGGGCCAACATCGAGCTGCCCCTGACATGGTTCGAGCCCCGGTTCGGGGACTACGGCAACGCGGCGATCGTCGGCGGCGGCCCGTCACTCAACGCGACCTTGGACAAGCTGCGCTGGCGCAAGCAGGCGGGGCACCCCATCTTCGCCACCAACGGTGCGCACGACTACCTGATCGAGCGCGGGATCGTTCCCGAGTACCACGTCCTGATCGATGCACGACCGGAGAACGTCCGCTTCGTGCGCAAGCGGCACCCGAGCGTGCATTACCTGGTCGCCTCGCAGTGCCACCCCTCGATCCTGGCCGCGCTGGAGGGGTACAACGTGACCCTCTTCCACAACCAGTCACCCGGCGCGCGGGAGGTACTGGCCGAACAAGAGCGGCCGGTCAATCTTCTGGCCGGCGGGACGACGGTGGGGATGAAGACGATGCTGCTGGCGGAGCTGATGGGTTTCCGCAACCTGCACCTGTTCGGGATGGACTCCTGCTACTCGCACGGGGAGCACCATGCCTACGTGCAGGAGATGAACAACGAAGAGAACGTGATCGACCTGCTGTACGGCGAGCGCAAGTTCAAGGTGGCGGGGTGGATGGCGTCCCAGGCAAATGACTTCATCGAGTACTGCCGCCGCTTCAGCGGCATCGTCACGGTGGCTGGGGATGGGCTGCTGGCCTACATCGCCCGCTGCGGGCTCGAGGAGATTGCTGCAGATATCAGGGCACGGGAGGTGCTGCAGCGCTTGCCGGAAGGCGCCGTCGGTGTAGAGATCGGCGTCTTCTGCGGTGACATGTCTGCCCGTCTGCTCAACGATCCGAAGATCGACCTGCTGTACATGGTCGACAGTTGGGGATCCGAGCATTCGCAGGCGTATATCGACTCGGGAGACTTTCACGCCTCCAAGACGCAGGAGGAGCAGGACAACTACATGGGGTTGGCCAAGCTCACCACGTCCTTCGCGGCACAGCGCAGGGAGATCATTCGTTCCTCGAGTGTGGACGCCGCGGCACAGTTCCCGGACCACTCGCTGGACTTCGTCTTCATCGACGCGGACCACACCTATGACGGTTGCATGGCCGACATAAAGGCCTGGGCACCGAAGATCCGCCCGGGTGGCCTGCTGTGCGGTCACGACTACATGAACACTGACTACCCATGCTTTGGTGTCGAGAGGGCCGTGGACGAGTACGTCGCCACCCACGGCCTGACGTTGGAACTGGGCGACAACTACTGTTGGTTCACTCAACTACTTGAGGATGAAAGCGATGCTCGCATCAGACCTGAACAATCCCGCCTTCATGGGGGCGCAGAACCCGGACGACCTTCTCTCGGTGGAGTTCTATTGGCATGAACCCGTCGACAAGTGGGCATCCGAGGAGCAGGGCAAGATCGTCAAGCGCGATCGCATGCCCTTCGTACGCATCATGATCCCAGGCAACCAGAACTCGATCCTTGAGACTGCCGTCACGGAGCACCACAAGATGCGCTGGCCGCAGAAGTGGCTCTACTGGCAGATGAAGGAGGGCCTCATTGCAGGCGAGGGGCAGGTTCACGGCTGGTCGATCGAGGACTGGCCGGAACTGGATGAGGAGATACGCCGGCATCTGCGGTTCCTCCGGTTCCAGACGGTGGAGCAGATTGCCGGTGCCAACGATCACCAGGTCGGGCAGATGGGGATGGGCGGGCTTGCGCTGCGCAGGAAGGCGCGCGACGCAATGGCGACACGGATGGACTCGCACGTGCGTGAGGAGTTGGACAAGCGTGATGCGCAGATCGAGGAGCTGACGAAGGCTGTCGCTGCGCTCCAGGCCGCCACCGCACCACAGGAACAGAAGACACTCTCACTGAGGAAGTGACATGGCCACGATGCTTGCGTTGATTCAACAGGCTGCCGCCGAGATGTCCCTGGCGGTGCCTGCGACGGTTGTGAGCAACACCACGCAGGATGTGGTGCAGCAGTACGCGCTGCTCAACGCTGTCGGGTATGAGCTGCAACGCAAGCATCAGTGGGAGGCGCTGTGTACCGAGTACCGCTTCTCCACCTCGTTCGCGAGCCTGGCCGGCACGACGGTTGCGGGCTCTCCGGTCGTGACCGGGATCTCGAGCACGGCAGCGCTCGAGGCCGGGACGTGGATGGTGACCGGGATCGGGATTGCGCAGGATACCTACATCCTGTCGGTCGACAGCCTGACCCAGGTGACGCTGTCGCAGAACGCGAGCGCCACCGGCACGTCGACGCTCAACTGGGGCAAGACCAAGTACCCATTCCCGACGGACTACGATCGCATCATCAACCGGACCCAGTACGACAAGTCGAAGCACTGGGAGATGCTGGGCCCGTCCACTCCGCAGCAGTGGCAATGGTTGAAGAGCGCGTACATCAGCACGGGTCCACGAGTGAGGTGGCGTCCGATGGGCGGCAAGCTGCAGATCTGGCCGCAGATGGGGACTGCGGAGTATCTCGGGTTCGAGTACCTGTCGAAGAACTGGGCCATCGACGGCACGACCAGGGCCAGCAAGGCCTCGTTCCTGGCCGATGCCGACACGTGCATCTTCCCGGATCGGTTGATGATCCTGGGGCTCAAGCGCAAGTACTTCGAGATCAAGGGATTCGACACCAGCAGGTTCGATCGCGACTACGACCAGGAATTCGATCTGGCCGTCTCGCACGATTCCGGCGCCCCGACCTTGTCCCTCTCGCCGAGGCTCTCGAGCATCTTGATCGGGTGGGAAAATATCCCGGACTCGAATTATGGGAGCTGATTGATGCGCGCACCGGCAAGGAAGCAGTACCCGCAACAAGTCAGCAAGTCGGTCTCGCTGCCGGCCCCGATCGGCGGGTGGAACTCGCGCGACGTTCTGTCCGAGATGGACCCGACAGATGCGGTGCAGTTGGACAACTGGTTCCCGGCGACGACGAGCGTGATGGCCAGATACGGGTACACCCGGTGGGCCACCGGCATCACTGGTCACGTGACGACGCTGATGGCGTACACGGGCGGCATAGCGAACAAGCTGTTCGCGATGACCGCGTCGGCCACCTACAACGTCACGTCGCAGGGTGCCGTGGGAGCTGCTGAGTCATTCGGGACACAAAGCGACGGCGTGTGGTCCTACGTCAACACGGCCACTCCGGGAGGCAATTACCTTTTCTGCGTGAACGGGACCGACGACCCCAGGACATACGACGGGACCACGTGGGCGGTGCCTGCCATCACTGGCGTGACGTCGTCCACATTGGTGTGGGTCAACAACCACAAGAACCGGCTCTGGTTCATCCAGAAGAACACGCTCAAGGCGTGGTATCTACCGACCCTGTCCATCGCCGGCGCCGCATCGCTGCAGGACATGTCGTCCGTTGCCAGGTCTGGCGGAGCGCTGTGGGCGATGGCATCGTGGACGGTCGACGCCGGGTACGGCGTGGACGACTTGGCGGTGTGGATCACGACGAACGGTGAAGTGATTGTCTATCGAGGCACCGACCCTGCCAGCATCGCCTCGTGGTCGCTGGTGGGCGTCTGGCAGCTCGGGTCGCCGCCGAGTGGCTCGCGCAGGTGCTTGACGAAGTTCGCCGGCGACCTGCTGGTGATCTGTGCAGACGGACTGATCCCGCTATCCGGCGCGTTGCAGTCGTCTCGTGTGCAGCCGCAGGTAGCCCTGTCGTACAAGATCCAGTGGGCCGTGTCGGAGTCGTTGTCCGCATACTCGTCCAACTTCGGGTGGGAGACGATCTACTTCCCTGCCGAGAACCAGCTGTGGCTCAATGTGCCGGTGACCGGCGACGGAGCTTCAGCAGTCCCGACCTCGTACCAGTACGTGATGAACACGATCACGAAGAACTGGTGCTCCTACTCCGGGATGAACTTCAACACGTTCGAGTTGTTCAACGACGTGCCGTACGGTGGCGGGTATGGGTATGTTGCCAAGTGCTGGGACGGGAACACGGACAACCCGACGGCGGACATATCTTCCGGCATCACGGTCAACGTGATCCAGGCCTTCAACTACTTCGGCAATCGCGGGCTGTTGAAGCGGTTCACCATGATGCGTCCGATGATCTATTCCAACGGCACTCCATCCATTGCCGGCAGCATCAACGTCGACTTCGACCTGACGGACAACACGGCGGCACTTGCTGTAAATCCTCCGGCGGCGTCGGCGTGGGACTCCGGGACGTGGGACACGTCGGTGTGGGGCGGCGGGGATCTCACCCTGTCCCGGCAGTGGCAGTCGGTGTCTGGTGTCGGGACGGCTGGTGCGGTCAGGCTCAAGGCTCAACCTCGGGCGATCGTGCTGCGGTGGGTGGCGACCGACGTCGTGTACGAAGTGGGTGCGATCTTGTAAGGATGGGCCTTGTACTCCAACAGTCTCCTCGCGTGTTCAGGTGGGTCTCCGACCGGATCGGCATCGGCAACTCGGAGGATATGCGCGGGATCGGGTGGGAGCGCGATGGGGAGATGGTTGCGGGGGTGCTGTACAACAACTGGAACGACACCAGCGTGTGCATGCACATCGCGGCAGAGGGCAGGCACTGGTGCTCCCGCAAGTTCTTGTTTGCCGTGTTCGATTACCCGTTCAACGAGGCCGGGAAGAGGGTCATCCTTGGCATGGTCGGTTCGCGGAATCGTGAGGCGATGCGGTTCGATCTTCACGTCGGGTTCAAGCTGCACACGATAATTCCAGATGCTCACCCTGACGGCGAGCTTCACATTCTGACAATGCGGCGAGAAGACTGCCGCTGGATATAGGGAAACAACATGGCCGGATTCTTGGGGTTGGGCAGCGCGGATGCGGGATACTCAATCGCGAAGACGAAGGGGAAGGGTCAGCAGCCGCAGCAGCCTGACTACATGGGGATCGCTGCACAGCAGGGTGCGGAGAATCGGAAGTCGGCTCTGCAGACGGCCTCGCTGTCTAACCCCAATGTGAACAACCCCTACGGGTCGCAGCAGGTGAAGTGGAACGGGGACCAGGCGACGATCAACCAGAACCTCGATCCGACGCAGCAGGGGCTCTTGAATAGCCAGAACGCCATGAGCACCGGCTTGGCTGGGACTGGTCAGAACCTGATGGGGCAGGTGGACGATGCCTACGGGCGCCCGATGGATGCCACCTCCATCGACCAACTGACGGGGCAGGCGCAGTCGGCAATCAATGCACGCCTGAACCCGGGCCTCGAGCAGCAGAGCAAGGCACTGGACCAGCAGCTGGCCAATCAGGGCATCGCCCCCGGCAGCGAGGCGTGGAACAACGCCAAGCGAGCGCAGGGCAACCAGGAGAACGATGCGCACCAGCAGGCAGTGCTGGCCGCGCTGCAGTACTCCCCATCGCTCCTGCAGCAGCAGACTGCAATCCGCAACCAGCCGATGGCCGAACTGCAGCAGGTGCGTGCCGGCTCGCAGCCGACGATTCCGACCTTCCAGGGCTACACCGGGGCCAATGTGCAGGCCGCGCCCTACTTCCAAGCGGGTCAGCAGCAAGGCCAAGCCATGACCAATGCGTTCAACCTGCAGCAGGCGAACCAGAACTCGACGCAGCAGGGCCTGTTCGGCCTCGGCGCCGCCGCACTGATGTCGGACGTGCGACTGAAGGAGGACATCAGGCGGGTCGGCATGACCGACGGGGGCCTGTCGGTCTACACCTACCGCTACAAGGGGCAGCCGCAGACGCACATGGGGGTCATGGCCCAGGAGGTCGAGATGGTCAACCCGGGCGCCGTCCGCGAGATTGGCGGATACAAGGCGGTCGACTACGCGATGGTCAAGTAAGGACGAAACATGCCAACGATCTCGATGACCCGTCAGTTGACGGTCCCGAATGCCGACCAGGCATCGCTTGCGCAGATGGAGCGGCAGCGGCGCATTGCCGACATGCTGCAGAGTCAGGCATTCCAGCCGACCGACCTCCCCGGGCCAACGAACGCGGGCGGGTACGTTCCGCGGACGTCCCCGCTGGTCGGGCTCTCGAAGCTGGCCCAGGCGTGGATGGGAAGCCGCAAGCACAAGAGCATCGACGCCAGCGAGCGGGAGATTGTCTCCGCGGCCCTTCAACGTCGCAATGAGGCTCTTGCCGCTGCCATGACCGGCTTCGATCAGGAAGGGGCCCCGACTGCCGGCGCCGCGGCAGTGCCGCCTCAGGGTGCGCAGCCGCCTGCCCAGGGCATGCCGGCGACAGCGCAACCGCAACCCGGACCAACTGTGCCGTACGGACAGGACGAGTTCGGCTACAACAACCCGACGCAGCCCCCGTCTGCCGGCAATCCGCTCGGGATGCCCGGCGTGGAGGTGAAGCCGTTCAACCTCGGCGGCCCGCAGGCGGACCCCCTGGAGCCCGCTCCCGGCACTGGCGGCTCGTCGCTGGGGTACGGCACCCCGCAGGTCGGCCAGCCTCCTGCAGGCCCTGGCGGGGGCCTTCCTGGGCAACCGCAGGATCCCAGTCAGACGCCGGCAGGGATCTACAACGCGCAGAAGTACACGCCCCCGCTGCCCTTCGACAGGTCGACCTTGCCGGGGTCTGTCACGAAGCCGAATCCGCCCAACGTGTTCCCGGTGTCGGTAACGGGCCAACAGGAAGCCGCTGGCGCCGCGCCGGCGCCCCAACAGGCACAGGCACCCCAAGCCTCTCCTGCGAAGCGCAGGCACGCCTGGGAGTACCTGCAGCACGTCCTGACGCAGTCGCAGAAGTTCGGCGCCGACCCGATGGAGATCCTGGCCAACCCGGCAATCATCGCCCGCTACCAGTCCATGCTGGCGATGGAGAAGCCGGAGAAGCTCGGCGAGGGCGACGTGCTGACGAACCAGTACGGGGACCAGCTGGGCAAGGGGGGCACGAAACTCAGCGATGCCGCACGCACCGCTCGAGACATGCTGGCCCTGCCTGCGGACAACCCCGCCCGGATGGGGTGGCAGCAGGACATGGCATCCAAGGGGATGCACATCACCCAGGACGGGATGGGCAACGCCTTCATCATCAACTCCGCTACGGGGCAGGCAACACCCGTCAAGGGTGGGATGGAGGGCAAGTTCCAGACAGTCGAGAGCGGTGCCGGGGTGGACGCAAGCGGGAGGCCGTTGACGACATCGATGCGGGTGACGCCGGAAGGTGCCAAGACTATCCCGGGCGTTCAGCCTCGGGTAGGCGGCGGGCAGAACGTCAGTGTGTTCAACAACACCAAGGACGACTTCAAGAACGAGTCGGAATTGCGCAAGGAGTTCAGGGCGGAGCCGATCTACAAGGCCCACGCTGAGGTGAAGTCTGCGTATATGCAGATTCAGCAGGGCATCAAGTTGGCAAGCCCTGCCGGTGATCTGGCTGCCGCGACCAAGATCATGAAACTGCTGGATCCGACGTCGGTTGTGCGCGAGTCGGAATTGGCAATGGCGATGCAGGCCAGCGGCCTATTCGACCGTCTGTCCAACTACGCCAACAACATCGTCAGCGGCAACAAGCTCACGCCGAAACAGCGCGAGGACTTCCGCAAGTTGTCTGACGAATTGTTCAAGGCCAGCGAGTCCCTCTACAACGCCAAGATGGGCGAGTACAAGGGTATCGCGAAGGACTACAACCTCAACCAAGATCGCGTCGGCGGCAGCACCGCGCCGGGCAGTGTGGACGATCTCGTGAAGAAGTACGGGGGGCAATGATGGCCACCCTTCAAGACGTAGAACGCGCCCTCGTCAACGCGGACAGGGCCGGCGATACGGACGCCGCGAGGCAGTTGGCTGCGGAGGTAACCCGCATCAGGGGAATGCAGGGCAAGCGCGTCAACATCAAGCCGACCGTGCTTGACCGTGCGATGGCGAGGCGTGACCTGAACGAGATTGCAGGCCGCGGCAGTTTCCCAACCGTTTCCGCAAATGATCCCGCTGCCGCATTCGGATCTGGCGGGCGGTTCATGGCCGGCGCCGGGAAGGCCGGTGTCGACATTGCTCGAGGCGCAGGGCAGCGGGTGGGCGTCATGTCTCAAGCCGACATCGACGAGGCCATGCGCCTGGACAAGCCGCTGATGGACACGACCGCCGGCCAGGCAGGCAATGTGGGCGGCAACTTGGCGCTCGGTCTGCCAACGCTCGCGGTCCCGGGCGCCAACACGGTGCTGGGCGCTGGAGCATTCGGGCTTGGACTCAGCGCACTGTCGCCCACGACGTCCAGCCAGAACGTCGGCAACAACATGCTGACCGGAGCGATGCTGGGCGGCGGAACGTCTGCTGCCGTGCGTGGAGTGCCGCAGGTGGTCAAGGCGCTGGCGGACCCGTTCTACGAGGGCGGGCGTCGCAAGATCGTCGCGCGTACGCTGGAGCGGTTCGGTGTCGGTTCGGGCCCTGCCGCAACAGCGGAGACCCCTGGGTGGGAGCCGACGCTGGCACAGGCCACAAGGAACCCGGGCGTCGCCATCCTGGAGCGCGGAGCAGCCTCTGCGAGTCCTGACATCGCTGCGGAACTGTACCGGCGCCAGCTCGAGCAGAATGCGGCCGCTGTTGGGGCGGTGCGCAACATCGGGGGCACGGAGCAATCCATGAACATGGCAAAGGCTCTGCGCACGTACATGACCAAAGGATTCTACGACGAGGCGGCGCAGCGAGGGGTCGACCCACGCGTCGGTGCCTCTCTTGCTCCCCAGATCCAGAGCCTGCTCGAGCGCCCATCGGTAAAGATGGCCATCAAGCGTGCCGAGGGCATCATGGACGAGAAGTCGATGGCGAAGGTGAACTCCGGCTCCGTGGAGGGCCTGCAGCTGGTCAAGCAGGCACTGGACGATGCCATCGAGAGTGCCACGAGGCAATCCTCCAGCATCGGCAAGAATCAACTCTCTGCACTGCGCACGACGCGAGACGACTTGATCAAGGTCGTGGAGGAGCTGTCCCCGGCGCAGCGCACCGCGGACCGTAACTACGCAACCTTCTCGCGACCCATCAACGAGATGGAAGTCGGGCGGGCGCTCGAGGAGAAGCTGGTCCCGGCGCTCATGCATGGGGAGAACGTGCCGCCGAAACTTCGCGCGGAGGGGTTCGCCAATGCGTTGCGCTCGCTGGACGAGAAGATCCCGGGCATGACCGGCTACCAGGGCTCGACCGTCGAGAACACGTTGACCGGGCCCAACCTGCGTGCCATCGAGTCGGTCAAGCGTGACCTGTCCAACCGTGCCGCATCTTCGGAGGCTGCCCGCGGCGTCGGTTCGAACACGGCGCAGAACCTGTCCAGCCAGAACATCATGGAACAGACGCTTGGTCCGATCGGCATGCCGAGGAACTGGTCGCAGGCGATCGCCGCCTCGACCATTGGGCGAACCGCATCGAGCCCGCTCGGGCTGGTCTACAACCGTGCCGCAGAGCCCAACGTCCGCGAGGAACTGGCCAGGGCCCTGCTCGACCCGCGCTACGCGCAGCGCCTCCTGCGTCAAGCCAATACGCCGCTTGCTGGCGAGCAGACGCTACGCCTGGCGAACGCGGGACTGGGGCTCATCCCCCCGGGTGTCGTAGGCTCCCGAAATGCGCAGCAGTAGCAGCCGCTTCATGCGGCCATCAGGCATGCGCTGGACCGCTCGACGCGCGGGCAGCAGGATCAGCCCCATCACCAATAGTGCGGCGACGGGGCGCAGAATGATTGACAGCCATATCGAAGTCATGAACCCATATTACCCCGGGAGCAAAAACGATGTCTCGTGATGGATCAGGGAACTACACACTGCCGGTGCTGAACCCGGTCACGACCGGGACCACGATCAGCTCCACGTGGGCCAACAACACGATGAACGACCTCGCCACGGCCCTGACTGCGTCCGTTGCCAAGGATGGTCAGACGACCATCACCGGCAACCTGCCGATGGGGACGAACAAGCTCACCGGGCTCGGGGCCGGATCCGCCGCAACGGACTCTGCCAACCTGGGGCAGGTGCAGGCGCAGGCGTACATCTGGTGCAGCACCGCCACCGGCACTGCCAACGCATTGACGCTGTCGCCCTCCCCTGGCATTACGGCCTACGCGGCGGGGCAGGTGTTCCGGTTCAAGAGCAGCGCGAGCGCCAACACTGCCGCAACTACGGTAGCGGTCAGCGGACTGACGGCCACCGCGATTCAGAACCAGGGCACTGCGCTGGCCGGCGGCGAGATCGAGGCATCGAAGTGGTACGAGGTCTGGTACGACGGGGCCGCATTTCAGCTGCTCGCCGTGCAACCTGCCTACACGACCGACGCGACGCCGATCGTCAGCGGTTCGAGTGATGCCAGCAAGAAGGTACGACTGGAAGCCGACACGAACGTAACGACGGGCACTACGGTAGTGCTTACGTCCCCGTCCGCGAATGGGGTTATTGCGACAACGTCTAAGGCTAATGGAACACCACTTTTCCCGGTTGTGTTTCCCCAAATATCCGCTTCTGTTGCGGCAAGTGCACTAACCATAACCTGTTCTGAACTGAACATTGATTTTCGTTCTGCAACACTTACCAGCGGTACGGTTACAAGAGTGCTTGGGACGCCTGCGAATCTGGTGGTTCCATCTACTGCCACTCTAGGAACTGTCAACGCTACACAATCCCGCCTTGTCGTGCTGGCGATGAACAATGCCGGGACGCTAGAACTAGCAGTGGTCAATATCTCTGGTGGTAATGATCTTACTGAGACAGGAGTTATCAGCACTACATCCATTGCCGGCGGATCGAATACTGCAAACGTCATCTATTCCACTACGGGACGCAGCACATTAGCTTATCGCGTGATTGGCTACGTAGAGTCCACGCAGGCCACTGCCGGAACGTGGGCCACTGCTCCGAGCACGATACAGGGTGCTGGAGGCAATGCAGTCACCGCAATGTCCTCTATTGGGTATGGCCAGACTTGGCAGAATGTAATAGCCAGCAGGACTTACGCCGTCACCTATTACAACACCACCGGGCGCCCGATTTTTGTGATGATAACTTCCAGCAACGGAGGTGCGCTAATTGGGGCGGTGCAGTTATTCATCGATGGAATAGCTACGGCACAGCAAGGTCCAAACGCCGGCACAGCAGGAGCGTCATGGGCTTGCATCTCGGTAATTATCCCGTCCGGCTCGTCATATTTAGCGGCCAACGTGAACAGCGGTGGTATTGCTTGGTGGTACGAACTTCGTTAAGGAACCCTCATGCCATTCTACAAAGACTCGCAAAACAAGGTGCACTTCCTCGACCGGGAAGACTGTCATAACCTGTTGCCTGCCGGGTGCGTTCCCATCACCAAGGCTGAAGCTGACGCTCTACGCGCCCCAACGCCAGCGGAACAAGCAGTTATTGACGCTGCCGCAGCTGCCGCTGCCGATGCACTGGCAAACAGACAGGCCGCAAAGGCTGATGCCTTCGTCAACTTCCTCGCCACCAAATCCCCGGCTGAAGTAACCGCTCGGGTACAGGCAGACGTAACGGACCTTGCCAGCGCACGAGTGGTGCTCACCAAGCTGGCCGTTGCCGTGTCTGTGCTGGCCCGTAATGCTCTTGGCTAGGCATGAAAATCACCCGCATCCCCGGCGATGAAGACGCCTACCAGGTGCCCGCGAAGCTGATCAACTTCCTCGTGTACTCGATCCTCGGTGCGCTGCTCAGCATAGGCGGTTACATGGTCATTTGGAACAGATCGGATGGCGTGCGGTGGGCGATACTCATGACTCGCATCGATGAACTGACCGGGGCCGTCTCTTCGCTGCGGACGAAAGTGGAG
>Ga0315284_10008852_pt1 | contig 14370 bp, 10 predicted proteins | sample YL17G09_16_MG_FD_203696 | JGI IMG/M metagenome (GOLD analysis project Ga0315284, IMG submission 203696) | Sediment microbial communities from Yellowstone Lake, YNP, Wyoming, USA - YL17G09_16 | ecosystem: Environmental > Aquatic > Freshwater > Lake > Sediment | place: USA: Wyoming | collected... | reverse complement strand
GCAGCACCCGTCGGGCTACATTCCGCATCGCACCATCCTGCCTTTCTACCTGCCGCGCAACTGGGGCCGGAAAATCGGCGGCCCGGAGAATCCCGCTCTCGATGGCATGCTCGGCACAGTGCTCAAGACCTACCGCGAGTACCGCCAGGGTGCCGGCGAGGAGTGGTTGAGCCGGCTGTGGCCGCGCGTGAAGAAGCTGATGGAATACGTGATGAACACCCTGGACCCCGACGGGGAAGGCGTCATCCGTGGCGAGCAGCCCAACACCTACGACATTTCCATATACGGCCCTAACGCCTTCATCGGCAGCCTTTACCTGGCGGCACTGCGCGCTGCCGAGGAGATGGCACGCCGCACCGGTGATCGCAAGATGGCCGACCGTTACCGTGAAGTCTATACCAGAGGCCGGGTCAACCTGCCGCGGGAAGTGTGGAACGGTGAGTACTACGTTCAGAAGGTGAACCTCGAAAAGCACCTTGAGTACCAGTACGGCCTCGGCTGCCACGCTGACCAATTGCTCGGCCAGTGGTGGGCTCACCAGTTGGACCTCGGCTACCTGTTGCCCGAGGAGCAGGTGCGCACGACGCTCGATTCCGTCTTGAAGTACAACTGGCGTGAAGACTTCGCCGGCTTCCGCCAGGAGCCGCGCGCGTTCGCCTCGGAGCACGACAAGGGACTGCTGATCTGCACGTGGCCCAAGGGCGGCCGCCCGAAAGTCCCCACCCTCTATTCGGACGAGGTCTGGACCGGGATTGAATACGAGGTGGCCAGCCTGCTGCTGTATGAAGGCCGGGATGAAGACGCGATGAAGATCCTCCGCGGAGTTCGCGCGCGCTACGACGGTCGCGAGCGCAGCCCCTGGAACGACATCGAGTGCGGCGACCACTACGCGCGCGCCATGAGCAGTTGGACGCTGCTCGAGGCGGCCGCCGGCCAGCGGTATAACGCCGCCGAAGAATATCTGGCTTTCGCCCCCAACACCACGCCCGAAAACTTCCGATGCTTTTTCATCACTGCCGCCGGCTGGGGTACGTTCGACCAGCGGATTTCCCAAAGCGCCCAGGTCGAGACCCTCACCGCTCGCTACGGACGCCTCAGCCTTCGGACGCTCGAATTCGCCTGCGCGGGGAAAGCGACGAAAGCCTCTGCCCTGTTGAATGGCAAGGCGCTTCCTTTGACAAGCAGCTTCATTGCGAAAGCTGCGCGTCTGGAGGCGAGTCCGGCCATCGTGCTCAACGCGGGCGACTCGCTGCAAGTCGTAATCTCTTGAGAGGGGGCCACGCCTGCGGACGTTGTGACGTCCTGCGAGGTTTGGAGCGCGGCAGACGACACCACACCACGAGGGGGAAGCGCCGTCCGGCAGAGGTTGCCCTACATGGCTTGATGAACGACTTTGCCGCCGACCACGGTCAGAACGACGCGCGCGTCCTTGATTCGTTCTGGAGGGATGCTGAAGAGATCGTCGGAAAGAACCACTAGGTCGGCGAGTTTTCCGGGCGAGATCGTTCCCTTCTCCTTTTCTTCGAAAGCGGCAAAGGCGCTGCCGGCCGTGTAGGCACGCAAGGCTTCCTCGATCTTCAGTTTCTCTTCCGGGAACCAGCCGTTGGGATGCTTTCCATCAAGAGTGGCGCGTGTGACCGCTGCATAGATGCCAGGCAACGGATCAAGTGGAGCGACCGGCCAATCGGAGCCGAACGCCAGCGGCGCCCCGGCGTTGAGCATGGAGCGCCAAGCATAACTGGTACGGGCGCGCGCGGGCCCCAGGCGCTTCTCCGCCCAGCGGCCATCGTCGATGGCGTGGTAAGGCTGCATGGAAGCAATCACGCCGAGCTTCCCGAAGCGCACAAAATCTTGCGGGCGCACGTGCTGAGCGTGCTCGATGCGAAAGCGATAAGCCGCGGCCTCGTCTCCACCCACGCGGCCATAAAGGTCAAGCATCTCGGCGACGGCGCGGTCCCCGATGGCATGAATGCAACTCTGGATGTGAGTCTCAGCAGCGCCACGCACCGGCGCCTCCATGTTGGCGGGCGGGTTCATCAGCTCCATAGGCAGGCCGCGGTTGGCCGGCTCGTCGTCGAAGGGCTCAAACATCCACGCGGTCCCAGAACCCAACGAGCCATCCGCAAAGCCTTTCACTGCACCCAGCTTCAAGAAATCACTTCCCATCTCGCGCGATATTCCCACCTCTGCCAACCGCTTCCAATGGGCGATGGGAATGATTTCGTAGAGCCGAACGGTGAGCCAGCCTTCCAGTTCCGCGCGGCGCAGAAGTCGGATTTCACTCGTGAAGCTCCCGCGCGGAGAGTCGCTGTCCGTCGTAACGTTGTGGACTGACGTGACGCCCACGCGTCGCGCCTCAGCCAGGGCCGCCTTGAGGGCCTCATCCATTTCCGCTTCGCTCGGGCGCGGAATCACGCGTGCTACAAGCTCCTCCGCCGCGTCTTTCAGCACACCCGTAGGCTCGCCCGACTTCGCGTCCCGGACAATCACGCCACCGGCAGGCTCCAGCGTTTCCCGCGTCACACCCGCGAGCTTCAGGGCCAGAGAATTCGCCAGCGCCGCGTGTCCGTCGTAGCGGCTGATGAAGACCGGGTTATTCGCTGTCACCGCGTCAATCAGCCAGCGCGTGGGCAGCTTCGCTGACGCCCAGGCCTGCTCATCCCAGTTGCCACCCTGAATCCATCGCCCAGGAGGGACCGTCTTCGCCTTCTCCGCGATGCGACGCGTGAACTCGGCTTCGTCCTTCGCGTTCTTCAAATCAAGCTGCAAGAGCTGGAACCCACCGTTGATGAAGTGCACGTGGCTGTCGATGAAACCCGGGACTGCCAGACGCCCCTGGAGATCGATGACCTGCGTGCCTGGCCCGACGTAGGCCTGCATTTCGTCACTGCTCCCGGCGGCAAAGAGGCGCCCATCGGCGATGGCCACCGCCTCGACCAACGGCCCGAAGCCTTCCCGTGGCCCGGGTTTGGTGACCGGCTCACCCGTCCAGATCTTGCCACGAAGCAGAACTAGATCAGCACCGCGCGGCAGCTTCCCCGGCGATGCTGCCGCCTGACCTCGAGATGAACTCGGCCCGCCCCCAACCATCGGCAATGACATAGCCAGCCCCACAAAGAGGATCAGAACTCCACTCGCTCGGCTCACGTGCCCCTCCGTGCGGGCATTATTCAGAAACAGACGCCAGAAGGCAAATGAGAACTTCTGATTGGATTGCATTTTGAGAAGAAATCGGGGGGCCGACTCGCCGCAGGCTTACAACTACGCGTTGCGGAACTTGCTGGACTTGAGGATCTTCTGGGTCTCGGCAGCGATCAAATCACCCATGCGGGAGGTGGAGACGGGACGACTCTTGCCCGGCAGGTCCGACGTGCGTGCCCCGCGCTTCATCACTTTCTCGATAGCGGTCTCGACGGCTCCCGCAACGGCTTCCAGGCGCAACGAGTAGCGCAGCATGAGGGCAGCAGAGGCGATGGCCGCGATGGGGTTGGCGCGATTGCGCCCAGCAATGTCCGGCGCTGAGCCGTGGACCGGCTCGTAAAGGGCCGTGCGCTCCCCCAGGCTGGCGGAAGGCAGAAGACCGATGGAGCCCGTGAGCATGGCAGCTTCATCGCTCAGGATGTCGCCAAACATGTTGGTCGTCAGAATCACATCGAAGGTGGTGGGTCGATCGATCAACTGCATCGCGCAGCTATCCACATAAAGGTGATCGAGTTCGACATCCGCGTACATACGCCCGATGCGCGTGACGACCTCTCGCCACAGACGGGAGCTTTCCAACACGTTGGCCTTGTCCACGGAAGTCACCTTGCGGCGACGCAGCCGGGCAAGCTGGAAGGCGCGATGCGCCACGCGTTCCACCTCGTGCTCGCGGTAGACTTCGGTGTTGATTCCCATCCGCTCGCCATTCTTGGAGAAAATGCCGCGCGGATTCCCAAAGTAAATTCCTCCCAACAGTTCACGCACGATCACCAGATCGGTGCCGCGTACCAAGTTCGGCTTGAGAGCTGACAGGTTCACCAGGGAATCCAGAACCTTCGCCGGGCGAAGATTCACATAGAGCTCTAGCCGCTGGCGCAACTGGAGCAGGCCCTGCTCGGGACGCAGCTCGGGGCGTTTGTTGTCCCACTCAGGACCACCCACAGCGCCGAGCAAGATGGCTTGGGCATTGCTGCAAACTGAGATCGTTTCGGCAGGGAGCGGCACCGCAGTTGCGTCAAGGGCGGCGCCGCCAATCAACCCGGTCTGAAATCGGAACATCGGACCAAGAACTTCTTCGACAGCTTTCAGCACCTTGACAGCTTCAGCTGTAACCTCAGGCCCGATTCCGTCTCCCGGGAGTACCGCAACTCTGAATAGTCCTTGCATATCTTTAGTTATCTGTAGTTTAACGCAATAGCGAGCGAAGATGCAAGATGCACTTGAGGTTGGAAAAGCCTCGGGCGGGAGACATTACGACATAGACCGGTAAGTCCAGCTAAATCAATAGGTTGTCGCAGGGTCACGTTTTCGCAGGGGACCACTTAACTTATTGAACCATTTCAGTTTACGCTCTCTCCAAGGAGCGCAGCCACCACCTTGACGTTTGGCCCACAACTAGTATCCACCAGGGAAGAACCGGTCAACCATCTCGTTGCTGTGGACGGAACCCGACCGAGCGGTGGCGCTTTCTGCCGCGCGCTTCAGTTCGTAGGCCGCCTTGTTGGCCGCTTGCAGGTAGGCGCGCGCTGCGGCCTCCACGACATTGTGGCTGGTGGACTTGCCCGTGAACTCTCGCCCCTCGAAGCGCGCGCGGATCGTGACCTCGGCGACACCGTCCGTACCCGGACCAACTGTGTGCACGGAGAAATCCACGATGGTGCCGGGCACGCCGACGATTCGGTCGATAGCGCGGAACGCGGCGTCGCACGGGCCCTCGGCCGTGGCAGAGTCGTGGAACACTTCGCCGTCTTTCTCCAACTCGACGGTCGCCGTCGAGCGCCCTTCGCTGGAGGAGACCGTCTGAAACAGCTTTAGGGTGAACATCTCCGGGATGTGCTCGAAGCCTTCGTTGACGATGGCGATCAGGTCTTCGTCGTAAACGTTTTTCTTGTGATCGGCGAGCCGGCTGAAGAGTTCATAGGCGCGCTCGAGTTCGGGCTTGGTCAACTGATATCCCAACTCCTCGTAGCGTTTGGAGAGGGCGTGCCGGCCGGAGTGCTTGCCCAACACGATCTGGTTGGAGGGCATCCCGATGGTCTGCGGCGTGATGATCTCGTAGGTGATGGCCTTCTTGAGCACGCCGTCCTGGTGGATGCCCGCCTCGTGGGCAAACGCGTTGCGGCCCACAATCGCCTTGTTGCGCTGCACGGCCATTCCCGTTAAGCGCGTCAAAAGCTGGCTCGAAGCAAACAGCTCTTCCGTACGAATATCCGTGAAGGCCGGGAACACGTCCCGGCGGACGTAGAGGGCCATCACCACCTCTTCCAAGGCCGCGTTGCCCGCCCGCTCGCCAATGCCGTTGATGGTGCACTCCACCTGGCGGGCGCCGCCGCGAATGCCGGCCAGCGTGTTGGCCACGGCCATGCCGAGATCGTCGTGCGTGTGCGTGCTCAGCATCACCCGGTCCATGCCCGGCACGCGCGCCTGGACGTCGGCGAACATCTGTTGGTACTCGGGCTCCATGCAGTAGCCGACCGTGTCCGGCAGGTTCAGCACCACGGCGCCCGCTTCCACAGCCGCGTGGCAGCACTCGATGAGGTAGCTTCGATCCGTGCGCCCGGCATCTTCCGGCGAGAACTCGACGTTGTCGCAGAACGACCTGGCATAACCCACGGCCCAGCCAATCTGCTTCAACACTTCGTCGCGAGTCTTGTGCAGCTTGTGCTCAAGATGAATGTCGGAAGTGGCGAGGAACGTGTGGATGCGTGGCCGCGCGGCTTCCTTCACCGCGGCCCAGGCGCGATCGATATCCAGTTGGTTGGCGCGGGCGAGCGCCGCAACGATGGGCCGGCGAATCTCAGCCGCGATGGCCTTTACCGCCTCGGAGTCGCCTTCCGAGGCGACAGGAAACCCCGCTTCGAGGATGTCCACACCCAAGCGGTCGAGCTGGCGAGCCATCTCGAGCTTCTCTTCCAGGTTCATGCTGCAACCGGGCGATTGCTCGCCGTCGCGCAGGGTCGTATCGAAAACGAACACTTTCTCAGGCATCGTTCCTCCTAAAGTCCTTTGCCTGTGTGGGATACGCGGAAATTCGCATTCCTCTATTTTCGCGCTCCCCAAGACCCGTGACCCCAGAATTCCCAGGGTCATTTTCCGACCGGTCGGAAGGCGAAGTCAAGTTTATATTTTTTCTGATATCATAAGCTTGCCTTATAGAGCCAAGGGGGCAGCAAGGTCGGGGGGTAGAAGTTAAGGAGTCAGAAGCCAGGAGTCAGGAGTCAGAAGTCGGTTCTCAATTGTCAGTGGCCAGTTCCTCCTCGCCACTGCTCACTTGTCACTTTCCCTGGCTGATGACTGCCGACTGAGAACTGACAACTGCTTTGAGGAGTCGCCATGGAAATCTCCCAGCTTGAAGCTTTTGTGGCGGTAGTAGAAGAGAAGAGTTTTTCTCGCGCCGCGGCGAAGCTACATCGCACGCAGCCCGCGGTCAGCCAAGCGGTGAAGCGTCTGGAGGAGTGGGCCAGAGAGTCGCTCCTCGACCGCTCGGCGAAGAGCGGCGTGCTCACCGAAGCCGGCCGCATTCTTTACGACTACGCCAAGAAAGTTCTGAACCTGCGCGTGGAGGCGCGCTTCGCCATCGAGGAGCTGCGCGCGCTCGACCGCGGCCGAGTCACCATTGGCGCCAACGAAAGCACGGCACTCTATTTATTGCCCGTGCTCAAAAAGTTCCGCGAGCGCTACCCGCGCATCAAGGTGGCGGTAAAGCGCAGCCTCTCGCGCGAAATCCCCATTGCCCTACTGCGCTACGAAATCGATCTGGGGGTGCTTTCTTACGACCCGCAGAACGCCGACCTCGAATCCACGGTAGTGAGCCTAGACGAACTCTGCCTGATCGTTCCTCCCAGCCATCCTCTGGCGCGCCTGCGCGAAGCCAGCATCCACGCGCTGGGCAAAGAGAATTTCATCGCCCACAACGTGGCTTCTCCCTACCGTCAGCGGGTGATCGAAACGTTCGCCAAGCTGCGCACGCCGCTCAACATCGCCCTGGAACTCCCCACCGTCGAGACCATCAAGAAGTCCGTGCGCATGGGCATGGGCGTGGCCTTCGCGCCGCGCATGTGCCTGGAAGACGAACTGGCGCGGGGGGAATGCGTCGCCGTGCGCGTCCGGGAGATGCGCATCCAGCGCCAACTTCGCCTCATCTACCGCCGCCACGCCACGCTCTCCGCCGCCGCCCAGGCGTTCCTCATCACCGCGCGGGAAATGGGAATAGTTCGGGGATAGGCGATTTTTGATTTTGGATTTTGGATTTTAGATTTTCGTTTTTCGAGTTTCTATTTTCCAGTTTCCATTTTCGCTTTTCGGTTTTCGATTTTCCAGTTTCCTGCCCCTCGCCCCTAATCCCCAGCACCTAACACCTGCTTTCAGGCCCCTAGCACCTAACCCCTAGTCCCTGCCCCCTAACTTCCCCCTTGCTTTGCCCTCCGAGTAGACGTACAGATGTACACAGGAATGGTAACGCGGCGGTAAAATGCGCAGGGGGCGCCCCGCGTCTTGGGAAGACGGTCAACCGCACACATCGTACAGCGCGGCGCGCCTTACCGGATGGTATAGGGCGATGTATGCGTCAGCCGCGCACTTGTGCTAATGCCTCGCAATTTCTCGTGAGCAAGGGAGTCGAGAATGTCCCGGCCAAAATCAACGTGGGCTGAGATGATAGGGTCCTTAGGCGCAATCGGTGCAGCCGCCGGGGCTCAACGAGCGGCACGAGAGGTGCACGAGCTTCGCGCGCAGCAAGCCCAGTCCTTTTCCATGCTCCAAGAGTATCTGGAGGTCGAAAGAAGGCGCCACGAAGCAGAAGAACAGTTGAGGGACGAAGTTCGAAAGCTGAAGCAGGAGTTGTTCGATTTCAACCAGGTCTTGCTGGAGTTAGAGACTGGCATCCGAAGCTTCATTCCTGACTTCTATTGCGGGGTCGCCTTATTCAAGGAGAGTGATTTGGAGCGGCGCGCCAGGTACTTTCATGAAAGCCGCGAACTTCTCGAATCTCACGAAGATAAGATGTTAATCAAGAAGGTTGTGGATGGTGTCGCCTCTATCCGCAAATCCTTAGAAGAACAGGCATCTGCTGAGGGATTAACGCTGGATGAGGTGGTTGACCGGCTGCTTGATCGATGGGGGGAGATCAACGAATGGCGCCGGAGGGTATTCAAGGCAAGGGACGAAGCCGAGAAACTGTCGCGGCTTATGAGGGAGGTCGAAAGCATCGATTCTGATTCCTTTTCCGGAATGCTTAGGAAAGTACATTCGCAGATGGAACAAACGCGACGAACTGCCGAGCACGCACTTGTCGACGGCGGTGACTTCAGTACCACCCTGGCATTCCTGAAGAATCACGAACGAATAAGGGAGGTGTGGCAGAATGTATTGGAGGTAACTCCAGATTCGCTCGAGAGTCTCCGCTTGAGAGTGCAAGAAGTCCTGGCACGGGCTCACGACATAGTTGGGGTCGGGCAGCGTAGGAAAGACAACCTCACACAGCTAGGGGAACTCCTCTCCCGGCACCAAGACGAAGACTTCTTGACTACGCTGGCTAGTTGCGCGTCCGAAGTCCGAGACCTGCCGCCGGTGGCACGTTGGGCCGGGACCGCCCAGGAACGTCTGCAAAGGGTCGGTTCACTTGTTGACCAGGCGGAAGCTGCGACCAAGGACCGAAACTGGAAGCTCGCGCTCAAGTACCTTGAAGAGGGTATGAGCATAACGTCGGGTGGAGAGTTGGGACGACGCATGGGACGACTTTGGGTTGCAGCGCTGTATGCGCTCGCCCCGCAGAAACTGCTTTTGATTGCTGCAATCGGGGCAGTCTTGGGTGGCGTCTCTTTTCGCTTCGGGCTCTTTCGATGGTTCCTTGCTGTTGTCGGGTTCTTGTTCTTGCTGCAGATTCTGTTGCTAGTGCCGGAGGTCGTCCGGTCTCGGAAGGGGGGCCTCACATGGCGGGAGATCTTCGAGGGACTTCGCCTGTTCTTCCTTCGACTCATTGTGAAATTGTAGGGGTCACTGAACGCGGTTTAGCGGGTAGCGCAGACCTCGCCTTTGAGGTCTGCGGCTGTTATTAGAAATTGACATTTAACGAAAAGCCGCGGACTTGAAAAACCAAGTCCGCGCTACCTACTGCTGCGGGGATTCTTCACTTTCGTTCTGAATGACAAGCGCCCCATGCTGTCACCCTGAATCCGTCAGCTGACGGAAGAAGGGTCTCGGCAGTTTCTTCCCGCTGGCTGGCGCAGACAGGATTCAGAATTCAGCATTCACCAATCGTCAATCTTCAATCGACCATCGGCAAGGGCCGCAGGTCCAAAGAGCGGGACCTGCGCTACCCCCCTCCCTGCCATTTGCGTGGGCTTGGCAGGCGTGTTACCCTCGGGATGGGATGAGCGAGCGTGATGCGGCCGAACTGGCGGCGGCACTCGACCGGATAAAATCCCAGGCAGCGACCGGTCTGCTGCGGGTGACGCAGCACGCCCAACAGGAGATGGTCGCGGAAGAAATCAGCTTGGATGAGGTCCTGCAAGCGATCGAGCGGGGGAAAATTCTGGAGCATTATCCCGAACACCGGCGTGGCCCCTGCTGCCTGCTGGGCGGCCTGAGCGATGCGGGGCGTCCACTGCATGTGGTTTGCACCACCGCGCAACCGCTCTTGGTCCTGGTTACGATCTATCAGCCCAAGCCCCCGAAATGGATAACACCCCGCACCAGGAGAAAACAGCCATGAAGTGCACGATTCAAGGGTGCTCCGGCGAATACGAGTCGCGGACCATGGTCCACACGGTGAAGCATCGGGGCGAGGTCATCGTGATTGACCATGTGCCCGCCGAAGTCTGCGGGGTTTGCGGCGACGTGCTGCTGGCGCCGGAAACCGTGCGGCGCCTGGAGAACCTCCTGAAAACCGATGGCCAGCCCGTCGGAAACGTCCCACTCTACGAGTTCGCTTGACAGGATTGAGCCGTCACAGCAGTCCACAGTTGACAGCCCGCAGGCAGCAGTCGACAGCATTCAACGCGGTTGACAGTTGAGAGTTGACAGTCGAGAGTCAAAACCAGCATTCATAATTCGCCTTTCAGCAATCACAATTCAGAATTCACAATTCAGAATTCAGAATTCGTCAATCGACAATTGCATCACCCCACGAAGCGCAGGGCGTCGGCGATACTGGTACGCGCGGCGCGGAGGGCGGGGACGAGCGTGCTCAGCACGCTGATGAGGATGGCGGCCAGGAACGCGAAAAGCACGCCGGACACGCCGACTTGAAGATTCACAAGCAGCCCGCCGCCAATCGTGATGCCGGCGAGCGCCCGGCACAGGGCCCAGGCGCCCAGGCTGCCCACGATGGCTCCGGCGAAGGAGAGCGCGAGAGTCTCGGCGACGAGCATGACCAAGAGGTAACGGATCCCAAACCCCAGGACGCGCAAGGTGGCGAGTTCCGCGGTCCGTTCGCGAATCGACATCGCCATCGAGTTCGCTACGATGAGGACGACCGCGAAAGCCACCGCACCCGAAATACCCGCCAAAATCAACTTCACCTTGCCGAACCAGGAAAGGAAATTCAGAACAAACTGCTTCACCGTCTGCGTGAGCGTCTGGACCGGCTCGTTGCGGAACTGCTCGTCCACGCGCTTCATCAGGCCCGGCACGGCCTCTTCATTCTCGGCGAGAATCCAGAACTGATGGGTGACGTTCGGGCGGCGCAGCACCTCATTCAGATAGTCCCAGTGGAAGACCAGATAGGACTGCTCCTCCTTCCCGTCGTAAATGCCGCGCAGGAGTAGATCGACGCCCACGCCGAAATAGCTCGGACTGCTGACGTAGATGCGGTCGCCAACTTTCCAGCCGTATTTGTTGGCCAGAAGGCGCGAGGCGATGGCCGCCGTCTTCTCGCGCTGGAATTGCTCCTTCTGGTCGGCGGGCAACTGCCAGCCAGCGAAGAAGGTGAAGACCTTGTCAGTGTCAAGCGCCAGGGAGGCAATCACGGTGTCTTCGTTCTTGTAACGCGCGTCGAACCAGAACACCTGGGTGACCGTGCGCACCCCCGGCAACGACGCGATGCGAGGCAGATAACTCATCGGCATGGGCTGAATCTGCGAAGTCCGTGCCATCACAATCAGAGCCAGATGACTGCGCTCGCCCTTCGCGGCCGGCGGCTCTTGCAGGAATTGATAAACGGCCAGAAAAATCACTAGCAGCAGAATCGAGACTGCCACGCTCGCCGCCGTCAGCAACGAACGGCGACGATTGCGTAGCACGTTCTTGATAACCAAGCTCGCCAGGATCATGGTGCGATTCTATCTTACCCCAGCGCGTGGCCACCCTGCGCCGGCACGAATTCCGGGATCGTCCTTTCACGTCTGCGGCTGGATCAAAAGGCTGTGATGAGCAGGAATGCGCAAGCTTGTGGCGCAAGTCTGCGGCTTTTTGATTTGGGGCGAGGAAGGACCGCAGAGTCGGAGAACAACTCCGCGCTACGCACTCATAACTCCTAGCCCTTTCCGGTGAGGCGAAGGACGAAGAAGACAAGGCTCACCATGAAGACTCCGAACGACACAATCATGCCGATAATGTAGCCGACGGCTTGGGCCAGGTGCGGCCTGGTAAACACGAGCCGGTGTTCGATATCCCGCTCTTGAGCCGCCCCCAGGTTGTGGACCCGCAAGATATAACGGCCCGGGTGCGGGGTTTCGTAGACCCGCAGCTCCATTCGCGCCCGCGAAACACCGGTCGTCCGGGCATGGAACCAGGCCGTCCGCCCCTCGACGGGGGCGCCGGAATCCGTGCTGAGCTCGTAGTCGAGGCCCGCGAAGCGCCGCGAGAATCGCGGCCCTTCCATGCACAGAACCACCCTGCCCGCCTCCGGGAATTCGACGTTCTGTTCCGCCACGAGAGGGACGCTTAAGACCTTCGCTTCTTTTACTAACCTGACCTCGCTTCGGATGAAGAGCGCCAAAGCCAGCGCCGCGATGCACATCAGCGGCGGCGCTATCCAAAGCACGTTTCGATCGAGGACCGAGAACGCGCACATCGCTATTCTGAGCACGCCTCCTCCGGTGCGGACTTGCGAGACATGATTCCGCAATCCCTCCCGTCGTCAGTCAAGAGACCCCCCGAAATAGGATTGGTGCGCCGGCATCGGCACTTTTTGTTCCAAGGCTCGGAGCATTGCCGGATCAGTTCGACCTTGGCATCGCCTTCGGCTTTGGGCAGCGGACCCTGGACGGAGACGTCCTCCTCGCCGAGAAATCGATCATGATAGATCTCTACGGTGTAAACCCCGCATGGCGCGCAGAGGAAATACGACTCAATATACTCGTCTCCCATGATGCTACCGGAAATGGACGCCACGCGGTCCTCCGCCCCTTGCTCGGCAAACTCTCTCCCGCATTGCGCACATCGAATCATAAGGTTTATTTCCCTCTAGCCGCTACATTTGCAGCTCGTCAGCCAGGGCGCCGGCGTCGTAGAGCTTGCGCAGCGCCTCAATCATGGCCGCGCTATGCACGGCCACGGCGCGGTTGGTGGTGTCATCATAGATGTAGGCTCCCACCAAGCTTTCGATGTTGCCGTCGAAGATGAGGCCGACCAGTTCGGCGTTCCGATTGATGACCGGCGAGCCGGAGTTCCCGCCGATAATGTCGCACGCGCTGACGAAATCGAGCGGCGTGGTGAGGTCGAGAGCATTCTTGCGCTCCAGGTAGCGCGCCGGCAACACGTAGGGCCCCTTCAGGCCGAAGCTGTAGGCGCGGTCGTAGAGGCCGTAAAACGTCGTCTGGGGCGGCGCCTGCGTGCCGTTCATGGGGTAACCTTTGACGCTGCCGTAGGTGAGCCGCAGGGTGAAGGCGGCATCGGGATAGGTCGACTTGCCGTACACCGCAAATCGCGCCTTGCCGATCTTCTCGCCGGCCGTAGTCTCCACACTCTCGATGCTGTCTTCGTACCATTTCCGCATTCCCCGCACGACGGGCTCGATGCGTCGGGCCAAGACGATGAGCGGGTCAGTCGAAGCCTGCACCGCAGCCTCGCCGCCCTCCACCAGCGACTTCCGGAGAGCCGGGTCGGCGAGCTTGCTGCCCGCGATGATTTCCTTCGCCACTTCGGGGGGAGTGCGGCCCGCCAAGGCGGCTTTCACAAACGGGTCTTCAGCGCCGAGTTCATCCAGGGACTCCAGCAAGCTGTTCGTCAGGAGAACTCTTTCCATCTCCGGGTACAGGGGCGCGGGCGAGAAGAGGCGAAACCGGAGCGACTCGAGTTGCGAATCGTGGAAACCGTCGAGCCGCTCACCGTCCGCTTTCTTCACTTCCATCACGTACTGCACGGTTTGCAGGGCCATCTCGGCTATTCGCGAGCCGCGCAGGCTTCTGAACCGATAAGGCTTCACTTTTTCCTGTAACTTCTTCTCCGCCCCAGCCACGGCGTCCCACGCGGGACCATAGGCTTTTGCCCACTCCGCGTTGGCCGCAACCTTGGCGCGAAAGTCGGTTTCATCCTTCTGTTTCTTGGCAATCAGCGCTTGGTCGAGCAGCCCGTGGTATTCACCGGTGAAAGCTTTGAGGGAGTTCTCGATGCCGAAGATCATGCGGGTGGCTTGGCGGCGCTGCTCCAGGCCCTGCTCAGCGTATTGCTTCAGCACGCCCAGTCGGCGCTTCAGGGTCTTCAAGGTGGCAGGTAAGACGTGATCGCGCAGCGTTTCGAGTCCCGCCATGGTCGTCAGGCGATCTGTGGAACCCGGGTGGCCAGAGACAAATACCAGTTCGCCGTCGGCCGCGCCCTGGGCACTCCACTTCAGATGGTGCGCGCTCTCCACCGGCTTCCCGTTTTCGTAGACGCGGAACAGGGCGAAATCGAGATCGTGCCTGGGGTAAGTGAAGTTGTCCGGATCGCCGCCGAAGAAGGCAATCTGCTGCTCGGGCGCGAAGACCAGGTGGATGTCGGTGTACTTCTGGTAGCGATAGAGCCAGTACTCGCCGCCGCTGTAGAGCGAGACCACATCCGAGCGCAGGCCGTTGGCGTCCAGGCTTTCCTTTTCGATCTTCGCGCTCTCGGCTTTGCGGGCCTTCAAGGCTTCTTCTTCGCTCATGCCTTTTTTCACCGCACCCTGCACGCGCGCGGTGACGTCCTCGAGCGAGACCAGGACGTTCAACTCAAGGTCGGGACATTTCAATTCCTCGGCTGCGGTGCGGG